>Ga0105054_10012931_pt1 | contig 10143 bp, 8 predicted proteins | sample BON02_FD_78091 | JGI IMG/M metagenome (GOLD analysis project Ga0105054, IMG submission 78091) | Freshwater microbial communities from Lake Bonney liftoff mats and glacier meltwater in Antarctica - BON-02 (megahit assembly) | ecosystem: Environmental > Aquatic > Freshwater > Ice > Glacier... | reverse complement strand
TGATTGGAAATAAAGGGCCTGTTATTCCGGTAGGTACCACCTCTATGCGGTCTTTGGAAAGTTTGTATTGGTTTGGCGTAAAAGTTTTAAATGAAAATTTAGAAACAATTCCATTTAAGATTGAAAAGTTAGACCCTTATAAATCCTATGAAAAAATGCCGAGCAAACTAGAATCTCTCCAAGCCATATTAAATTATATGACTAAAAAGAGAATAGATAAACTTATTGGAGATACCGAGATTTATATTTTTCCGGGTTATTCTTTCAAAATTTGTGATGGATTAATAACTAATTTTCATCAACCGAAATCTACCTTATTGCTTTTAGTTTCTGCTCTTATAGGAGATACGTGGAAAGAAATATATGATTTTGCTAAGGAAAAAAAATACAGGTTTTTAAGCTACGGAGATTCAAGTCTACTTCTTCCTTAAACGGGTTTTGTTGATCCTCTCACGAGCAATTCATGTCTTAATACAATGGTATTCGTTAATTGAATATCCATATTCCCACTTAAGTGATTTATTAAATTCTTGGCTGCGATTTCCCCCATTTCTTCACCTGGATAATTAATAGTACTTAATCTGGGTTCTACTATTTGAGTTATAGGGTCATTATTAAACCCTATAATGGAAATGTCTTCTGGAAACCTAAAACCCATTCTTTTTAAAGAAATCATGATAGATGCTGCACATGTATCATTACTTACAAATATTCCGTCAGGTTTTCTCTCCAGCTCATTTATTTGCTGACTTACCTCATAGCTCGCTTCTAAACTTAGGGTAGTTACAAATAACATATCTTCACTAAAAGATAAATTATTATCCTTCAATGCTTCCAAATATCCTTGGTATCTGTCGTAATAAACCTTTCTTCTCAAATTGCCCGTAATATGAAATACTCTTTTACAACCCATCTCTATCAAATGCTGGGTAGCGTCATACCCTGCCAAGAAGTTGTCAATTACTATTTTTGGCGTATTCTTAAAATCCAATATACTGTCAAAAAACAAAGTGGGTATTCCTTTATTTAAAAAAAGCTGAAAGTGATTGATATTCTTAGCACCGAAAGTTGCAGAAACCAATAATCCATCCACTCTGGAGTTAAACATGGTTTTAGCATTTGAGATTTCCTTTTCTTCTGATTCTAAAGATTGGGCTATCAAAATTGTATAACCTGCTTCATTGGCCACTTTTTCCATCCCAGATATAACCGTAGATAAAAAATAAGAATCTAACTTTGGCACCATGACACCAATAGTCATGGTGGATTTAGATCGTAAACTTTTAGCAAAAAAATTAGACCTATAACCCATTTCTATAGCTGCATCATTTATTCTCTTTTTAGTAACATCTTTAATGGCAGGATGATCATTCAAAGCCCTACTAATAGTTGATGCGGATAAATTAAGTTTCTCAGCTATGTCATAAATTGTTATTTCTTTGCTCATTCCATCATTTAGATATATTGAAGCGATTTCTAATTACAATTTATGCAAAATTGAGACATTACGTCTGTTTATTTTGAACAAAAATGCTTTATTTGAATTCTTTGAATTAAAAGTTCAGCCCATTTCCTCTTCGTTAATCTTAAACTGAGCTATGAAATAATATAATATCGGCAAAAACAGATTTTTTTTATTCCAGTTTTGCTTCGCTTTTAATTCGTAGAACTTATAAGCGTGTAGTTCCTAGAAAAATTTGATAGATTGTGGTTGCTTAAGAGAAAACCGCTCTTAAGTCAATGATAAAATAATATTCAACCATATTAAATTTTAGAAGATGAAGCATACCATGCGATGGTACGGCCCAAACGATGGGGTCACTTTAATGGACTTACGACAAGCTGGCTGCTCCGGCGTAGTAAATGCATTGCATCAAATTCCTGTAGGAGATATCTGGACCAAAGAAGACATTCTGGAAAGGAAATCCATTATTGAAAAAGATAATGACAAATATTCGTCGCTAACATGGGACGTGGTAGAAAGCCTTCCAGTTCACGAAGATATAAAAAAGGGAATACCTAGTAGAGATAAGTACATAGAAAACTACAAAACGTCACTTAGAAATTTGGCTACATGTGGTGTAACTACAGTTTGTTATAATTTCATGCCCGTGCTTGATTGGTCTAGAACTCAGCTGGCCTATCAAATGCCCGATGGCTCTTATGCCTTACGATTCGTATACATTGATTTCGCAGCCTTTGATCTTTTCATTCTGAAAAGAAAAGGAGCCTTAGCGGAATATGATGACGACACACAATCAAAAGCTAAAGCTCGATTTGAGGCCATGACCGAAGAAGAAATCAATACTTTAAAAAAAGCAATACTTCAAGGTTTACCAGGCACCGATGATGCTTTCTCTGTGGATTCTTTTCAAGCACTTCTAGATGAATATGGCGAAATCGGTGACAAAGAGCTAAGAGAAAATCTCTATTATTTTATGCAGCAAGTGGGCCCATTAGCTGCAGAAGGTGGTGTCAATCTATGTATTCACCCAGATGATCCACCAAGACCTCTAATTGGTTTGCCAAGAGTGTTATCTACACAAAACGACATTAAACAACTAATGGCTGCTTATGACAATCCAGCAAATGGACTAACTTTTTGCACAGGCTCCTTGGGCGTTAGAGAAGATAATGATTTGGTAAGTATCATAAATGAATTTGGAAACAGAATCCATTTTGTTCATTTAAGAACAACCAAACGTGAAATTGGCTCACGAAACTTCCATGAAGCACCCCATTTAGATGGCGACGTAGACTTTTACGAAGTAATTGAAGCTCTTTTGAAGGAGGAAAAACGAAGAACAGAACAAAACGAAAAAGTAAAAGCGATACCAATGCGTCCAGACCATGGTCATCACTTTTGGAGCGATAGTGACAGAAAATATTACCCAGGATATTCTTATATGGGAAGAATGAAAGGATTAGCCGAATTAAGAGGAATGGAAGTGGCTATCAAAAGACAATTATCATGAACAAGTTTTCACTTGAAGGAAAAATAGCTTTAGTAACTGGCGGCGGAGCAGGAATTGGCCTAGCCATTACAGAATGTTTCATAGAAGCTGGAGCCTCTGTAGTAATCACAGGCAGAAGAGAGGATGTACTTAAAGCGACTGCATATAAATTAGGTGCTAAAGCACATTATATTGTCAATGACATTACAAATTTAGATAGCCTTCCAGCCCTTGTAGAAAAAATAGAATCTGAAATAGGGGCTTTAGACATTTTAGTGAATAATGCCGGGGTAAATCAAAAGAAACTAGCTGTAGAAGTAACGAATGAGGAGTTTGACCGCATTATTCAAACGAACCTTTACGGTGTTTTTGCATTGACCAGAGAGGTAGGAAAACGAATGGTCGCACGCAAGTTTGGCTCTATCATTATGATTTCAAGCATGGCTGCCTATTATGGAATTGACAGGGTAGTTTCTTACACCGCGTCTAAAACGGGAGTTGAAGGATTAGTAATGGCATTCTCATCCGAATTTGGCAAAGACAATGTACGAGTTAACGCCATAGCTCCTGGTTTTATAGAAACCAACATGATGCTTACCGCTATGAACTCTGACACCGCCAGAAAAGATAAAGCCTTTGACAAAATACATTTAAATCGTTGGGGAAAAATAGAAGACATTGGCAATGCCGCTGTTTTCTTCGCTTCTGATGCTTCGACTTACATTACTTCTGTATCTCTTCCCGTGGATGGAGGAAATAGTAAGGGGTTTTAAAAGTTTATTTAAAAAAACATAACCAATGTTTAAATTAATAGATGGTCTCAGACCTTTTCCGAAATTGGTAATATGCCTTCTGTTAATATCGGGATCTGGATTTCCATTGTCTCAGTCATTATACCCTCATTAGTCTTCATTGTGAATTAGTTTATTTGTTTTCAAGTTGTTTAGACTATATCTGGCACCAAGATCTATTGAAATGCTGAGCTTCTGAAGTATGGCACCTTTTATGGGTCAACAGAAATTTCTGGAAATGAAATAGTTAATAAAGCTTGGGCCGACTTAATACATGTTTTAAGCCATTTCAAATTTATCTTATCTAGACTAGAAAAGGTATCAAGAATGTTTACTATACCTTTTAATTAAAATGGAGCTCCATACGATATAAAATAAAGGAATTACGGCAAAAGGATAACCGTTGACGTGATAGAAATACTCGTTATTGCCATTTTTGCTTATTTAGAAACCGTGGTCAATCTCAATGTCTGGCTTTACCTCTAAAACAAAAACCAGAAAAACAATAAATGGAAGAAACTTTTTGTTTTACGTGGTATTTATCAGACTTGCAACATGAAAAAAGAAACAGGGCCAGATAATGGTAAGAAGTTTCTAAAAACCCATCAAGAGAGATTGAGCTAGGATAATAGTATAAGCCTAGCCAATAAAACTGATTGTGCAGCAATACTAAAAGCCACAATAGTAATAAATATGTATCTCTAGATTTCTCCTTTTTAGAAAAAAGTAAAATTGTTAAAAAATACAACTTGAACTATACTTACTAATATAAGAATTTGCTTTTCTTACGAAGCTAAAACTCATCCTTTAGATGAATTATTGCTAGAGTTGCTGTTTCTTGAGCCTCCTGATTGTCTATTCCCTTTATAATTGCTTCCCCCACTTGGAGGTTTTCTTTTAAAGGATTTGCCTTTACCACCACCATTAAAATCACTAGAGGATTTCTTTTCTGGCGTATAAGCAGGGCCTTCGCCTAATTCATTCGGGATTTCTATTTTAGGAACATCATCTCCTATTAAGCTTTCAATTCTAAAAAACTTACGCTGGTCTCTCGGATTAATAAGCGTAATAGCCGTTCCTGCAGAACCTGCCCTAGCTGTTCGGCCAATTCTGTGTATATAATCTTCCGGGTCTGGCGGACAATCAAAATTGACCACCAAATCTATTCCTGTAACATCTATGCCTCTTGAAATAATATCCGTACCCACTAAAACTCTAACATTACCAGCTTTAAACTGATTCATTAAATCTTCGCGTTGACTTTGATCCAAATCTGAGCTAAAACCTTTCGCTCCAAGCTTGAATTTGTTCAATTCCCTTTCGATGTTTTTAACATTATCTTTCGATGAAGAAAAAACAATGATGCTTTTGTAGGAGTCGTCTTTTAAAATAGAAACTAAAAGCGGCAATTTCTGAGTGTCATAAACGACATAGGCCTGTTGTTTAATTCCCTTTGCCGGTTTTGATATAGCAATATTAATTTGCTCAGGATCATTCAAAATCTTATTGGCCAACTGGCGAATCTGTGGCGGCATGGTGGCAGAAAACAAAAGCGTCTGTCTTTTAACCGGCAAATAAGAGGCTATACGAAGAATGTCTCCTAAAAAGCCCATATCTAGCATACGATCAGCCTCATCTAAAATCAAATGTTGAAGTTTAGAAAAATCAACTTTATCAGAGTTCATAAGGGCTATTAATCTACCAGGGGTAGCAATGACCAAATCTGCTCCTGCTTCTAGAGCACGTTTCTGGGTAATAAATGTATCACCGTCTCCACCGCCATAAACGGCGATAGAACTTACTCCCGTAAAATAGGAAAGTCCTTCCACTTGCTGGTCAATCTGAATGGCCAATTCTCTAGTTGGCGTAATAACCAATGTATTTAAGTGCCTGTCTTTTTCTGGTAATTGAGCAATCTTATGCAATACTGGTAATATAAAAGCAGCTGTTTTACCAGTGCCTGTCTGGGCACAAGCAATCAAATCGTTATTCTCAATAATTTTTGGGATAGCAAACTCCTGAATGGGTGTAACTTGGTCAAAACCAATGGCATTTAGGCCTTCAAGTAAACGATCGTCTAAGTGTAATTCTTTAAATGTCAAATCTCTAGTGTTTTAAAGCACGTTTTAATTAACAAAGTTAATCAAAAATTCAGCCACATCTTTATTTCTAAGATTTTACCAGAAAATCACTCTTATACACTTCCGTACTACCGCTTTGATTTATCGCATAATTAAATCCTTCCTGAATAGCGTAGGCTCCATGATTTCCCTTTTTATCAATAGCTAAAAAGCCTACTTGATATTGCTCAAAAGCCTTTAATTTATTGGCTATTCTTTTAACACCCTCTTCACAAGCCTCTTGCGGACTTCTTCCTTGACGCATTAATTCTACTATTAAAAAAGAACCACACGTTTTTAAAACCAATTCACCTACTCCTGTTGCCACCGCTCCACCAATTTCATCATCTACATACATTCCAGCCCCTATAACCGGTGAATCTCCTACTCGGCCATGCATTTTATAGGCCATTCCGCTGGTAGTGCATGCTCCCGCAATTTTATTGGCACTATCAATAACCATAATTCCAATGGTATCATGAAGTTCAATGTTAGCTTCGGGTTTGTATTCAGCTGTTTCTAGCCATTTCTTATATTCTTCGGCTGCTTTTTCTGTCAATAATTCTTCTACTGGAAATCCCTCGGCTATGGCAAATTTCAATGCCCCATCTCCCGACAGCATAACATGTGGCGTATTTTCCATAACTCTTCTGGCCACAGAAAGCGGATGTTTTATGCCTTCTAAAAAAGTGACAGACCCCGCATTCATTTCAGCATCCATAATACAGGCATCCAACGTTACCTTGCCATCTCTGTCTGGCCTTCCGCCATAGCCCACACTCATGTCATCGGGGTTTCCTTCGGGTACATTTCCTCCCTTTTCAACGGCATCCAGAGCAGTTCCGCCATTTTCCATTGTAAACATAGCCTGATTCACTGCATCGACATTTGGCCCCCAAGTGGCAATGGAAATTGGAATTCCAAGTTTAGAATGACTATTCTGTCTTTTAGTACTTGATGAATCACTACAAGCAGAAATACTTGTCACTGCTAAACCAACTGCACCTGCTTTGATAAATTTTCTTCGTTTCATTCTTTCATATTTAAGAGTATAGAAAACTAAATTAGCAAAGATTACTCAAGCAATTAAATTTTAAAGGAAACTAAGAAGACTCAATACCTGAAAGTCCCATGATAGTCGGTCATTTATCTTTATTTTTGTGTTTCAATTTCCAAAGAATATTACTCCTTAAAAAGAATGGCAAAGAAAATCCAATCGGCATTGATCTCTGTTTTTTATAAAGACGGTTTAGACAAAATTGCAAAACTTCTTCATGAGAATGAGGTAAAAATTTACTCCACAGGTGGTACTCAAAAATTCATTGAAGATTTGGGCATTCCGGTTATTGCAGTGGAAGATTTAACTTCTTATCCTTCTATTTTCGGTGGAAGAGTAAAAACACTTCACCCTAAAGTTTTTGGTGGTATTCTTCACAGAAGAGAAAACGAAGACGATGTAAAAACAGCAGCAGAAGTGAAAATTCCTGCTATTGACTTAGTCATTGTAGATTTATATCCTTTTGAAGAAACCGTAGCTTCCGATGCTTCTGAAGATGACATTATTGAGAAAATAGACATTGGGGGAATCGCCTTAATTCGTGGTGCTGCTAAAAATTATCAAGACGTCCTTATTGTTTCCTCCAGAAATCAATATGGCGATGTTTATGACATATTAGCAGAAAAGGACTGTGGAACAGATTTAGAAGACAGAAAAACCTACGCCATGAAAGCATTTGGTGTAAGTTCTCATTACGACACCGCTATTCATGGATATTTCGCAGGAGCGGAAGATGCAGGAAACTTTAGAGCAGGTAATTCTAAAACACTTAGATATGGAGAAAACCCTCATCAATCGGCTACTTTCTATGGCGATTTAGATGCTATGTTTGATCAGATTCACGGAAAAGAGCTTTCTTACAATAACTTGGTAGACACAGATGCAGCCGTTCGTTTAATGGATGAGTTTTCTGATCTTACATTCGTTATTATGAAACATAATAATGCTTGTGGCGTAGCTTCTGCACAAACTGCAGTAGAAGCCTACAAAAATGCTCTTGCTTGTGACCCAATTTCGGCTTTTGGCGGTGTAATCATTACCAATACTACGGTGGATAAAGCTACTGCAGAAGCTATGCATCCTTTATTTTTTGAGATTTTAGTTGCTCCAGCATTTGACGAAGACGCTTTAGCTATATTGACAAAGAAAAAGGATAGAAGATTGTTAATCAGAAAAGAAACGGCCACATCCAAAAAACAATTTAGGAGCCTTTTGAATGGCGTTTTGGAGCAAGACAAAGACATGACCATGGAAACCGGAAAGGAGTTCACGGCAGTAACGAAATTGAAGCCAACGGCTGAAGAAACTAAAGCATTAGAATTTGCATTGAAAATCTGCAAACACTTAAAGTCAAATAACGTAGTCTTGGCTAAAGATGGTCAATTGCTTTCATGCGGCGTAGGACAAACATCACGTGTGGATGCCTTAAACCAAGCCATTGACAAAGCAAAACAATTTGGTTTTGATTTAAATGGAGCCGTCATGGCATCTGAAGCCTTTTTCCCTTTTCCTGATTGTGTAGAAATTGGACATAAAGCAGGCATTAAAACGGTGGTTCAACCAGGTGGTTCTATTCGTGATCAATTGTCTATTGACTATTGTGATGCAAATGGCGTGACGATGGTAACAACAGGTGTTAGACACTTTTTACATTAATATCCAATTCAATAAACAATCCTATCATATGAAAGTACAATTTTTTGGAGCAGCCAGACGAGTTACTGGAAGTAAGCACCTTTTAACAACAAAAACAGGCACTAAAATTTTATTGGACTGTGGTTTGTTTCAAGGAATTGGCACAACAGAACTGAACACTTCTTTCGGGTTTGATCCTAAGGAGGTAGATTACGTTATCTTATCTCATGCTCATATTGATCATGCTGGTTTGTTACCCAAACTTGTTAAAGATGGCTTTAGTGGCCCCATTTATTGTACCCATGCCACAAAGAGTCTCTGTGGAATTATGCTTTTAGATTCTGCTAGAATTCAAGAAAGTGACGTAAAAAGAATTAATAAAAGAAGACGAAAAAGAGGCGATGAACTTTTAGATCCTCTTTATGTAGAAGAGCATGCAGAAAGAGCTATTGAACTCATGGACACCAAAGGTTATCACACTAAATTTGAGATAGAGCCTGGCGTTACATTTAGTTTTTACGAAACAGGTCATATTTTAGGAAGTGCCGGTGTTTACATAGAGTATGAGGAAGAAAACAAAACGAAATCGTTGTTTTTTACAGGAGATATTGGTAGACCAAATGATAAAATACTGAGACAACCAGAAGCTTTTCCTCCGTCTGATTATATCATTTCAGAATCGACTTATGGTGATAAACTTCATGAACCAGAGTCTGATTTACATGCACACCTTTTAAAGGTGGTAAACGAAACATGTATAGAGAAAAAGGGTAGATTAATTATACCGGCTTTTTCGGTTGATAGAACACAAGAATTGATATATGCCTTAGATGTTCTGGAAAACGAAGGGAAATTACCTAGAATACCCGTCTATATCGATAGTCCTCTTTCGGTAAAAGCTACGCTTGTAATGCGTCAGCATGAAGAAGAATTTAATCCTGAAATTTTAGAATACATTAAAAGAGATGGCGACGCTTTTGGTTTTGATAATTTGCATTATATCACGAAAGTAGAAGATTCAAAAGCAATCAATAGCTCAATAGAACCTTGTATTATCATATCTTCTTCTGGAATGGCAGAAGCGGGTAGGATAAAGCATCATATTAAAAATAACTGTGAGAACCCAAATAATACCATTTTGATAGTGGGCTATTGCTCACCTAGTTCACTTGGTTATCAAATTAAAATGCGGGCTGCTGAAATAAGAATTTTTGGAGATACTTTTAAGCTAAACGCCAATGTAGAAGTGATGGACTCTTTCTCTGCCCATGCCGATTACAATGAAATGATTAGTTATTTGACTTGTCAAGACACATCTAAGGTGAAGAAACTGTTTCTAGTTCATGGTGAAATAGAAAAACAAACAGCTTTTAAGGCACGTTTAGAAAAAGTGGGTTTCAGAAACATTGAGATTCCTCAACAGAAAGAGGCTTTTGAGATTTAAATTAACCTCTCAATTGCTTCAAGGCATGATTAGAGAAAACAAATTCGTCTAATTCTTTGATATGTGTTTTCAGAATAGATTTGCTATCGCCTTCCCAAATCTTATGTCCTTTATATAGAAACATAATGTATTGTCCTATGGA
>Ga0105054_10012930_pt1 | contig 10143 bp, 6 predicted proteins | sample BON02_FD_78091 | JGI IMG/M metagenome (GOLD analysis project Ga0105054, IMG submission 78091) | Freshwater microbial communities from Lake Bonney liftoff mats and glacier meltwater in Antarctica - BON-02 (megahit assembly) | ecosystem: Environmental > Aquatic > Freshwater > Ice > Glacier... | reverse complement strand
CGGCTGATCATCGTCGGGACCGAGGGTGATTTTCGGGATCGCGATGGCGAGAAGTCCGGCAAGCCGTGCCCGGCCATAGCTGGTCTCCAGCAGCAGCGGCGACAAGGGCACGTGTACAAGCCCGGCTTTCAGAGCCGCAATCTTGAGTGCGGCGTGGGCCATGCTGGCCCCGGCAATGACGGCAACAACATCGCCGGGTTTGCAGCCGGCATGGCGCAGGCGATGGGCGCATTGGTCCGAGATACGGTCCATCTCGCCATAATGGGTCGTCCGGACCTGACCCTTGGTGCGTTCGCTGACAAACACGGCATCGGGTTGGCTCTGCGCCCAGTGCTGCCATTGATCCAGAATGTCGGGCATCGGGTCGGGAAGTAGCGTTGTGTTGCGCAGCAGGATCGAGCCATCGGCCCAGTCCTCACGTTCAATCACCGGTCCTGAGGGATCATCCTGCACGCGCACACCGGGTTCCTTTGCTTCGGGCTGGCTGTTGAAAGGCAGAGAATGGCAGAGGCGCAGGCGTGTCTTCAACCGGGGTAAACATGATGTGTCACTCGCAATTCCCGCCCCGTCGCGCTACATCCGGGGAGAGACTTCAGCCGGGGAACATTCCATGACAGACAATCTGACCGTGATCGACCATCCGCTGGTGCAGCACAAGATTTCCCTGCTCCGGGACCGCGAGACCAAATCGGTTGTGTTCCGGGCGCTGGTGCGGGAAATCGCGCAGCTCATGACCTATGAGGTCACGCGCGACCTCGTGCTGACGGATCGCGATATCGAAACACCGATTGCCCCGATGACGGCGCGGGTGCTCGCCAGCCCGCCCCCGGTGCTGGTGTCGATCCTGCGTGCCGGCAATGCGATGCTCGACGGTGTACTCGATCTCATTCCGACGGCCTCGGTCGCCCATATTGGCGTCTATCGCGACCACGATACGCTGGAGGCAATCGAGTATTATTTCAACGGGCCGCCTGATATTGCCGACCGCTACAACCTGATTGTCGATCCGATGCTGGCGACGGCGAACTCGTCCATCTCCGCGATTTCGCAACTCAGGAAACGCGGCGTGACGAATTTGCGGCTGGCCTCGATCCTTGCAGCCCCGGAAGGGATTGCGGCCATTCAGGCTGCCTTTCCCGATGTGCCGCTGTTCATCGGCGCGGTTGATGAGCGGCTTGATGACAGGGGCTACATCATCCCCGGGCTTGGTGACGCCGGAGACAGAAGCTTCGGCACCTGAGCGAGGGTCGTTTTTCCCCAGCGGTTAGTGCCCGGCGCCGAGGTGGTTTCGCACCAGCCCGTCGTCATTGAGGAAGGCCAGAGTCTCACCCGTCGTCAGCCAGTTTCCGAGAGATTTGGGGTCGTCCATGCGTTCGGCCTTGGCGCGGGCCAGAGTGGTATGGGGGTCGAAATCATTGACTTCGTGCCGCGTCGTTTCCAGTTGTGCAAGATGCCAGGCACGCAATTGCGGGTCGTCAGCAAGCAACGTGAGCGCCGGGCCGTCATGGCGCGGGAAATGCGCCAACTGCTCCTCACAGGCGGTCAGAATGGCGGGGCGGGTCCGGCGCTGCTCTTCGGGCGTGCGCAGAATGGCAAGACGCCGGAGCAATTGCCCCATCGTCACGCTGGCGCTCATCCAGGATAGCGGTGCAGCCAGAACCAGCCCGGAACTGACCGGCAGCAGCCAGAGAAAAAGCGCAGGCTTGAGCCCGTAGGAGAGGGCGGCAAGCCCAATCCCGAACATCATGTGCCAGCGGTGGGCAAGGAGGGCGGCACCAAACCCGATGCCGCCATCACCGCGCCGCTGTGGGGCCCAGCCGCTATCGGCACCGCTCAGCACCGCACGGACAAAACCGCTCTGGGCGATCATCATGATCGGGGCGTAAAGCACCGAGAGCAGCAATTCGACCAGCAGGCTTGCCGTCAGCGCCACCGGCCCGCCAAAGCGCAGCAGGCGTCGCGGCCGGATCATGATCGCCAGCCATCCCAGTGCCTTGGGGGCCAGCACGACACCCATCGACACAATAAACAGGGCCACGGCCCGTTCGCTGTCAAAGACCGGCCATGTGGGGAACAGTGCGGGTGTCTTGAAGTATTCCGGGCGGGTCACGGCGGCCTGAACGGCGATCAGCATGCCGATGGCGACCAGCGACAGCCAGAGCAGGGCGCTCAGATAGGCCATGATCCCGGTCAGCAGATGCAGCCGGGTCGGCCAGGTCAGGCCCCGGGCGAAAAGGAAGCGGACGTGCTGAAGATTGCCCTGACACCAGCGGCGATCACGCACCAGAACATCAATCAGCGAGGGCGGTGCCTGTTCGTAGCTTCCGGTCAAATCCGTGTCGATCCGCACCCCCCACCCGGCGCGTTGCACCAGCGCGGCCTCGATGAAATCGTGGCTGAGAACATGGCCGCCGAACGGAGGGCGCCCGGACAGTTCAGGGAGGCGTGCGGCACCGGCAAAGGCGGCGGTGCGGATGATCGCGTTGTGGCCCCAGAAATTGCCGTTCCGGCCATGCCATGCGGCGAGGCCGTTGCCGAAAATCGGGCCGTAGCATCGGTTGGCGAATTGCTGCAGGCGTGCGTAGAGGCTGCGCGCACCGGCAATCGCAGGCAGGGTTTGCAGCAGTCCAAGTCCCGGGTCTGAGGCGAGCCGACGGGCCATCTCGATGATCGTGTCCGGTGCAATCAGACTGTCGGCGTCAAGCACCAGCATCGCCTCCCAGTCACCGCCCCAGCGCATCACCCAATCGGCGATATTGCCAGCTTTGCGTTCGCTGTTCTGGCTTCGATGTCGATAATAGACAGGGCAGGAAATCTGGCTTGCCGCAATGAGATGTCGAAACGTCGCCTCTTCCGCGATCCAGGCATCGGGCCGGTTGCTGTCACTCAGAATGAAGATGGCGAACTGACCGGGGGCCGTTTCCCCAAGCCCCTGCGCCATCGCGGCCAGCGCGGCGGACACCCGTTGCGGGTCCTCGTTGTAGACCGGGGCCAGCAGTGCGGTCCGGAGAGGCGGTACATCGCCCTGTCGGCGTTTCCGGGGACTGACATCAACCCATATTTGCCGGAAGAACCCGAACACGGCCTGACAGGCCGCAAAGCCGACCCAGGCGAAGTTGATGGTGAACACGACCAGAAACAGCCACTGGAGCACGGTGATCCCGCCAGCCGACAGAACCCCGTGCATTTCGAAGGCGCCGTATCCGGTCAATCCGACGGTTGCCAGCGTCAGCAACAGTCGGGTGATGCTGGTGACGGCCCTCGTCAGAAACCGCGCGCCGGGGCGCGTTGGCACGCGCGTGCCATGCACGTCCTGACGTGGCATGGCGTGCGGACATTCGGGTGGCATGGCCCCGCGGGGGGCAATGGTTTCCGGCATGTCAGATGCGCGACCAGCGGTTGAGCCAGGTTTCACCGATAGCCCCCTTGCCGTCTCGCGGCTGGACGCGAATTTCAATCTGGTCGGCCTGTTCGGGATCAATGGTGACGAACACGCGAATGCCGCCAGTGGCGGGATTGGGCTGGATCACCTGATCGACAAGCTGTCCGCCCGAAAGTCCGATATCTGCGGTGATACCGTCGGTTTGTGCACCTTGTGGAACGGCATAGTCGATCACGAATTGCGGCTGGCCGGTGCGCAGGTTCTTGCCATAGGCGCTTCGTATCACGCGTGCAAATCCGCCAGCCAGTGGCGCATCGTTGGGCCAGGTCAATCGATATGCAAACCGGTAGGGGGTGTTTGGCGGGATGGCCTGCGCGGGCCGCCAATAGGCCACGATGTTGTCGTTGATCTCGGAATCAGACGGTATTTCAACCAGCTGAACATGCCCGGCTCCCCAGTCGCCATGGGGTGTGACCCAGGACGACGGCCGGTTTTCGTACCCTGCTTCAAGGTCCTGGAACTGGTCAAACCGGCGGTTGCGCTGAACGAGACCGAAGCCCCGGGGGTTGTTGTCGATGAAAGCGCTGACTTCAAGGTTTTCGGGGTTGTGGAGCGGGCGCCAAAGGCGTTCGCCCGACCCGGTGTGGATCGCCAGTCCGACCGAGTCATGAACCGATGGGCGATAGTCGGGGGTGTCAGGTTCGTCGATGGGGCCGTGCATGAACATCGATGTCAGCGCACCCAGCCCGACATGGCTCAACGGCGCGCGCGCAAACAGCGTGGCGTCGATGTCCATCGTCGTCGGGGTGCCGGGATAGATGCCAAAACGGTAAGCGCCGGCAACCCGCGGGCTGTCGAGCAGGGCGTGGACGACGATAGCGCTGGAGCGCGCGTCGGGCCGCTCGATCCAGAAGCGGCGGAAGACCGGGAATTCCTCGCCGGTCGCCTCTCCAACATCGATCGCAAGGCCGCGCGCCGACAGGCCGTAGCTCTGGTTGCGCGAAACGCCCCGGAAGTAACTTGCGCCCTGAAAGACCACGAATTCATCGCGATAATCATCGCGGTTGATGGGGTGGTGCAGGCGGAACCCGGCGAATTTTCCGGTCTGGACCAGCAGGTCTGTGATGTTGCGCGCGGGCGTGTCGAAACTGTCCGGGTCGATCTTGACGGGGAGCTCTCTGCCGTTTTCGACGACCGAAATATCGACGCCGTTTTCGAACAGAAACCCCGGCGCGAAAAGTTCGACGGAGAAGGCTGCGGGCGACGTTCCCCAGATGGCCTCATCTTTTCGGAAGCGGATCTGACGATAGGCATCATAGTCGAGCGCGCGCAGTTGCTCGGGGACGGCACCCGGCTTTTCAAACGGGCGCGCCGCCAGCGCGCGTGCTTGATCAAGCACAAGCTGGCGGGCAAAGGGTGTACCGGCTCGGGCCGCGTTTTCGACAGTGGCGGCCAGAACATAGGAAGGGTGTGCTGCGAGGACACCGAGCGTGGTGCCCAGCGTCTGGATCATGGAACGGCGGTTAAACATCGCGTGGTAAACGCTCTTGGACAGGTGGTTATTGCACGCGAACCGAATTCGAGGGCGGATTGTTGACGGAAGAACAGGTTGGGAAGGCGCATTTTCAACGGCACGGATTGGCGCGCTTCTTACACCTATTTTACTTCTGATTGTGGAAAAATGATGACGATCCCGTCGGATCTTGCATCTGGGTAGCAGAAGCAAGGTTTGTGTCCCGATCTTCAGGGAAACCGCAGAGCAAAATGCATCTTTGTGTGGCGCATCTGCCCGGTATTTGGGCGATATTTCGCTGTCCCGCTCTGGAATGGCTGCCCGTGCGGGGCATTTGGGAGGCTGCGAGCTGGCATGTCGATTGCGTGATGCCACCGTGTATTGTCGTAAGTGGATGCAAAGGAATGGCCGATGAATGATGCGATACCGATTATCGATGTGTCTGACCTCGTTTCGGGGCGGGATACAGCGCGGGTGGCTGCTGAAATCGGTGCCGTATGCCGGGATGTGGGGTTTTTCTATGTCACCGGGCACGGTATTCCGGCGGAAACGACGACGCGCCTGTTTGCCGAATCACGCCGCTTTTTCTCGGCCCCTGCTGCGATCAAGGATGCGGCGTCGATCAAGCAGTCGCCGCACAATCGGGGCTATGTGGGCATGGGTGAAGAGGTGCTCGACCCCGATATGCCGCCTGACCTCAAGGAGGCCTACAACATCGGTCTGGAAGTTCTGCCGGACGACCCGGAACTTCTGGCAGGCATTCCCTTTCGCGGGATCAACCTCTGGCCAGACCTGCCCGAGTGGCGGGAGAACATGCTGGATTACTACCAGCGATGCTGGGATCTCGGCATGACCCTGCATCGCGCCTTTGCAATCGACCTCGGCCTGCCCGAGGATTATTTTGCGTCCCTGTTCGACAAGCCGATGGCGACCTTGCGGCTGTTGCGCTATCCGCCACAGACCGCAAACCCCGCGCCCGGGCAGATCGGGGCCGGGACTCACACCGATTACGGGAATGTCACCATTCTGGCGGTGGATGGTGTGGCGGGGCTGGAGGTTCAGGCGCGCGATGGGACCTGGATTGCCGCGCCATGCATCGATGATGCCTTTGTCTGCAATATCGGGGACTGCCTGATGCGTTGGTCGAATGACATCTATGTCTCGACGCCCCATCGGGTCACCAATGCGGGTGGCCGGGAACGCTATTCGGCAGCCTTTTTCCTCGACCCCAACCCGGATGCCGTTGTGGCCTGTCTGCCAACCTGTCAGAGCCCCGATCAGCCGCCGCGCTACCCGCCGATCACGGGAGCTGCGTATCTGAAGTCCCGTCTGGATGCGACCTATACCCATCGGGGGACGGGTACAGGCTGAGGTCAGAAACCATAAAGTCCTGCGCTGTCATCGGCGCCGATGGCACGAACGGCCCGCAACAGGCAGATCTGATTGGTGCCGTCGGAGTGGAGGAAACTCGCAGCATCGCGCATGTATTTCTCCACCGGGTGTTCGTACATGATGCTCGCGCCCCCCAGCACTTCGGCAGACAGGCGGCAGACCTCGAAGGCAACTTCTGATGCATTGACCTTGGCCAGCAGTCCATGGACGCGTGCATCGGGATCATGCTGGTCGGCGAGCCAGGCCGCTTTCCAGATTTGCAGACGCACCGCATCGAGCAGCATCGCCATCCGTCCCAGCATCAGGGCCACAGCCTGATGTTCGATGATCGGCTTGCCACCCTGGACGCGCTTCTTGGAATAGGACAATGCGTATTCATACGCCGCACGTCCGACCCCGAGCACCGTGGCGGCTGCTTCGGCCTTGCTGCCCGGCAGATACTTGCTGCGCAACTGCGCCAGCATGCCTTCGCCGACGAGCAGGTTGCCGACGGGCACCCGGCAATCTTCGAGATGAAAAGTGCCATTTGTGGCAAGCCGCTGGCTGCTTTTCTCGTGGAAGAACCCGACGCGGAAGCCCGGCGTGTCATGGGGGATGACGAAGACCGCACCGCCCTCTGACAGGGTTGCGGACATGTCGGTGCGTGCGACGATGAAATAGAGCTTCGCCATCGACCCGTTGGAGATGTAGCGTTTGGTGCCGTTGAGGACATAGGAATCGCCATCACGGACCGCCGACATGTGGAGCGCGATGTCCGGCGTGTCATGGTAACCTTGGTGGTCTGAGCCCACGGCTTCTTCCGTGATGCCGATTGCTGTGGTCGCCTCGGGGTCAGCTACGAAAGGCGGGATGAAGCGGGTCTGCTGTTCGGGCGTCATGGCGTCCTTGAACAGATGTGCGGTTTTCCAGCACTGATCCATGATGACGGCAAAGCCCAGATCGCCGACGCCCAGTTCCTCGCCGACAACACACATGGTTACGATATCGGCCCCGGCGCCCCCGAACTCCGGCGAAACCCCCAATGTGCGCAGGCCCAGCGCATCCGCAGCACGAATCCAGTCCCACGGGATCCGTTCGGCGGCCGTTGGCAATCGATCACGTCGCAGAACGTCGGGTTCGATCACGTCCTTGACGAATTTGCGGGCTATGGCGCGCCAGTGCAGTTGTTCTTCGTTGAGCTGGAAGTCCATGGCCGTTCCCCCTGTTTGTCTTGGACTTCTGACGTTAGTTCGTTTCCGGTTTGACGTCGATTCAGCGTTGCTGGCGCGCGGGTGCCCGTGGACAAGGTCTTCGGTCTGGAGGAAACCCGTCAACATCCCCATATTGGAGTGTATTGATCAGTGTTTTACATAAAGGACAGTTTCATGACCTCGACCACGGCAGCGACAACAGAATTCAATCCCGCCATTGCCGACTGGAACGGGCCGCTGGGGCTGCCTGATTTTGCAGCCATCGCGGATCGTGATTTTGACGCCGCCTTTGCGGTCGCGCTGCCGGCCCATCTGGCAGAGATCAATGCGATTGCCAACAACCCCGAAGCGCCGAGCTTTGCGAACACGATTGTGGCCCTGGAACGGGCGGGCGAACTGCTCAACCGTGCTGCCAGCATCTTCTGGAATCTCTCGGGTGCCAACACCAACGACACGATTCAGGAACTGGAGCGCAAACTCTCACCCGAGATGTCGCGCCATTCCTCCGCGATCTCGATGAATGCGGCGCTGTTTGCGCGGGTGGATGCACTTTTTCAGGGGCGCGAAAATCTGGGGCTTGATGGTGAGGCGGCCCGGGTTCTGGAGCTGACCTGGAAATCCTTCGTCCGCTCGGGTGCAAAACTCGGCAAGGATGAACAGACCCGGCTGGCCGCGATCAACGAGCGTCTGGCAACATTGGGCACAGCCTTCTCACAGAACGTGCTGGCCGATGAGAGTGAATATGCACTGGTGCTGAACACTGAAGACGACTTGGCCGGCCTGCCGGACTTCCTGATTTCGGGAATGGCGGCGGCCGCCGAAGAGCGAGGTCACCCGGGCAAGCATGCCGTCACCCTGTCCCGGTCCATCATCGAGCCGTTCCTGACCTTTTCGGCCCGTCGTGACTTGCGCGAGGAGGCCTTCCGGGCCTGGACGGCACGCGGGGCGGGTGACGGTGCGCGCGACAACCGGCCGCTTGTGGCCGAGATGGTCAAGCTGCGCGCCGAAAAGGCCTCGCTGCTGGGCTATCTGAGCTTTGCCCATTTCAAGCTCGACAACACCATGGCGAAAACGCCTGAGAATGTGCGTGCCCTGCTCGATACCATGTGGGGCAAGGCGCGCGATCGCGCGGCCGAAGAAGCTGCCGATTTATCCGAACGCATTGCGGCAGACGGCCAGAACCATGCCGTCGAGCCCTGGGACTGGCGGTACTATTCCGAAAAGGTGCGTGCGGCGCGCTTCGATTTCGACGAGGCGGCGATCAAACCCTATCTGCAGCTTGAAAAGATGATCGCGGCGGCCTTTGCGACGGCCGAAAAACTCTTCGGGATCACCATCCGCCAGCATGAGGATGTTCGCGCCTATCATCCCGATGTTCGGGTCTTTGAGGTGCTGAATGGGGCGGGGGACCGTATCGCGGTGTTTCTGGGCGATTATTTCGCCAGATCGTCCAAGCGTTCGGGTGCGTGGATGAGCTCGTTCCAGGATCAGCATCGCTTGGCGGGAGAATCAGGACAGGCCGATCAGATTCCGTTTGTCCTCAATGTCATGAACTTTGCCAAGGCGGCGGCGGGCAAGCCGGTGCTGATCACCATGGATGACGCGCGGACCTTGTTTCACGAATTCGGGCACGCGCTGCACGGCATGCTCTCGAATGTGACCTATCCGTCCATTTCGGGAACGTCGGTCGCCCGCGACTTTGTCGAACTCCCCTCGCAATTGTTCGAACACTGGCTGACGGTCCCTGCGATCCTGCAGGAGTTCGCCGTGCATTATGAGACCGGCGAGCCCATTCCCGACGCGCTGCTGGACAAGCTGCGTGCGGCGGGCAAGTTCAACAAGGGCTTCACGAATGTGGAGTTCACCTCATCGGCGCTGGTCGACATGGCGTTCCACGCGCTCTCACCGGAAGACGCGGCCACGATTGACCCGCAGGCTTTCGAAGCCGATGTGCTCGCGCAGATCGGCATGCCGTCCGAGATCGTGATGCGCCATGCGACCTTGCATTTCGGGCATGTGTTCTCGGGCGATGGGTATTCAGCGGGCTATTATTCCTACATGTGGTCCGGGGTTCTTGATTCCGATGCCTTCCGGGCGTTTGAGGAGACCGGTGACCCGTTTGACCGCGACACCGCCGGGAAGCTGTATCGCCATATCTATTCGTCAGGCGGCTCCATGGATCCCGAAGAGGCCTATCTTGCCTATCGCGGCAGACTGCCCAGCCCCGACGCCCTGATCGAAAAGGAAGGGCTGGCCTAAGTCGTCTCAGGGTTCGGTGTCCGGCGCGGCTGGTTCCAGGGCATCCGTGCAAGCAGGCTTGCCATGCCGCACCAGCCGCTGAGCCCGGCGAATGTCAGTCCAGCACCGACAAAGCCGGAAAGCGCCAGAAACCAAGGCGAAACCAGCAGTCCCAGAACGATGCCGGCAACCACCAGACTGCCCGCCGTGATCTGCACCTGTCGCATGATGTCGATGGGGGCATGGCGGTCGAAATGCACTGGAAATCCTGCCTGCTTCCAGGCCGCCAGCCCACCATCCAGCATCCGCACCGATGCGAAATTGGGCCCGAGCAGGCGTTCGGCGTTCGCCGCAGTCCGGCTTCCGCTCTGGCAGTAGAAGATCACGGTCTTGTCCCTGTCGGTCGAAAAATCCTCACGGTCGAAGCT
>Ga0105054_10012923_pt1 | contig 10146 bp, 5 predicted proteins | sample BON02_FD_78091 | JGI IMG/M metagenome (GOLD analysis project Ga0105054, IMG submission 78091) | Freshwater microbial communities from Lake Bonney liftoff mats and glacier meltwater in Antarctica - BON-02 (megahit assembly) | ecosystem: Environmental > Aquatic > Freshwater > Ice > Glacier... | reverse complement strand
TAGTTTTAAAAAAAAAATCGATTTTTGTTAAAAAAAAATTGACCAAAATACTAGTGAATGATAAAATGAATCACTAATTGATCAGATTAGTGAATGAATACTTTTCTGGCAGTATTAAGGTAGCTGCGAAGTAACACCTCTTTTCATTGGTTGTATTAATATTACGGGATAAAATGTTTCAATTAACTAAACTCGAGTCGTTTTTAAAATTAAAATTGAACTTTATTAAATTATACTTTCCAGTCGCCTCTTCCATGATACTCGGACAAGTTTGGAATATCTTTATAAAGAGGGTTTGAAGTATCTGCTCCCCATGGTCGATTCAACATTCTTCCCCTTCTCACTGCTAATCTAGATTCTTCAAGCATCTTAGCCCATCTCACAACATGTGTATAAGAGTCAGTTTGCAAGAATTCAGCAGCGCTATATAAACGACCTAGAACAAGTTGACCATACCAAGGCCATATTGAGATATCAGCAATAGTGTATTCATCACCTCCAACGTATTTGGTTTTTGCCAACTGATTGTCCAGCACATCTAACTGTCGCTTCACTTCCATCGCGAATCGATTGATGGGGTACTCAAACTTCTCTGGTGCATACGCGTAGAAATGTCCGAACCCTCCCCCTAAATACAGTGCACTGCCCATTTGCCACATCAACCAACTCAAACAGGTCGCACGTTGACGAGGTTCGGTTGGCAGTAGATTGCAATCTGGATATTTCTCTGCAAGGTAGATCAAAATAGCACCACTTTCAAATACATTCGTCGGAGGCGATGTACTGTAATCAACCAGTACTGGAATTTTCGAATTTGGATTGGCTTCCACAAAACCGGAATCGAATTGTTCCCCGTCGATTTTCACTAGCCAAGCATCATAATCGAACTCCTGCATCACTGCACAGAGCTCCTCCAGCATGATGGTGGCCTTATTTCCATTGGGTGTGCCAAGACTATACAACTGAATATCGTTCTGGCCGACTGGTAGTGGCTTTTGCTGACGAGCACCTGCCGTTGCCGCATTGATACTTGCAAATTTACCGCCAGATACCGTGCTTTTCCATGTGATGGGAGGTGTGTACTTGAATAAGCGTTTAATCATAAAGCATGTCGCGATTCCAACAGCTGCCCCAATAGTTAGTGTCGACAGTTTTTCCTGATTCATTGTTCGTTTTCTGTTTTTGTAAAAAAAGTTTCTCCAGGAGATTTTCATTTTCGCCGAGAATAGAAAGGGGACCTTGCTATACATATCAATGCTCTCTCAACAGAGTCTATAGTACCGAATGAATTGAATGATTTCAAACGCTCCTTTACCGTATGGGATGAATTGAAATAATTCAAATGCTTCTACATAGAGTAAATTTACTTCATGAGTGAAACGGATTGACAATATTTAGTACTCTAGAAGGACCTCATACATTTTATCTAGAATTGTACTGAATCATGCGTGTTGAACTGCATTCATTTAATTAATTGCTTTCTTTAATCTGTTTCTTGTAAGACAACACGCATATACAAATGCATGGCTAGAGCCAATGCAGCTGCATTGACACTTACGTGGAAGCACGTGCGGTAGTTGTGGCATGATCTCAGGTTTTCTTTGTTCCATTTTCCGTCTCAGTCTGAGAAGTGAGGGTTAGAATATTACTGAAGGGAAGAACTGTGATAGAATTCGTAGTCTTCTAAAGCATCAATTGTACTGAGGCATCTATCTCAGAATTCAACTGTTCAACTATTGTAGAGGGGGCAAATTTCGAAAATACTATTACCAAAACAAGATACATTTTCACATTATACTATATTATTTAAAACCGGGTCCTGTTATAATAGTGCAGAGGTCTGCATCGGCAGACTACTCTTAGTGTAAGGCGTAGAAATAGGAAACAACTCGACGAAATTGAAATATTATCTTTTCTCGACAGACGAACAACAACATGGGAAACAACACCTCAAAACCAGCGGCTCCTTTACTAGGAGAAGTGTTCCCGAACTTTACATTGGACTCCCAAAAAGGAAAGATCAATTGGTGAGTAGACAGAACTTGCACATGTACATATGGTTGATGATTGTTCATGCAGGCACGAGTACATTGAAGGATCGTGGGCTATCTTGTTCTCTCACCCTGCAGATTATACTCCTGTGTGTACCACTGAGCTTGGCACCGTGGAATCCTATGCAGACAAATTTGCCGCTCGTGGTGTGAAGTTGGCAGCATTATCCTGTGATTCCGTCGAATCCCATGAGGGATGGATCAAAGATATCCTCCGATCCATTCCCGACAAAACGGATTTATCATATCCTATTCTTGCAGACGATAAGCGTGAGCTCGCCGTGAAGCTTGGTATGCTGGATCCAAATTGTTTAAATGATGCAGGAATTCCTCTGACAGCCCGTGCCGTTTTTATCATCGGGCCTGACAAGAAGCTGAAATTGTCATTGCTCTATCCGGCCTCGACTGGCAGGAACTTTGATGAGATCATCCGTGTGATTGATTCACTTCAACTGACTTCGAATCACAGTGTGGCTACTCCAGCAAACTGGCAACAGGGTGGACAATGCATGGTACTTCCTGGACTCAGTGACGAGGACGCCTCGAAACGTTTCAAAAACGGTTTTAAACCAGAAGCTGTCCCATCAGGCAAGAATTACTTGCGGTATACCGACGATCCTAGTAAATAATTTCTTGTTTCTTAATTAAAATACATTTAACAAGTTGCTCTTTTATATCTAAGAACCAGATTCTTCATCTAACACGATTGGCAACTGCTTGGAGGAGAGAGTTTGAACTTGACCAGTATACAAAAGAACATATATTTCAGTTGTCTAAAAAAGTTAAAGACAAGGAAGAAGAAGAAGCCTATTCTGTCTCTATGTATTCGTATTGCAGGTATATTATGTAACTATTCAATTTGATTTTGAATCAGTCGTTTTGAATCTTATCAATACTGCTGCTTGTGGCTGAACACTAAATGAGACATTCGATACGTTGAACCCGAAAAATCCACTGTGATTTCATTGGGAACGTGTTCGCACAGATTCGAATTTACACTCAGGAGTTCTTCTCTTTGAACCTTGATATTAATAATAAGAAGCAATTACAAATGAATTCAAAAACTCAATAGTTTTATTTTAAAATTAAAGATCTTGTTCAAGCCACTCAATCGCAATTTTTGTTAGAAGATATGTTTGGGTGGTCGTGGTTGTTAGTGAAAGTCCTCCTCCTATAGTAAACAGTAGGACAGAATTATTTCTGTCGCTGGTGCTATTTTCACTGGTTTTGAAACCAAGTTTGATTGTTGTTTAAAACCAACAAAGTTGTCGCGCCAAGTTACAAAGTAGCTATTGTTGTATTGGATCCATACATTGCATTGCATCCGCTTGCTGATTTGTTCTCATCCATCTAGCCGAAATAGTAGAGTGCTTATTGCAACTAGCACCTCGTCTGCTGTGTCATTGAATATTATTTAAGAGTGGTATTTAGTCGCATGAGTGGGAAACGACCAAGATTGGAACGTGTTTCATTTGCCGCATCGGGCAATTCCATCCAGGCAATTTGCAAACTTCACGGGGGCATTAATCATCGTCTTCCCGGTGAATTAGGATTGACTGCTCTCATGGTAGCTTGTAGAGAAGGCGACTCTGAGACTGTGAGTTCGCTGCTCGCGAATGGTGCCAATGCCATTTTAGTGGATAGTCGAGGCTTTGATGCTCTCATGTACAGTTTAAGAGATGGGAATGTTGCCGTTGCAAGAATGCTTTTGGTTCATTTGCAAAATGAGAACCCTTCTTTCGTGCAGGATTTTAGGACAAAATTAGGTTTGTCCCATATTTTATATGCAGCTACGTTAGGACGCACAGATTGTCTCTCTGAACTAGTCGAATTTGGAAGTGAGGTGGATGCGGCTGATGAAAGTGGATTCACACCGTTGATGGGCGCTGTCCAGCAGAACCATGTGCATACTGCTGTCAAGCTGTTAGAGTTAGGTTCGTTTGTGAACATGCAAGATGTATCAGGATTGACAGCTTTGGCATGGGGGACTCGGTCTGGTAGTTTGGACGCTGTTCAGTTGCTGCTTGACAGTGGAGGCGCAGATGTGGATCTCAGTGCTATAGGAGACAGGAGCCCTTTGTTTTGGTCTGTAGTTTGTGGTCAAAGCGAAATTGGTAAATTGCTTTTAGAAGCTGGGTCAAAGATATCTAATACAGTCCGGCTTGCAGTCCTACTCGATGACTTACGGAGTAAAGAATGTAATCAAGCGAAAGGAACCGATGAGGTCAAAGAATCTGGTTCATTGAACGAAAGCGCAACTAGTTTCTAAATTGATAATAAAATAGGAATAAGTTTATTGTATACTAGGTTTTTATTCTCCTGTGAGCTCCACAAGCAGTTGCCAATCGGAAGGGTTGTCTAATTTAACAGATTCGCGTAGTGCACGAATTGCATCATCACGTCTATTCACAGCAATACATGCTCGTGCCATAATTTGAAAAGCATTATAGTTCTTTGGGTCCATCTTTACAGCCGTCTCGAAACATTGAATGGCAAACACATATTGATTCTTGTTGTAGAAGCCAACGCCGGATCTAAACCAGCCAAGGGATGTTTTAGGTATTTGTCCGATTCGTTGCATGATCCACTTCTCGGCATTGTGATCCTCATCTACACCAACCGGGACAGCTTCCATTGAAAAACGGTTTTTGACGTTGATTTATTATTATTTTTTTGCTCGATGGACTTGGAGGACAACTATGTGAGATTGGATATTCTCGGGAGGGGAGCATTTGCTACTTGTTGGAGTTCTCGTCGCAGATCAGATGGTAGAAAATTCGCATTGAAAGTTATGCACACAGATATCGAAGCACTGAGTGCAATTGAGAAAGACGACATTTTGAATGAAATCAATTTGCTAGGACAACTGAATCATCCTAGCATTATTCAATATGTCGCTAGTTTCGTTAGGAATAATAAGCACCATATTGTTATGGAATATGCCACTGGAGGATCATTATTCCAAGTTATCAAGGAAACCGACGGGATTGCCTTTAATGAAGATAACATCTGGGAGTGGTTCGCCCAGCTAGCTCAAGCCTTAGAGTATGTACACAGTCAGAATATATTACATAGAGATATTAAGACTCAGAATATTCTTTTATGGGATGAAAACCGAAGGGTCATCAAGCTAGCCGACTTTGGGATTGCGAAAGTCATCAAGTCCCAGTTGAATTTGGCGAAAACTTTAGTTGGAACACCCTATTATCTATCGCCCGAGTTGTGCGAAGGCAAGCCCTACAACAATAAGAGTGATATTTGGTCTCTAGGTGTGGTGTTGTATGAATTGCTTGGTTTGGTTCGACCGTTTAACGCTGAGAGTATCCCCGGGTTGATTCTCTCGATTTCGAAAGGAGTGTATCCTAGTCTTCATGGTACAACCAGTTATTCGGAGGAACTTTTGAACGTAGTAGATGTTCTACTGACACTTGATGCGGCTGAGAGACCATCTATGCCTGAGATATGTGCGTTTCCGCCAGTATCTCATAGCATCTCGTTGTGGAAAACTATCGAATCGCATGTGATACAAACCCAAGCAGAATTATTCGAAAACGAAGCGAATAAATTCGTACTACAAAGGAGAGACAGGCGCAATAGTGTGGAAACAGATATCAACGACTCTGCAAGTGTCCTATCATTCACCGACGATCTACCTAATACCTTCAGAAGACCAATAAGTACCGTATCAACTCTCGAGAAAGTCCCGCCAAGAAGTCCTGGAGGAAGCAGCTCTCAAAGCACTGTTAAATCTCCAAGAAGCAGCAAAGCAGGAAGGCGCGGGGGGCTTGCTCATCGAGGTATGACTGGGATTTTAAGCCCTTTTAATTCGGCTCGTTCTGAAGACGATGCTGCGACAGGCGTGTCACTCGTGTCGGTGGACGACTTGACGGCTCGGTTGATGATTTCGAATTTCATAGCCGAAGGTAGAAGGGTATATCGGTGGGGTTGGGGACAGAAGAAACCAGTATTGGAAGAAAAATTATTTGGGATGTCGATAGAGAAAATTGCAGCTTGTAAGTTTTTAGAGGATGAAGATGAAGATTTTTTTCATCTGGCACTTGATGAATATGGGCGTTTGTTTTCTTGGGGAAATAATAGCGATGGACAGCTGGGTCATGGTAATCTTAGTAGGTACCGTAATCCCCAAGTTATTTGCTACTTCCAAGACAAGTACATCGACATTTGCGATGTGTCTTGTGGTCTGGCGCATTCTATAGCCCTTTCACATGATGGCAAGGTCTATGCATGGGGGGATCTACGCAGTGCTGGTGGCTCTGAAGGTCTAGTTCTCCGTAAGGAGAAAAATCCTGAGAATAGACCGAGTCTTAAAGACATGAGTCCCTTCGCAAGTGCAAGCAATGTTTTTGAAATAGATGCGGTACGGCCCCCGACACCACCTGATCTTGTTGTGGATTCAGCATTCAATGACGAGAGTGAGGAAGACGAGGATCAATGGCCAGATTGGGCAAAAAAGAAGCAGAATGTATTTGGGGAATTTGCAAAAAGTGTTGATAACCAAGCTGATAATTCAAATCCGTTTGCAAGTTTGGAGCCAAATGACGATTATTTCGATCACGAATCAGACGTATTTGTAACCGGGACACCGAGTCAAAGGAATGATAAACAAGCTGATAATTCAAATTCGTTTGTAGAACAAAACGATGACTATTTTGATGATGATGTTTTTGTAACTGGTAAACTACGTGCATTGCTCCAAGATGATGATAAACAAGGTGATAATCCATTTGGGAGTTCGGGGCAAAATGGCGACTGCTTTGACGTATTTGAAACTGGTAAACCACGTGCATCGCTCCAAGGTGATGATAAACAAGCTGATAATCCATTTGGAAGTTCGGAACAAGAAGGCGACTGCTTTGATGTTTTTGTAACTGGCAAAACACGTGCTTCATTTGAAGCGAATCTTTCTTTTGAAACAGGCATCCAAAAAGACTACGACTTGTCTGTCCAGGATTTCTCTGTTGCAAAAACAAGTCCTAAAAAGAAAACCTTGAAAGAAAGCATCGGAAGTACTTTAGATAGCGTGGCAAAAAAATTGCACATGTCCATATCAAGACGTCGGTTGAGTAGTCAGCAACCAAGTATAGCCGAGAATGAAGTGGTGGAAATAACTACTTCAAGAGAGATGTTCACGATTGAACCGACAAGAAACAATCCATTAGATATTGGCAATCGTGTTCATCTCATTCCGAAAAAACAATTAGATTGCGGCTGGATTCGATTTATCGGGAGGATTGAAGGAAAAGGAGGCATTTGGGTCGGTGTCGAACTTGATTTACCGGAAGGGAAGAATGATGGAACTGTGGATGATGAACGTTATTTCCACTGTGATGACAAACATGGTATTTTCGTTCGTCCTCAAAGTTTGAAAGTAGCTGCTCTAGACGACGATGCGAGCGTTTTTTTGTTGAAACGAGATATTGTCGTGAAGCCGGCGAATACTGTTTCCGAATTTGTCTCGCCCAAACCAGGGATAACAACTAGAACCAATGCGTTGACTGCAAGATCAAGCACACTAACTGAGCGATCGTTTGAAACAACTATGGATGATGGCTGTGGCGACATCTACCTTGAACCCCGAATGGCTTTCTCACTGAACGAGCACTTTGTGATTGAGGTTTCTTGTGGCAATAATTTCACCGCAGTGATTACCAGACGAGGGTTTTTATTCACATGGGGTGAGAATTCATATGGTCAATTAGGAAGCGGTGACGACGCCAACAGTTCACTCCCTACTCGGGTCATACTTGAAAACGACGCAACCATTGTTAAGAGCATTGCTACTGGAGCAGAGCACATGTTGGCACTAACAGGTGACGGTGCGGTTTTCGCTTGGGGGTGTGGCATGAATGGTCAGCTGGGACTTGGCGTACAAGTGTTCGATGAACCCCAATGCAGTCCACAGCCGGTTCTTAATCTATCAAGGGATATTTGTGGGATTGCTGCTGGTGCGCGGCATTGCGCGGCGATCACCCACCAAGGGGAGCTTTATACATGGGGTGCTGGTGAGGACGGGCAACTAGGCCACGGTAACACAGATGACGTTCATGGCCCTATCAGAGTGCAATCTCTGGGAAGAAACGGGGAAGATGTGCAAGTGATGTCGGTTCAATGTGGTTCCAAGCACTCGGTGGTGCTGACTGATCTCAGAAACGTTTATGTCACCGGGCGGCTTTCACCTGGTGCTGCATCTGATCTTGAATTCAAATGCGTCACGTCCCTTGCTGGATCTTCAGTGATTGCTTTGAGTTCTGGATCATTCGCGGTATATGCGCTCTCAAAAATTGAAAATCCACAAGATGGATTGTAGAAAATTTCTTCACATACCACTCAACACGGATTGAAATTAAACGTGGGCATACCTGTGAGTACTTTGGGAGAGGGGGACTTTGTACTTGCGTAGGAGTATCGACTTCTACCATTTTTCATAGGAAATTCCTAGTCTCCCAAGGGAGAAATATTTTTGAAGGGAGATGCGAAGGGAGGTCTCATGGAGATGATTTTCAGGAAGTCATGAATTTTTGCTGCGCTATTGCGTGTAGGTGAAATAGACACTCTATTTAACATCATCTGTTATTATTTGTATTTTTCTGGCAATATATATTTAGGGGTATCTGGAGGTATATATAGGTATTACGTATAGTAGAATGGGGTGATAGATGTAGTAGACACAATGAGGATTGAAAGTAAGATTGACGATGAATTGAAGTAAGTATGGGGAAAACATGGAGTATAGCAAGGTGAAAGTTAGAGTAGATGAGAGGAACCAATGGAGTAATGGTGAAGGAAGGTAGAAGTAAAAGGAGGGAATGGCGCAAGTAGAGAAGAGGAGAAAACAGAGTAGATATGATTGACATGCAAAGTAGGTTCTAACCTAATCTAACCTGGGCTTTGAACCTAACCTAAGTTGCAGCTTTGGACCTAACCTAAAGTGTTCACCCATAATAAGTAATGACCTAGTTGGTGTTTTTGTCTTTCTGTATTCTTCCATGCTACCCAGGCATGTTACACCATGTTTGGGAGTTCGGAAAAAGATTCCAAGTATGGAATAGAGCTCTCCTTACGTATTAAGATTCATTTGCCTCATTGAGTTCCACACTTTCTGAATTTTCAAATTTTTCAAACTTTGACAACTTTTAAAAACACTTTGGTGCCCTAACCTAACCTAACCAAGAAGGAGGAGGCTTGAGATGTCCTAGCCTAGGCGAAGGGGTTCACGACGAGCGTCGCTTTTTACAAGACATGATCTTTCCCGGTCGCTCTCTACGCCACTACGCTGAATAATATTGCAATCGTGTATTATTCACAAGGCGAGAAAGAGACGGTGCGGAGAGTTTGGAGATGTCAGGGGTTCGAAAGAATAAACTGAAAGGTTTGTCTACACGAAAAATTATTAAAACAGCATTAGTGTGTCCTTGAAAACAGCCCCCACCTGAAGCGGGTTTCTCTCAATCAAACTGGTAGAATAGAAAAATTCTAAGGTACCTGACTTCGAGCATCAGATCTGAGCATTTAAGGTGACCTCTGTTTGAAAATGGTTGCAAGTTGCCTTCTTAGTTCTCTTTCCAGTTGATTGATAGGGTGTAGAGAACTGATCATGAGTGTACACATCTCTTGGACGTCCTTTGATCATCATAGGAACTCCGTAACACTTACTGACGTATCAGGCGGAGCGGTCCCGCAAATATCCACCATCTGTTATTAAACAACTCGCGACTAAATAACTGTTATTTAAGAACATTGTTATAAAGTCGTTTGTTAAATAACAGAACATTAGTTTTTTTAACAAACAGAAGATAATTAAAATTTAAACCCTTTTTAAACACAACAAAAATCGATTTTTTTAAAGCACCACTAGGAGTGGATAAAAGCCATTAAATGCTAATTTCTTAATAAACAAGAGTATCTTGTTGAAAGAAAAGAGCCTGATGGCAATCCGTGAGGTAATCAGAAGCAAGAACATTATATGGAATCACTGAATTCGCATTATGTTTCTCCTGATGTAATTTAATTGCATCCCTCGACTTGACAGCTATGTCGCCTGCAAACGCGTTCCATGAAGTAGCTACTAAAGTAT
>Ga0105054_10012916_pt1 | contig 10150 bp, 11 predicted proteins | sample BON02_FD_78091 | JGI IMG/M metagenome (GOLD analysis project Ga0105054, IMG submission 78091) | Freshwater microbial communities from Lake Bonney liftoff mats and glacier meltwater in Antarctica - BON-02 (megahit assembly) | ecosystem: Environmental > Aquatic > Freshwater > Ice > Glacier... | reverse complement strand
GGGGGGGGGGGGGGTGGGGGGAGAAGACAAAGAGTTTTGCAAACGAAATTATTCGGTCACCGCTCAAGAATTCACTTTTAAACATTGAACATCCCGACTTTGCAGTGCAACCTTTGCGATCGTGAAATATGACATTTTTCTGTATTGTCGACCGGAAAGCCCTCAAAATATGGGGGTGTTCTGGCTGAAGTAAGGGGTTCTTATGGCGAGCCTAGAATATGATGCTCTTGTCATGCGACCTTTGCGATGCTGAAATGTGATATGATGCAAAACATCGACGTTCAGCTTGAATCTGGAAACACTGCAGCTCCCACCTTCTCGAGGCACTCAATCTCACACAACTCCAAACTCATGTCTACTGTCTGTGCGTCCTGAAATCCAAAATGCTACCGTCTATACGTCCTGAGTCAAAAAATACAGACAAATGTAAGTCTGCTCTCTGCGCGTCCTGAATCAAAAAATGTAGACACGAGTTTGGAGTTGTGTGGGGTTGAGGAAAATGTAAATCTACTGTCTGCGCGTTCCAAGTTTACAAATGTAGACACGGTTGTTTCGTGTTTACTGTCTGCGCCCAAATCTGTGTGTACTGTCTGCGCGTTGGTTTGCTTTCTGCACCCAAACCTGTGTTCACTGTCTGCACGTCCTGATTTTAAAAATGTAGACACGGGTGACTCGTATATACTGTCTGCGCCCAAACCCGTTTCTGTTGTCTGCACGTTCTGAGTTTCAAAATGCTCGTCAATGTTGGGCGCCACATCTGAAAGTTACGCGTGTATATACTTGTCGCTTAACAAAAAACATTATGTCACAATCAGCTTTATACAACATATTGTTTTTTGTAGGTGCTTAAACAAATAACGTATGTCGTTCAAGGTCTATCCGACATATATATGTTCTGAAAGGATATGTTTTTTAAAACAACATATTCTTGAAATAATATATGAGGGCCTCGCCAGGAGTATAGCAGATGTAGACGTATTTATCAATGTATTCATCTTTGACTTTGGTTTCATGGGTTTCGGGAAATCTCCGTTTTGTGTTGTCATGATCCGAATCCAGCGCCAAGTACTTTTGACTTTTTATAAACATTCTAGGTCTCTTTTCATAATTCAAACTCTCTGTATATATGCATTTTCTCGCCGTGTCCTATATAACCATTTGCCTTCATCCACAAAAGCCGCAAAAGAGCCCCAAAGTCATAGATTAAGGTCTCTTTACATTTGTACTCTCTCGCCATGTCCTTGCTACCCACATGTAATTGTCCACAGAAGCTGCACGTAAGTCTCCTCGGCTAAATGCTCTGCTGAAAGCTCTGCCAAAAGGGCCGAGAGCGCTGTCACGCACTGTATAACATTGCACTATGCTTGGCGAAAAGGGCTGCTGCCTGCCGAGGCAGCGGCTCATTGAGCAGAGCAACACACAGCAACACACTACAACCCACTCTGTGTAAAGGGCCGGTGGCTGTCGTGGTAGCGGCCACGAAAGGATCTTAAGTCCTTCAGTCTTTGCATGTGTGCCTTACTGAGAACATCAGATCATCCTGTTGCAATTCTAGATCGTCCTGTCGCAGTGTATTGCAGTGTATTGCAATGTGATACAGCGTGTTGGCAGTGCAGTACAGCGCAAATGCAGTGTATTGTAGTGTGGAGCAATCTGTTGCAGTGTTGTGCAGTGTGTTGCAATGTGTTGCAATGTGTTGCAGTGTGTTGCAGTGTGTTGCAGGACTCATGATATTACAGTATAATGCAGTTTGTAGCAGTGATTGTATGGGAAAGTGGACGAAAATTGATCCTGCTGCTGGCGTTCATAAGGTGAATTTTGCTAGTAGGGGTCCTACACACAGAGTCAGGGAGAGTTCAGTGTTGAGGGTGTGATGCTTTGTTTTCTTGGCCCGAGGTTGAGGAAGATTAGAAACGAGGTTTTTATTGATTCAACCAACCCCTGAGCCCAGACTGTAATTAGATAATGCAGGGAACCTGGAGCCCATGATTGCACTTTCCAGATTCTAGTCACAAACAGGACGTGAACCATGTCAAACTGTTTCGACGGGCAAAAAAAGGAGTGGAAATACTGGAACTCTGGGAATAAAACTTACATGTTTCAAATCTGACTTTTCAAAAGCTTCAATATGAGTCACAACCGAGGCGATTGGAGCACAGGAACTTGGTGTGCCAAAAGTCGATCAAAACATGAACCAAGTGGTTTCTGGAAATCGCGATTTGACGGGTTCATGACAATGTTTGGAGGATTTTCCCGGAATGTTCCTCAAGGAATTGAAAAAATTTCCTGCAGATGTCCTTATAACACTTTTGCCAAACTAATCTGATATAAGTCATGCCATTTCTCAAACCGAGTTTTTTTCACGAATCCACAGTGTGTCACGTTGTGGCTGCTGAATCATTGTCTTCGCGACAAAAATGGAGAGGACACAATAACTTTGAGAATTTTTTTTTTTCGGATTCCAATCCAAGTTTTTGCAGAGCTTAAAGGCAGGGTTGGGGTTTGTTTGAACGAACGTGTGCATTCGCTGGAATCCAGTTTACAAAGCATTTTATCGAATTGGTCTTTGTGGAAACGAATGAACTGGTCTGTAGTGTTTCAAACGTGATCTTGACGCGGCAAACCTGCAGCCGGCACTCGAGCAGGATTGCGGGAAGCAAACGCCGAGCGCTAGTATTTTATTTTTCCGTACGAATTTGGCATGTGTTTTTAAGATCGAAATGTAGAGAAGAGTCAGATCTAGGTCTATGCATGAGTTCAGTACTTGCAAAGAGAATGCAGTGCCGACTTCCGATTTAAAAGTATAAACTTGGCCGCAGCTATCGTTGGAAGTCGGCACCACGCAGCTGTATTCTCTTTGCAAGTACCGAACTCATGCACACTGACCTAGATCTAACTCTTCTCTATATTTTGACATGAAGAACATATACCAAATCCGTACGGGAAAATAAAATGCTAGCGCTCGGTGTTTGCTTCCCGCAACCCTGCTCGAGCCATGGCCACAGGTTTGCCGTGTCAAGATCACGTTTGAATTACTACAGACCAATTCATTTGTTTCCACAAATACGAATTCGATGAAATGCTTTGTAAACTGGATTTCAGCAAATGCGCACGTTCGTTCGAACCAAACCCCACCCTGCCTTACCGCACGCTTAGGATCGAGCCGATCTGACTACGGAAAGAGGTACTTCGCGCGAAAATGGAAAAAATCGCGGGAAAATGGCGTCAATAGAATTCTTCGATGGATGAGCTCCGTGGCCAAGCTTCGAGTGCAAACCATAGACGAGTGCAAACCATAGACAAACTGGATGAGGCCTGCACCAACGCGAATGATCGAATGTTGCTTGTGCGACACCACAGCGGCGACCGCGTCATGAGCTAGCGTGGATTTGAACGGATTTCTTGAGCAAACAGCCGATTTGTGTGAGGAATGACCCTAGAACACAGGAAGAGTCCTGTTCGAGCTTGGATCGAATCGATCAAAAGCTCGATAAAAATCAAAAAGTTGAATTGAAGACCCTCTGTAAAGAGGGTCCTGAGGGATTTCCGGTGATTCATCCATCACCTTAGCCCAGTGGTGAAGAGCGCGGGACTCAACAAATTTAGTTATCCGCAGGTCCCTGGTTTGATTCCGGCCGAAAACACGTCAACTCAGATTCACATGGATTTGAGCAAATAGACCCTCAAGCAAGGGTTCCAAACTACTGTTTCGAGTAATAAAAGCAAACTAAATCAAAACAAAGACGCATTGAGGTAATAAATATGTCATATCTGTTCGGTCGTGCCATTTCACGGGAAAACGCCATTGGGACCGTGCCGAGTCGTTCATGTTTTTACATGGCTCACCTTTTGTCCGTGACTAGGATTGGCCCTTTTCAAATTGGATTGACGTACTCATTTCGAAGCACGTTTATATTTCAAAAAGTTTCAACTCAGAATTAGGTTCATGGATTCCCGAATAATATATGGTGATTTGGCCGTTGGCTAAATTTTGTTCCTTACACGTTTAAAGGTTTTCAAACTTCGTCAACTTTCAGAGTACTGCTGTTGTTGTTGTCTGTTTATTAATTCAACTCAAATCCCGAGCCCAGAATGTATCTAGACCATGAAGGGAACCGCAACGGTGGTATAAGTCCGAGTTGAGGTCAACCAAACACGAGAGTCCACATTTGCACTACTGTTGTTGCTATTGTGCCTTTATTAATTCAACTAATCCCCCGAGCCCAGAATGTACCCAGACTATCCAGACTATGAAGGAAACTCCATACATGATATAAGCCCGAGTTGAGGCCACTAAACACGAGAGTCCACATCCGCACTATTGAGGCGCCGTGCACACTAAGGTCCCGGGAGGGAAACGGTACAAATGCCGCTTTCATGCCTCCCAGAACCATGAAGATTCTGGGCAAGGGAAGACCACGCGGGCCCCGCCGAGCGGGCATTTGCATGAGCTGACATACTCAAAACAAAAGTCAAATCGGGAGGTGGCGGTGAGAAAGCAATACGTGGAAGTTTCCCATAGTTCAAACAGCATTTGAGTCCGGATTAACCACAAAACGGGCACACATCAAAAGGCCATCTTACAAGGTAGGTAAATAAGAAAAATCAACAACAAATGCAGCCAGGACTTTCGATTCTATAGGAGAGTCAGGCGAGACCCAATGGTGACGTGCATAATGCGTATTTGCATGAGCTGACATACTCAAAAAAAAATGTGAATCAAGAGGAGGCCGTTAGGTAGCAATAAGCGGGAGTTTTCCATACGTAGTTCAAACAGCATTGCGTCTGGATTACCCACAAACCGGACATACAATAAAACGCCATCTTAAGCTACAGAATAGGTATGACCCACGATGGAGCTTGTCCCAGTTCCACTTGTCCCAACTTGTCCCACAAAGTGGGTCTACAAGGCAGTGGAAAATTTGATCCCAGGACGACCCCAGGACTGTCCTAGATTCAAAAGTTTAGATTTCATCGGACCTAGATTTTCAATAATCTTTAGGAGCCTTGGTCCACACATGAACACGACTCTTTGACTATTTGAGTCAACAATCAGTATTGAAAAGGTCCAAAATTGAATATTTGATACAATTCGAAATTGGAGAACGAGATTGGAGTACGAGATTGGAGAACGACGAGGGTACCGGAATTCGTCCAGATTACTTGTCAAATCGTGCTGACCAAAGATATCAGGGGCGTCGATTTGGGACCAAACTGCAAAAAAATCGAGAATTAGCCACAGGGTGAGCAGTGGGGGGAGTGGAAGCACACGGACAGTTGATGCCGAGAACAAATATTTGCATTCCTGCAATTAAATACAACCACTCAAAGATTGCCTTTTTTGTCATATGTATTGCGTTTACTGTTGAGAACATTTGTACAGAAGTGTAACAACTTGACGCGCTGTTTCCAATAGGGAGTCCCGGTACCCTCAGAACGACCGATTGTCACTCCAAATGCAATAGGCTGTATTACTCAACTTTCGTACAAACGACAGCTTGACAATTCAAGAGCTTCCGCAATCAATCTGAGAACCGCGCGGCCGCCGTGTCAACGAACTGCGAAAATCCAGTACTGAGACTTCGACTTGCTCTTGCTTGATTCTTTGTTGGTGAGCATTCTGCGCGTTTCGAATCCCACACCAAAAACCTTGGTGTGGGATCCCACACCAAGGTTTTCGATTCTTGGTGTGGGTCGCGCCAAACCTCGGAAAATCGACAGCAAAGTCTGCGTGGGACCGACCGGAGGACGGCTGCCATTGCTCACTCCCTAAATTCCGGTCCGGGAGGTTGGAGGAGCGAGCCAATATCAGGGCTTACAAGACCTGTGTGCAAGCACAGAGACCGGAATTTAGGGAATCACACGTGACAGCTCTCTCCGTCGCCGGAGGTGCGCCATCCCACACCAAGGAAAAGCCCGCTGTGGTGCGCTAAAAACACAGTTGAGTTTGCAGCGCCTGTGCAAGAGATGCAGGAGCAAGATTTGGTGGAGGACCCGCCTGCAGCATGCCGGCACGGCAAGGATGCTCTCGGCTGATGGGTTGGGTCGCCTGTGCGGCCTTGTCGTACGATCACCCCGCATCTCGCCTGGCCCGGCAAGTACATTGACGCGGCCCGTGCGCCCCGTGGTTGGGGTCACTAGCTTGGGGTCAGACGCAGAGTGTTTTTACCTTGACGTCGCGCTGTCGAGCCCCGTCGGTTTCTTCCGTGCCATAATTCTCCTAGACCGCTCTGTGTTGGATGATTCCTGCTTCGTGCGCTGGAGCATCGAGGAGCTGGCAGTACTGTTTCTATTGCAGTCGGGGGCACCTCGCAGCTTTCGACTGCGCCGTGCTGCTACCTGGGGTGACGTGCTGTATTTGTACGGGTCTTCGCCAGTCTCAGAGATGCTGTCGTCGCTGACTGGCGCACAGTACAGCACAAAGTCTGTGCAGCGCGCTCTGACCGATTTGCGCCAACATACCGACGCGACAATTTTCGCCACCTGATCTCGCATGGTGCCGGGCAGTCTGATGTGGGTTATGGGCAGCGTCTCAGGTGCCCAATCATCGACTGTTGACGGTGATGTCACGGGCGCCGGCTGTGCGTCGTCACCAGCGACTGCAGGGGTCTCAATGAGCGATCACCTGCGTAACACGGCGGTCCAGCGTGCTTCACACTGCCAGTCTGACAGAGCGTGGCGCAAGGCGGAGTCGCTTCTGACACGCGAGCGCGGCGAGGGTGGGCGCATGCAACGGGTACGAATCGGTCATGAGTTGATGTCTTCGCTGCAGTGCGCGCATATCAGTCTGTGGCGTGATAAACACTGCCGCAGTCTACTGGGGTTGCCCCCTCTCGACTTTCTGTTTGGCAGTGCCACAGGTGTGGAGCAGTTGCACCTTCACGAATCTGTTGGTTGCGGTGACGTGCATGTCAAGGCCTCTGCGTGGGGTGGGCCTGGGTGCGCGGGGGCAACCCGTCCGGAAGTCTGGCGGGAGACAGCGGCCCTTGTTGTAGCCGAGAGTTATGATGACGACGTAGCCCACAGCAGGGCGACTCTGTTGCCAGATATTTCTTCGCATAATCTGCGGCTAATTCTTGGGCATCGATTGGGCGTGCGCGTGCCCGGTGTCGACGTGTTGCCTCCGGTTGTTGCTAATGTTGGATGGTTGCATGTTGGATGGTTGCATGTTGGATGGTTGCATGTTGGATGGTTGCATGTTGGATGGTTGCATGTCGGATGGTTGCTTGTCGGATGGTTGCTGGCTCATATCGACAAGCTGGATCCTATGACTGGGCGCTGCGCCGACGAGCTACAATCCGAAGTGGCGTTGGGGGCTTCAGAAATTCGATGACAACGGCGTAGCCATACCCGCGCACTGCAAACTCATTTACAGAGACGCGCAGCATGCGAGCCAGATTCCCATCCGGGCCGGGCAGATTCATATCCGCGCCCCCATCCAATCGGAGACCGACGCGACACGAATTCTGCGAGAGGAGTCCCATAGCCACGCGACCAGGTGATTGGCCGCCACCCACACCTTTGCCGGTTCTCTTCTGCACGGTCTTGTTGGAGCGTGTGATGGGGCGTGAACGCACACTAGAACCCTTGTGGCGGTTCGAGGACTGTGTGAGTGGTGTGTCTGGAGGTCGCGTGACAGACGCCGGGGAGGCGAGAGAGGTCCGAAATACATCAGAACAGTCCTCGCAGTGTCGCGGGCCAAGAACAAGCCCAGATGATCGCAGCAGAATGAGCACTACCTGTTCTATGGGTGTGAGCGGTTTCCCACTGCCCAGCTCAGTGTCGTTTGATAGGGATTTGATTTCAGCACCGAGGATGATGGTCACACTCGTCATTGCTAGTGTGTCTGATCCGTCGTTCGCACCAAGGAGCTGAGAGGACAACACACAGCCAACGCGGCCATATTTAGACCAATAATTGGCAGATGCTTTCTTGGCGCCGAGGGGCACCCTGTTATTGGCCGATAGAGCCCGGCGAATTGTGTCCACCCCTACATCTCGAAATCTGTGCTCATTGCTCCCCGTTTTGATGCAGTCTGCCACAGATTCTGACAGGAGCATGCTGACGCTGGAATGGTCACAGCTGTGTACCTTGCACGTTCCTGGCGCTGATACTGAATAATTCTGTAGCCCAAGCTGTGTCAACACACGGTGCACGAGATTTGCCGCTCACGGCATTCGATCAAGGGAATCTTGTGTTATCTTGTGCACAGCCCACCGGGGTTGTTGCATCCTCCGGCAGGATGGTCAAATCGCAAATGTCAGGCTCCTTGCGTTTCACCTTGCTGGCAACAGTGCGACTCTCTTTCACAAGCAGAATGAGGTTGTCGTTCGAGCGGCTATTCTCCACGGCGTTTGTCTGCACAAAAACGCTGCGTGGTTAGTGGGCACTAACCAAAAACGCCCGACGCCCACATGGCACCACGGGAGAAACACACATGTGGGGTGCCACCTGCACATTGAGGCAAAGTTTGACGACAGCCTCAATGATAGCGAGCACCAGAGGATTGTTGCCGGGTACAAAATGAAGAGGGGCAGCAGCGGTAGTGCCACTTCCCATGGACAAGGCCATCGACCGCAGCACAGCTGCACGCAAGACTGCGCTCAACTCTGGATCGCTGCCCTGCATGATGGTGGTCAAGGCGCCGTGCAACCGAGGAGCATAGATCCCTGTGTTTGGAAAAGCAGTCTCCACACCAGCCCCGATAGCAGGGCGGATGCTGGCGGTGGCAGAACCGACGGAATCATGCTGCGCGACCGCAGCAAGGTCACTGAATTCGTGATGGTGGGCCGCGTTGCTGACCGCCGCCGTCGCCTGCTCAGGTTCCATGATGACGCGTGGGCTTAAGCTCATCTCCTCCTTTGTCCTGTTTCGGCTATCACTAGTCGCCCACGAACTCGATCCCACGCCCGCTGTGGGGAGCCATCCCACACCGGGCGACTTTTGTGTGGAAATCTTTGGTGTGGGATGCCTCCCCACACCGGGGATTAAATCCTTGGTGTGGGATCACACACAAAGAACCCCGGTGTGGGATTGGAAACGCATGTAGGTTCAAAAATATCGAGTACACTCCGACATTATGAGAAATTCTCAGGTGAGAAAGTTTCAGAATCTCGACTCCCTAAGGCAAAGAGGAGTACCGCGAAGCAGGCACGTCCAGCAAAAAGGGGTATGGTGCAGCAAAAAGGGGTATGGTGCGCACAAAGCGCGCGCACCGCATCGCCGCTTGGTGGATACAGCAGCTGCATCCCGTGGGCCGTGGATGAGCCGGCACAGTTTGAATTTCTGCTGTGCGTGATCACGCTGATCATGGCCTGGCAGCTGTGTCTCGTGAGTGCGGTGGACAGTAGCACCATTGTGCAGCTGCTGGTGCTGCTGCAGGCACTGTCGTACACATTGTTCTGGCTGCCGCTGCCGTGGGTACTGTGGCAAGAGTGTGCGCGACCAGTGAAAAAGAGGATGTTACGTCAGTCAGCACAGCATCAGCAGTCAGAAGTGCAGGGCAGAACATCACCCAGATGTCCCATCATCAACCCCCGGTTGTTGGAGGAAGGTTCAGACAACATACACGTGCTGGCAGGCGGGGTGGAGGACGAGTGAACGGGGGAGAGATGTCAGGAGAGAAAGGGGGGGGCTTGCAGTGCTGGTTTTCAGAAGTCCCTCACCGTCCGGCACATGCATTTCAAAGAGAGGGATAGTTGAAGAGAAGGATATGGTGTCCAGTAGCCCACGACAAGTAGGAGGAAAGGCGAGGAAAGGCACCTCGAGAGGGTCCCACAAGATCGATGAGATCGTGCCGCATGACAGGCAAGTTTCTGGTGCGCTGTGTGTGTTGATTCTTGTGATACACACGCAGTGTTTATGTGTGTGCGTTTGGATGCATGATTGTGTGTGTTTGCAAGTGCGGAAGTGAGTGTGTGTGCATATGTGTGTGAGTGTGTGCGCGCATGCAGTGATGTTGACATAAGTGCGTGTGTGTGTGGGGGGGGGGGGGGGGGTTTTTGGGGTGTTTGGTGTTTTTGGATGGTGTGGTGTTGTTGTTGATGAAGTGGAGGGGAGGGGAGTGTGCGGGGTGGGTGGAGTGGAGGGGTGTGGTGGGAGGGTGAGGGGGGGGAGGAGGAGGAGGAGGAGGAGGAGGAGGAGGAGGAGG
>Ga0105054_10012913_pt1 | contig 10152 bp, 10 predicted proteins | sample BON02_FD_78091 | JGI IMG/M metagenome (GOLD analysis project Ga0105054, IMG submission 78091) | Freshwater microbial communities from Lake Bonney liftoff mats and glacier meltwater in Antarctica - BON-02 (megahit assembly) | ecosystem: Environmental > Aquatic > Freshwater > Ice > Glacier... | reverse complement strand
TCGGCGGCGTTGATGGCGATGACCACGCCTGCGGGTTGGTCGATATAGATATATTGGCCGTAAATGCCGATGGCGAAGAATTCGCCGGGCTGGGCGTTCGGGGGCAACCACCATTGGTAGCCATAGCCGCGCGCATCGCCTGTGGCGTCAGCCGGGGCGATGTTGGCTGTCGAGGTGGCGACCCATGCGACGGGCACAAGTTGGCGTGCGCCGATGCGGCCTTGATTGGCGAATAGCAGGCCAAAGCGGGCGTAATCGCGGGTGCGCATGTTCATCCCGCCAAGCACGAAAGCCACGCCATTGCCATCGGTTATGTAATAGGCCGGACCTTCGAGCCCGATGGGGGTGAGCAGTTTTTCACCCATCAAATCCACCACATTGCGGCCTGTGGCCCCGCGAATAACCATGCTGAGGACATGAGTATCAATCGAGGTATATTGCCTTGCGCTGCCGGGCGTGCGCGTGCGCCGGTTGATCCCGGCGGCAAAACCATCCATGGACCAGCCCAGCGCCAGCACGCGGCCCATTTTATTGATATCGGACCAAAAATCGAGGTAATCTTCGTTGAACTCCACGCCGGATGACATTTGCAGCACATCTATGATCCGCACTCCTTCATAGGCCGAACCGATGAGCGCGGGCACATAATCGGTGACTTGGGCATTGAGATCGGGGATTGAGCCGTCTTCAACCAATATTCCGAACAGGGCGGATAGGAAGCTTTTGGCGACCGACCAACTGATATGGGTATCATCCGGCCCTGTGCCTTGGGCATAGGATTCATGGGTGATCGCGCCGTCTTTGAGCACAACAAGTGCGGTATAGCGGCTATCCTCAAGCCAAGCCTGAAGGGATTGGGCCTGGCCCTGAAAGCTGAAAGTTTCGGGCAAGTTCTGTGGCGCTTGGGGCAAGGCTGTGGCACTGCCGACAAGCAAGGGCGCGTGTTCAAACGCCCTATCCATATGGCTGAAATTCGACACGATTTTATCTTCATCAAACATGGTGACAACGGCCATAAGCCGCGAGATGCGCCCCCAATTGAATGTGACCAGCACCACCAGCACAAGAACCAGCATAATAAATATTTGCTTGAGGCGGCGCATGAAGACTCCTTGCTATGGGGTTGCTTGGCAGACTAGCCTTTGGGCACGGCTTGGCAAGACGGGATGGGATAACATGATCAGATTACATGATTATTGGCGGTCTTCCGCCGCGTATCGGCTGCGGATTGCGCTGAACCTGATGGGCGTGGATTATGACAGCGTGAAGGTGGAATTGCTGACCGGCGCGCATAAAACCCCGGCGCATTTGGCACTCAACCCGCAAGGCTTGGTGCCCGTGTTGGAAATTGACGGGCAGGTGATGACACAATCATTGGCGATTATCGAATATTTGGATGAAGTGCATGGCGCGGGGTTTTTACCCAAGCATCCCGTGGGCCGGGCCCGCGTGCGCGCGCTTTCATATGCGATTGCCATGGAAATTGCACCGGTTTGCAACCTTGCTGTGCGGACTTATGCCGCCGAACATTCGGCTGGCACGCTGACGGCGGATAGCTGGCAGTCACATTTTACAACCAAGGGTTTGGGCGCGTTTGAGCAGATGTTGGCCGCTGGATCGGGTGAATTTTGCCATGGGGATGAGATTTCGATGGCGGATATTTGCCTTGTGCCGCAGCTATATAACGCCCGGCGTGCGGGGGTGGACCTTGGCCCCATGCCGCTTATACGGGCGATTGATGCGCGGCTGGCTGCTATCCCTGCCGTGGCCAAATCCCTACCTGAAGCGGTGCAGGGCGGCTAATTTCAGCGCATTGACTATTGTGCGGTGCAGCGTAGGTTGAACGAAACCTACAACCGGAGAAAAATCATGGCCCAAGACATTGTAATCCTGAGCGGCGCGCGCACTGCAATTGGCACGTTTGGCGGATCGCTTGCTGCCCTGCCCCCTACGCAACTGGCCACGCATGTAACCAAGGCCGCGATGGAGCGGGCTGGTATTGACGCGGCCCAAATCGGCCATGTTGTGTTTGGCCATGTGATCAACACTGAACCGCGCGATATGTATTTGTCACGCGTGGCGGCGGTGGAGGCGGGGGTACCAAATGAAGCCCCGGCGATGAATGTGAACCGGCTTTGTGGCTCGGGTGTGCAGGCGATTGTGTCTGTCGCCCAAAGCCTGATGCTTGGCGATGCCGATTTTGGTTTGGCGGGCGGCGCGGAATGTATGAGCCGGGGGCCGCATATTATGCAGGCGGCACGCTGGGGCCAAAAAATGGGTGATGTTGGCGCGATTGATATGATGATTGGCGCGCTGCATGACCCGTTTGGCGCGGGCCATATGGGTGTCACGGCGGAAAATGTGGCGGCGGAGCATGGGATTTCGCGCGCGGACCAAGACGCGTTTGCGGTTGAGAGCCAGCGGCGCGCCCTAGCGGCGATTGCGGCTGGGTATTTTGCTGAACAGATCGCCCCAATTGGCGTGAAGGTGAAGCGCGATACGGTGATGTTTGACACGGATGAACATGCCAAGGCGACCACCATTGATGTGCTGGCCGGGCTGCGGACAGTGTTCAAAAAAGATGGCTCGGTTACCGCGGGCAATGCGAGCGGAATTAATGATGGCGCGGGCGCGTTGGTGCTGGCACGGGCCGATGCGGCGGCGAAGGCTGGGTTGAAGCCCTTGGCGCGGATTGTCGGCTACGCCCATGCTGGCGTGCGCCCCGAAGTGATGGGCATTGGCCCCGTGCCTGCCGTGCAAGCGCTTCTGGCGCGCACTGGCATGAAGGCCAGCGATTTTGATGTAATTGAGAGCAACGAAGCCTTTGCCGCACAGGCCTGCGCGGTGAGCAAGGAATTAGGGCTGGACCCGGCGAAGGTGAACCCGAATGGCGGGGCGATTGCGCTGGGGCATCCAGTTGGGGCGACAGGCGCGATTATTACCATCAAGGCGCTGTATGAGTTGCAGCGGACCGGTGGCCGGTTTGGGCTGGTAACAATGTGCATCGGCGGCGGCCAAGGGATAGCGCTGGCGATTGAGCGGTTGTGAGAAAAATCAAGGACGGCTAACTAGTATTAACAACACTTGCCCGCTTGGATCGGCGGGCAAGGAACCGTTCCATAAGAGCAGAAAACACAACAATCACCTTTCAGCGGTGTTAGCACTGCATGGCAATTCCCGCACTCATAAAACCATTGGCACGCATCGGTTGGCATGCTTTCTGAAGCGCTATGATTGCAGTGCGGACAAGTTATTGTTGATTCCAACTGAGGTTTTGTGCTGGTCATTATTTACATCCTCGAAATCAGAAAGTCGTTGATTTGCGCCTCGCTCAACACGACAATCCAAGCAAACACGGTCATACTAACTGCGCCGAGAAGCCACAGTTTTAGCTTCGCAGTCGCGCCGCGCTTATAGGCAATATAGCCCGACAAACCGACCACAATCGTAGACAGCGCCAAAACCCAATAGCTAAAAGCTGCTATCTTGCCAAATATAGCAACCCAGCTGCCACCCAAGCCCAACAATATTAAGGTGATCGGAAGCACACAGCAGGCTGAAACCCCAAGCGCAGTAAGCGAGGATGCGTAGCTTAATCGAAGGTATGTTTTCATCTTAATTCCTGTTTTTGCTATTAGCCCAGAATCGGTTATAACTCCTGTAGTCACTACAGGAGCAAATGAAAAATCATGGTCACGATTGGCGAAGCGTCACGCCTCAGCGGGCTGAGCATTGAGGCAATCCGTTTTTATGAGCGCGAAGGGATTGTCGCGCGGCCCGATCGTGGCACTAACAACAGACGCCGATATACAACACAGCAGGTTGGTCGCCTTGCTCAAATTAAAAACCTGCGCAACCTTGGCTTTTCACTTGGAGATGCGCAGGTGCTTACGTCGTTGGAAACCCAACAAAATGCCGATTGCAAAGCCGTTTTGATGATCGCACAATCCCATATCCAGACCGTTCGCGATAAAATTGCCGAGCTTAAAAGTTTTGAGCTTGCGTTGTTAGAACTGACTGAGAATTGCCAAAAGGGGCATGTGGGTTGCCCAATGCTTGCTCAACTTCAGAACGGCATGGTTTTTAAAATCCCTCACCCCAAAAACTCCTCCACCACTTCCTGAAACTCGCGCGGCTTTTCCGCATGCAGCCAGTGGTTCGCGCCATCAATGCTCTCAGTTTGGGCGTTGGGGAATAGCGCCGCAATCAGCGCCGCGTGCTCTGGCTGCACATAGTCTGACAGCGCGCCGCGTAGAAAAAGGGTCTTACCCTCAAATTGCCCAGTAATATCGGGCCAGCCGGTGATCAGCGGCATTTCGCGCTCCAGCACGTCTAGGTTCAGCCGCCAGCTGGCACCTTCACCGCCAAGCCGCAGCGATTGAAGGAGGAAGGCGCGGAGCATGTCATCGGGGAGGTGGGGTTTTAGTTGGGCATCAGCCTCGCCCCGGCGGGTGATGGTGGTGAGGTCGACATGGCGCAGCGCGTCGATTTTGTCGATCTGGCTATGGGTATAGGCGGTGGGGGCGATATCGGCGACGATCAGGCGGTTGACCAGTGCGGGTTGGGTGAGGGCCAGCACCATGGCCGCTTTGCCGCCCATGGAATGGCCAAGCAGATCGGCGCGGCCACCATGGGCCGCGATCACCTCGGCCAGATCGGCGGCCATATCGGGATAAGACTGGCTGTTTTCATGCGGGCTTTCGCCGTGGTTGCGCATATCAACCGCGATGACTTGGCGGCTGGTGGCAAGGCGTTTTTGCAGCACGCCCCAGTTGCGGGCCGAACCGTATAGGCCATGCGCGACAATCAACGGCGGCGTGCCATTGGCCTGCGTTGAGTCGGGCCCTTCAGTAATAATATTCAACATAATTGGCCCCTAAACGATGAAATTGGCAAGCATCTGGTTATCGGTGATATCTTGGAAAGAGAAGCCCGCATCACGCATCCGCTTGGTGAAGGCGGGGAAGCTGGCCGGGTCATGGGTTTCAATCCCGATCAGGACAGAGCCGAAATTGCGGGCGGATTTTTTGAGGTATTCAAAGCGGGCGATATCATCATCCGGGCCAAGCAGGTTGAGGAATTCTTTAAGCGCACCGGGGCGCTGCGGCATGCGCAATACGAAGTATTTTTTAAGACCAGCCGAGCGCAGGGCACGTTCTTTCACATCGGGAAGGCGCTCAAAATCAAAATTCCCGCCTGACACAAGGCAAACAACGCGCTTGGCGGTAATGTTTTGCACATCGCGCAGCGCATCAATGGCCAATGCGCCAGCGGGTTCGAGCACCACACCTTCGACATTCAGCATATCAATCATGGTTTCGCAGAGGCGGTCTTCGGGGATTGTGAGGCAATCATCGGGGGTGAAGGCGGCCAGTGCTGTGTAATTGGCGGCACCAATGCGCGCGACGGCAGCACCGTCAACAAAATTATCCACGACAGGCAAGGTGATGGGGCCGCCATTGGCAAGGGCTGCGGCAAGGCTGGCGGCGCCTTCGGGTTCAACAAACACATAGCGGCAGACATCGCCCAAATATCGGGTCACGCCGCCGGCCAAACCGCCGCCGCCAACCGGCAGGATAAGGATGTCGGGTGCGCTGCCAAGTTGGTCAAGGATTTCTGCAGCAACTGAGGCTTGGCCGACCATCACCCGTTCATCATCAAACGGTGGCAGAAAGCAGCCATTGACCTGTGTGCAATAGGTTTTGGCCGCCGCAAGCGCGGCATCAAAAATATCACCCGTCAGGCGAATTTCGATGAAGTCACCGCCAAAGGCACGGGTTTTGGCGATTTTCTGATCGGGCGTGGTGACCGGCATAAACACCACACCTTTAACGCCGAAATGGCGGCAGGCATAAGCCACGCCTTGGGCATGGTTACCAGCTGAAGCGCAGACGAATGGGCCGGTTGCGCCCGCATCAAGTGCTGCCTTCATAGCCGTTAACGCGCCGCGCAGTTTATAACTGCGCACGGGGCCAAGATCTTCGCGCTTGAGCCAGATTTCGGCACCGTATTTGGCCGATAGATACAGGTTATGCTGCAGCGGCGTTGGTTCAAACAACGCGCGCATGGCGCTTGTGGCTGCGGTGACCGCGTTGTGAAAATCGCTCATATATCCAACCTGGCTGGGACGGGTGGCACCAAAACGCGGAACATTGTGTTGAGGCCTGAAAGGTAAAGCATGGTCCATAGCCAATTCAGCAGCGCGTTCACGATAATCCATGTCATGCCAATATCTGCCTGCGCATTTAGAAAGCCAAAGCCGTAATTTGCCACCGCCACGATCAGCGCAAACACAAACAATTCGCCACGGATACTGCCTGATAGTTTGAAGGCTTGCAGAATTTTTAGCGGATAGCCGATGGCAATGGCGGGCAGGATGAGCGAGAAGCGCAGCATGAGCCAGCCCATCAGAACGGTAATTGGCAGCGTTAACAGGCCTATATTTGGGTAAAACGACCAGCCGCGTGCGCTCATGCTCATCAGTCGCACATTAAACAGGGCGTCAAGTAGGCTCGAAAGGCCAAAAACTAGGAGAAACGTAAACACTGCCACGACAAACCCAATGAGAAGGCCCCAGCCCAGATAGGCGCAAACCGGGTTGGTTTCGCCGCGCTGGGCAACCGTTTGCGGGCCGAGTAAAACCCGGCGATACCAGGCAACAGCGACGGCCAGTGACATAATGAAATAGACAATCGACAAGCCCAACAGTACAAAAAATTCGAATGGGCCGAGCGGATTACCACGACTAGGGATGAGCAGATAACCGATGCCAAACAGCAAAAGCGGCAGCACCCAGCTATAAGCAATAAGCGCGATGAAATGCCGGAGCATTTGCAAGATAGAATGGAAGAGAAGTTGCATGGCGCTTACCCTCCGCCCCGTTATTTTTGAATGCGGCGACTGACGCAGTTTCATGCGCATGGCCAGCTAAACGAATTGCGCCTAGTGCAGCCTATTAGACGATGATTTGCAATTGTTAACTGGGCTTTAGGCCAGAGATTGCCCTAGCTGTTAAGTGGTTTACCCTCGATCCCATGGCCATAAATTGTGGTGAGCAGCGACAGCATTAACATAGAGGTAAGCCATTGTTGCGCGAGCATGGCATAGGGATAGCTGGCCCCCAATTCCAAGTTGATATACACAAATCGAACGCCATAGCCGGCTGCCATATCTACCAAAAGCACCAAAAGCGCAGCAATAAATATTTGCGTGCCCAAGGCGCGCGTCTCGGAAAACCCCTCAGACATTCCAATACGTTTGCCCGCAGCAATGCCGGGCAAAAAGGCCGTCAGGCGCAAGATTAATGTGTAAACGAATGCAGTTATCATCAGGCCGATCCCGATAATCACAAGCGGCGGCAGTGCTTGTAAAATGCCAATAATGACTTGGCCCAGCACGAGCATGATCAAAATATAGGCGATCATCGCACATATGAGCACGAGGATGACTTTGAGCAGGCCCAGAAGTTAGACCCAGTAGGCACCCTTTAACACACCAAGCGCGAAGGGGCGGGCCGGGCTGCCAAGCAGCACATAGCGATGCCAATTGATGACCGTTAGGATGGAATAGGCCAGAAGGGCAATTGCAGCGGGGATGACCCATGGGTTACTAGATATCCATCTACCCAAAGCCCGTGAATTTGCAGTGAAAAACCAAATGTCATTGCCCATCGCATAAAGCATCAGCCATTGAAAAACCAACACAAGACCGGCGATGATAACAAGCGCGCCAAAATTGCCGAATACCTGTTTTACGGCGTGAATAAATAATCTGATAATATGGCCCTGTTCGAAATACGCGCGTGAATGCGTTTGGAAAGGTTACAATAATATAGAATTTATTCAAAGCCGCATTGAAAATGGCGGGCCTTTGAAGAGTGCCAGAGCTTCTGGCACACTATGTGCGAAGCGGGGGTCCTTCGACACTGTGGCCACAGATTGTTGTGAGAAGCGAGATGTAAAGCATGAGTTGCAGCCAGCTTAACACCACCGACAGGTAAATTACGTTAAGCCCGAGCGCTGGTTTTGCAAAAGCGTTCAGCAAATATGTGCCGCCCGTTGAAATGACCACGACGATCAACGCAGCGACGAAGATTGCGCCGCTAATTTTGTGGGTTTCGGCAAAGCCATCGAGCAGGCCAATCGCCTTATCGGTGGCGACGCCGGGCGAAAAAGCAGTCAGGCGCAGGCCCAACCACGACACCGCAATCGACAACAAAAACAGGCCAATCGGTTTGATAAAGGCTGGCAAAGCGTAAAGCACCGCGTTGATGGGGCGGTGGAATACCGAGATCTCCAGCGTCAGCAAAAGCAAAATGAGGCTTGTTGCGATAATCAGTTTAACGCCCGCCCAAATATAGGCCCATAATGGCCCACCCATGAGCGCGGCTGAACGGGCGTGCGGGGGCGTTGGTCAGCATGAAGCGGTGCCAAATAATGGCTGTCGTCATCGAATAGACCATTAAAAACAGCCCTATCGCCAAGATGACACCCACATTGGCCCGTATAAACACATCCATCGCTCAGCTATTTCCCAGAACGAATGTGACCTTTGGCGCGCCCAAATACGCAACCAAGGCCAGTTCGAGCAGCAATAACACCCCGGCAATTTTGAGCGCGGCGCCAAAATTTCCAAAAAGCTGGCGGACGGCGTGGGTGAAAAGCTGCATACTTCAGCCCACGTTATACAAACAATCGTTTGGCCCTTAGGCGTTGAGCGGGCGGCCCTCGACCAGATGGCCGTAAAGCGTGGTGAGCGCGGAGACGCCGAGCATGGCGGTGAACCAATAGACGATTGCGCCAATGACACCTGCGGCAAAGGAGTATGTTTGCGCGGGTTGGAGCATGTATTCAATATACATCCCCAGCCCGGTCAGCACAGCCAGCAACGCCACAAATTGCACAATTTGGCCGTTCATACGGCGGGTCATCGCCCAAGATTCTGAAATTTTGATCGGCGTTTCCATGGCGATGCCGGGCAGGATGACCGACAGGCGCAGCGATAGCCAAATAACCAAAAGCATGGCGATGATCATGGCCGGCGTAATGCCCGGCCCCGGCACAAAGGTTTCACCCGATACGGTGCCAAAGGGCAGGCCGATCATGGGGCCAATGACCAGCGCATAGACCAGAATAACGGCCATACCGACAGGCACAAGAATAAGGCCGATGAGGATTGAACGCCCAATATAGCGCCAAACTTTGCCCGATTGCGCCGCAGCATAGGCTTGGCCAACCGATTCTGACCGCAGCACGAAGCGGTGCCAAGCTATGGCCACCAAGGCGGAAATGAAGATCGAGGCAAAAACCAGCCCCATGCCACCGCCGCTCGCCCCATCGGCAGTTGATCCACCAATAACGCCTGTGGCCAGCAACCCTGCCTCAAGCACACCAAAGGCCAATAACGGCCAAGTGATTTGCATGAACTTATCAAGATTGCCTGTTATTTGCCGCCATGAATGGATAAAAAGTTTCATGCCACGCTCCGGTTGTTTTGCTTCGCCTAGCTTGGGGGCCTAGCATGGGTATCGGCTTGTGGCCAGTGGCAGTTTGGACCAGCCCCTTGTCGGCGGTGCCAAATCCTCATAAACCGCAATCCGAACCTAATTTATGGAGCCCGCCCCATGTGCGCCGCAAAACTCGCCCCTAAAAAAGTAGTGCTTGCCTATTCAGGTGGGCTGGATACCTCGATCATTTTGAAATGGTTGCAGATGGAATATGGCTGCGAGGTGGTGACATTTACCGCCGATTTGGGCCAAGGCGAGGAGTTGGAGCCAGCCCGCCAGAAGGCGATATTGCTGGGGATAAAGCCTGAAAATATTTACATCGAAGACGTGCGCGAAGAATTTGTGCGCGATTTCGTATTCCCGATGTTCCGCGCCAATGCGGTGTATGAAGGGCTGTATCTGCTGGGCACATCCATTGCGCGGCCGCTGATCTCTAAGCGCTTGGTGGAAATTGCCGAAATGGTTGGGGCTGATGCCGTGGCGCATGGGGCGACGGGCAAGGGCAATGATCAGGTGCGGTTTGAACTTAGCGCCTATGCGCTGAACCCCGATATTAAGGTGATTGCGCCGTGGCGCGAATGGGATTTGACCAGCCGCACGCGGTTGTTAGAATTTGCCGAAGCCAACCAAATTCCGATTGCCAAGGA
>Ga0105054_10012912_pt1 | contig 10152 bp, 13 predicted proteins | sample BON02_FD_78091 | JGI IMG/M metagenome (GOLD analysis project Ga0105054, IMG submission 78091) | Freshwater microbial communities from Lake Bonney liftoff mats and glacier meltwater in Antarctica - BON-02 (megahit assembly) | ecosystem: Environmental > Aquatic > Freshwater > Ice > Glacier... | reverse complement strand
GGCCGCTCATCACACACACCCACACACTCAAGACGCTCGTCTCACACACTGACACACTCAACCCGCTGCACTGACACACTGACACACTCAAGACGCTCGTCTCACACACTGACACACTCAACCCGCTGCACTGACACACTGACACACTCAAGACGCTCGTCTCACACACTGACACACTCAACCCGCTCCACGGACACAGTGACACACACACGCACACTTGATGTAGAGGGATACCAACGTATACACTCATTCAAAGAGAAATGATGCAGAGAGATTCCAAAGCACACACACACGACACACACACATACACACGAACTCCCTCTCTCTCGCTCTCACACACATATTCACTCTCGCACTAGAAGGGTAGGAAAGCAGACACGCTTTGACTTACACCGCTCGAATCACACAGTGACACAATCAACAACCGATACACACGCCACAGAGCGCTCGACGGACAGAGACACGAGACTCTCATCTAAATGCTCTCTCGCCTTCTCTCGCATTCTCTCGCACTCTCTCGCGCTCTCTCGTGCTCTCTCGCGCTCTCTCGGGTTCTCACTTGAGATGCAGGATGCTGGCTCGCACTCCTTCACTGCGACACACACTGCGACACACACTGCGGTATAAGCACTGCAACACACACTGCAACACACACTGCAACACACACTGCAACACACAGGCGACTGGGACATGCGGCTTGGTGGCTCGCTCGCATTCAATGGCCGTATAGATGCACCGCATTACATTCCCGTATACATACACCTCAGTTCCTTACTATATGCCCTTTCCTCCCTCTCACTCTTACACCACACACTGAGGCTTACTCTCATGCCTACCCCCCCACACAGTTGCGCCTTGCTGTCTCCCACCGCCTACATGCCCGTACACACAGTGCGGGTGGCAAAGAGAGGGAGTGTGTGTGTGAGAGAGAGAGTGAGAGTGTAAATGTCAATGTGCGTGAGTGCGAGTGAATGACTGCGTGTGTGTGAGAGTGCGAGTGCGCATGTATATGGGTGTGTGTAGGGGTGTGTATGAGTGTGTACGGGCGTGTGTGAAGGTGGGAGTGTTGGAGGAGACGTAGACGATGGGGGATGCTCGGTTTAAGTGGTCTGGTCCCGCACCCTCAGACTCGCTCCTACCTGCTCCTACCTCTCTCAACCTCCAAATCGACAGCCATAGCGTACAGAATCTACTATCAGACATGTCAGATGGCTGTATGGCTATCGACTTGGAGCTTGACTGGAATGCATGACGAAAGCAAGGGTGAAAGAGAGCGCCGCAGATATGGGTACGGGGTGTGGACTTGGAGGTTGCGACGTGGCAAGCTTCAGTGCAATGTATCTAGATACATCAGGGTGCATCAATGTATCGAGATACATCAGGAGGACACACCTCCACAGTGCGGGGGGTCTCGCCAGGTACTTTAGTGTAGACAATCTTTGTAAATGCTGTTCCCCGCGGTGTCGTGCTGTTGAGTGTGTGTGTGTGTGTGAGTGTGTTTGTGATAGGCGTTATGTCATCTGGCAGTCCATCTGTCAGTCACTCCCGCATCTATCTGCATGCATATGTCGATGCATTCGTTTGCACATGTACACTTGCGCCACCTTTCTGTCATGAGCATACATACATATGTAGCGTGCATGCATGTGGCGATACAAGTGCATCGAAGCACTTGCATGCCTGCCTGTGTGCATGTTTCTACACACACACTGAATCACAAGCAAAATGAACACACACACAAGTGTCACATGCAAACACTCAAGTTTGTCAAGGCACGTGCCGCACGTGGAAAAAACAATCGCAAATATGTTTACACCTGCCAGAGGCACCACCACCAGGCGGCGTGGCACTGCCAGAAGCTCCAGGCATGGTCGTAGTTGAAGACGGAGTAGCAGGACCAGTCATGCTGGTGGCTGCCTCAGAGCTCGCACCAAGATTGGATTGCGAAGACGTGGGCTTAGGCATATTATTGCTGCCCGACATACCAATGACACCAAAGCCTCCGCGAAGGTTCATCATCTTCAGGTGTGACTGAGCGCAGCATTCGTGATCATTTCGCATGCATTCCCCCTGCCATTTTCTCGTTGTGTGCGTATGTGTGTGTGTGTTGTGTGTGTGTGTGTGTGTGTGTGCGTGTGTGTGTGGGTGTGTGTGTGTGTGTGTGTGTGTGTGTGTGTGTGTGCGTGCGTGCGTGCGTGTGTGTGTGTATGCACGTCAAGAATTTCCTCACGCATACACAGCTGCACTCCGCAGAAGCTGCTATTCATGCTACACCATGCATGTGGTTGTACATGCGATGCTCAACTATGCGATTTGACACACAATATTCGATTAAACGACTAGGTCTAGTCGGGATCTCCAACCTGAGTGGGTAACGGCCAGTTGAGCGAGGCGTGAGGCGAGGCGGCACCATGGGCTGTGTGCGACACTTGCAAGAAAATGGTGCATGCCACCAGAATCAGCCGGTGCTGAAACCGTCGCACCATCGCCAATCCGCCCCTTTCCTGGTCCCGATCCGCGGCCCCTCTGGTTTAGTCTCCCGCTCAATCTTTTGTCTAGACCCTCCTAATGTCATGGTCACCTCATGCAAGACGCTACTCCCCTGATGACCCTTACTACAGACTTGGGCCTGTCCATACGTGTCTCTATGTTCGAGTACGTGAGACTGCTGACTGGGACCTCTTCCTAGGTCCCCTGGAATGGGCGAGGGCGAAGACTGGTGGAGCTGACCGATTGGTGTTACAGAGAAGGGGATTCCCAGGGGTTGCCAGGGTTTATTCACCCCCGTGTCCTTGGGATACCCACCATCAGTTTTCAATAAGAACTCTTCTCACAGGTTCGTGGGTCCTAAGTGGTTAATCGGGTGCTTACCATCCGCTTGGTCCAGTGATTAGGTTGGGTATTCGAAAATAAAGAAAGAAAACACCCACTTTATTTGGAAGAGATTAAGTTGGGTGTTCGGCGCCACCAAAGAAAGAAAGAGATGACACTTGTTAGCCCAAGGATACATGCCAGCCCACAAACATTATTGAGTGTTTTCACGTACAGGTCGGCCATCAACTTGGTTGGCAACAGTCGGGGACAGTTTCGGGGAGGAGGGGGGTACAAACAAATTGCACCTATTTTTGTTCAAACACTGGCAAAAAAATTTCAACGCCGAGTGTTCGACTTCCAATTTCATTTTCTGGGGTCCTCCGTGATTGACTGGCAGTGGGTGCTCACCACACGTTTAGTCTAGTGATTGAGTTGCGTATTCGCCACCCAAGAAAGAAAGATAGCTTGTCACTCCACTAGCCTCCGAGACTTGGAAATAGTTATCCCAAAAGAAAGAAAGAAAGAAAGATCCCACTGCAAGGGGGGAGCACGGGGGGGGGCACAGGCTCCTGGGGTCTTACCCCCGCAAGTTAGGGTGTCTTAGTTGTTGGGTGCACTGGCAGATAGCCCATCGACAGAGGTGCCACTTTTGTCGGTGGCAAGGCCAACTTATGGCGTGGGAAAGTTTTAACCGTGCGTCTGAGTGGTAAGGTAATCGAATTGCGCAAGCGCACAGTGGCAACGGAGTGTATGAGAATCGAGTGATAAAGATGGGGCCTGGCAAAGGGGTCAATGCCAATCGGTTGGCAAAGGTGGGGCTTGGCGAAGGAAGTCTTGACTTGGGACTATGTCTTGTCGGGGGTCCCATCAGTATGCCGCCTAAACCACTTGGGGACACAGGTAGAATTGTTGCGACCCTCATTTCTGTTGCTGAGAGAGTGAGGGAAAGGAATAAAGACTTGCCAAGAGAGTGCACTGCCCTTGTTCACAGCAGGCGGCCAGTGGATGGGAGCGACCCCCATTGATGAGTCCGGACTGACACGTCTGACGCACGTACAGTAGTCTTGAGTCGCCTTTATACTTTACACGAGCGCGGAGGTGTGGGGTTAGAGTAGTCACGACTCGGCGTTTGAATGAAAGGTATGAGTGTGACTGTCACCGCATGCCGCAAGCATCCCTCGTGTGAAAAGTGTGTGTGTCGCTATTTCTCAAGTGAGTGTGTGTCGCTGTTTCTGAAGTGTGCTTGTGTCACTGTTTCTCAACTGTGCATGTCTTGCATGGTGCATGTCTTGCATGTCTTTGCATGTGTCTTGCATGTCTTGCATGTCTTGCACGATGTGCCTGCCATCACCCGCAAGTGTGCCTGCCATCACCCGCAACCTGCCCTTGACACCGCACCTGTGTGGTGGGTCTAGTGGGCAAAAGAGTCAAAAGACTTTGGCTGCAAACACATTCGCTTCAAAGACTTTGGCTGCAAACACATTCGCTTCAAAGAATGATGCCTTGACGAGGGCGAAGGGCGACATTGGGTGGTAAGCGCTTCGGGGTGGTCAAGGCATCATGACCCATGGGGCACCACCCTTGCTGGCATCCCGCACGACGCTCTCTCTACACGCCACACACATGTTGCGGGACCCACACATGTTGCGGGACACACGGACGAGGCATCTCTCCAGATGCCACACACAGATGCTACGGGACCCACTCCATCACTCCCTCACGCACACACACACAAATACATGTGTGTGTGTGTACACACGTGTATGCGTGTGCGTGTCCTAGAGAGCAGAGAGATGCTTGCACACTGCACAAGACATGCTTGCAGACTGCACAAGACATGGTAGCAGACCGCACAAGAGCCCATCCACGCCCACACACACACCACTCAGAGAGTGAAAGAGAGAAAGACAGCACGAGAGCGAGAGGGTTCATTGACCCCGAGGTGTGGCCGTGTTTCATGAAACGTGACACGTCATGCAGCTACAAGGCATGCAGCTACAAGAAGCTACACCACGCTACAACAAGCTACGCGGATAAAGGTACGCGTCGATGCCTTTCCTCACTATCTACATGCAGCAGGCATCTACATGCAGCAGGCATGTAGATGCAGGAGGCAAGCACGTCAGTCGCAGCGCACTTGAAGCATGCGTCAATGAATGCGGAAATGAATGCCAAGACCGAATAGTACAAGCGGGCCATGTAATGCGGGTGCACCACATGTCATGCGGCTGCGGCAGTGATGGTCATATGCATGACCTTGTCCTTGAACTCGCCCGTGATCAGTGCGTCCTGCCCACCACCACTCATAGATGAGTCAGCTTGCCCCACGAGCACGACGCTTCTCCTACATGTCACGCCCGCTGTAACCCACGCGCGAATGAGCTTACCTCGGCACTAAAACAGAATTTAGACAAATTCTGTGTTTGTACCAAGGTATAAGCGAAAGGCCTGGTGCATTGCGGCCGTCTGGTACATGTGCAACATGTGCAACGCGTGCAACATGTGCAACATGTCCTGTGCACGTTGCAGCTCCTGAGCATATGGTGTCTCCTTGGAGCATATCCTGCATCTCGTGTCTCCTTTGTCGTCTCTGTGGTTGCTGAGACGAGGAGAGAGTTGGGTCGGAGTGCGACGCGTATCAACGACGCGTATCAACGACGCGAATCAACGACGCGAATCAGGCCCCGACTTGGCCCTTTCTCTCTCACATACGCCCGACGGGAAGCAGGCAGGGAATGGGGGGGGTGGGAGAAGGGGAGTGGAAAGAGGGAGAAGCCAGAAAGCGATACAAGGAGGAAGGGGAAATAGGAGGAGGAGAGGGAGGGGTGGGATGGAAGGAGGGAGTGAGGCATGGAGGGGAGAGGAGGGAGGGAGGAGAGAACGGGAGGTCGCTGTGTCGGGTGGGACGTGTTGCATAAGATGCTAGATGCAACAGATGTTGCGATGCAAGACATGTTACCTGTTGCATGAGATGCAAGAGAGCAAGTAGCTCAGCGTGTGCGCTAGGCACATCCAGCGTCAGATCATCCATCCCCACCACTACCCGCACCATGCCCTGTACCCCCCACTTTTGTGTCACGCTCCCACTTCCAAAAGCGCGTGCGCGAGAGCGGCAACGACATCTGTCGTCACCGACAACCCGCGTGCTCGCACACACACTCACAAGAACGCGCCAAGACTCACAAATGAGAGAGGAAGAGAGAGTGCCAGAGAGGACGCGAGAGAGAGAGAGAGAGAGGCGTGGAGGGGGGAGACAAAGAAAGACAGGGAGAGGGTGCGAGAGAAATGGAGAGAGAGGGCGAGGGAGAGACGGATCTCGCGCGCTACTAGAGAGAGACGTCTCTCGCGCGCTACTGTGGGCCATAGCCTACGCGAGAGGCCCACACACACACACTGAGTGAGAGAGTCATCTTGGAAATCTACGAGGCAGAGGGAGTGTGTATGAGAGAGAGTGTTCGAGTGAAAGATAGAGAGCGTGCGTAAGACAGAGAGAGACTTAGAGAGATGGATGGAGAGAGAGAGAGATGCACAGAGAAAGACCTTGGAAGTCTGGGCGGCGTGGAGGGCGTGGCGTGAGAGGAGTCTTGTAGAGAGAGGGAGAGAGAGAAAGGAAGAGAGAGAGAGAGGGAGAAGGAGAGTGTGTTGTAGAGAGAGAGGAAAAGAGGGGGGGGGGCAGAGAGAGACCTTGGAAATCTGGGCGGCATCGAGAGCGTGGCGGGAGAGGAGTGTTTTGAGGAGAAGCACGCCATACGCAGAGGTGCCCGCACCTCCCCGCTCGAGCGCCTCATACACTGTCCGCTTGACAATCTCGTGCCCGAAATGGGCGGCATCCAGCGCCACCACGCACCGCACCGCCTCCTCCAGGTCGTTGGCCACATAGTACTCGGCGACAAGCGTCTTGACCTGCATTGCAGTATGTATGTACACATATGTGTATATATGTATATGTATATATGAATCTGTATTTGTTTGTGTATGTCGTGTATGTATGTATATGTATGTATATATGTACATATGTGTATATGTATATGTATACATATGTATGTAGGTGGTTGGCTACATAGTAGTCGGCGACGAGCGTCTCGACCTCAATATAGGTATATGTATGTGTAAGTGTAGATGTGATTCTCTGTCCATCTATAGATGATATCTATATATGTATATGTATGTACATATGTACATGTATGAATACATACATATGTATATATACAATATATATGTATATATACATATATATGTATATATTTACGTACCGACTACTTGAGGAGATCGACATCCCAACACGCTATACCGCATCCCAACACGCTATACATATACACACACACACACACACACATATATATATATATATATATGTATATAGAGAGATGTATACTCCTACCGAGTGTTTGAGGAGGTCGACATCCCAAGATGCACCGCCGCCCCACGCATTGACAACACGCAAGGTGCCGCGCGAGGCCATCAGCACCTCCACCTGGGCCACCACATGTGTTGTAGGGTGTCAGAAAGTGTCATGTCTTGTACCGGTGTATGTAGGCTATCAGAAAGAATGATGTGTCAGAAAGAATGATGTGTCAGAAAGAATGATGTGTCAGAAAGAATGATGTGTCAGAAAGAATGATGTGTCAGAAAGAATGATGTGTCAGAAAGAGTCAAGTGTCAGAAAGAGTCAAGTGTCAGAAAGAATGAATCAGGTGTGAGAAAGACTGAATCAGGTGTGAGAAAGACTGACAGATTCATTGATGCAATCGAGTGGATGGTATGGTAATACATATTCTCACGCCCTGCATATCACAAGACCTAGATATCCTCACAACACATACATATCCTCCACACCTGCATATCCTCCACACCTAGATATCCTGCAGACATCTCGATTTACACCTACGTATAGGTGTATGCGCAGGTAGACACGGTGCGACGCGCCAGAGTAGGGTGTGCCAAGACACACACCATACCATGCAGTAGCATATAAAACATATTTTCTGACAGCCTACACACACCTGTGCCAAAACTTGCCGCACGCGCTCGGATGCGGCAGCAACGCGCGGCGGCACCAGGCTTATAAAGGCAGGCGGGAGCACGTCATCCACCATCGCCCTGGTCACACAAAGAGGGGTTGGTGTTGCGGCAAGTTGTGCTACACTGCAACCACACGCTACAAGGTGCCCGCACTGCCACACACTCTGCCACACAGTGGGTTGCAAGGAGATGCGATAAACTGCAAAAGACATGCGATAAATTGCAAAAGACATGCGGTAGACTGCAAAAGACATTGCACATACACACTCCAACAAGCGCACTGCAAAACACATTGCACATACACACTCCAACAAGCACACTGCACCACACACCGCATTACACTGTAACACACCGTGTAGCACACAGTGCAGCACACTACAGCACACTGCAGCACACACAATGCAACACACACAAACGAGGCAATACAGAGGGCGAGGATGTCGACAGCACGCGGCGTGTCGAGAGCGAAGTTGCAGAAGCCTAAACCTAGGTCCAAAATCCCATTATATTCCTGAAATCCCATGGGAAAATTGCGATCTCGAGATTGCAACTTCTCTTGTTACTCTGATGTACCAAACACACACTGCACACGCACACGCACACGCACACGCACACGCACACGCACACGCACACGCTGCAACACACAGTGCAACACACACACACCTGGCAATAAAGAGGGCGAAGATTTCAACAGCACGAGGCGTGTCGAGGGCGAGGTCGTCCATGTTTCGAAGCGTGGCTATAAATCCCTCGAAAAACTGCTCGGTGCCGTAGACCCGTGTCATGGCTGACAAGAGCACCGAGCCTCGCTCCTTGCCCTGTTTATGTGCATGCATATCTACATAATAAGATTGGGGCAAAACAAAAATTGAAAAAATTATGAATTCTTTAGAAATTGACCCCAAAAATGAAACTTGTGTGTAATTGCGGATGGGTTGATGGATAGTATGTATAGATAGCTAACTGTATGTCTAGATGCACACAATACATGCATCAACTACCTTGACTCCTGCCCCTACATCCTGTAACCCTGCTTGCGTGCGCATTTGCGTGTGTATGTATGCGCATGCGTATGTGTGTGTATTTGTGTGTGTGTGTGTGTGCACATGTAAATGTGCGCATGAGTGGGAGCATGTGGACGGGTGTCTATGGGTTGACCGAGTCTTTCATTTCCAGAGCCAGTACGAGGCAGCGCTTCACAGCTTCTTGCCCGGGCCGCTTGCCCTCGAGTTCTGCAAGCGCAGCCACTGCCGAGTGCAGGTCACCGCTGGCAAAGTAATCGTCGAGGATCGTGCGCACCAGCACTTTGGTGCTTGTTGCTGCCAACGGTACCTTGATGACCGCGAGCACCTTGCTCTTGATCTCGGCACCCTCTTGCACGCCAGCCAGCGACTCGGCCTGTAGCAGCAAGGCACGCAGACGTGACTAGTTAGCCCCACCCTGCCATCTACAGGCCACATAGATAGATAGAGAGGTACGTCTACACGGTGCACATGCCTTTGCAGCCAGCGCGTAAGAAAGCGCGTGTAACGGTGAGCACGCGCGCGAGAGACAAGAGAGAGACGAGAGAGAGAGAGGAGAGAGAGAGAGAGAGACGAGGTGCGAGAGACAAGAGAGAAGCGAGACGTGCGAGAGAGAGGAGAGAGAGAGAGGAGAGAGACCAGATCAAGGATGCAAAGCTGGACAAGACCGTCTTGGATAAAGTGTGCCAGCAACGCCACCAGGTACTCCAGCACCTTGGGCATATCCATCAGCAGGTCGCCTACCTGTTTGAGCAACAATTCCATGGCAGCCTCGACGTGGGAGGGTGCGATCACGTCACGCACCACCAATGACGACACCAGCTGCGCGACGAGAAGATGGTCGGGCACCTTTTTGTCGAAAGCGACCAAGACCATCTTTTGCACGAGCACCGCGCGCATCTCCTCGGGAGCTTGCAGCTCCAAGACCGACAGCCCGGCGTCCCGGGCACTTTGGCAGACCAAGTATTCCTCGACAATAAAGGAGGCAAAGGCCTCAAGCCGCTCTGCCGTCACGGGCGCCTGGTGTGCCGCGCGCTGCTTGGCCTTGAGCAAGACGGCGTGCTCGAAGGCAGGCGATACGAGGTGCTCAAACGCCAGCCAGTCCGCCAACCTGCGCAGCAGCACCGGCGCGGCTATGTATATATATACAAATATATATATATACAAAGATACAAATACGGGTAAATAGATGTATATAAACACATAAAAAAATCATGATTATATAAATACGTATCTATATATATACACTTGTAATGTATATATGTATATGCAAATATGTATATATATATATATG
>Ga0105054_10012910_pt1 | contig 10154 bp, 6 predicted proteins | sample BON02_FD_78091 | JGI IMG/M metagenome (GOLD analysis project Ga0105054, IMG submission 78091) | Freshwater microbial communities from Lake Bonney liftoff mats and glacier meltwater in Antarctica - BON-02 (megahit assembly) | ecosystem: Environmental > Aquatic > Freshwater > Ice > Glacier... | reverse complement strand
GTGGTGGTTTGTTGGTGGTGGGTGGGGGGTGGGTGGGTGGGGGGGGGTTGGGTGTTGGGGGGGGTGGGGGGGGGCGGCCCGGTTATTGGTGTGGGGGGGGGGGGTGGGGGGGGGGGGGGGGGGCAGCGGCGGCGGCCGCGTTTCTTTCGCTCTCGCCCTCTTGCAAGCGCGGCGCGGCGCCTCGAGTAAACAACCTCAAACGAGGACGGGGAATTTCGCCGCACCTTGTATCCGGTGGGCTTGCCCGCGCGCATGAACTCGCCCGTGCAAAACTGCCGGAAGTTCTCGGCTGCGTGTGTGTGTGTTTTTGGGAGGGAGGGGGGGAAGGAACGGGTTTTCTTCCTTTAGACGAGGCGACGAGCAAAAAACAAGAGAAAAAAAAATCCCCCCTTGCTCGCGCCCCGCCCTCACCCGTCTTTGGCACGAGGTCCTTCCACAGCTCCATGCGCAGGCGCCCCGCGGGCTGGCCGCCGATGCTGATGTCTGCGTGGTGTCGTTGTTGTCGTCGTTTTTGAGCGAGAGCGTGAGCTTTTTTTGAGCGGCGCGCAACGAATGACAACGCTCGGACACCGCCGACGCAGGCAAGCCGCGCGCGCGCTCTCTTTCTTCTCTCCCTGTCGCTCTTCTCGCCGGCCGCGACCGGGGGGCGCGCGCTCCCGGCTCGATTGCTCGCGCAGCAACCTCTCCCGTCGACGCGGCACAGCACGCACCGAAGAACACGATCGGGTTGCCCTCGACGGGCGCGCGCAGGTGCCACTGCTCCCCGTCCGCTGCTGCACCTCCTCCTCCCGCGGCGCTCGCCATCCTCCCCCGCGCCCCCTACTGGTCGGCTGCTAGTGCCGGCGGTCCGTGCGTGCGTGGCGGTGTTGGAAAAAGGAGGAGGAGGAGGGGGGGAGGACGAAAAGAGGCAGTGTCGAGACAGATTGCCAAGTAAGCGTCTCGACAGAAAATCCGGTCTAACTGGGGGAAAGGGGTCTTGCAGTGTATTAGGAGAGGATAAGGTCCGGCTGATGTGTGCGGCGCCTCGGTCGAGGCGCCGAGGAAACAATTTGAGGGGAACGATCGCGGGGCCGGCGAGGCGACGGCGCCGCGCGCGCCACGGACTGTGGAAAAAAAAACGAGAGGCAAACGTGGAAGCGAAAGAGCGAGCGAGCGAGGGATGGCAGTTGCAGCAGGAGCATGGGGCAGAGGCAACAACCGGCGTTCGGGGGGCGGGGGAAGGAGGGGCACTGGCCCCGTGAACCTCAATTTTTTTGGCGGGGCGGGTTTTTGCGCGCCCGGCGTCGGCGAAGGGGATCCGTCGCCCGCCCCCCGCCCCCCCCCGCACCCTCGCCCTTTCTCAAGGCGCCCGCGCCGTGATCAGCAGCCACCGCTGCTGCCCGGCCTCGGCGCGCGCCAGCTTGGCGCGCCACCGGTCGGCCATGGCGCGCCGCTCCGCCTCGGTGCCGGGGAAGGCGCCGCCGCCGCCTTGCTCGGCCGCCGCCGCCGCCGTTTCCGCTGCCGTTTCCGCCGTCTCCGCCGCCGCCGCTCCCGGCGCCCCGCCGCCGCCGCCGGCCGCCGCCCGGCCTCCCCCCCCTCCCTCCAGCCTCCCCAGCTCCGCCCGCAGGTGCTCGGCCAGGCGCGCCGTGCGGTCCTCGACGCGCACGTCGGCGAAGCCCGCCTCGCGCACCAGGCGCGCGTACCCCGACGCGGTCTCGAGGTGGTACCGGCGCTCGGACGCGTAGGCAGACAGGCCGCCGTCGCCGCTTCGGCCGGCATGGCCGTTTTCGCCGCCGCCGGCCGCCGCCGCGCCGTTTTCGCCGCCGCCCGTTTCCCTCGCTTCCTTCTCCCCCTCCGCCCCCTCTCCCTCTTCCTCGGGGCGCGCGTAGTCGGTGATCAGCAGCGACCCCGTCCCCGGCCGCAGCCACGCGCGCAGGCGCGCCAGGGCCGCCGCCTTGTCGCGCACGTGCAGCAGCGCGTCGCGGCTGACGGCCGCGTCAAAGGGCCCTGCCGCGGGCGCGGCCGGCTCGTCGGCCTCGGCGGCCTCGGATTCGGCGGCGGCGGCGGCGAAAGCGGCGGCGGCGGCGCTCGCGGCCGCGCCGCCGTCCGTCCGAGCCGCCGTTGGCTGCTGCTGCTGGGTCTGCTGCTGCTGCCGGCGCGCGGGCCCGACCAGCCGGCGCAGCGTCACGTCCGACACCTCGAGCGTCACGCTGGCGCCGAACGCCACAGGCGCGTCGCCCGCCGCCCCCTCGTCGTCGGCGCGCGGCGCGGCGCCCGCCCCGCCCGCCGCCGCCGCCGCCGCCCCCGGCGCGCCCTGCGCGCCCGCCGCCGCTTTTTCCGCCGCAGCCGCGCGCGCCTCTGCCTCTTGCGCTGCCGCCCCTGTCGCCCGCGCGGCCGCGCGCTCGAGCGCCAGCAGAACCATGTTGACCGACAGGTCCACCGCGTGCACGTGCAGGGCGCCGCGCGGGAAGAGCTCCGACGCCAGGAAGGCGCCGCCGCCCGGGCCGCAGCCCACGTCGAGCAGCCGGGCCGGGGAGGCAGAGGCAGAGGGGGCGGCGGCGGCGGCGGCGCCGTTTTGCCAGCCGCCGCCGCCGTTTCCGCCGCCGCCGCCGCCGCGCGCCGCCGCCGCCGCCACGGCCTCGGCGAGCGCCAGGCGCGGGTGCAGCAGCAGCTCGCGCGCCTCCGCGGGACCGCCCGGGCTCACGAACCCGGCCCCGCCGAAAGTCCACTCGTACCGCGCGAGGGCGGCGGGCGTGTAGGCCGAGCCGTCCAAAAAGGCGCGCAGCGAGGACGAGGCGGCGGCCGGCGGGCGCGGCGGCGGCGGCGGCGGGGCCGGCGGCCCGGCAGCGGCGGCGGCGGGAACGGCGGCGCCCGCCTCCGCCTCCTCGACGTCCGCCTCGCGCCGCACGTAGCGCCAGCAGATCTGGTTCTGGTTGCCCTTGACGGCCACGTACGTGTCGACGCACTTGGCCACGTCGAGCTCAAAGTAGGCCACGCGGCGCGTCCGCCTCTTCTTCTTTTCGCTGCCGCTGCCGTTGCCGTTGCTCGCGCCGTTGCCGTTGCCGTTGCCGTTGGCCGCCGCCGCGCCGTTTTCGCCGCCGCCGTTTTCGCCGCCGCCCGGCTGCTGCTGCCGCCGCCGCTCCTCCCCCCCCTCCCCGTCCACGTAGGCCGCCGCCCCGTCGAACGCCGCGAAGTAGTCCCGCGGGTTGCGGTAGTGGGTCGGGTTGAACCCGCCGCGCGCGCGGTCGCCCGACTGACGGAAGCAGCTCTCCCGGAAGAAGAGCGTGCCCCCCGGCGCCAGCCACGTCAGCGCCTTGCGCGCAAACGCCGCGACTTCCCCGTCCGACAGGTACATCAGGAGCCAGTTGCTGAACACCACGTCGTACGAGCCGGGAGGCACCGTCATGAGGCACACGTCGGCGACCAAAAAGTCGACCACCCCCGGAAAGAGGGGGGCGTGCAGGCGCTCATTGGCCGCGACCGAAGAGGCCATGAAATCGGCGGCGGTCACGCGAGCCGCTCCGGCGGCCGCCAGCGCGCCCGTGAAGCGGCCGATGCCCGCGCCGAGCTCGAGGACGCGCTTGCCGCGGACGGGCCCAAGCGTGGCGAGGACCTTTGCTTGTTTGTTTGTTTTGGGGGGTGGTGGGTTGGTGGTGGGTTTTGCGTCCGTTTTTTGGCGCCGGGTTTGTCTTGAGCGCAGCGTTTGATCCGCCGCCGGCGGGCGGACGAGGATGGCGCTCGGCCGTCGGGGCCCTCTCGCGCGCCGCCGCCGCGCTGTCCCTGCCCATGCGTGGGGCGCGCAGGTGGACTTCGGAAAGGACCCAGGGCAATCGCATCGCGAGCCCACCCGCAGGCCGCCGGGGGATCGGCACGCCATGGCGTGCGGGCGTTCACGAGCTTCTTTGTCGCTCCCCTTCTCGGCGTCTTCCCTGAATAAAAAAAAACCAACGACGACGTCTCACCTCTGGGCGCTCCATCCGGTCGATCTCGGCCGCCTTGCTGTCCAGCATCATGGCCTCGACCGTGGGGACCTTGCTGTGCTGCTCCCAGTAGGTCTTTTGCGCGTCGCGCTCGGCCGCGGGCGTCGCCTCGTCAGGCGCGGGAGCAGGAGCGGCAGGAGCAGCAGCGGCCTCGAGCGCGACCGCTTGCCTCCCGCCGGGCGCTGCTGCCGCCGCCTGCTGCTGCTGCTGCTGCTGCTGCTTGGGCACCGCAGACGTCTGGACCGCGTCCAGCGCCGGCGATGCCGCCACCTCGGCGACCATGATGGCGGCGGGAGCAGGAGGATGGAAAGGCGGGCGTTGTTGCGGAAAAGTTTTGGTTTTGTCGGTCGTCCGCCTTGCGGATGAATGGGGGGCGCTGATTGACGCAAAGAGGAGCGGTGAAGTGAGAGTACGAGTGATGGTGCGGCGGGGCGTGGAGGGCGCTGATTTTCGCCGCCGCTCGCTCCACCGCCGCAATCAGCGGGCGCCGCCGGCCGCCGCCTGCTTTCGTTTCCTCGTCGCATCTTTTCCCTTTTTTGCCCAAGCAAAAGAGCAAATTTGCCTGTTCGCGCCTTGCGGCCAACCCTCCGCGCGTTACAGCAACAACAACGGACGCGACAAAGGCCGCCGAGCCTCTACTTCACTCTTCGGCCGGGAACGGCGGCACCGCGACGGCGGCGGCACCGGCAGCGGCCCGCACCCCCCGCCCTCCCCGGCCGCCCTCTGCGCCCCCCGCGCACGCCGCCGGCGCCGCCGGCCGCCGCCACCGCGCCAGCCAAAGCGCCGTGCGGCGCGCCGCGCTCTCGACGTCCTCGGGCGTGTCGCTGCGCACCTCGGCCAGGGCGCAGTGCGGCACGCCACGCCACGCCTCGTGCGCCTCCTCGGCGCACACGCCCATCATCTCGGCCTGGACGTTCTCGCGGATCTTCTCGGAAGTGTAGCCGCCGCCGATTCCGCCGCCGCCTCCGCCGCCGCCGCCAATTCCGCCGCCGCCGCCCTCGCCGCCGCCGCTTGCGCCGCCGCCGCCGCCGCGCCGCTCCAGGCGCCCCCAAAGCACGGCCGTGTCGGAGCAGCGCGTGACGAGCACCAGGTCGAACCAGCGCGCGGGGAAAAAGTTGGAGCCGTGGTGCTCGACGACGCGGCCGCCGAGGAAGCGGCGCCTTCGCGCCGCCGCGCCGCTGCCGCCCGCGCCGCCGCCGCCCGCGCCGCCGTCGTCGTCGCCGTCCTCCTCCTCGCCGCCGTCGCCGTCCTCGCCGTCGTCGTCGTCGTCGTCGTCGCCCGGGCCCGCGACCTCGCGCTCGAGCGCGTCCACGACCTTGTCCTCGTCCAGCAAAAAGGCGCTCACGCGGTGGTCGTAGCCCGAGTGCAGGCCCTCGGCCTTGACGCGGTCGCCGACGCAGATGGGCGGCAGCGGCGCGAGCAGCGGCAGCGGCGGCGGCGGCGGCGGCGGCGGCGGCGGCGGCGGCGGTCGCTGCGGCGCCCGCTGCTGCTGCTGCTGCCGAGACGCCCCCGCTCCCGCGCCGCCGCCGCCGCCGCCGCCGCTCCCGCCGCGGGCCCCCGCCGGCCCGCCCGCCGCCATGGCGACCCCCCCGCACAGCGCCACGATCGCCTCGGCCAGCGTCGACTTGCCCGAGCCCGGCGTGCCCGTGATTAGGATGTTCGGCCGCGCGCGCCGCTCGGGGCCGGGCAGGCCGAGCGCGCGCGCGGCAGCCGCGCCGCCGTCATGGCGCCCGCCGCCGCCGCCGCCGCCGCTCCCGCTGCTGCAGTCATCGTCGCTGTCGTCCGTCGGGAGGCGGTGGCGCTCGTACTGCTGCTGCTGGGATGCCATGGCTGTCGTTAAATTGGGCCGACTGCGCCGCCGCAGGAGGGCGCCCTCGCTTGGCGTCGCGCGTCGCAAGAAGAAGGAAGAGTTGAAGAGTCGGCGGCGATTTGGGGGGCGCGCGTTGTTTGTTCTCCTAGTGCGATCAGAGGGGGCGAGCCTCTTGGGTGCGTGCGTCTGTGTGTGTGGAAGAGAGTGGTGCGCGCGTGTGAGATCGAGCGTTGGCCGGAAGAGAGAAGCGTTTTGTTTTGCGAGCGACGGCGCCGCCCCCGACGCGCGCAGGGCGAGCGAGCGGGCGCGCCTCATCCCGCCCGCGTTGCGTTGCGTTGGTCGCAGGCGTTTTGCATCACTTGTTTTTTTTACATGGTTCGACTCGCCGTCCCCGGTCGAAGCGGGGGCGGCTGTGGTGGTGGTGTTGAGTTTTACGTGCGGGACGCTTGCGAACGGGGGGCGAAAACAAAAAAAGGAGGAGGGCGACCGGTCATTTCCCCCGGGCGAAAACACAAACAAAAAAAGTCGAGCGGCGCCAAACGGACGCGCTCTCTCTGCCCCTTCCGACCGAGCTCCAAGCTCTAGTCCCTCTAGTCCATGCCGCGCATCGCCAGCCGCAGCAGCGCCATGCGCACGAACAGGCCGTTCTGCGCCTGCCGGAAGTAGGCCGCCCGCGGGTCCGCGTCGCACTCGGGCGAGATCTCGTCCACCCGCGGCAGGGGGTGCAGAACCACGCTGTCCTTCCTCATTTTTTTGAGAATCTCCTTGTCCAGGACGTAGCGCCCGCGCGCCGCGGCGTAGTCCGCCGGGCTGGCGAACCTCTCTTTTTGGATGCGCGTCATGTAGACCACGTCGGCCTCGGCGGCGACCGAGGGCAGGTCGGCGGCCTCGCGCCAGGCGACGCCCTTGCGATCGAGGAAGGATTTGATGTCGTCGCCCATCCGCACGGCGGGCGGCGCGACAAACGTGATCTGGACGCCGGGGTACTGCCCGCCCAGCAGGTAGGCCAGGCTGCGCGCGGTGCGCCCGTGCGCCAGGTCGCCCACCATGGCGATCTTGGCGCCGGCCAGGAGGCTGTCGTCGCCGCCGCCGCTGCTGCTGGCGGCGGGCGAGGAGCTGCCGCCGGCCGCCGCCGCCGCCGTCGCCGCCGACGCCGCGCGCCGCAGCGCGCCCGCGCCCCTCAGCTCTTTCAAAATCGAATAGACGTCCAGCAGCGCCTGCGTTGGGTGCTGCCCCGGCCCGTCGCCCGCGTTGACCACGGGCACGCGCGCGGCCGACGCGGCGCGACGGGCCGAGCCCTCGGCGTGGTGGCGCAGGACGACGCAGTCCGCGTAACCCTCGACGGTCCGGATCGTGTCCTCGAGCGACTCGCCCTTCGCGGCGCTGCTGTACTCGCCCGCCGACTCGGTCGACAGCACGCTCCCGCCCAGGCGCGCCATGGCCGCCTCGAAGCTCAGGCGCGTGCGGGTGCTCGGCTCGTAGAACAGCGTGGCCATGACGCGGCCGTCGAGCGCGCGGCTGGCCGCCCGGTGGGCGGTGCCCGCGGCGAACGAAGGATTGGCGCCGCCGTTGCCGCCGCCGCCGCCGCCGCCGCCGCCGCCGCCGCCGTTTCCGCTTCCGCCGCCGTTTCCGCCGCCGCCGCCGGGCGCGCGTCGCGCGGCGGCGACCAGCTCCTCCATGTCGGACGCGGTGGCGAACACGACGTCGAGGGCGTCGCGGCCAAACTGCTGGGCCTCGATGACGTGCTTGACGGGCAGCAGGTGCCAGCGCTTGTCGCCCTCGCCGGCGTAGGGGGGCAGAGCGGCGGGCGACGACGAGGCGGCGGCGGCGGCAGGCGGCGCGGCGACGGCGGCAGACACGGCGGCGGCCGCCGCCGCCGAGGCCGACACGTTGGGCGGCGCCGGCGCGCGCTGCGGCGGCGGCTGCTGGTTTCGAGAGGAGGAGGACAGGGCGCGCGGGCGGACGGCGCTACTGCTGCTGCTGCTGCTGCTGCCGCCTGCCGCACCACCAAAGGCCCCCTGCTGCCGCCGCAGCATCACGGAAGGAGGAAGGAGCGCGGCGCCTCCAGCGGCCCCGCTCGCGCGCCGCCCCTGCCGCTGCGGCGGCTGCTGCTGCTGCTGCAGCCGCTGCATGAGCGTTTGCGTGTCGAGGGCGGGATCGATCCACCTCGACCGGGGGAACTGGGGTCCTTGTGCGGGGAGGGAGGAGGGAGGGATGGCGGGGCGTTTGAAACGACGGGGAAACCGTTTGAATCGTCGCGTTTTCGAGTGAGCGCTTGGCGGCGTCGGCACGAGCCGGGCTTGTGTGATGTCTCGCGACGGAGAAGGACGTGGAGTCGGTGTCGGTTGTGTTGTCTTTTAAGGGGCGCAAGAGAGTGTCGGCCTTTTTTTGGGGCCTTCCCTCTTCCTTCCCCCCTCTGCCTCCTTCGTTCTCTCCACGAGGAGCGTCGGCTGCCGTGTCAACAGTCTCATCGCTCTCTCTCTCTCTCGCAAGAGATCGCACCCATTCCCCCCGCGTCAAGCGTGAAACTCCATCGACCAAGCCACGGATTGGCGACACACGCGCAACCAAGGCTCTCACTTCCCCCCATCGTCAATCGCGCAGGCCCCCTCCCCTCCTCCTTGACTGCAAGAGATCGGCGAAATGCAGGCGCAGCAGCGCGCGCTGGACCGGCGGACCGGCGCCGCCGTGCGCGCGCGCGCGCCGGCCCCCCGCCCGCGCGCCCTCGGCCTCGCGCGCACCCGCAACTCCCCCCCCATCCTCGTCGCCCGGGCCGCCGCCGCCGAGCAGTTTGGCGCGCAGGTGTGCGTCGTCCTGGGCACGCAGTGGGGCGACGAGGGCAAGGGCAAGCTGGTCGACATCCTCGCGCAGCAGTACGACGTCGTGTGCCGCGCGCAGGTGCGTTTTTTGTTTGGTCTTTTTTCGCGCCGCGACGACGACGTTGGCGCCCCTCCGCGCAGCGGGGCTTCTCGGCGGCGGCGGCCGATTTGCTCGCCCGAGTTTTGGCCCTCGTCCCCCCCTTACGCCGTGGTTTGAGAGCGCGCGCATACCATCCATCAGACACACACAAACCGTTGTGCAAGCTGCACCGCTCTCATTCGGCACACCACCCACGTAAAAACATTGCCGCCGCCGCCAAGGGCGAGAGAGAGAAAAACAACGACGCCGAGCGCGCGAGGAGCTGATGCCCCCCCCCGCCCCACCCGCCCCGCCCAACCAACCAAGAACATAAAACCAAAACCAAACAAAAGGGCGGCGCCAACGCGGGCCACACCATCTACGACGACGCGGGCGAGAAGTACGCCCTGCACCTCATCCCCAGCGGCATCCTCAACCAGACGGCCACCAACGTCATCGGCAACGGCGTCGTGCTGCACGCGCCCGCCCTCTTCGAAGAAATCAAACGGCTCGAGGCGCGCGGCGTCCCCGTCCTGCCGGAGAGCGCCGGCGGCGCCCACCCGGACGCCTCGCCGCCCCGGCTCGTCGTCTCCGACCGCGCGCACCTGCTCTTCGACCTGCACAAGGAGGTCGACGCGTCGCGCGAGGCCGAGCTCGCGGGCGGGCAGATCGGCACCACGCGCCGCGGCATCGGCCCGGCGTACGCGAGCAAGGCCACCCGCAACGGCCTGCGCGTGGCGGACTTGCTCGGCGATCCCGCCGCCTTTCGCGCAAAGCTCGCCGCCCTGGCCGCCGACGCCGCCGCCCGTTTTCCCGCGCCCTCGGGCGTCGCCGCCTACGACCCCCAAGCCGACGCCGACCTCTACTTGCGCGAGTACGCGCCCAAGCTCCGCGCCCTGGCCGCCGACACGGTCGACCTGGTCAACGACGCCTACGTGGCAAAAAAACGGCTGCTGGTCGAGGGCGCCAACGCCACCATGCTGGATTTGGACTTTGGCACCTACCCCTTCGTCACCAGCAGCAACCCCTGCGTGGGCGGGGTGGCCAGCGGCCTGGGCCTGGCGCCCACCAAGTTTGGCGCGATCGTGGGCGTGGCCAAGGCCTACACCACGCGGGTGGGGGCGGGGCCCTATCCGACGGAGATCTTTGGAGATCTCGCGGAGGAGATCAGATCTGTCGGCGGGGAATACGGCACGACGACGGGGCGGCCGCGGCGGGTGGGCTGGCTCGACATGGTGGCGCTGCGGTACGCGCACAAGGTCAACGGCCTGACGCACCTGTGCCTGACCAAGCTGGACGTGCTGTCGGGCCTGGGGGACCTGCCGATCGCGGTCGGGTATCGCCTAAAGCCGGCGACGGCGCAAGGGGCGGCGGCGGCGGCAACCGGCGGCGGCGGCGCGCACAGCGACGGCGACGGCGACGGCGCGGGCGGCGGCGGCGGCGGCGGCGGCCCGGCCCCCTCTCTCGGGCGCCTGCTCGTCGACTCG
>Ga0105054_10012899_pt1 | contig 10161 bp, 8 predicted proteins | sample BON02_FD_78091 | JGI IMG/M metagenome (GOLD analysis project Ga0105054, IMG submission 78091) | Freshwater microbial communities from Lake Bonney liftoff mats and glacier meltwater in Antarctica - BON-02 (megahit assembly) | ecosystem: Environmental > Aquatic > Freshwater > Ice > Glacier... | reverse complement strand
CTTGTTGAAAAATGGCCATGTCAGAAATTTGAAGGAGTACAATCAGAAGTTCATTAGCAGAAAACTTAATCCAAATGAGGGTCATCGTTTTCTGCCTTTTATCGTTTTGATCATAGATGAGTTTGCCGATTTGATGATGACAGCAGGTAAGGAAGTTGAAACCCCGATTGCCAGGATTGCTCAGCTGGCTCGTGCAGTTGGTATTCACTTAGTTATTGCTACACAGCGGCCTTCTGTAAACATTATCACCGGAACAATCAAAGCGAATTTTCCGGCTCGACTGGCATTCAGGGTATTATCTAAAATTGATTCAAGAACCATCCTTGACAGCGGAGGTGCTGATCAGCTGATTGGCCGGGGGGATATGCTTTTATCTACTGGAAGTGATTTGATCAGGATACAATGTGCTTTTGTGGATACTCCGGAGGTCGAGAAAGTGTCTGAATTTATCGGTTCTCAGCGCGGATATCCTTCAGCCTGGATGCTTCCGGAATATCTGGATGAAAATGCAGATTCATCAGCGAAAGCTTTTGATGCTTCCGACAGGGATCCTATGTTTGAAGAAGCAGCAAGACTGATTGTGATGCATCAGCAAGGTTCAACTTCCTTAATCCAGCGTAAATTAAAATTGGGTTATAACAGGGCAGGCCGTATTATCGATCAATTGGAGGCCGCACAGATTGTTGGACCATTTGAAGGAAGCAAGGCCAGAGAGGTTTTGATACCCGACGAATATTCTTTGGAACAGTTCTTGAATACATTAGATAAGAATGATTAATTAAAGAAAAAATAAAAATGAAGAAGTTATTTATAGCCGTGTTTCTTGTTTTAGGCTCCGGAATAAGTGTTTTGGCGCAGAGTGAAGTGAAGGCAAAGGAAATTTTGGCAGAGGTTTCCAAAAAATACCGCAGTTATGACATAATCAAAACTGAATTTTCTTATACCCTTGAAAATCCGGAAGCGAAGATCAAAGAAACCCAGACAGGAACCTTGTTTGTGAAATCGAAGCTGAACAAATATAAAGTGATATTGAAAGGCCAGGAGTTGATTAGTGATGGTAAAAATCAATGGACTTATTTGAAAGCTGATAAAGAGGTTCAGGTGAGTGAAGTTGATAATTCGGCAGATGCTTTAAATCCTGCGAAGTTATTTACGATCTATGAAAAGGGTTTTAAATCGCTTTATACTAATGATACCAAAGTGAACGGTAAGATGGTTCATAACATTGATTTAAGTCCAACAGATACCAAACGTAGTTTTTTCAAAGTAAAACTACAAATTGATAAACTGAGCAAACAAATTGTAAATGCAGTGATCTATGATAAAAATGGGAACCGATATACCTATACCATCAGGTCATTTATTCCAAATATTAAAGTCCCTGAGTCTACTTTTGCATTCGATTCAAAGCTTTATCCGGGTGTAGAAGTAGTGGATCTGAGGTAAAATTCCTGAAAATAATTATAAAGGCTTCAAACAGTAGTGTTTGAAGCCTTTTTTGTTATTTTTGAAATGCAATGACGTTAAGTTATACCCAGCATACCCTCGATAAGCTCGAAGCCCTGATCAAAACACTTGGATTTAAGCTGCGTTATGAAAAAGGAAATTTTAAGACTGGTTCATGTGTATTGGAGAAGGACAGGATAGTGATTGTTAATAAATTTTCGAACCTGGAAAGCAAAATCAACTCACTTGCCGATCTGGTTCAGCAATCAGAAACTGACGAAAGCCTGCTTGATGATAAGCAAAAGGCTTTTCTATACATATTAAAACAAACAAAAATAGAGTTTTGAGGATCACATTTTTAGGAACAGGAACATCTCAAGGCGTACCCGTAATTGCCTGTGATTGTGCAGTATGCTCTTCAAAAAGCAAGCATGACAAGCGTTTGAGGGTATCTGTTCTGATTGAAGATCAGGGAAAGAAAATAGTGATCGACGCTGGGCCTGATTTCCGGTATCAAATGCTTCGGGCAGGGGTGAGGAGACTTGATGCGATTCTATTTACTCACGAACACAAGGATCATGTGGCCGGTCTCGATGATGTACGTGCCTTTAATTACAAACAACAGTCCGAAATTGATATTTATGCCCACATTAGGGTACAGGAGGCTCTGAGAAAGGAATTTCATTATATTTTTTCAGGCAATAATTATCCTGGAATTCCCCGCTTAAGGCTGAATACGATAGTAGAAAACCAGACTTTTGACGTTTCCGGTATTTCTGTAATACCGATATCTGTCATGCATTTCAAATTGCCTGTTTTCGGTTTCAGGATAGGAAACTTTACCTATATCACCGATGCAAATTCAATATCAGAGGAAGAAAAATTAAAAATAAAAGGCTCAGAAATTCTGGTCATCAATGCCTTGCAGAAAACAAAACATATCTCCCATTTTACCCTTAATGAAGCTTTAGACTTTGCTGCTGAGATTGGAGCCAAAAGTACTTATATTACACATATCAGCCATAACATGGGTACCCATCGTGAGGTGTCGAGAGAATTGCCTGAAGGGGTTTTTCTGGCCTATGATGGATTGGAGCTTTCAATTGACAATTGATAGTCATTGCTGTCCGGTAAACTTTTTTAAGTCTGAGAGAAAGTGGATATATTTCCTTAAAAGGTAGTTTATTACTGTCTGGTCCCTTCGCATGCCCCCTCATCCGGATAGGTTTAGTTTAAGTTGAGTAATTAGATTTGGTACAGGGTTTAGAATACGACACTTGTCGGGTTGTTCGAGAAACCTTCTCAATGAAGTATAATGCATCAAATGTAACCGGACAATAGAGGCCAGATTTGAAAATGCCCATTTCCTTTTAATGCCATTGGTGGCCATCTTAAGGATTAAATCTGCTATCAAAGCACAATAAATCTGTATTTTTATTGCATTCTCATTATCGCCAAGGAAATAAGTTAAGGGCATGTTTTGCTTTAGCCTTTTAAACAAGAGCTCGATTTGCCAGCGCCTTTTATAGATTTCAGCTACTTTGTAAGGATCCCATGTTCGATTATTGGTGATAAAAGCAAACTCGCGTTTATTATCCTGATCATAATAGCGTACAATTCTGGCATCGACTTGCTGAATGACATTATTCTTAAAGCCTAGTGTTATATGCTGGTCACTGCGGACACCGAGCGTCTTCTGCTGCTCAGTAACAATCTGTTCACTTGTGACTTCATAATTACTATCGGCACGCAGTCGTGTAACCCAATCTACGCCAGATACATTCCATTCGTGAAACTTTTTGTAGCTGTTATATCCCCTGTCCATCACCACAATGGAGCCTTTAGGTAGATGTACATGCTTTAGAAAACTTACATCTGCGCTAGCCGAAGAGCTAAAGCGAAGCAGGAATGGGACATCTTCATGAGCCCGAATGGCGGTATGAACCTTTATGCCGCCTTTCTTCTTGCCGTTTAATCCGCGCGTGCCCGCTGCTTTTAATATCTCCTGAAATAGGCTGATGGTGGTCGAGTCGATAATAACCAGACGCCTGGACAGCTTATCCTGCCGGCTGTCCGGTAAAAATCCCCGATATCGTTTATACAAAGAATAATAGATCTGTTCAAAGGTCTTATAGCTCCGGCGCATGTTGGCCTCTGATAAGGTACTTCTAGCTGGCAGATGAGCTATACCTAAAGTTTGAAGTCTGCCTTCACAAGCTCCCATACCGCTTACAACCTCTCTAAGCGAGGTGCAGTGCTGATAACAGCAGTAAAGCATCGTGATCAAATGATGATAGGTATCAAATTTCTTGCAATAGCGATCACTCTGATGGGTAGAACACGCTCGAGAGATAATTGATCTCGGAATTAATTTTATGAGCTGAGAAAAGATCGGCTGTCCGGTAAAAAAAGTACTTTTGTTCATGGTTATTTTAAGTGTCGTAACTCAAAGCTAACCAGATCATGGGAGGAATTCGTTCCTCCCTATTTTTTTTTAATACTTTTACCGGACACTAGTGGTGGAGAGTTGAGAATGACGATAACCTGTTTTGTCAATTCTCCACTCTCAATTCTTTTCCCTATTTTTGCCTTTATTTAAATATTAATATATAAACTTGACATTCAGCGATTTTAATTTTGATCCTCAGCTATTTGAGGGACTTCAAAGTATGGGTTATGTAAAACCCACCCCAATTCAATCCCAGGCAATTCCCTTAATTCTCGATCATAAAGATCTTATCGCTTGTGCCCAAACCGGAACAGGTAAGACAGCATCCTATTTATTGCCCGTTTTACAACACATAAGTGTTTCTGAAAAGAAATATACCAAAGCGCTGATACTGGCACCTACCCGTGAACTGGCACAACAGATCGATCAGCAGGTTGAAGGTTTAGCTTATTTTGCAGGTATCAGTTCCATTGCCGTTTATGGCGGTGGTGATGGCATGATCTACGAACAGCAGCGCCGGGCGATGATGGATGGTGTAGATATTGTGATTGCAACCCCCGGCCGATTGATAGCTCATTTGGCTTCAGGTGTAATTAAGCTGGACCATCTGCAGTATCTGGTATTGGATGAAGCCGACCGTATGTTGGATATGGGATTTTACGAAGATATTTTAAGAATTATAAGCAATCTACCAAAAGAAAGGCAAACCCTGCTTTTCTCGGCTACCATGCCTCCTAAGATAAGAACATTAGCAAATACCATATTAAAGAATCCTGAGCAGATAAATATAGCCCTCTCACAACCAGCTGTAGGTATCGCCCAGCAGGTTTATATGGTTTATGATAATCAAAAGATTAAATTGATCAGCACCTTGCTGAAGGGTGGAGAATACAAAAGCGTCCTTATTTTTTGTTCTAGAAAGGAAACTGTGAAGGACCTTAACAGAACTCTCAGAAAAGAGGGCATTAAGTCAGAAGCTTTCCATTCAGATCTGGAGCAGGAGCAGCGTGAAACAGTCTTAAGAGCCTTTAAAAGCCGGACATTGCCCGTGATCATTGGTACTGATGTATTAAGTCGTGGAATTGATGTGGAAGGAATTAGCCTTGTTATTAATTTTGACGTCCCACCAGATCCTGAAGATTATATTCACCGGATTGGCAGAACCGCCAGGGCAGAAACTACTGGTACCGCAATAACTTTTGTTAATGAAAAGGATCAGCGTAAATTTTCTTTCATTGAAAATCTGATTGGCAGGGAAATCCCCAGAATGACTTTACCAGAAGAATTAGGAGAAGGACCTACTTATAGCCCCGGAATGAAGAGGCCATCAGGTGCTGGAAATCACCGAAATGGTAGGAATAATAAAAAAGTTTGGGTAAACAGGAAACACGCATAATTCAAGTTTTTCATAAGATTTGTTGGGTTTAACAGGGATACTCCTTACTTTTATATCAAAACTTTAATGGCATGCATGTTCTGGAGAACGAATTTTTGTATGTAGGCATCCGTCCCCAAGGAGCTGAATTATGTTCCATTTTCAATAAAATTAATGGACTAGAGTACCTATGGCAGGCTGATCCTTCAGTTTGGGCATTTCATGCTCCTAACCTTTTTCCGGTTATTGGAAATTGTGTGAATAATCAGATTCAGATTAATGGTATAAAGTATCCTATGCAAAGACATGGTTTTGCGAGGCATTCTAATTTTATCTTAACTGAAATCTCAGATAATCATGCTGTTTTTACATTGGACTATTCTGATGAGACTTTAGCTGATTATCCCTATAAATTCTCATTTCAGGTATCTTATCATTTAATGGATACGGAGATCAGCCTAAGTTATAGGGTGATAAATAAAGATGATAAGCCTATCTTATTTTCTGTTGGAGCACATCCTGCTTTTAATATTCCATTTTCAAAGATTGGTGCATACGATGATTATTACATCGAATTTGATCAGGATGAAGTATTGGTCAAGCATTTGTTTAATGATTCCGGATTTTTTACTGATGAAACAGAAAAACTATTTCTGGATAGCAGGAGACTGAATCTCAGCAAAGATTTATTCTCCAATGGTGCTCTCGTTTTTAAGGATATCAAATCGAAAGAGGTGTTGATCAGAAATCATCAGTCACCCAATTTTATTTCTGTTTCTTATGCTGATTTTAATTCATTGGGGATATGGGCTGCTCCGGATGCACCATTTGTGTGCATCGAACCCTGGCTTGGTTATGCAGATCATGCAGCTGAACTTACAGAGTTTTCACAAAAACCGGGTATTCAAAGCTTGAATATTGCTCAGATTTTTGATTGCAGTTTTACAATCGGAATAAACTAAATATTATTTCGTTTGCTAATCAGATTAAGCATTAATTTTAATTTATTCTTTATTTGATGACTTTTCTTTGTCGCGTTTTCTGCTTTCGCGAATCATATCCTTCATATCATCCATTTCCGGACCTTCCTTAAGGGCTTTCCAGTCGAATTTCTCATCAAAGGGGTCAAGTGCCTTTTGTGGATCAAAGAACCGGCTGTCTGCGGGTATGGCCTTGAATGGTGTAAAATCCGGTTCATTACTAAACATATCAGCAAGATCGCTGGCGCCTGCATCATATTGGTTGAGGTAGGGAATTCCTAAAATATTCCAGAAGGTTTTAAATATACTCCCAAAGCTTGTATGGGTATGACTTGCATAGTTTTTTCGGGAATATGGTGAAATAGCCATTAAAATGCTGCGGTGGGCATCTATATGATCAACACCATTTTGAGCATCATCTTCTGTAACGATAATGAGCATATTCTTCCAATAAGGAGTGTTTGATAAGAACTCCACAATGCGACCAACAGCAAGATCATTGTCGGCCATATAACTTTCTCTAAAAGGATATCCTGCCTCCGGGCGTTCACCCGCTCCATGATCCATTGGTAAAATAATAGTTAAAACAGAAGGCATAATTTCTTTGTCTTTCCCCCATTTTTCATTAAATTCCTTTTCAAAAACACTTACCCTGAATTGATCAGGAATTGCCATGTTATAGGTCGGATAGGTATAAGATGTGCGTGAGTATAAAGGTTTGGGCATGGGGTAATTGGCAAGGTGTTTTATTCCGCCATATTTATAATGATCCTTATAATCACCGGGCTCAAACATAACGCCAAACCCAAAATTGAAATAGCTAATCTTATTTCTGGTCATATGTTCCCACATTGAACCGGCCTCATTATAATCCTCTGGGTAAATTGCACCAGCAGATCCGTTAATTCCAAGATTTCCCGGAGCGTTTGAATCACTTTGGTAAGTTCGGTTTGAGCCGTAACCGGCCGGAGTTGTTGCCTCAACCCATTGGTTAGGATAGGTATTTACCAGCCAGCGGTGCCCGTCGGCAGATACATCAGCATCTACATAAAAGTTATCACTGAAGGAAAAAGTTCTGGCAAGTTTTAGATGATTTGGCATGACCGAAGCTGATTCAACGGTAGCAGTACCCTTACTATTGCTGAAACTTACTCCTTCACCATATCTGGCAATGGAAGGATCACCCCTGCCATTAGTTAACTGACCAAAAACTTCATCATAAGTCCGGTTCTCCTTAGAAATAAAGACAATATGTTTAATTGGTGATTGTTTTTGGCCTGGAAAAAGAGGAATTGGATTTTCTTTTCTCCATGAAAATGAAGAGTCGGATGATGGTCTGATCATAAAGTTATTCTCAATAACTGTCTTGGTTAAATCTCTCAGAGCTTCATCATCTGGGATATCGCAAACCTGTACTGAACCGTTCATCAGACTGCCGATATATGAGCCTGCAGGTCCACTTTTAAAGGATACACCTCCATTGGGGCCGCTTCCGAATCCTTTAGCATTAGATATGATCAGTTTTTTGTTATCGGGTGACACTTTTAATTTTGCAGGGAACCATCCTGCAGGAATATGCCCTATCACTTTTAAAGTGGGTACATCAATAACGGCTATGGCATTAATTCCAGATTCAGCAACATATACACGCTTTTCATCCGGTGAGACTGCAAGTCCGAACGGAATAATTCCTCTTAGTTTACTCAATCGTTCTTCCGGTAAAAGTTTAATATGACTCACGATCTTCTGTTTTTTGCTGTCGAGTACAGTGATGTTATCATTATTTCCGTTGCTAATGAACACATAATTACCTGCCACTACCATTGAATTTGGGCTTGAACCACCAACTGCCGGAATTCCGTCAACCATTTGTCCTACCATATTTCCGGTCTTAATTTTGGCTATAACCACAGGTTTTAATTGGTCTTTAACCTGCAAAGTCCACACAGAAAATGCCTTTTCTGAATTTATAGGGCCAAGCCCCGGTATTTGAACCGTATCAGTCTCAATACCTTTTTCAGCTTCGGGAGTATCATAAGCGAAACCAGGAACATCTATTGATCCTCTTTTCCACTCTCCATTAACTCTCTTTTTTACATAGCTATATTCAAACATTCCAACATTAGCAACATAAACAGTTTTTTCGTCTTTTGAAAGGCATATCCCAAAGGGATATCGTCCAACAGGAGTAGACGAAATCAACTTTTCTTCAAGTAGGTCGATGGTAATCATTCTGAAACCAATCTGATCCACAGCATAAAGAAAACGCCCATCTTTTGACATGACCATATCACCAATATATCCATGTGAATAATCAACCTTACTGTTTTTAAAACTACAATTGATTGTCCCCAAAGCTTTTCCGCTCGCAATATCAAACTTGTATACCTTATTGCTTTGCCCTCCAGCTACATAGACAATTTTATTATCTGCTGAAATTGCTAGGCCCATAAAAACTGATTCCAGAATACCGGTGTCACCTTTGGGAGATTCAGGAATTTGTCGGATCTCTGTATTTTCAGAAAGAATATTTTTCAGGATATTGATGGAAATTGGATTGGTACCAGAATTTGCGGTAATTGCAATATTTCCGTCACTGCTGATCGCTAGTCCGTAGGGGTGGGGTGCAACCATATGCGTTTTTCCTACAGGACTTATATAACGGCCATTCGGAATAACAGTCTTTCCTTCCTTTTTGATGGTGACATATTCTTCTCCTGAAGGAGCTGAGATTACGTGATTAGGAAATTGGGCAAAAAGTGTTCCTGATAATAGTACCTGAACTATCAAAGTAAAATATGCTTTCAAATATATCTTAAAACAGTTTGTTAGAGATTTTAAAATCATAAAATTTAGTTTGGTCTTTAAAATATAAAACTAAGCCATTTAATCCAGTTTGAGATTAAAGCAGTGTGAAGATAATCTTAAGTTTTATTACAAAAATACCGGACTATAATTTATCCCGGAAATTATATTTGAAAAGTAGATTTCATTAATAATAATTATAATCTTTTGGATTATGTATTTAGTTCTAAAAGAATCTAAGTGTACGTATTGCCGTAGTTTATTAAATTCTGTCCATGAAATATTGCAATAAGTTAAATAAACCCGATTGAAGTGTAAAGCCTCCGGTTCTTCACCGGAGCTTGGAACGCAAAGCGGGGCTGAAATAACCGAAAGGCACAGTAATTTGCTTTTCAAAATTAAAGAATAAGATTTTTTAGAAAGGCAGAGCCTCAGCTTCTGATTAACGTTAACCCCGCTATCCGCTTTAGTCCCGCGAAGGGGCGAGAGCTGCCGCTTCTATCGGGTTTATTAAACACCTGCCATTCGCTTTTAAAAATGGGATAGTTAATGCAAGCTAAATATAAGTCTATAATTTGTTTTCATTGATCTCATTAAGCAGAACCATACGTACAAGATACTGATCCATATCATCTTCATAAATCATTTCACATTGCCATCCACTTTTTTCTGCTAATGCCTTTAAAGTGTCAAAGTCTATGTATAACCACTTAAACCAATTGCCTTTAATCTTTTGATATTCATACTTATATGAAATTTCTCCATAATACTTGCTAGAAATAAATTCGTCAGGCTTATAGAGATAGGCGATGTCGGATGAATCAAAAATAAGCTGACCGCTTGGGGACAATAATTTTTTGGTGTATTCCAGAAAATATTGAAGTCCGGCTAAATCTTCGCAAAGTCCGATACCGTTCATTAACAAAAAAATAGTGTCAAATTTTTCTGAATTGTATCTAAGAATATCTGCATTTACCACCCTTTTTACTCCTCTGTGCTTCATTATATCACAGGCTTTTTTAGAGATTTCTAGCGCGGTGACGTCAATTCCTTTGGACTGCAAAATCAGTGCATGGCTTCCAACCCCGGCTCCAACATCCAGGGTT
>Ga0105054_10012897_pt1 | contig 10162 bp, 14 predicted proteins | sample BON02_FD_78091 | JGI IMG/M metagenome (GOLD analysis project Ga0105054, IMG submission 78091) | Freshwater microbial communities from Lake Bonney liftoff mats and glacier meltwater in Antarctica - BON-02 (megahit assembly) | ecosystem: Environmental > Aquatic > Freshwater > Ice > Glacier... | reverse complement strand
CACTGCAACACACTGCAACGCACTGCAACACACTGCAACACACTGCAACACACTGCAACACACTGCAACACACCCCCACTCCTAGCTTTCTCCTGATTGAGGTACTCCCAGATTCTCCAATTCAAACAACCGCGTTGACAACAGACGATCTCTGCTGTCAACGCAGGGGTAATACCCGGGACATGAGCAATGTAAAAAGTGCGTGCGCACGTGTACACGCTCACAAACACTCATGTACACATAGGCAAGACAAAGGGGAAAACAGGGCAGGCAGAGTGCTAGAAAAGAGGGCAGGCAGAAAATGTATAAAAGAACATAGGGCGGAAGAAAAGCTGTAAAAAGAAATAAGACGGACAGAAAGCTGCAACATGGGGCGGGCAGAAAGTTATCAAATAGGGCAGCAGAGGCAGCATGCTATAGAGCGGACACGGTTTTATGGCAGAACAAACGCCCCGGCTTCATGAAGAGCTGTGTCACTGCGAATGCGACGTGTCTGGAATGTATCCATATGATTAAAGGAAACCTACATGTGTACAAAATCGATCCATACACATGCTGAAACCCCGGCGAGCGCGCATAATTTTCCTCTCTCTTTTATGCATACGCACTCGCTCCTTTTTGGTCAGACACTCTTGGTGTGAACACGTGCACGCACACACCTGCCCTGGATTCAGAGGGCAGGCACACTGTCGCGCATGTGCTTGCAAGGATGGGTGTAGGTGCAGGCGAGCAAGAGCGCGAGAGGGTGTGTTAACACCCGCATTGGCGATGTAGTCGTTGAGCTCCTTGTGCCGGCTCTGTCGTACTGGCACGTTGTACTTGCTGCGTGTATGTGCATTCGTGTACGCACGTGCGGGAGACAGAGGTACAAAGCGGGTGTGAGAATGTTTGTGTGTGTGTGTGTGTGTGTGTGTATGTGTGTGCGTGTGTGTAAATGTGAGTGCGTGTGTGTGAGCAAGAGAGAGAGAGCATGCGCGCGCACATGAGAGAGAGTGTGTGTGTGTGCATGTGGGTATACAGGAATCAGAACGGAGCAGCTCGGGTTCGGTCAGTAGCTACAGAGGGTAAAGAAAGTAAACTCTCAGGGGAGAACACAGTGCAGCCGGGGCAAAAAGGCAGACCGTTTGCGCTCGAACAGCTCGGCCGGATACACGGCGCGTATGAAGAGGATCTGGTGCACGGCAACCTCGAGAAACTCGCAGAACACGCGCGACACGTCTCTGTGCAGAAAAGAACCCGGAGCGAAAAGTGGGAATAGGTGAATTGGTCGATGGAAAAGTAGGAGTCAATGGGAGAGTCAGCCACACAATTGTAACAGCTGTAGTTGGTCTCAAACTGTCTTAATCTTTAGTCGGTCAAAAGCTATGCGCCGCCAAGTGCTCGACGCGACTTCGAATACAAATGTTGCACGCAGTCGCATTCAACCAGCAAGGGCAACCCGCTTCCTGCACCATGGCAAAATCTGAATTAGACTACGCCTGCCAAGCCTGAAGCGCACACTGCCCACGTGTCAAGTTTTTGTGTTCTCACCTCAGCACCTCTTCTCTCGTTGCCATTTTTGCTCAAATCTACTCTTGGTGATCCAAGAATTTGTTAACACCCAACAAAAAAAACAAGTGAGGCAATAAAAAGTGTGAGAACGAACGGCACACCTGTTGATAGACAGGGTTTCACCAGTACTGTGCCTCCACCTGTGTGCGTTTCGGCTGCACTCGGAATGCCAGCTGTGTGGATACCACACCAAAAAAAAAAAAAAAGATGCACAGAGCCCTCGTACGAACGAATGCACAGAGCCCTCAGCTTCTGTCCAAGGAGGACACCTTCCCCGTAGGTAAAGGGGTGGGGCAGCAAAGGTGACACTCCGATACCACATCAGAGTCTACTGTACCGGGCACAAGAATTATTGTGGCAAGTTGCCCATCAGTCACCTTCTGTTGATGGAGAGACAAGTCTCCTCCATCACTCACATCCGTATGCAGGTAGTTTGGGCACGACGAGATCATCCGACCTAAGGGAGGTGATCTGTGCCCCTACGGCCGAACAGGAGTGGTTGTGAGAAGGGGTTTGGGTATAGCCATCCACATTGGGAGGCGGGTAAGGGACGGGCATCTGGGCACGCGGCACGCGGAGGGGCTTTAGCCCCAGAGTCGCCGCGCGACACACGCATCACGCACGAGTTTATACGGAATTTGTCCAAAAACATCCTTTTTTTTTTCCCAACTTCAGCCTACACAGAGTTCACCCAGCTGAACTCGAAAAGAGTCAAGTTAGACCGGCTGATCTCGACTTTTGGAAACACAAGAAAATGGAGTCAAAACAATCTAAGTTTGACGATTGAACTCGAAATAGATCGAGATGACCGAGATGCCCGTCCCTTACCCGAGGGTCCGGACGCCAATCGGACTTCAAAATCAATGAGATTGAACTGGCAAATTATTGTGTAAAATAAAAAAAAGTGTCCTGGCGTGTTGTTTTGTACGGTCATTTGTATTCGGGACACTAGTACAGACTCTTTTAATATGACCAAGTGTCTCCCTTTGTATTTCTCTCTCAGAGTCGTGCTGAAACACCCAAATTTCTCGGGCGAATCAGCGCTTGGGAGTTAGATCCCCAACCGTGGTGCTTTACCGATATTAGCCTCGGACTCCCTCACGCACATTCCTTCTCAATTTGCCTGTTTTCAGGAGTTTGTGTCGTGTGTGTATGTTTTCTTCTCTACGTGTCTATCTATCTGTGTTTCGCACACTGTGTGTTTAGTTGTCTGTTCCATATTCATTACCACTTTGTTTGTTTTTGTTTTGTTTGTGTTTTTTCAAATTCAATATGCACATATGTCACGGTGCCTATTGATATACTCATAGACTTGCCCATGTGTCTATCTTTCTGTTCCACTGTATCTTCATTTCTCCGAGTCTAATTCCTGCGTATGTGTATCTGAACATCATATATACGCACTTCCCTCCTCTTCTATATTCATATATATTTATCGCCATATTCATATGTAAATATGTTTTGACTACTATGTAATGGCCTCTTATAATCTGTATACTCCAATTATAATACGTCTCTGTGTACCTGCTCCTAGAGGCTTCGCCTGATGTTAACACACTTGTGACCCCATGTTCAAGGGTCTGTATTTTCATACTCATCCGTGTCTACACTTCCTATGAATACACACATACTATGTTCATATCAAAAATGTTCAATTCTGTGTGCACCTACCCCTCCCATATGTGTGTTCTTCAACCATGTGTTTATCCGTATCTATTCCATCCGTAAAATGGCATCTATCGAAAAATAAATTCAAAATGAAATAAGTGTTTCAAGAAAATGCCTTAGGCATATTTCCGATGTAACTTTCTCAGATCTTTTGCCTGCACTTTTGATCATTTCAATGCGCCCACGGGCAGGATTCTCATGAAATTTTTGAAGTTTTTCGGGCCTTTCCTCACTCAGATGGGACCAAAAGTTGAATTTGCACCCGGGGTAATATGCATATTGTTCTGTTGCAATCAAACATGGGAAGTTTATTGAAGATTTAAAAAAAAAATTAAATTCATCCGTGGGACTTTGTACTCCCACACTGGCAAAACACGACAATGTGTCAAAAAACAAAACTTCGAAATCAGAAACAGCATGACTTGTAGAGGATGCGCCTCGCAAAAGTGTTCTGATCACATCTATAGAAAAAAAATCAATTCTTCTGCGGAACATGCCGGAAAGATACCCTCAATATTGTCATTTTTCCCTTCAAAACGCGCTTTCCGAGAAAACACTTTTGCTTCTTTTGTCGTGATTTTTGGTAGACCCACTTCCTGTCCTCGTATCCCCGGTAATAATTCCATTAAAACATAAAACATTTCGTTCAAAAATGCCATTCAACCTGTCAAACAGCCGTTTACTTTGTCCAAAAAACGTTCCCCCACCTTTACCCTAATCTCCTGCCGCGATGCTCTTCGTGCAGTGAAATTGTTACAGATGCAATGTGACTAATATCCTAAAGTCCCCCCTCCGGGCCCTGCAAAACACATAAATACGCACTTGTAAACAAAGAAAAGCACTTGGTGCACAGCGAGCAATGAAAGTGTTGTTCTCGTGTGCACACACATACACACACACACACACGCACACACACACACACACATACACACACACACACACGCGCGCACGTACATAAATGCACACATACAAACATGCGTGCGCACACGCACACACACATACTCCAATACACACACATACCTGATGCACATCAATGACAGCGTTGTTCATCAGCTGCACTCACTGCAAAGCTGACGTATTCCCTGTTTTGTTTCCATGGAGAGGCAGTTTCAAACAAGTAATCTTCATACAAATAGAACAATTTTTGAAAGTGTTCAGGATTCTTTTCACCATTCGTCTTATATTTGCATATGTAGGTATGGATGGACCAGGGCTTTGCATCTTTCTTGCAATGTTGGCAGGCTGAATGGACAGTGTTGAGGACAGAGGGAACTCAGGCTGCTGCAGCTGGTGCTGCCTTGAATGTGGGGCAACAATGAAACCAATAGTCTAAATTGAACTGTTACAAACAAACTGTACAAGGTCCTACACTCAGGTTGTGCTGATATCATCACTTGACAAGTTAACCGTGACTCGACAAGTTAAACCGTGACGTGACTTGTCAGTAACAAGTCTAACTTGTCAACTTGATTAGTTTGAGTCTTGGGTTCTACGTGATCAATAGGATGCTCACCCCCCGCTTAGTCCAGAGATTAGCCTGAGGTTGGCTCAGAAACGTCGGAAAGAAAGAAATTGTCACGGTCGAGTGGAACTTGTCATGCCACCTAGAAACTTTTTGAAAAAAATTACCGGCATCAGCCGGCGATCTTTATTTTTTGATTTTCACTCCTTCCTGGAATGTACCAGTTTTCAAAATATAAGTCTGTTGTGTTTGAAAGAGACCCAATGTCCGTCCAGGAAAGGTTGTGCGGTTCAAGTTTGACCCACGTAGAACATGAACATTGTATTTTGTACAACTTTTTTGAATTTCATAATCATCCAGATGCATATGTGTCGAAAACCACGAACCCAGGCCCATGTTTTTTTCCAGACAAACACAATGACATAATGCATTGCGTTTTATGTTGACACATTTCTTGCTTTCTTTCTTGGGTGGTGAATACCCTTCAATCACTGTACTAAGCGGGTGGAGAGCACCCGGCTAGCCACGTAGGACCCAAGAAACGGACCCGGACTGGAGGACCGGAGCCGACCTAGTTTTGAACACGACAAGTCCCCTGCAAGGTTGTTTACCAGTTCACAATGTTTGTTTGTTGGCATCATCAGTGCATCCTCGGGCTAACAAGTTCCCAAAATCAAGTCTTCCTGACTTCCAAGAAACATAGCGCCTAGAGAGTGGTGCACCCCACTCGGGTAGGAAAGGTACCAAGGACCCTCCAAACAGTGTTTTGGTTTTTGGTTTGTTATACTACCACACATCTAGCATTCCAAGTACAGCAGGAACGCATACACGTGGTGCGCAGTAGTAGAGTTATCACACGTTATAAGTTTCTTTCTCACATGTTTGCACAAAAAGGTTTCAGTGTGTGTGCGTTGCTTTGTCTTGTTGACCTGATATTGGGGAATCTTTACGGTCCCGGGGTTGTTCCCCGTGTCAACAGACCTCAGACAATCTGGGGTGTCAAGATCCTCACCCTTCACCTTAACTATGCGACGGTCGCTGGCTATAGTGGACCCCACATCATCCTCTTCGAAGGGACCCACAACTACCCCGTTGACAACCAGAGGCTCTCGCCCTGGCGGCTCCGTTTGTTTGTTTGTTTGTTTGTTGTTATAAAACCAGACAATGCTCACTTTGCCTGCAAGGCTCGAAGTAAACCCCCTGAGCCTGAGAGTTTAACGACTTGTTTGTTTGTTTGTTTGTTTACTCTTTTGTTTGTTTGTTCATTCGTATAAAGCCCGAAAATCCTTACTTCGCCTCCCGTCGTGGTCTCGAAGTAAACCCCCTGTGAGTATATCCACTTGGGCCACGTAGCTCTTCCTGCAGTCCTACCAAAGGTACACCACCGCCCAGAACCACTCTACGTGCCAACTGAGTTTAACACTCAACAAGTTAACGGACCCAAGTTGGCTCGCACCCCTGGACTTACGCCAACCCTATACAGACGCATCCTCAGCCACTGAATAGCGTTTTGAAATCCCTCACGTTGGATCCCCTTCATCACTAACACTCAAGGCAGTCTAGTGCCTTACATACCAAAACTTACGGAAGTCAAGGTGAGAAAGAGGGGGAGAGGGCAACCCATGAACAATTTGGTAGTTAGAAAAAGCGGCCTCCCGACAACACTGCAAAACTGAAACCAGACCATATGGACTCACGTACAGGAATAGGGAAAATTGCTGACAAATTGTCATCATATTTGTAGCAAAACAGACACAGCATGTACACAGAGTAACTCGGGTATGGTAGCGTACCAGGCTGGTGTCCACAAAGTATGTGTAGGTATCGTCATCATACTTTTATATGTTACAAATATCACGGCAAGGACACATCTAAACAATCTAAGGTCACAGACAGTACGGGTATGGAGGCGTACCGTGGATGTGCGCATGGCTGTATCTGGTACCGCACTAAGGCGTGAGGCATTTTACCATAGGTCACAGTCATCCTTCTACGAACAAGGCCTGCGCAACATAGGTTATGCTCGTTCTGGCAAGTACTACATCTCTGGCGTGCGCACAGTCCCGCAAACCCTCTTTGATGCGCAAGTTGATTCAATGGCAAACTCAGGCCCTGAATCTGACAACTTGAAAAAAATGATGTTTGTGATGTGTTCGGGTGTAGCACGCAGGGCCAAATGAGCAGGAACAGAAAGTCACATCAAATGGAACAGGTCTGCGTCTGTGTCTGCAGGCTGTTATCATTATTTACAATTGGTTAGCGGGAGTGCAGTTTCTCGAATTCATGGTATCCAACGTAAAAAGCACATTTCTCAGCCTGTTTGTGCACGGATTCAAAACTGCTGAATCTCGGGAACATCTGACTGTGGCAAATCTGGAATTCCGAGAACGACCCCTGGTGGCTATATTTTGCAAAACTGAGCCGAACCCACTGGACACATAGACGACAGGAGAACATGAGGAAGAAATGGTGAAAGTGATAGAATTTCTGCAGGGTGTGCATGGTTTCGAGTCTAAAGAGGACTGTCAGTGGGTGTTGCTGCCTCCTTCTGATGTCAATGGCTTCGTAAGTGGGAAAATTTGTGCCATAGCGAGGTTGGGAGCCACATCAGATATGCGTGAGGTAGAGAAACAACAGCTCAACGAGGTATTGTTCGAGGAGGCACAAAATAAATATGCAGAGGTCTCTGGGGAGCTGGCTGCAGACACACTAAGAGCAGCACACAAGGATCAGAATCGGGGACAGGGGGTCACGAAGGCCCAGTATGTTGAGGCTACGAAGGCATTCATGGAGAAGGAGAACGTCTGAGTCAAAAGGTATGCCAAATGGTTTGCCAAAGCAGCAAACATGCACCTCGAAGATGGGTCGAAACAATTTTGTCTTCTGTACGCCAACAGGAGCAGCTTGCTAATATTTCACTACTATCACTGATGCGTTTCTCTTGAATTACGCAGTCAGACTGGACGAGGCACGTGATGGGACCCAAAAAAATACGCAGGGCGTGTGGCCTGGTAAATTACCTATTGATAGTCTCCTGCTGCAGCAGTTGGCATTGTCTCCTGCACTCATGTCCAGTTTGAGCAAACAACCTCGCTGATAGTTTCCGACCTCTGTTGGAGGGTACAAAAAAAGCACACAACAATCGACACGTGATGTCTGACATGAATCAGCATGATATGTTTTTGAGTCAAGAGTCACCTCACACATGTCTTGTCTCGCTGACTGGGCTGCTGTGAGATGAGGACCGCCTCCCACACCGATTTGCCAGGTTGTAATGACTGAGGGTTGACTGTGACACGCAGTCACTCTGTGATGAGGCAGTTGAAACATGATCATAATACTCAATCATAGAACTTCTACGATCCCATTGTGACAGTGTGAAATTGGATACCGTGTCGGGTGATGATATATGTCCAATCGTACTGCAGACCAAAAAAGAGGATGTGCATGTTGTGGGATTTTTAGAACAACATATGTCAGGGACTGCAGTAACATATATATATATTTTTTTTGTGGAACATAAAATAAATATATTATCAACATCATATGTGTTGCTTGAAAATAGTGTAACACATATTAAATGTGCCCCCAACATATATATGTTGTTTTAAAAATTAAACGACATGTAACAAAAATTTGTTGTTATGAATATGTCGTGTAACAAAAATGTATGTCGTAAAAGGCACTTATATGTCGTTTAAGTCTTGAGGAAAAATTCATGTCATATAACAAAGATTACATGTCGTTTAAACTTTTTCAATATCATCATATGTCGTTTAATATGAGACAGCATATAAATACACGTGTAATTTTAAGATGTGGTGGACCAAAAGAGGACTGCCGGCACTGGGATGAATAACCCGCGCGCTACTCGGAGAGAAATATGGTGCTACACAGCCCGACGTTGAGATGTTTCCACCCCCTGTTCGCTGAGAGCCCAATAGTTGCGCACGCCACACATATACATGAGGTTGGCACACACAGTATGCGCGCCCGGGCAGGTGCGACAAGTCGGACAACACAAACTGATCCCTGAACGATCACACACTTTCTTTCTTTCTTTCTGACCACATTCCCCGCGCACTCTTCACGAAGAAGAGAACTCGGGAACTAGGGCCAGTGGAGTGAAGGTGCCGACATGGAGTGCGCATTTATTTTGTTCATTTTCGGTTTGAAGCGCATAAAAAAATGATGAGGACAGAGGGGATGATTTCTTGGGTTTCGAAGACCCAACCTAATCACTGGACTAAGCGAATGGTGAACACCCGATTAGCCACTTAGGACCCAAGAACCTGTCCCGGACCGGAGGATAGGAGCATTACCTAGTTTATGGTAGACACAATCACATCCCCAAATTTTGTTATTTTTAATTTTATTTAAAAAATCGTTATCTTGGCGAGTCCAAAGTTCGTGTCATATCGACCGGTCGACTGTTCGACCGGACGAGAGGCCCGGGGCGGTCACTTGGGTGGATCATGTATGAATGTAAATGTGTTTCGCAAACATGTGCAAACATACAGCTCAATGAACACCATTTTGCAAGATAAGAATCGACACTCCTTCATATTTCCCCCCCCTGGTGACTAGAGCCCAGTCTGGCCTCGTCCTTTCCTACTTACCGCTATTTCTCAAAAGGGTGGTGTTTCCACCAGATTACTACACGTCTTCCCGGGCCTCTCCTCCTGACGTCACTTTTCGAAAAGGTACGAAGAGTGCAGAGGACGCCCCGAGGACTGGCCGAACTTGATGGTCCTCTAAGGAGTGGGGACCTTTCCCGTCGGACCAGTCTGGAGACGCCCGTCTATCAGCCTGGTCCATCGCTGCTCCCTGAATCGCTTCATCATTCCTTTCTATTTTTAGCATATAGCAAGCAGAAAAAAAGGACAATGCTCGAGTCGTTTGCCACGAGGATCGTTGAGAAGTACGTCGCGCCCTACGCCGACGTCGACCCTGAGCAGCTGCGTGTTGCCGTGCTGTTGGGGCAGGTCACGTTGACTGATGTCAAGCTGAAGACCTCTGCTTTCGATGCGCTCGGCTTCCCATTGACAGTGTGCAGCGGGCGTGTGGGCGAAGTGGTGATTGATGTGACGTGGTCGGCACTCACCGCCAAACCCGCCAAGGTCCACCTGCGCGACGTGACGATTGTTATTGGGCCGTCTGGCACTGATGCGTCAGCAGACGTTCGCAGCAGCCGGCTTGCAGTCCTGCAAAAGGAGGAGCTGCAGCGGGATGAGGAGGCTCGCATGCTCAGACTGGTGTGTATGTGCTCGTGCGTGCACGTATGCATGCGCGATATTTTCTTTGGTTCGGCTATGGACGTGTGTGTGTCTGTCCCTTTCGCTCTCCTGTTTCATGCATCCAGCTTACCGACTGCCGGTGTGAAAGAAAACTCTGCGCTCATATGTTTTTTAGTTTCCTGCGCAAAAATGCAGTTCGATTAAAAACGTTCCGCACGAGACCGGATCGCTGAGCGAGAAGGTG
>Ga0105054_10012896_pt1 | contig 10162 bp, 9 predicted proteins | sample BON02_FD_78091 | JGI IMG/M metagenome (GOLD analysis project Ga0105054, IMG submission 78091) | Freshwater microbial communities from Lake Bonney liftoff mats and glacier meltwater in Antarctica - BON-02 (megahit assembly) | ecosystem: Environmental > Aquatic > Freshwater > Ice > Glacier... | reverse complement strand
CGCCAACGACGGACTTGGGCTGATGTGGGGCGCACGGGAGATTCTGAATTCGTGGGCATCGTAATCCTTCGGTCGGCCCCGGCCGAAGGATTAGCAATGAGAGCTGACGCTTCAGCCAGGGTACCGAGTACATCAATGGTGATCTCGTTGATTACCTGGCTAAAGGTCTCGTTCGCCCTTGGTGGGTGATGCACCGGGCTTATTCAGCCAGCATGTCGACACATCTCCACCGGCTCGGCCGGTGTGAACTACTCCCCTTCGAGCCCTAATTCTAGCTAAGTAAAAGATTCTTGGTCGGATCTCTTAGTTGCAGGCGAGCAGAAGAATGGGGCCGGGAGTCAGGACGCGTCCCTAACTCTTCCTCATAATCATCTGCCAAAGCAGGCCTGAGGCAATGGTGGCTCGTCTGCGGGCAGACAACATAACGGTTCTCACCGGTAACGCATGTCTCTCGGTCCCCTCCGCCTTGCCAGTGGCAAGAGGTGCGTCTAGGCCTCTTGGGTGCTAGCGGCCCAATTTGCGGCCACCTGAGCGGCGCTGCCGTTAGTTATTGAGCGCATTGCGACCTCAAAAGCGCTTTTTATTCGATCCTCGAAATTCACATCGGCAAATAATGGATCTTTAGCGAGCTCGTAGGCGACAATGCCAACGGCTGCGTTCAAGCACACCATTTCGGTAATTGCAGCCGCATTCGCAAAATCTTCGCCGGCGAATACGCCAGCCGCGACCTGAGCATTGTGGGTTGCATCTCCACCAAGCAATTGCCACTGCGCTGCTCGCTCCAGCCCGATGCTCACGGGGTCAAATTCGAATTGCACTATTTCACCGCCGCTGACCTGCCAAACCTGATTAGCCGCCGTGGTGCTTAGTTCGTCAAGACCGTCGTTGGACCTAAAAACAATTGCCGTTCTTCCTCTGGCGGATAGCTCTGCTGCCATCAGCGGGGCAATCTTGGCATCCGCCACTCCAAGGGCGGTGGCAATTGGCTGCACCGGGTTTGCAAGGGGGCCTAGGAAGTTGAAGGTCGTTGGAACGCCAATTTCTTTTCTGGCGGCCGCAACTTCGCGCATTGCCGGATGAAACACCGGTGCGAAAAAGAAGGTAATTCCTTGGCTTGCGAACACTCCAGCTACTTGTTCGGGTGAAAGATCTAGCCTGACACCCAACATTTCCAGCATTTCTGAGGAGCCGGTCTTCCCCGAAGCGCTGCGCGAACCGTGTTTTAGAACTGGCACTCCTGAGGCGCGTGCAACCACCGCGGCCATGGAACTGATGTTAACGGTGCCGACTAGGTCTCCCCCCGTGCCGACAATATCCAGGGCGTCATTGCTAATGTCTAGCTTTTTGCAATTTTCAAGCATCACGTCGACTAGACCGCTGAGTTCAGCCACGGTCTCACCTTTTGCTCGAAGTGCCGTCATGAATCCGCCCAGTTGACTAGCACTGGCGGTGCCCGACATGATTTGCTGCATAGCCCAACCCGCTGCTTCCCGGGATAAATCTTGACCCGAGACTAGTGAAGACAGCACCGCTGGCCAGGTTGAAATCGTCATCACAGCAGTCTAACTAGGACGAAGTGCTGGAATTTGATAAAAAAAGTTGAGAACCTTGCCGTTTTCAGGCTCCAGACTAACTGCGTCAGGTATCCTAGAGGTATGACTTCCACCATCGATACTGTTGCCCCACCGGTAATCAACAGGCCCAATTCCACATCGGTCGGTACAATCGTTTGGCTGGGCAGCGAAGTAATGTTTTTCGCCGGGCTTTTTGCCATGTATTTCAGCTTGAAAGCTGGTGCACCGGACCTCTGGGCCAACGATGCTCAGATTTTGAACGTGCCTTTCGCTTTGGTGAACACTCTAATTCTTGTTTCCAGCTCCTTCACCGCACAGTTCGGCGTATTTGCGGCCGAACGATTGCAGCCGAAGCGCACCGGACCATCGCCTGCCAACTGGGGCATGATCGAATGGTTTTTCCTAACCTACATTTTGGGTGGAATCTTTGTTTCCGGTCAGATTTGGGAGTACGCGATGTTGGTTTCTGAGGGCATAACCATCAGCTCGAACTCTTACGGCTCGGTCTTTTACATAACTACCGGTTTCCATGCACTGCACGTGACTGGTGGATTGATTGCCTTCTTGCTGATTATCGGTCGCGCTTACGCGGCGAAGAATTTCGGTCACAAAGAAGCAACTAGCGCAATTGTTGTTTCTTATTATTGGCACTTTGTAGACGTGGTCTGGATTGGTCTTTTCGTGGTCGTTTACATTCTTAAATAACAAAAATGGAGAAAAAGTTGAACTCAGCTAAACCGATGCGCCGCCGCCCATGGGCAGCCGGAATCGTGGTTTTCCTCGGCCTGGTTCTATCAGGTGGAGGATACGCTGCCGCAACCAATGTGGTTCAAGCAGAGGTAGGTTCCCAAATGCAGGTCGAAGAGGGACGCAAGATTTTCTTGGCCAACTGCGCTTCTTGCCACGGAACCAATGGTGAGGGTGCTACAGGAGGGCCCAGCCTCATTGGAGTCGGAGCTGCGTCGGTAGATTTCCAGGTCGGCACTGGCCGTATGCCAGGTCAAGGTTCCGGCCCACAACTCAGAGCTAAGCCAGTTCAGTTCACTCAAGAGCAAATTTCAGCAATGGCAGCCTATGTCGCGTCCTTAGCTCCCGGCCCAGCAATTCCAGACGAAGAATATCTTCGTGGAGACGGAGATGCTGCCCACGGTGGAGAGCTGTTCAGAATCAACTGCGCGATGTGTCACAGCGCCGTTGGGGCCGGAGGAGCTCTTACAAATGGTAAGTTCGCTCCGTCACTTGCTGGCTCAACCGCTAAGCACACTTACGAAGCGATGGTCACAGGGCCCCAGAACATGCCAGTTTTCAATGACGCGAATCTGACTCCGGAAGATAAAAAAGATATCATCACTTTCCTCAAGTACGTCGAAGAAAATGATTCAGTAGCAGGTTTCGAATTGGGTTCAATTGGACCGGTAGCTGAAGGATTATTCGTCTGGATTTTTGGGTTAGGTTTCATAATCGCCATCACTGTATGGCTCGGGGCAAAGTCGAATTAGGAGATAGCGAATGACTGACATTGAAAAGAGCTACTCCCCCGGGCTAGCCACGGACATAGAAAAGCCGATACCCAATCCAGGGATTGAGCCTCATCGAATCCGCATGACCGATAAGAGCGAAAAGCACGCTCGAACTGCAGAAAAGCAAATAGCAGTCATGTTCATTGTCAGCGTCGTGGGGGCAATCATAGCTATTTGGGGTTTCTTCGCATTCCCGATTGTAGATGGAGATCTTTCAGCCACCCGAAACAACTCGTTGTGGATGGGTCTTGGAATGGCTCTATCCATGTTTGGCATCGGCTTTGGAGCCGTGCACTGGGCAAAGACACTAATGCCGGACAATGAAGTTTCCGAAATGCGCCATCAAGCAAGAAGCACAGATGAAACGCGTGCTCAGGCACTTGAAATCGTAAAGCTTGCCGATGGCGAGTCTGGATTCTCGAGACGTAAACTCATTCGCAGAACCATGTATGGAGCTCTCGCCTTTTTTCCAATCCCAGCGATTGTAATCTTCGGCGACTTGGGGCCAGTTGTCGGTGACACTCTTAAGCACACCATGTGGAAGCCGGGAACCAGGCTCACAAAAGACCCAACCGGTATTCCAATCAAGGCATCAGATGTCACAATTGGGTCCGTTTTTCATGTAATTCCTGAGGGCTTGAGAGAGATGAAAGAGCACAAGCTCGAGGAAAAAGCAAAGGCTGCGGTTTTGTTGGTCCGAGTGAATCCCAGCGACTTGAATGAAGACCCAGACAAAGCTGACTGGAGCTACCAAGGCATTGTTGCCTACTCGAAGATTTGCACCCACGTGGGCTGTCCAGTTGCTCTTTACGAGCAACACACCCATCACTTGCTCTGCCCTTGCCACCAGTCAACCTTTGACCTGGCTAACCACTGCAAAGTGATTTTTGGCCCTGCCTCACGCTCACTCCCCCAGCTACCAATTGCGGTTGACGCTGAGGGCTACCTAATTGCACAAAGTGACTTTTTAGAGCCCGTCGGTCCTTCGTTTTGGGACATAAGGAAATAAATGACTAATACAACAGAGAAAAAGCCCGGGTTTGTAGGCGGAGCCGCAAATTACCTAGACGAGCGCCTGAGCATCGGTACAGTACTCAAGGGCTTTGGTCGTAAGGTGTTCCCCGACCACTGGAGCTTCATGCTCGGTGAGGTCGCACTCTATAGTTTCGTGATTCTGGTGCTGTCAGGAACTTTCCTAACGTTCTTCTATCAGCCATCAATGGCAGAGGTGACCTACAACGGCAGCTATGCGCCGCTAAAGGGCGCGGAAATGTCAATCGCTTACGCTTCCAGCCTTGACATTAGTTTTGATATTCGCGGCGGTCTGATCATGAGACAGATTCACCACTGGGCAGCCCTATTGTTCGTGGCCGCAGCTGGGCTTCACATGCTGCGTGTTTTCTTCACAGGAGCATTCAGAAAGCCACGTGAGCTTAATTGGGTGGTCGGATTCTTACTGTTCTTGATGGGTATGGGCGCTGGATTCACTGGCTACTCACTTCCTGATGACCTTCTTTCTGGAAATGGTCTTCGCATTATCGATGGAATGATCAAGGGAATTCCGGTAATTGGACCGGCATTCAGCTCCGGATTCTTCGGAGGAGAGTTTCCAGGTACAGAAGTAGTAGCAAGGCTCTACAGCTTGCACATTATGATTCTGCCAGCCTTGATTATCGTGCTTATCGGTGTCCACCTAATGATGGTCATCATTCACAAGCACACTCACTATTCGGGTCCGGGACGTACCGACGACAACGTTGTCGGTTATCCGCTAATGCCTGTGTACGTGGCAAAGGCTGGAGGGTTTTTCTTCTTAGTCTTCGGAGTGGTAGCTGCAATATCGGCAACGTTCACGATTAACCCAATTTGGAATTACGGGCCCTACGACCCATCACCAGTTTCCGCCGGCACTCAGCCGGACTGGTACATCGGTTGGTTGGACGGCGCATTGCGTCTGGCGCCATCCGGTTGGGACATATCAATCTTCGACTACGTCATACCTATGGGCGTGATGGTTCCCCTGATTGTCTCGCTTCTCTTCTTAGGCCTAGTAGCCGCATATCCATTCATTGAGAACTGGGTAACGAAAGACAAGCGTGAACACCACGTGCTTGACAGGCCACGCAACGCTCCTACCCGCACCGCAATTGGTGCTGCCGGAGTTACCTTCTATGCAGTGCTATGGGCAGGTGCTTCAACAGACTTGATTGCAACAAACTTCCAGATGTCACTGAACCAGGTTCTCGTTGCAATGCAAATCATGCTGCTAGCTGGGCCCGTGATAGCGTACTGGGTTGCCAAGCGCGCCTGTATCGCGCTGCAGAACAAAGACCGAGAAATGGTTCTTCACGGCCGAGAGACCGGACGCGTCGTCAGGTTGCCGCACGGTGAATACATTGAGGTTCATGAGAACGTTGACAAGTATGAACTGTGGAAGCTGATTGACTATAAGGACTACCAACCAGTCATTGCTCGGCCAGACGCCGACGGCAAGATAACAATTGGTAACCGGATTAGGTCAGCTGTTTCAAAAATCTACTTCGAGGATCGTATTGCTCCTGTTTCAAAGGCAGAGTACGAACTTGCACACGCTGACCACGCTCCAGAGGCCGTTACAGAGAAGCCAAAGAGCAAGCGGAAGTCCATCAACGCATAGTTAGTTGTTCTAAGACAAACCCTGGATCTCATGAAGATTCGGGGTTTGTCTTTTAACCTACCCAGCAACCAAAAAACAGGGACCTCGAGAAAAACGAAGTGACCGGCTTTGACGCATCGGCCAAGATCATGTAATCGGTCATGGTGACAGCCACGGAACCCTTACGAACACGGAACCCATGCTTGGTGCAGCAAGAACAAGAAGCGCAAACGTCATAAGTGGCAGTGTCTTAGCTGACCGCAAGAGAATCTACAGCCTTTTAGTTCAGCCGCGGAAACACCCTTACAGGTTGATGATGAGACCCAAACTCATTTCAGCAATCGGGCTAAAAGGTAGTTATTGACCCTTTCTTGGGCAATACTCCTCGAAGATAAGCTCAGCAAATGAGAAACCCTGTCACTGAATGGTGTCTAGGGACAGGTTTTGCTAGCAAAGATTTCTAGTGAGCGTGAGCTCCACGTGAATACTCGTAGACGAAGCCCAAGACAGCAACGATCGCAAGCGGAACAGCAACATAGGTGATCCACCAGCCAACAGCCAGCGATAAGAAAAGCATTGCGCAAGCTATCCCTAGTGCCAATGGCCACCAACTCCACGGGCTGAAAAACCCAACCTCACCGGAGTCGTCGGCAATTTCACCGTCAAGTCGATCCTCTGGCAGTTCGGAGCCTTTACTCAGTCCGCTGTATAGGAAGAATGCGATAAGCAGCGAAAGTAAAACCGAGAACCCGATGACGATAGTGCCGATTGGCTCGATAAAGCCAAAGAACAAGTAGGACATGATGACATAACCGATCGTAGCCACAGCTAGGTAACCGGCCATAATCAACTGCAGCCCGATATTAGAGCGCATTAGGAAATACCCTCCTTGCTGTAGGAGGCTTTCGCTTCCGGAGCAGCATGCTCAGGATAGTTAAGGTCAAAGGCTGGAGACTCCGAGCGAATTCTTGGAATGGAGTGGAAATTGTGCCTTGGAATTGGAGACTCTGTTGCCCACTCAAGCGAGCGACCATAGCCCCAAGGATCCTTCAATTCCACCATCTTGCCCTTGCGAGCGGTTATCCAGACGTTGAACAAGAATGGAATCATTGATAGAGCAAGCAACGCCGCACCAGCGGTGGAGATTAGGTTCATCTCAGTGAAGCCGTCCTCCGGAAGGTAAGTTGCGTAGCGCCTTGGCATTCCCAAAACTCCTAGCCAATGCTGAACCAAGAAGGTGGTGTGGAAACCAACGAAAAGAATCCAGAAGTGGATCTTTCCCAGACGTTCGTTCAGCATCTTGCCGGTGAACTTTGGCCACCAGAAATAGAAGCCGGCGAACATCGCAAACACAACTGTTCCAAACACTACGTAGTGGAAGTGCGCAACCACGAAGTAAGAATCAGATAGGTGGAAGTCAAGAGCGGGCGAAGCCAAGATCACTCCGGTCAATCCGCCGAATACGAAGCTCACCAAGAACCCCAGGCTCCAGAGCATTGGCGTTTCGAAAGTAATAGATCCCCGCCACAGTGTTCCAATCCAGTTAAAGATTTTCACTCCGGTGGGGACTGCAATAAGCATGGTTGTAAATGCGAAGAATGGAAGAAGTACCTGGCCGGTGACGTACATGTGGTGAGCCCACACAGTCATGGACAGGGCAGCAATCGCAATAGTTGCATAAACGAGAGTCTTGTAACCGAAAATTGGCTTTCGACTGAACACCGGGAAAATTTCAGAGACGATTCCGAAGAATGGAAGCGCGATGATGTAGACCTCAGGATGACCAAAGAACCAAAACAGGTGCTGCCAAAGCATTGCTCCGCCGTTTTGAGGATCAAAAATGTGGGCGCCAAACCGGCGATCGGCACCAAGAGCGAACAAAGCCGCCGCCAATGGCGGGAACGCCATGATAATCAGAATTGAAGTCACCAAAGTGTTCCAAGTGAAAATCGGCATGCGCCACATGGTCATTCCTGGAGCTCGCATTGTGATGATAGTTGTGATGAAGTTCACTCCACCAAGAATTGTTCCGAACCCGGACAGCGCAAGCCCAAACACCCAAAGGTCCCCACCGATTCCCGGGGAAAAAGTGGTGTTGGACAATGGGGCGTAAGCGAACCAACCGAAACTAGCGGCTCCCTGAGGAGTGAAGAATCCAGAAACCGCGATCAAGCTTCCGAAGCTAAAAAACCAATATGCGATTGCGTTGAGCCGGGGGAATGCAACGTCGGGGGCACCGATTTGCACAGGAATAAGCACATTGGCAAAACCGGCAAACAACGGAGTCGCGAACATAAGCAACATAATCGTGCCGTGCATCGTGAAGAGCTGGTTGTACTGCTCCTTTGTTGCAACAATTTCAAGTCCCGGGAGGGCAAGCTGGGCCCGAATAACCAGCGCCATGACCCCACCCAGCAAAAAATACAAGAAGGATGTGATCAGGTATAGGTACCCGATCTTCTTGTGATCCGTTGTGGTAAGCCAGTCAACAATAATCTGACCCTTGCTCCGCCTGGGCTTGGAGGTGGAAGGGTTTGTTCTGGTTGGTGTGATCGTAGCCATGATCTCTAGCCTCTAATCGTCGGATCTCCGCCAGGGAGGTTTTGGTTTCGGTCGTATTCAGTTGAAAGCTGTCCTACGTTTCCTTGAGTGGCCAAGGCGCCCATGCGGGAGTCATACTCAGATTGTGGAACAACTTTTACGTTGAACAACATCATCGAGTGATATTCGCCGCAGAGTTCCGCACACTTACCAACGTAGGTTCCTTCTTTCAAAGGAGTGAAGTACATGTTGTTCGTGTGGCCGGGGAACATATCTTTTTTGTAGAGGAAATCAATAACCCAGAACGAGTGAATGACGTCTCTGGAATTCAGTTCTATCCGAACAGACTTGCCGACCGGCAAGTACAGGGTTGGGAGGGTCTCGTAAATGTTTTCTTCTCTACCAGTGAACTGGGCCTGAATACCACTGTCGTAGACGTTGGCATCCACGTAATTAAAGTCCCAGCTCCACTGCTTAGCTACTACTTCTATGTGTACGTCTGGGTTTTCGACTTTCGCTTCGATAGCGGTCATGTCTCTCGCCGTGAAGGCGAAGAAGCCAACCACCAAGATCAAAGGAATAACAGTGAAGAGAGTCTCGATTGGAAGGTTGTAGCGGAGCTGAGCTGGAAGACCAGTGTCTCCCCGACGCCTGCGATAAACAATCAATGCCCAAGCAATAAGGGCCCAGGAAACTGCTCCGACCGCCAGCAATACGATCCAGGAAGTAGTCCAAAGTCCAATGATTCGATCGGTGTGATTTGTTACACCGGAAGCATCCGGTAAGAAGCCTCGTTGAGCCGCTGCACTGCAGCCACTAAGGAATAGAGAGAGCAATGGAATGAGCACTATGGCCGTCACTCGAGAGCGGTTTTTACTCAATTGTTAATCCTTCGATCGCTACTTTTTACAAGTAAATTCTAACCGATGAAGGCTTGGAAACTGGCCAGAAGAGGAGCTTTAGCTAAAAGAATCTCCGCAGGCACAGCTGCCGTCAGCATTTGGATTGTCAATCGTGAAGCCTTGCTTTTGGATAGTGTCCTCAAAATCAATTGATGCGCCATCGAGGTAGGCAACACTCATAGCATCTACAACAACTTCGACGCCATCAAAGCTTGCGATTGCGTCAACTTCCTCCAGCTGTTCGTCAAAGAACAAATTGTAAATGAGCCCTGAGCAACCGCCCGGCTGAACCGAAACGCGAAGTCGCAAATCATCACGACCCTCTGCCTCCAGAAGTGAGCGGACCTTTGAAACTGCAAAGTCTGTGAGCTTGACGCCGTGAGTAGTTACCTCTGTCATTTGGACCTCCGATTGAAATAGTTTAACACTTATCGCTCTAAGTCATTCCCATTTAGCAAAATCAAACTCTGAGCGAGAATCGCTCGCCGCAGAGTTGGTAGATGCTGCGACTCGTTTGGCGAATGGGCTCTTGAATCTGGCTCTTCAACTCCAGTGACCAAAATTTCCGCGTTGGGAAAAGCTGCTGCGAATTGGGAAATAAAGGGTATCGAGCCACCGATGCCCATGTTCACACTCGGATTTGGCCAGGAAGCAGAGAATGCCTCGTGGGCTAGCTTGGCTGCCCAGCCGTCCTTGGCTAGGTAGCCGGGTCCAGTTTCGTGCCTACCGAACTCAACCTGAGCTCCGAACGGTGCATGGGAGCTCAAGTGCTTTCTCAGAGCTTCGAGACCGCTTGCGGGGCTCTGAGACGGTGACAAGCGCAGCGAAATCTTTGCCCGAACCCAAGGCTGTGCGGTGTTCGATGACACATCCACCGCGGGCAGATCAAGACCGATTATTGTCACCGCTGGTTCCCCCCACATCTGCTGGGTCACAGCCTTATCTCCTAGCCTCTTGACGCCTGGCAAAAGCCCAGCGGTAAGGGCGAAT
>Ga0105054_10012894_pt1 | contig 10163 bp, 3 predicted proteins | sample BON02_FD_78091 | JGI IMG/M metagenome (GOLD analysis project Ga0105054, IMG submission 78091) | Freshwater microbial communities from Lake Bonney liftoff mats and glacier meltwater in Antarctica - BON-02 (megahit assembly) | ecosystem: Environmental > Aquatic > Freshwater > Ice > Glacier... | reverse complement strand
GAAACGCGCCCACATGACGCACGGCTGTGAAGTGTGTTGCAGCGTGTTGCAGCGTGTCGCAATGCATTGAAGTGCGTTGTTACCCTTATACCTTGCGTGCGTGCATTTTTGTTGCGTCCTGTAAACGTGCCAACAAAAGCCTGTGTGGACCAAGTGCAAAAGCTTTAAATGTGTGCGTGGATTTCAAAATTCGTACCTGTAGATGTTGATGAAGCGTGACTACAGGGTCATCCGGGAAGTAGAAACTGGCAAGTAGAAACTGCAGACTGGAATTTGGATGTACGCCTAGATATATGAGTAAAGAAACTCTATGCAAGCCTAACAATATTGCTTAGAAACTGGCTGGCTGAGTCAAAAACCGTGGTTTCTACTTCCCGGGATGACCCTGTACTCGATGCCATTGTGGCGGACATGCTCGGCATGCTGCCGCTCGTCGTCCCACGCCTCGTCCCACGCCATCGGCGTTCCTGCATCCAAAAAACCCATTGCGCGAGCGTGGCACCTCGGTTCTTTTTAGAGGGATGGGTAACCTGAGTTGTTACCCTTGCCTTATATCTGGTTCGTGCCTTCTTTGTTGCGTCTTGTGCGTGGCAACACAGGCCCACATCCTGCCAGTGTTTAGAACATGACTGCAGTCATGTCGTCCTACCAGTTGTACTTGACGACCCTTACTGCTTGACCACTTCTAAGGATGGCCAGTTACGTGTCAGATTTTAAACACAACGTAACTGCTCTGGCCACGTGTAGATTCGTCTGTGTGTTCGGATATGACCAATCCGGAGGCAATTTGTATTGAAAACGGTACGTGACCCATTCCAAATTCACTAGAATGGCAGCCAGCTGGATAAACACTTTTAATTTGAACACTGCTGTAGCAAATGTGTGTGGGAGATCAAGCAGATGTAAGTGACTTGAGACACGGGTTGTGTTTTGTGCCCGTGATTCCTCCGCTGCCGCACCACACTCAACAAGGTTCCCAATTTGTATGTTTCGGAGACTTGGGAGCAAGAGGGAGATACGAGCATATGGAGGGAGATACGAGCATATCGAGCTAGAGCAACCACCTGCGGCAGCACATATGTTACAGGGTGGCGAAGACTCATAGGATCCTCTAAGTTGCAGATCATTTTCCACAAAATAGCCACTAAATACAGGTCATTTTTGCGGGAAATGACCTATAAAGATAAGGGATCCTATGAGTCTTCGCCACCCTGTACCACAAATTGACGCATGCACGCTGCCGCCGCTGCGTAACTCCTTTTCGCCCTTGACAGAGAGACAGACTTGTTTCCTGTTTCAGCGAGAAGTACCTTTTGCTAACCTCGACAGCCGTGACAAGCACTGCCGTGACTGTTACGCTTGAAGGCGGGTAGCGAGGGGACAGAAAAATAACTGGAAAAGGGGCCAATCACTTGTTAACATGGCTCAGCTGGGACCCACAGCTAGTTCATGTATTCTTTAAAGCTAAGGACAAATTAAAAAAAAAAAGAAGTAGAGAGAGATCGCGTTTAACAATTTATATGTCACAATTAAACGGATCGTGACCCAGATCAAGACGTGAAAATAGTGTCAAGATGAACAAGGAATCATGACAGCAAATTGAAACGAATCTTGTTGGGCGTGAAGATGCTTAAAGAAGCCGCGGCATCGCAGCAGCTTCCACCGCAGAAGTTTTCATCGCATCTTCTTGGGCGTCAAGACTCCCTGGACAGTGTCACAGAAGCTGGCACTGCACAAGTTTCCATCGCACAAGTTTTCATCGCATCTTCGTGGGCGTGAAGATGCTCAGGGATGCATCACAGAAGCTTCCATCGCAGAAGCTTCCGTCGCAGAAGTTTTCGTCGCATCTTCCCGGGCGTGAAGATGCTCGCAAAATTTCTGCGATCGTGAGCAAGCGGTATAGTTGCATACCACCGTCATGCACTGCGTGGCTATTTGGTGACAATTGCGACACATATGCTCGCTCGAACCGGATCTCCTTTTTTTGGCGACCTGGCAATCGTGGCGGATGCGGTCGTTGCCCTTCACCCTCGTCCTTATTCTGGGTTTAGGACTGCAGAACATTTCACACTCGGGCAAGATGCACGCATGGGAATGACGGTCGTCTTGCCCCCTCGCCAAGGATGCGGCCTTCATTGCGTCACCACCTCTTTGGGCTCGCTCACGTTTTCTCTTCCTCGATGCTGATGTCTTGCTTATGTCGCCTCCTTCTTTCCCTTGCATGTGTCGCCTCCTTCTTTCCTCTTCTTTGCTGCCCTCTCTGTGATCTGTTCCTGCGTTTTGCCCCTGCACCCCTCCTCTGCCCCATTCAGTAGATAGTTCATTGCATTCAAGTTGGAGGCATGTTCCGACGCCTCGGCTTGTGCTCCGTGCTTGGCTGCCCCGGCTCGCGCCACAATCTGAGATGCCTCGCCCCCTTTGACCCTCAACTTGTCTGCCCCCTCCCTCAACTTATCTGCCCCCTCCTCAATCTCCTCCCACGTCATGTCACGCGTGCCCTCCTCGGCGCCCATGATCAACCAGTCCGCTGCTGCCTTGTTAGTGGGCTGGCCGGAGTCGTCATTTGGAACTCTGCTTGCGAGTGAAAAAATGATATAAAAATCTTTGTTTTTATAACACACACAACCACACACACACACACACACACGCACATGCACACACACAAACAGACACACACATGCAGATGGCAATGAGGCACACACAGTATACGCAGGACATTGCTTCCAAGTTGCTGAAGTCTTTCAGTTGCACACGAGACCTTTTATGACAAGAGACTTGTCCACCTTACACCAGACCCATGCCTTTCAAACCACTTTTACTTCACAAACGAGATGAAAGAGACTCTTCTCACTTGACACAAGATGATGATGATTACTTTTATTCTTACTCTTGGAGAAATAGAAATAACGTAACGATTGCGTTTGGAGCTCTTTCGTTTTGTTTAATGAGACTTTTTTGCTCTTACATGAGACCTGTGCCTTTGAGTCTTTGTCACTTTCTCATAGGATCAAAGTGATTAATTCACTTTCGCATGCGGTGACTCATTCACTTTCACACGAGAGTGTGTTGCAGTGTGTTGCAGTGTGTTGCAGTGAACCCCCTCATTCACTTTTACACCAGACCTATGCCTTTACCACACGCGTTCAGAATGACCTCGCAGCACCACCCCATTGTCCTTTGCAAAAAAACTCAAATTCATTGAAGTAACAATCATAGGTTCACGTATCATATCTCGGTGTGTGTGTGTGTAAATATGTACCGCATTTTTCAATTTTACAGGGAACCACAAAGGAGCGAAGCACCGGACAATTTTCCAGAAGCTTCGCTTTCGTAGTCATATCCAAAGCCCCAGTCGCCTGTACCTCCCTTCTCTTCTGCCCCAGGAGAGCCCCCCGAAATACTACCTAAATCGATATGAGAAATTTCTGGGTACTGTTCTACCCGGGTCTTGGCGGCAAACCAAAATGTCGCCTTCAGCATGATGATTGTTTTCCCGTTTCATTGTCAAAATTGCGAGTTGCCCCGCTGTTGGATAACTGCCTTGTGCTGTATACGCATATATATGTATATGTATGCGTTGCAGCGTGTTGCAGTGTGTTGTAGTTAGTTGCAGTGTGTTGCAGTGTGTTGCAGTGCCAGTTAGTTGCAGTGTGTTGCAGTGGTCATGAGTTCTAGAGTCATATTTGTGACACTACATGAGTCAATCTCACACACACAAACTGCCAGGAGTTTGGGTCAGCACGACTGTGATCAGTGGCAGCGGCAGCACTTTAGCGCTCAATGTGATCTACTGTCCTTGCACCTGGCAAAAGCGAGTCGTCTGGCCTCTTCTCACACGTCGCTGCTGTCGCACACTCCCAGCCCCCGGCTGCGCCATTAAGTCTTTCCCGACTTCCCGTCAGTGGGCGCTGCCCTCACAGAGGGCACGCGCAACCCCAGCGCACGCAGAACAGAGGTAGAAATGAGTCCACGTTTCAGGATCAAGGTTAAGAATGCAGCCTGCACATTGTTCCAAGCCTCTCCCCATCATGTTCTGACCGCCCTCATCAGCGCAGTGGAGAGAGCGCCAGGAAGAGAGGACAAAGACATCCTACTCCATGGATATTAATCTGGTCAGCACGCAACTGAGCATAGCTGCCAAGAGATGTGCGGTGAACATGCTGCACTAATTGAATAAATTCTACTACACCATGTTGTACATTGCTGCGCCACGCTCGAGACTTCTCGTCTCTGGCATTACTGATATTTTGGTCAACTTTTTTATTTGAAAAGAAGTGATTTTGGGCAACATGCAACGTTTGGACCGCTCTGAACGTTGCTCGGCAAATCTGTGTAGTAAAAGTCTTCAAAATCTGTCAGCAGCATCCTTCTTTGCGCCTCAAATCTGCAACCTCTATTGCCGAGATGCAAGCTTTCGGAATCTGATTATCCTACTGCCAGAAAATATGTGACCTCCGAACATAAACGCAAAATAAGATATCTGATTGACATAAGTGATATAAACTTGGAAAATAATGATCTGAAATATGGTACAAATTAGTTGAGGAGTCTACACGCTCATGCCCACTTTGATACCTGTTCTCATAGTTCTGTGTTGGCACGTTTAACAAGACGCAACGAAGCACGCGCACGAAGCTGATATAAGGCGAAGGTAACAACTCAGGTTACTCGTCACTCTAAAAAGAACCGAGAGCCACGCTCGCACGATGGGTCTTTTGGATGCAGGCACGCCAATGGCGTGGGACGAGGCGCGGCAGCATGCCGAGCATGTCCGCCGCAATGGCATCGAGCAATTTATCAACATCTACAGGCACTACGAGCACGTGGAAAAGACGCCCTTTTTGTGGGGAGACGAGGTTGAGTTCTTCGTCACCGAGCTGGACGAGCAGAAGCGCACAGCGCGCCTGCCTGTGCGCACGCCGGAGATCCTTGCCGCGCTCAAGAAGGATCAGGACGACGGACACGATATCGACGACGCATTTGGTGCCGTGTGGCACCCCGAGTTTGCAAACTGGATGATCGAGGCCACGCCCGCAGTACCTTATGGAAAGAGTGGAAGCGACATCGCAAAGGTGGAGCGCAATATGTGGCTGCGGCGCATGGAGCTCAGCAAGCATCTCAGGGCCAACGAGAAGATCCTTTCTCTCCCCGTATTCCCGAGACTGGGCGCGGCAGGCTTCACTGCAGACCCCGCACTCGCTCCTGCCCCAAACGGGCCGACCTCGCGCTCCCTGTACATTCCCGATGAGTCGATCCAACCCCACCCACGATTCCCAACGCTGACTGCCAATATTCGCAAGCGACGGGGCGAAAAGGTGCAAATCAAGGTTCCGGTCTATCAAGACACGCACACCGCTACTGCCCTCCAGCGACAGGCCGCCGAAATCTTGAAGAGCGACCCTGAGCACGGCCACGAGATCGTAGAGCAGCTTGGAGCCAACATCTACATGGATGCCATGGCATTTGGCATGGGCGCTGGATGTCTGCAGGTGACCCTTCAGGCTTCCGATGTTCACCAGGCACGCACGCTCTACGACCAGCTGGCCGTGATTTCACCAATCATGCTGGCGCTCAGCGCAGCCTCTCCCATTTGGAAGGGTATGCTTGCCGATACCGATGCGCGCTGGAACGTGATCTCCGCCTCTGTCGACGACCGCTCCGCTCACGAACGAGGACAGGCGGCGGCAACTCGCGACGGCGAGCAGCGCATCTACAAATCTCGATACTCGTCCATCGACTGCTTCATCAGCCAGTCGCCCTTGAACCGCGCAGAGCTGAGCGATGTGCCTGTGCCCGTCAATGATCGTGCCATGCAGCGCCTGATGGAAGCGGGCATCGACTCCAAGTTGTCACGTCACGTTGCGCACCTTTTTGTGCGCGATCCCCTGGTGGTTTATCAGGAGAAGCTGCATCAGGACAACGTCAACGACAACGACCACTTCGAAAACCTGCAGAGCACCAATTGGAACACGATGAGGTTCAAACCTCCTCCCTCCGCCGCCAAGAACCCCCACGGTATCAAGTGGCGTGTTGAGTTTCGGCCGATGGAGGTGTCGCTCACCGACTTTGAAAACGCAGCTTTCTCTGCCTTCATGATCCTCCTCGCTCGTGCCATCAGCGAGCAAGATCTTGACTTTTACATGCCAATCTCCAAAGTCGATGCCAACATGGAGACGGCGCACCGCCGAAATGCTGCCACCGGTGAGCGCTTCTGGTTTCGCACTCACACCACCAGCACAGGAGCACACTCCTCTCTGGACCAGCTGACAGTTGGCGAGATCATCAACGGCAGTGCAGAGAAAGGGGTCGTCGGACTGCTGCAGCGCGTGCGCACAGTCATCGACAACGAGGGGTGCGGGGGCGAGGAGCGTGCACAGCTTGAGCAGTATTTTAGTTTCATCGGGCAGCGTGCTTCCGGCCAGCTGCAGACCACGGCATTATGGATGCGCGAGCAGATGCTGGCGCATGCCGACTACCGCGGCGACTCGCTTATCAGCGAGGCCATGTGTCATGACCTCATGGTGCGCTGTGCCGCCGTGGCCAGCGGCACTCTTGCAGCGCCTGAACTCGTCCCAACCTTCCTCTCCAGCGCAACAGCTGCAACTCTCACCATGAGCACGGCAGCAAACATCGCATCACACGCCTGCCTGTGTTCACACGTTGCCAGCCCGTTGCAGCAGCTTCAGCACTCAGACTCGACCTCGTCCATCTCAACTATGTGCACGACATTGTCTGAAATTTCGATAGACGACAGCATGGAATTTGAGGCTGCTCCTCCTGGCCACCCCGACTCCTTGGCATCGTGCTGTATGCATACAGGTATTTGCCCTCGGAAGGACAACCGACGGCAGGAATGGATGTGCGACAACATGATGGGCTCGCAGAGCTACTCCACTGCGTCGTTGATCGCTGACCTCATGGGCCACTGATTTTTATTTATATTGCACCACTGATTGGTATGTGTGTTGAGATAGAAAAGCACTGGTGCTTCATTGGGCGTGACATTTGTCCGTGCTTGAGTACTTTTCTAATAAAACACAAATCAAAAAGAGGTTACTTTTGTGCGCGTGATGCAATTTGTGTCCACACCCAGGATTATCGTTTCCGCTTGAACTTAGAAAAAAGAACTCTCGCGCGCTGTGTATGTCTAATGTCATGTCTTTCCATCTGTTTTTTTTCCTCTAACTCTCCCTCTCAGGCGTGAGATCTATTTCTACCTGTCTCTCTTTCCCTATCTTGCCTTGTTCCTCCCTCTAACCACCTCTCTCTTGCTCTCACTTTCTCCCTTCTTCTCTTGCTGTGTTTCTCTCTCGCTGTCTCTCGTTTCCCCATCCTCTTTTGCTCTCTCTTCCTCTTTCGTTTTCTCTCTCTCGATCTTTTTCGAGTTGGCTCTCCGAGTCTCTCTCTGTCTCACACACACACACACCGTGGACTAAAAACTCAAAAATTCGCGCGCACGCAGGGAAATGTGTATATCAAAGTCACGGTTACATCAACTCGTAAAATTTCGCCGAACATTGACCGTGAACGTGCCGTGCCGTAAGACTCCCATTAAAATTTAAAAAAGGACTGGAGTTTACAATGGCACAGTCACGGGGTTTCAGGGTTCTTGTCACTTTCAAATGAGTGGGGTGTATCTTCACATTGGCATCAGTGGTGCATATTGGAATAGACCGTGATGATGCGAGAGATGATGCGAGAGATGATGCGAGTCATTCGACACTTTCCGAGTCAGAGTCTCCAACTTTGTCTATCTCTGTGAGGGCACACTGTTTTGTCTAAGCGGTCTCTGCATAGCTCAAGCTTGCGCCTGTCAAATCTTAACTTGACTCACTGGCACTGGCACTGGCAGGCTGCACCTCAAGTTCACCTTGTTCGAGTAGATCTGTGTTGTCACGAGGGTAATGCCTGGGGAGGCTGATCGAAAGAAAGCAGTCATGCGAGTGCCACCGTCTCTTGTGACACCGTCTTTGAGAGTAGACTTTTATTGAAAACTGAGAGTGAGTATCCCAGGGATGCGGAAGTTACTTTATTCACCCTGGCAAACCCTGGGAGTTCCCTTCGCTTTCACACCCATTGGTCAGCTCCACCAGTCTCCGCCCTCGCCTGTTCCGGGGGACCGGGCGCGCGGCAAGCGGGGGGGCTTTAGCCCCGGAGCTGCCGCGCGCCACAGGAGTCGGACCAGAGTCCCTACTGATCTCCAATCCACTTTCAAGTTTTTCCTCTGTTTTCCCGATCTTATCTGAAATAGAACGTCTCCCACAAGTTTTTTTCGCAAAATCTGAGATCGGACATAAAAAAAATTTGAGACCTAAACTATGTCCGATCTCAGAACTATGTCCAATCTCATGTCCGATCTCATAGTTGTCCGATCTCAAAAAATTTAGTTTTTTCCGGATTTTCGACCGGAAAGGGGTTGCCTAGGGTCCACAGATCCCAGAACTGCAACCGGAATCCTTGTCCGATTTCAGGAAAAAAAAATTCGTGTCCGATTTCGCAAAAATTGTGAAAAAAAGTCCGGAAAAAAAGATGCCCCAGTCACCAGTCTCACGTAACTCGAACATAGAGAGACGTATGGACAGGCCCAAGGCCGTAGTGGGGGTCATCAGGGGAGTAGCGTAAACCGTCGATATCAGCTGTCTTTTGTGGGCAGGTTCTGGCATCTACGGAGTCCGCTACCTCAGGGCAATCGGCTACTTCTCAATGTCTCAGTGCGCTACCGGGTCGGCCAGGTCGGCTAGGGAGAGGAAAGTTTGTCCTCAGTAGCCTTCGGCATGCCTGGCAGCTGGAGGGCTGGGACCCAGCGTAGGGTGCAGGAGGAGTGGGTGGTCAGTTTGATTCATTGCGAGTCCCCATCACATCATGCCATGTCTTTGGTGCCGTGTAGTGGTCTGACACTCATCCGACGACACGCTCTTAATCATTTAGTAAATTCAACATGCCAGTGATTTTTCCCCGGTGTTGCAGATATTTTGTTCTTTTGTTTTTTTTGTTCCCTCTCCTGGGGTTTGTTTTACTTCTTCTTTTCAATTGCATTTTGTGTTCTATGATTCCAATTTTCCCATGTGTCCAACCATGTGGGACCCGTTAGTCGAGGGGTGTGCATTGAACATCCTTTTTTTTGGGTGTGCATTGATTCTATCGACAGGGGTGTGCATCGATAATTTTTGAAAGGGGTGTGCATTCAAGTTTGTGGACAGGGGTGCGCATTGAAACTATCGTGGGGGATGCGCATTTATCAATTTACCAATGCACAGCCCCCACACTCCAACATCCGTGGAACTCTGGTCCGATCCAGTGGGCGCGCGGCGGCGTCGGGCTAAAGCCCTCCGCCGCCGCGCGCCCCGACGGTCTCGGATGGAAGGATCAGAACCAGCGCACCTATTACTCCTATACGACGACTGCCTGGTGACTCGATACCCTTAGGTGTAAGTAACACAGCAGTAACTAGAGACAGAAAGGAACTCCACTCTAGGGGAGGGGGGGGACCGGCCCGCAAGGACCAATCCCCATTTTAAAAAAAAAAAAACATGAAAAAAACCCGAAGGAAAAAGTCGTTTGGGTCGAGGTCCCAAGTTCCCCCACGACGAGCTGCGCTCGAGCTATGTACTAAACTTGGGTTTTAAACTCTGACCCCTCATGAATAGGCGTGCATATTTGTGTGGTTCCGCAATCCTGGTGGGAGTGTTTGGAAGTACATTTTTTTTTGTGTATTTTTTTTGGTAAATGGTAATGGGTAGCCCGGAAACGCGGATTAGTGGTTGCGAATCATCTTTTTGGTCAAAGTCGAAATCGAGGATGGGGGAAGGAAGGTGAAGGTGGAGTGTTGCTGGCTGGGGTAGGAAGTGGCGCGGGAGGCACAGGGGGTATTTCCAGATTCCATGTGGGATAGTGGTAAGGGGTCGGAGAAGGCAGACCACATACCATGCTGCGTCACACATGTCACAGAGGAGCATCTGATGTTCGTTGAATGGACTCTGACACACTTGGCAGTGGATATCGTCCGATGGGGGGGAAAAGGAGCTAGTGGTGAGGGGGGAGGGAACTGGGGAGACAGAGGGTTGGGTAAGGCGAGAGTGAGATTGGAGTGAGTAGATAAGTTGTGTGCATGTGGGGAAGGTTAGGAGAACCCATGCCTTCTCATGTTGTCTATCAAGTTTTGG
>Ga0105054_10012889_pt1 | contig 10166 bp, 10 predicted proteins | sample BON02_FD_78091 | JGI IMG/M metagenome (GOLD analysis project Ga0105054, IMG submission 78091) | Freshwater microbial communities from Lake Bonney liftoff mats and glacier meltwater in Antarctica - BON-02 (megahit assembly) | ecosystem: Environmental > Aquatic > Freshwater > Ice > Glacier... | reverse complement strand
GTTTTTGTCAATCTTGGCACCATGTTCCAATAGCATAGAGCGAGAATGGGCCATTGTGTTAACAATAAATTCACGTATCTTGTCGACATTGCCTGATTGTTCGTCATAAATAGCTTGTGACAGCGCAATGCAATCGACTTGAATCAAGAAACATTTGTTGAATTTTTTGAGTTGCATGCATTTTTTTTGCTCTTGAAGCAGAGTTTCGATGAGAGCATACGTACTTTCGCGACGCTCGGGCCCAACTAGCATTAGCTCCAAATCTTGCTTTTTGGATTCGTTTTCCAAGTTCATGAAGTCAGTGTCAATCGCCAGACGATTCCATTCCAAACTTACCTTGAGCTGTTTTAAACTTGGGTCGTTTAATTCCATCGGGTTGTTTACCATCAGATCATCTATTTTCTTCACGTAACTAGTACACTTGTCAATCTGTTCCCTGGCATCCGTCAAGTGATTCATTTTCAAGTAAATGAGACACATGGTCATGTAGTTTTGTGCTACTCCAAACAGATCTTTAGAAGACTTTTTTGCTCGGCGTTCGTTCTTTGTTTTCTCGATCATGGCAGTGATTGCATTTTGCTTGTCACTACCAGTAAGCTCGTCGAAAACGTGATTTATGCTCTGTATGAGGTCCTGATCAACGGTGTTTTTCGGAGACTTTTGATGATCAGCCACCGATTTAAACACGACCTCAGCAGCATGGAGCTTGCACGAGAGCTTGTGTTTTGGCCAATCACTGCGCTGGCATTCGCGTCCACAATACAAAACCAGGTGACACTGTGAGCATCCGTGCAGGCTGCCAGTGGACTTTCCACATTTTGCACAACTCTTCTTGTGTGCCTGCATCAAACTGAGCAAGACACAACAAAAGACGAGCTGATGGGCGCAGTCTTTGTACTTTTCAACCTGGGGTCGAAACACACCGGAATTGAATTGTGGTTCGTTTTATTATTCGATTCTCTATAAATTCGAGTTGAAAAACGTGACCCCCCTTGGCCAAAAAAATCGTGGAATGTCTGCTGTCACCATTAGGTTAACCATGTCATGCATTTCATGGCGGGACTTTGTGTGAAAAGACATCATCACAAACGCTTGCTCTTGCCACAACAAACACGTACGGAGGTCGTCGTTTGACATGATCAAATTCAACAAACTGTTTGTTTGCACGCGTTTGCTGGTTGACATGAGACACGTCATGGCGAGATTTCGATATGCTTCGACCATTTCTTTGGAAATCATAGAGACACATTCGCTGGCAACTTTCCGGTGCATGGGCGCAATTTCAATGTTCTTCATACACATTGCAACGTCTTTACAACCCTGTATGAGCAGCAAAAGAGCTCGATGCGCTGCCACAAAGTCATTCGACTTTTCAAACGCTGCGCACATCTTCTCCAATGCAGTTTGAATGGACGTGTCGATAATGTGGCCCAGTTGCTGGACCAACAAGAGGTACTTTGTATCATCTGTCGATGTTTTGAAAAAAAACATCTGAGCATGAATCCTCGACATGGTCATTAACAAAACGCCCCCAGACGGAGTTGCATCGAGAATCAGTGGAATTTCGACATTCATCTGCTCTAAGAAGTTCTCATGCAACATTCCTCTTGCCCTTTACTCCTTGGCCCTTAAGCCCACATGGGGGGGGCGGGGGCTTAAATGCCAAAACTCGTTTATTTTGAGACAGTTGCAAATCTATTTCTGAATTACTTTGTTTGTTTTTTCTTGGGTGTCTTCTGTTGCGAGTTTTTACCTCCTTGAGGCGGAATAAGCGCGTTGTCTGAATCTGAAAGCACGCTGCTGGACTTTGTCGCAACATCTCGCAATTGACATTTTCATGTAACAAATCAAATCGGTCTGTGTCTAAAAACGTGTGCGAGACAGATACGCGGTATATAAGCCATGTCGAGAATGCAGACAAATGTCATTTATATTCCATGTAATCAAGGCAAACACGTATTCACTTTTTTGTTTGTGTATGACTTTTGTAATCATATTTTCTTACAGCGCAATCTACTTCCCGAACGTTGATCTACTCAGCAAGGATTTGATTGTGTGTGCGCTCTTATGGCAGGCAGTGCTCTACGTTTTCTACATTTTGAATTTCGCGATTTTTGATATCAGAGTTTTCATGCCGAAACACCGCAAGATATCTGACGCGAATGATCAAGAGACAAGCAGTGTGGACGAGGACGCTCCCACAAACATAAACATGGGGATCCTGTTGAATGTACTGCTGTGCGAGATGGTGGTCTTCTCCGCGTTGTGTTCTACTTATATCATATCCCTGTATGAATGCGGAGAGGACAAGAGCGTTGTTCTGTGCTACACAACCTGGGGCAAACACCCTGCAAACATAGGCGTGGGCATTATGACACTACTTGTAACATTGTCAGTTGTATTTTCCACGCTGGTGACGTACAAGGAGGTTGTGCACAGCGATTCGTTTATCTATGCCTATATGGAAACGTATTTGGTTGCCTTCTCGTTGCTGCAGAATGTCCTTGTGAAATCCAAACTCAGTTCATACAGCACCAGCTGCATCCTTGATGTGCATGTGCAATGGTTTAGCAACATTCCAGAGGCCTTGTGTTTCTACACACTAGTTGCTACGCAGTTTTCGATTACGTGGTTGATACACATCAACCGGACCAAAACAGACAATGATGCGCACGAGTACAAAAGAAGCTCGGAGACCTCACGGTTGAGACTGGTTCCAAAGGCTCTTGCAATTGTCATTGTGGTCGCGAATTTTTTGAATTTGTTTGAGGTTAGTCTAATCCTCGACACAATTCATGCGATGATCGCGCTTATTCTGTGCATTTCGTGCGCTTCTCCCTGTCTATTTACGACTAGTCGGGAGAAACAGAAATTGGTATGAAAAGTATATATGTGCTCTTGCCATGTATATGCGCATTATGGACATTAAGCTTGTCGACCCACAAGCCCGGAGGGGGGGGCCCCTTGTGGGCCACAACCCCTCCCCCACAAGGGGGCCCCTTGTGGGCGGGGACCCTTTAGGGCCCCTCGACGATAGTGACGAGTTTGATGGGGCTACGCGCCCTGAATCATTGTCTTGTCCATTTTCGACGTGCAGTTTGTCCATGGGCACCTATGTGCTAATACCAATTTGCGTTATTCTGGATCTCTTGGCAATCTGGTACCGACAGACTTTCCTTTATATGGCCGCAGTCTCTATTAGTGTCCTTTTTTGCTGCAAGAGCTCTTGCTGGGCATCGCTGCTGATTGTTCTACAGTGTTTCGTCGGAATCTATTACCATGTTTTCGTCATGGACGGTGTGCACGTTTCGCTGAAGGTGGGTGGCTTACAACTATGAGTCCTCACTTTGGTTTTTCAGACACTTGTAGAGGAGACTCGGCGTAGAATTGTAAGCAACGAGCTTCTGAAGCGGCAGCGGCCCGATATTGTATTGTTGTAAGACTTCTGTGATGATTTTCGAGCAATACGTTCCGTACTTGGCGCGGTCTCTATTTTTCAAAATGTGGTCAGGACACACGATGGCAGTGTACATTGCAAATTTGTCGAAGCATATTTTCTGCATAGCAAGTAGTGTACATGTCTGGTATAGTTTGCAATATATGTCGTGGGTTACAGTGACCCGTATTGGTTTGTAGGCGGGTTTCCATGCGCGAAGTTTAAAAAACACGGTGGAGTTTTGGGTGATGGAAAACGCCATGCAGAGCCCCTCTTCAAATGTTTCGTTTTTGGGGTTCACACAGAAGGAGATTTCAACGTGTGCAAACTCTGCATACGCTGCCTCCCCAGACTCCCGATATTCCTTTTCCTTGGTTGCAAACGCCACCATCCGATTCAACAAGATGTCAGTCTCGGGGGGCTTGTAAAACATAAGATCAATAAACTTCTCGCTGCTCTTTTTGCTCTCTCTCAACCTGAGCTCTGTGTGTGGGGTACTATTGCCAAACGAATTTTTCAGAAATGACGCGAGTTCGGCCTTTTTCCTTCCTTTCACTACACGCGACTTGGCAAGTACACGTTCCATTTACAAACAACTTCCATAGGAATGTCTTGTTTATATATTCATACAGATTCGACAAAGACAAAAAAACCCTCAGGGGTCGAATTTATTACAAGGCAACGATTTAAAACCACAATCAATTTCAAAACAACAAAATCACTCGACCTCGTCTTGGCTGAATCTCAAACGACTATTGCCTCTGACATTCTGCCAAGTGTACATCAAGGGTTTCGTCGACATGTTATTCTTGTTCATCATGCTCATTAATTCTTGACGGAGCATGCGCGGTCTCCGGATGGTTTCAAAATCGGCGTCGAGGTAAATATCGCCTACCCTGCGAGCCTGCCTTTCCATCAGCGCCACGTCGTCGCAATACAGCAAGGCAGAACAAAGCTCAACCACGACATTCTCCAATCCACCCACGGTACGTTCAAGCTTCATGACACGCGTGTCAGTATCACGATCTGCCTGTTGCAGTCTACTGATTCGTGTATCATGCTCAACACAACAGTCTCCTCCCTCTCCCCCCCACAACCCCTCCGGGGACCCGGAGGGGGGGGCCCCTTGTGGGCCACAGCTCGACTTGAGCGTGACAGTCTTTGGCAAAACGATTCCCGGACAGAATGCATCAGAACAACTGATTACAAACAAACCAATTGCACAGAAGCTCAAAACATTTTTCATTTTTTCTTCTTGAAACTCAATGCTTATATATCATCGGCACAGATAAACCACAAAGACCTGCGAAAGCATAATATCTGAATCGAATGATTTAATCAAAAACGAGTTCTTATTACTAGATTAAGTGGTCTCGTATTTTCTAGTAAGACAATGTACCACACGTTCCCACACATTCAGGCCCCTCGTGAGATTTTAAGTCGGACCTGCTTCTCCACTTGTTGCAAAATTCACAGTACGTGTGGTTGAACTTGACGCGCATCATCGCAATCTTTCTTGTCCTCATGCCCGCATAATATTCAGGTCCCTTGTTTAATGATTCTAGTATCTCTAGAATCACATTCTTCCCCTCCCCTAGACCCTTTAGCCCACGCTCAGCAATTTGTTTTGCCGACACGCCATTCTGGTCCAATACATTGGGGTCTGCTCCGTTCAGCATCAAGAGGCGCACCATGTCAATATCACATGTTTGTACAGCAACGTGCAGAGCCGTGCCCACGTCTTCAAAACAAACATTCACGTCTACATCCGGTCGCTGTTTATCTTCTATATTCCCAGTGTATCCACAATAGACCGTCCCGCGACCATCCGGGCTCAGGCAATTTTCCACAAGGTGGTACTGGCTCTCTTGCACGTTACGCAGAAACAGTTGCTCACTGTCGAGAATGTACTGGCTTTGAGTTGTCACAGGAAGCCCCGTGCACATCTCTCAAAGTGTGGCCTGAATCGTAAGAGGAGCTCGTTATATAAAACAGTAATCTATTTTTTTAAAAAAACCCAGAAATAGACGGGGGAGGGGTTGGTTACATGATATGCCGAGAATTCATTTTCGACGTTGCAGACATGGCGCAGAAGCTCCGATTGCTAGTAAAGTTTATTGTCGACGGCGACGACGAGAGATTCTCTCTTGTCTTGCGCAAAATGCACAATGTCGACATCGAAACCACATTGCAACCCTCTGCGCTTCATTATGCTGCACTCTACAACCGAGTTGACATGGCTGCCAAACTGTTATCACGAAACGCAAACATGAATTTGGTGCCTATCCTTGTATCTCTCGAGGAAAACTTTATTGCGATGCAAAGTTCCGTACAATTACCAGACAACATCCTGTTGCATGCATTAAGAGTGTCGCCAGTGCGTGTTTCTGTCTTGACAAGGTCGAAAGAATTACAAAAGGTGTTTTTCCGTAGCATTGATACATGGACATACTCGCAAAAAATGAATGTATTGGACTTTGCAATATTGTTTGGCAATGTCAGTGTGACGGACCTGATCATGAAACATGGAGGAACTAAAATGGAAAGAATGCTCGAAACAAAAACTCCCTCGCTTTCCTGGGCATTTTCCAAAATAGAAATACCGTTTTCCGTTCGGGGAAAACTTAGCATTGACTTTGCGAAATTCTCGGTGGAACATTACAGAAGCCCGGTAATAGCCAGATTGTTAGGAAACATCATACTCGAACCAAAAATGTTTCGCAAGTTGAAGAAAATCATCCGCAGGTATCCCTCCATGCTGTGGCACAGAGAAAACAAACAATACACCGGAGCCCGATACACGACACGTGAAAAAACAGGAAACACCCCATTGGCCGTCCTACTACACACCATCCAGGGGTATCATGAGTCTGTACGTGAAAAGAGTGTTCGGATGCAGAGCAAAGAGTTCCTTGACATTGCAAATACTATGCCAGCCGTCTTTTTGAGGTCAATTGTGACAGATCTCGATGTGATGAAACAAAACATAAATGTAGTCTCGTCGTCTTTGGAAGTGTGGATATGGTACAAGATGGTCAAGACCTTGCGCCTAGCAATGGGGATGGCCACACATCGCAGACTAGGTGGTATGAATAACTGTTTCATAAGAATTCTTGGAAACGACAACATGGATATGATCTTCGAAATGTTTTTCGAAACGGTGTCGGAGGAGCAAAAAATGTACATGGTTTCCTAGTACATTTTAATAATTTGCTGATTCAATAAATGTTGATGTGTAATTGTACCCCTTTAGCAATTCCGCACTGCAGCACACTGCATGGGCTTAAAAATTCGGCGATCAAATCCATCCGAAAACCAATGGCAGCATAGACCCAACAACTAAAAAAAAACACGCCAGCCTCCTCTCGAACGCGTTCTATTTTTTGCTTTTACAAAAAAACAAAGTCAGAAATACACCGACAACCCTTTAAAAGCACGCAGTTTCTCGAATTCGTACTCCAGAATGTTGTATTTGAACAAGAGCCAAGATCAGACTGACACAAAGCAGAACCCTTCCAAAACCCTGCCCTTACTCTCATATTGTTCTCTCTCAGTAGGCGACGTCAATGCCAATGATCTGCTCCAAATATCTGATAACGCAGAAATTGCCTTTGAGGACGTGACACTACATCTTACTAGACAGGGAAAGAGTTTTGACGTACAACGTGCCAATATCGCCGGTGTCACATACCTCAAAACTGTCAAGCAATACCAAGTTCGCGAATTCGAAAAACTGTTTGGATTCTGCTCGGCGTGCGAGGATTTTGTCCTCGGCAAAGTGATTGTGGTCCGGGACAATTCTTACTAGGACAAGTTGATTTTTTATTAAACCGCATTTGTCGAATTCATAGTTTGTAGCTGTTGTTTTGTTCTCCCCACAACCGAAACAAGGAAGAAAATAAAAAAGCGTAAATAGTATCACAGTTGCACAACCCCCCACAACCCTAAAGGGCCATTTAGGGGAGGGGTCCCTTGTGGGCAAAAGGGCCATTTAGGTGTCTAGGATTCATAAACTCATCCAGTATGACAAACATATCCATTGGATATTGCACAGATTGCGGCAAGGTGCACGATTGGAAACAAGACGAATACATGGATTGTGTACCGCCTCTTCATGTATTGTGCTTTGGTCAATATACACTGGATCAGAAATATCGAAAGGCTGTCTATCAACACTGCAAAAATTATTCCACCGAAGAAGTCGTCGGCAGCTTCCTCGGCCACAATCCACACTTTCCCTCTCAGGAAAAATGGATTAGAGGAGACTCCTCTGGGGATGAAGAATACATGTCTTGTGAAGAATTCTCAGACACGGAAGCCTATTCAGATCTCTCTCAATAACCGAAAATTTCACGCGAACCACAATATGCATGTGGTCTGTTCATCTGCTTTCCCTTGCCCCCCCTCCCCCACAAGGGGGCCCGGAGGGGTTGTGGGGGAGGGGTGGGCGGGGGGAGATTTACTAAATAAAAATGCAAAACAGCCCATGCGCTCTTTTTCCACTGAAAAATGTCTGTACGTGTTATTCGCGATCGACAACCGTCTCAACGTACTCTGAGTGCATTCCTAGCGATGTTGCGAGACGGTGGATGTGCAACAGCGAGACTCCGCGCTGTCGAAAGGAATCTCTGTCCATGGAGAAGGGATCGTTTTCGACCTTGAGTCTCTCGTGGTTGTCCGTGAAGCTGCGGCAAGCGTAGAGCAGGATTTTTTTCACGTCGACCAGTTTGAATTTGTTGAGATTTGTCGCGAAAATTTCGTCGGGCCTTGCACGTGGAATTCCATAGAGGGCGTGCTGGCACATCCTGCACGCCAACACCACTGCCATTTCCGCAATGTTGTAGGTCGACGTGATACCATCGCACCGTTTCTGGTACGGCGCAACGAGGACTCCCGGAAGAATATTGCGATAGGAAGTACTTCGCTGTAACTCGAATTCAAACCGAAACACACTCGCGTCGTTCATGGCAAGACGCAGGGTTTCCAAGATGTGTTCAAACGCATCGTACTTGCAAAACTCACGCACAATGGTCGTAAAATCTAGATCGCAACTGAATATAAAGTACATCAGATCGTAAAACGCAAATTGACTCCTCATCACAGTGCTATGGCACGCAGCATCCAGGATGCTTCCTTGCAAGAGCCCGTTTGCAATCGCGTTATTTCGGGCAATGCCCACTACGAGTACCTCGACAATGCCGTGTTTGAACATAATTCTCGGATATTTCTCAAATTCCTGTAAGAGTAACTGGTACATAAATCTCAGCGCCAATATCTGGTGCTCGTTGTGACCGGACTGTGTAGATTGCAGTGACATTTTGAGCCACTTCACTGTCGTGCTAATAGCCTGTCCAATCACTTTTTCTTCCATGTCCTTAATTTTGTCTCGGTTTGTCAACGCACACTTGATGATTTCCTTGCACACGGGCGTGACAACGTCTAGTGGGGGATCTGGGTTGTTCTCAATCAGGTTGTGGACACGTGCCATAGCAGCGTATAACACAAAACACCCACCACTCGTCGGCATGGTAGACGGTGGCCGCATTTCATTGAAATGCTCAATCATAATGTCTCTGTATTGCATCATTATTTGTTCCGTGGGAAAGCCAAGACCGTGCCTACCAAGCAAAACCAGGATGTGCAAATACAGCGTCATATTGCGTAAAATGTGCTCCATGACCGTGCTCATGCAATACAACACTCGAATACATTTGTGTGTGACGTTGATATCGCGATCATATGCTTCCATGATACCAGCCACAAAATTAAAAAACCCGCCATCTACAAGATCTACACAAGCCTGTAAATTGTCACATGTCGTCTCCGGAGTGTTGGTTTCAGAGGCATATTTTGCCATTTGTGGCTCATACTCTTCGTTCCTAGAGAATTGCAAAGTAAACACGTCGAGCGTGTTGTGAACCAGTTCGGTGTTCATTCTATATTTCGTGCACATGGCCATTAACTGCGTCCAGTCCCTACTTTGCACGAGCTGGTACATGGGCAATTCGTATTCTTCATTCTGCATCATTGGCACATGTGGCGTACGCATGTATTCTTTGATTCTTTGCTCAAAACGCTCCGTGTACAACTTGTATCCTAAATTCATACCAGTAGAAACCAGACGGGTATTCAGGATATGTCTACGCGAGTCTTGAGTTCCTTCTGCCGCAAGATGTTTCGTCAACTGGCCACTAACATCTTCTATATTGGTTGCCAGCGTCGCGTTGTTCATCAACTTTTTTCAAATTATTGCCGACATCTTATATAGTTTTTGCTAATCCCTACGTCGCCAAATAGTAAGGTATTGTCATCCCATTTTATTTAATAAACAAAATTAAACACGTTTTTACAGTCTCTAATCTGTATACTTCTCGATTGTTTGTTTTTCAGGAGATATCAAAATTGATGCACTTTTCTTTATCGATAGGTGTTTACAACATATATGGTTATTGCCAGACTTGGACAAAGGTGGCAACAGGTAACACCATGCCCCCCTTTAGCCCCTCCTGTGGGGGCTTGCCGTCGTCCACGCATTTCACACGCATGGAATAGATTTGGGAGTTTTTGCGAATGCTTTCATCTATACCCCTTAAAGGGATAGGGGACTCAATCATGAAATCAAACGAGACAGGGACAAACGCCAGATTGTCAGTGCATGTATCCCATATCGGAAAGAGAATGTGATTCGACTCTTGTTTTTGGCGAAAGTGGTTGCACACCGGGTTGTCGT
>Ga0105054_10012886_pt1 | contig 10167 bp, 9 predicted proteins | sample BON02_FD_78091 | JGI IMG/M metagenome (GOLD analysis project Ga0105054, IMG submission 78091) | Freshwater microbial communities from Lake Bonney liftoff mats and glacier meltwater in Antarctica - BON-02 (megahit assembly) | ecosystem: Environmental > Aquatic > Freshwater > Ice > Glacier... | reverse complement strand
TATATTTATATATATATATATATATATTTATATATATATATATATATATATAAATATATATATATGTTTATATATATATATATATATATATATATATATATATGTGTGTGTCCACATATATATATTTATTTATTTATATTTATATATATATATGGATTTATATGTGTTTGTTACTGTATGGTTGTATTTAAATTTTTAATTGTTTATTGATATATAGATATACATATAGATAAAGATAGATAGATAGGTAGATAGGTAGGTAGATGGATATAGATAGATATATATATAGATACATCTGGGGTTCGTCTTTCCGATTTCGCACGTAGGTGCGCAAGGGCTTCCTCTCGACTCACCTCGCGCTCGAGCGCGCTTGCAGCCGTGCCGTGTGTGTGTGTGTATATGTGTCTGTGTCTGTGTCTGTATGTGTGTTTATGTGTGTCTGTGCCTGTGCCTGTGTCCCTGTGTGTGCGTGTCTATGTATGTGTCTGTGTGTGCATCTTCGTCTGTGTCTGTCTGTGTTGGTGTCGGTGTCGGTGTCTGTGTCTGTGTAATTAAGCCGGGTTAAAGGTGCCCTGTGCGCCTAAGTGAAACGACTTCGAGTTACCTATAATCAGTCGAAACTCGCTCAGGTACCTGAGCAAAGCGAATTTAACCATAGCGGTTAATGAGTAGCTGCAGAGCACCTTTCAACCGGGTTAAGGGTTAACCCTAGCCGGGTTAAATCCACGGGTTAACCCGGGTTAAATCCACGGGTGAACCCTAAACCCGATCCTCGCTCCGCATATTCCCCATACAGGTGCGCAAGGCCTTCCTCTCCACGCACCTAGCGCTAGAGCGCGCTTGCAGCCCCGCCGTGTCTGTCTGACTGGCTGTCTGTGTCTGTGTGTCTTTGTGTGTTTCTCTGTCTCTGTCTCTCTGAGTGTGTGTGTATCGGTGTCGGTGTCGGTGGTTATGTCTGTGTGTAATTAACCCCGGGTTAACCCTGTGTCTGTCTGTCTGTCTGTGTCTGTGTCGGTGGTTATGTCTGTGTGTAATTAACCCGGGTTAACCCTGTGTCTGTCTGTCTGTGTGTCTGTGTCGGTGTCGGTGGTTATGTCTGTGTGTAATTAACCCCGGGTTAACCCTGTGTCTGTCTGTCTGTGTCGGTGTCGGTGGTTATGTCTGTGTGTAATTAAACCCGGGTTAACCCTGTGTCTGTCTGTCTGTGTGTCTGTGTCGGTGTCGGTGGTTATGTCTGTGTGTAATTAACCCCGGGTTAACCCTGTGTCTGTCTGTCTGTGTGTCTGTGTCGGTGGTTATGTCTGTGTGTAATTAACCCCGGGTTAACCCTGTGTCTGTCGGTGTGTCTGTCTGTGTCGGTGTCGGTGGTTATGTCTGTGTGTAATTAACCCCGGGTTAACCCTGTGTCTGTCTGTCTGTGTGTCTGTGTCGGTGTCGGTGGTTATGTCTGTGTGTAATTAACCCGGGTTAAACCCTCGTGTTAACCCGACCAGGCGGTGCAAGCCCCCCTAGCTGGCCCTGGAGTGTATCTTTGGTATATCCATATTATATCCCCGCCTGTATCGCTTGTTACGCTTGTACTTGTATCTAGCTACTCATCAAAGGTCCTCACAAAGCACGACAAAGCCACACACGGGTTAAACCTTCGTCTTAACCCTTTACCAGATCCTCGCTCCGCGTATTCCCCGTACAGGTGCGCAAGGCCTTCCTCTCCACGCACCTCGCGCTAGAGCGCGCGTGCAGTTGCGGCCGCGCCGGCTCGGTGTCCGTGGCTAAGGAGCTCTACCTACTGCTCGGCGACAACGCCAAGGAGGTGTGTATATAAACAAATATGCTTCTCTCTATATATATAGATAGATAGATAGATGAATATAGATAGATAGATAGATAGATATATATATATATATATGTGTATATATATTTCTATGTATTTCTATATGTATTACTCGGTGTCCGTGGCTAAGGAGCTCTACCTGCTGCTCGGCGACAACGCCAAGGAGGTGGGTATATATATCTACATACATATTTGTATATGTATATATATATAATAAATATGTGTATTTATCTATTTCGGGTTAACCCGAATCTATATATATACTCGGTGTCCGTGGCTAAGGAGCTCTAACTGCTGCTCGGCGACAACGCTAAGGAGGTCCAACATGAACATCTATATATATATATATACATATGTATATATATTTCTATGTATTTCTATATTTATAAATTTACTCGGTGTCCGTGGCTAAGGAGCTCTAACTGCTGCTCGGCGACAACGCCAAGGAGGTGCCTATATAAACAAATATGCTTCTCTCTATATATATATATATAGATAGATAGATAGATATATATATATATATGTATATATATTTCTATGTATTTCTATATTTATAAATTCACTCGGTGTCCGTGGCTAAGGAGCTCTAACTGCTGCTCGGCGACAACGCCAAGGAGGTGTGTATATAAACAAATATGCTTCTCTCTATATATATATATAGATAGATAGATAGATATATATATATATATATATATGTATATATATTTCTATGTATTTCTATATTTATAAATTTACTCGGTGTCCGTGGCTAAGGAGCTCTACCTGCTGCTCGGCGACAACGCCAAGGAGGTGCCTATGTAAATAAATATGCTTCTCTCTATATATATATAGATAGATAGATAGATAAATATGTAGATAAATGTGTATATATTTCTATGTATTTCTATATTTATAAATTTACTCGGTGTCCGTGGCTGAGGAGCTCTACCTGCTGCTCGGCGACAACGCCAAGGAGGTGCCTATATAAATAAATGTGTTTATCTCTCTCTATATATATATATATGTATATATATATATATACATATATATATATATATATGTATATATATATAGCATTAATCCCTAACCCTGCGCCCGCGCGGCACTTCCACTTAGCCAGACACGGCGATCCGCCGTTCTCCCCAGACAGACATGTTGGCCTTTACACGATATTGCTATGACCAATATTGTATGTTGAATGGCGAAACAGAGGGGGCGGGGGGGGACCATAAATTGCGCCAAATTGACTGCAAAATACAAATCGGGGGGAGGGGCTGCAATAAAAGAGATGTTGCATGCCAAGAATAGTATTGACTGGGTTAACCCCTTAACCCGACACGTAATAACTTTAGAAGCCCCCCTCTATGACGCTGAGCTGGGCAGTTACTAACCTTAGACACGAACTAACTTTAGAAGACTCTCTATAGGACGCGCTGAGCTGGGCAGTTACTAACCTTAGACACGTACTAACTTTAGAAGACTCCCTATAGGACGCTGAGCTGGACAGTTACTAACCTTAGACACGTACTACCTTTAGAAGACTCCCTATAGGATTTGGCCTTTACACGATATTGCCATGACCAATATTGTATGGTGTATGGCATGCACAAGTGAAGTCGGAGGGGGGTCGTAGATTTCGCAATAGTCGTGCGAGAGTAGCGCAATCGTGTCGGCAAAGCGGGTGGGGGGGGGGGCAATAGAAAGCGGGTTGATTCGTGCATATAAGCCTCGAAATTAAACAATATCGTATAAACGATATTCGGGTGAACCCGTTATATCCCCAGACAGACAATGGCGACAGGGCATCTACATGATAGCACTGGCACCTGGCCTGCCTACTAACTTTAGAAGACTCCCTATATGACGCTGAGCTGGGCAGTTACTAACCTCAGACACGTACTAACTTTAGAAGACTCCCTATATGACGCCGAGCTGGGCAGTTACTAACCTCAGACACGTACTAACTTTAGAAGACTCCCTATATGACGCTGAGCTGGGCAGTTACTAACCTTAGACGCGTACTAACTTTAGAAGACTCCCTATATGACGCTGAGCTGGACAGTTACTAACCTTAGACGCGTACTAACTTTAGAAGACTCCCTATATGACGCTGAGCTGGGCGGTTACTAACCTTAGACGCGTACTAACTTTAGAAGACTCCCTATATGACGCTGAGCTGGGCAGTTACTAACCTTAGACGCGTAATAACTTTAGAAGACTCCCTATATGACGCCTAGCTGGGCAGTTACTAATCTTAGAAGCGTACTAAGTTTAGAAGACTCCCTATATGACGCTGAGCTGGGCAGTTACTAACCTTAGACGCGTACTAACTTTAGAAGACTCCCTATATGACGCTGAGCTGGGCGCCTCGGACGGGTGAACCCGAGGTGCATAATCATAGAATAAACAAACGAATATCTTGTAAAGCGCAACAGACATGGCGGCAGGTCATCTACATGGTACAGTAGCCCAGGCACCTGGCCTGCTCACTAGCTTTAGAATACTCCCCCTAGGACGCCGAGCTCGGCGCCTCGGACGATCGGCTGGGAACAGGTAGTCGATACTAACCGTAGACACTTACTAACCTTAGACAGGTACTAACCTTAGACACGTACTAACTTTAAAATCCCCCGTCTAGGATGCCGAGCTGGGCAGTTACTTACTATAGACACGTACTAACTTTAGAATCTCCCGTCTAGGACGCCGAGCTCGGCGCCTCGGACAAATGGCTGGGGCTGCTGGAGGAAGGCTCGGCGAACTCGCTAGCGCTGCCGCTGGTGGAGTCGGTCGACGTCGAGCTGGTCGAGCTCGCGCACGCCTTCTCGCTGCTGCTGCAGGCCACAGAGCTGGTGATCTATATAGAGAGATATAGAGATATATAGATAGTTCGATATACAGATAGATAGATGGATAGATAGATACATAGATGGATATATAGATGGATATGTATATACATAGATTATACCCTGGCCGAACTCGCGCACGCTTTCTCGCTGCTGCTACAGGCCACAGAGCTGGTGCGATAGACAAATAGATATGCATATAAAGATATAGATAGATAGATAGATAGATAGGTAGGTAGATTGATGGATAGATGGATATATAGATGGATAGATATATACATAGATTATACCCTGGCCGAGCTCGCGCACGTCTTCTCGCTGCTGCTGCAGGCCACAGAGCTGGTGATATAAATATATTTAGATATGTAAATGGATAGATAGATAGGTAGGTAGATATAGATAGATAGATATAGATAAATAGATGTATAAGATAGATATAAAGATAGATCGATAGATCGATAGATAGATAGATAGATAGAGATATAGAGATATATATGCACATATTCATATATGAACACACTGTGAATCCCAGGTAAACGTGTCCGCGCGCGCCGCCTATATTTATAGATCGATATATATATATAAATATATATGTATATATATATATATATATATATATATTCATAGACGGTTCATAATACAAAGGGGTGCATATCTAAACATACTGTGAATCTGCCTTAACCTTCAGGCGAACGTGTCGGCGCGCGCCGCCGGCGCTGATCCCGACGCCGTCGACCCCGCGGTCGAGTCGCTCACATATACATATATTTATACATGTATATATGAATGTATCTATATCTATTTATCTATATCGATGTCTATATATTCATACATGAACACACTGTGATCTCCGGCGAACGTATCCGCGCGCGCCGCCAGATATATATATATCTATATATCTATAACTACAAAGATATAGATATATTCATATACAAACATTACGTTTATCTCAGGCGAATGTATCCGCGCGCGCGGCCGGCGCCGAGCCCGACGCCGTCGACCCGGCGGTCGAGGCGCTCGAGCGCGCGCTCTGCGAGCGGTACAAGCAGGCGGCGACCGTGGTGCGGCTGCTGCTCAAGTCACAGATCGAGGGTGCGCCGGCGCAGGCGCTGTTGCGCACGTGCACGGCACTATTCAAGCAGCTTGAGGCGGTCTTCAAGGTGGGGATATACGTATATGTGCATGTTAATGTATTTATTTTTTTATTTATGTTGCACGGCACTCTTCAAGCAGCGGGTTAATCCGATATAATATATGTACATATGTACATATATATATATACACATATATATATATACATATACATATACATATGTATATGTATATGTATGTATATATATGTATATATATATATATTTATAGCGCCAGCGCAGGCGCTGCTGCGCACGTGCACAGCCTTTTTCAAGCAGCTGGAGGCGGTCTTCAAGGCATATATATAATATATGTATATATGTATATATAGATATAGATATAGATATATGTCTATGTATAGATATATACATATATATACATATATATACTATATATAGTTGTTTATTGAGGCGCAGGCGCTGCTGCGCACGTGCACGGCACTATTCAAGCAGCTGGAGGCGGTCTTCAAGGCATATATATAATATATGTATATATGTATATAGATATAGATATAGATATATGTCTATGTATAGATATATACATATATATATATATATACCATATATAGTTGTTTATTGAGGCGCAGGCGCTGCTGCGCACGTGCACGGCACTCTTCAAGCAGCTCGAGGCGGTCTTCAAGGTGGGTTCAACTGATCTACCTATATAGACGTTTATGTATATGTACATATTTGTTTATTTGTGTATATATGTGTAGATGTATATATATAGGGTTAACCATCAACATATCTATATATCGATATCTATATCTATAACTATATCTGTTCAGGCGTGGGGATAGGGTAGCTGCGCAGGGTGGGACTAGGGGCGAGGGTGGGCTAGGGCTGCCTAATACTACTACTACTACTACTACTACTACTACTACTACTACTACTACTACTACTACTACTTCTACTACTACTACTACTCATACTACTACCACTACTACTCCTACTACTACTCATACTACTACTTCTACTACTACTACTCTACTACTACTACTACTACTACTACTACTACTACTACTACTACTACTACTACTACTACTACTACTACTACTACTACTACTACTACTACCACTACCACCACCACCACCACCACTACTACTACTACTACTACTACTACTACTACTATTACTACTACTACTACTATGCGGGAGGTATGGCCAGGCCCAGGGTGACCCTTTCCCTCCCCTAATTCTGCGGCATTTGGGTGACCGCCTCTCCGGGAGCCGATGTTTTGTAGAGAAACAGTGCCGTACGGTACCAGAGATGCCACTTTTTCTCTAAGCGCTTAGAAGAGGAAACGTGGCACGACTGGTACAGCACGGCACTCTTTCTCTACACGATGATAAGTTTACCCCTACAAAACACCCAACACCCCCTCCCCACCACAGCAGCCGGCCCTTAGCGGCTCACACCGACACGGAGACACCACTACAATATAAAAATTGGGGTAGGGCCCGTAGACGGACCGCCCCAACCGATTTGGTCCAAATTTGGGTCCCATCTCGCAGGCCGTCAAGACGCCCTCCAAGCAGCTCGCTTAGAGAAACAGTGGCACGACTAGTACAGTGCGGCCCTTTTCTTTTACACTCGCAGGCGGTCAGGACGTCCTCCTAGCGGCTCGAGGTTAACCCGAAGTGCTTAGAAGAGAAAAAGTGGCACCACTCGTACAGTACGGCCAAAGAAACCGACTCGCGTGGCCGCACCGTCGCCGAGGGCTAGCCTCAGACGGCGTACGGTATGCGGGCGCACGGAGCAGCGTCGGGTGCCGGTTTAGAAGCGCTACGAAACTAAGGTTAGAGTGATATGGGGGAGTTTTCTTATTGCTGCAGCAGCGCTCAAAATACCCACGAGAAATAGTTATAACGCCCAAGGCGGCAACCTCACTTTTCCTCTACACCCCTCTCGCAGGCGGTCAAGACGCCCTCCGAGCGGCTCGAGGTTCACCCGTACTGTACCAGTCACGCCACTGTTCCTCGAAGCGCTTAGAAAAGGCAAAGTGGCATAACTGGTACAGAACGGCCCTTTTTCTCTACCCTCGCAGGCGGTCAAGACGCCCTCCAAGCGGTGAACCCGAGAGATGTGTATCAATATATCTATATCGATATCTCTATCTCTAAATCTATATATGTGTAGGCGTGGGGGTAGGGCAACTGCTCCGGGTAGGACTAGGGGCGAGGGTGGGCTAGGTCTGCCTACTACTACTACTACTACTACTACTACTACTACTACTACTACTACTACTACTACTACTACTACTACTACTACTACCACTACTACTACTACTACAACGACCACCACCACCACTACTACTACTACTACTACTAATACTAATACTAATACTACTACTACTACTACTACTACTACTACTACCACTACCACCACCACCACCACCACTACTACTACTACTACTACTTCTACTACTACTACTACTACTACTACTACTACTATTACTACTACTACTACTACTATTACTACTACTACTACTATGCGGGAGGTATGGCTAGGCCCAGGGTGACCCTTTCCCTCCCCTAATTCTGCGGCATTTGGGTGACCGCCTCTCCGGGAGCCGATGTTTTGTAGAGGAGCAGCGCCGTACTGTACCAGTGATGCCACTTTTCCTCTAAGCGTGTAGAGGCAAAGTGGCATTACTCGTACAGTACTGAACTGTTTCACTATACCCCCCTCGCAGGCGGTCAAGACGCCCTCCAAGCGGCTCGAGCTGCTGCTCGCGCACGTCTGCGGTGAGACGGGCGTCACCGTGGCCATGTACGGGCTGCTCGGCTTCTCGTCCTCCTCCGACGCGCTAGGCGAGTCGGCGGCGCGCGTGGTCAAGGTGCATCTATACATTGAGGTTTTCTAGTTCGATTCAATCCGTATGTGTCTATATTGAGACATATTCATAGACGGTTCATATACAAAGGGGACCCGAGCACACACGCACAGAGAACTGATCCGAGGGTGGCTTTGGGAGCCTAAGGGGAGCTCCCTTGAATATATCTAGATGCTTGGGGGGAAGAGTCGATGCCGCGACCCTAGTATGCATAAAGATGTGTATCTGTATTTGCGCCTATTTTACTTTATTCGTGTCCTCCTCTGACGCGCTGGGCAAGTCGCCGGCGCGCGTGGTCAAGGTAAGCTCTATTCATTTAGGTCCCCTGTTGAAATGGTGTATACTGCATCTATTTATTTAGATCTCCAGTTAGATTCAGTCATACTCTATGTATGTATGTATATATGTATTTATATTATACGTTCTCCTCTGATGCGCTGGGCGAGTCGGCGGCGCGCGTGGTCAAGGTAAGCTCTATTCATTTAGGTCCGCTGTTGAAATGGTGTATACTACATATATATGTTAAAAAGTTACCTCTCACCTCGATGTATTACGACGCAACCCAAAACGAGACGTCGAGAAACGTAAAAAAAATAAAATCGCCTTCCGCGTACCAAAGGTGAGCTTCATTTATTTAGATCTCCTGCTGAATATGTTTGTATGTACATCTATCTATTTAGATTGTCAATTAGATTCAATCAGTTCCTCCGACCCGCTGGGCTCAGGTTTAGCCTGACCTCCAAGGGGAGCTGCAGCGCATGTCTATATATATATCCTGGTTCAGGCTTCCCTGTGGGGTATTGGCCTTTACACGATATTGCCATTGCCCATTTTGTATGGCAAGCATTGCAATACAGGATGGTCGGGGGGGGAAACTAGATTGCGCAATCGTGCTGGGGATAAAGGGGGGGAATGGGGTGCCCAAACAAGGGGATGTTTGCGAATCATAGTATTGATTCTTGTATAAAGGCCTCGAACTAAACGAATATCTTGTAAAGGCTAAATGGGGAAGCCTAGTTACTTGTAGAGTATTGTTTAACTCTCACACGGGGAGTCCATCGCCCCGCAGGAGGCCAAGATCGTGCCGGCGCTCATCTTCCAGCTGGGTTAACCCTCTATCTATTCATCTATCTATCCATATCTATGTATGCACATATATATATATCACCAGCTCGGTGGCCTGCAGCAGCAGCGAGAGGGCGTGCGCGAGCTCAGCCAGGGGATAATCTATACATATATCTAGCTAGCTAGCTTTCTTTCTATCTATCTATCCATATCTATATATCTGTACATCTATTTATGTATATATATATATGTATGTATGTATACATCGAGGTTAACCAGAGTCCATCGCCCCGCAGGAGGCCAAGATCGTGCCGGCGCTCATTTTCCAGCTGGAGCGCTTCGAGGCGGCGGTGGTCAAGCTATCCAAAGCCTCAGGCCGCGACCTGCTTCGCTTTATGAAACGCGCCACGGCACGCGACTTCAAGATACAGGTGGGGGAATATATATATTCATACACACACACACACACACACATATATA
>Ga0105054_10012885_pt1 | contig 10168 bp, 7 predicted proteins | sample BON02_FD_78091 | JGI IMG/M metagenome (GOLD analysis project Ga0105054, IMG submission 78091) | Freshwater microbial communities from Lake Bonney liftoff mats and glacier meltwater in Antarctica - BON-02 (megahit assembly) | ecosystem: Environmental > Aquatic > Freshwater > Ice > Glacier... | reverse complement strand
CAGTATGCTTTTTGTAACTGCTGCAGTTGGTGCAGTAACATCCGGTTTTCTGCAGAACCTTTTCGGAATTACCTCTTGGGGCATTTATGCAACCATTGCACTCTTTGTTGTTTGCTGCGGCCTATTGATGAGCGGTCGATATGGACTGCTTGACTCACTCATCAAAATTATCGGTACCGTACTTCTCCTTTCGACCGTTTTTGCGTTCGTGTTGGCTCTTGGAAAAGGACCGAACCCCCAACTTCCTGACTTTATTCCTCCAAGTATTTGGGAAGAAGGAAGTATGCTTTTCATTATTGCTTTGATGGGTTGGATGCCAACTGCTGTTGACCTCAGCACATGGAACAGCCTTTGGACCTTGGAGCGCATCAAGCAAACAGGATACAAACCGAGTATGAAGGAAACATTGGCCGATTTCAACTTCGGATACATCGTTTCAGCGGTTCTTTCTTTGTGCTTCGTCACGTTGGGGTCTTACATGCTGTATGGTACTGGGACCGAGCTTCCTGAAAGTAGCGGTGCTTTTGCGCACTCAGTAGTTGGTCTTTACACGAATTACATTGGCGATTGGAGTTACATCATTATCGCCACGGCAGCGTTCAGCATTATGTTCGGAACGTGCATTGCCGTTTTTGATGGATTTGCACGGAGTTTTGAACGAACAATTGAACTGCTTTTTCTTTCTGATGAAAAGAATCTGAGCACAAAACGGGCTTACAATCTGTCGCTTGCCGTTATTGGAATTGGAGCCTTTCTAGTCATCTTCCTTTTTGGAAACCAGATGAAACTGCTGGTAGATCTTGCAACAACCATCAGTTTCCTGATTGCACCGTTAATTGCTGTGGTCAATTTCCGATTAGTGACCAGTAATAACATTCAGCCCGAAAACCAACCCAAAGCTTGGTTGAAAATGCTGAGTTGGGCCGGAATCGTGTTCCTAAGCGGATTTGCGCTTTACTTCCTCTACGTCAAATTCCTTTGAGTTTTTTTTTTGACAGAGAGATTTGGAGAAAATGGGATACACAGAGATTATCCAAAACATATAGGATCGCTTTGATTCTCTATGTATCTCTAAAACTCAATTTTTTGGTTCTACTGGTATTTTAATGGCAGTGAAAGATCTTAGGTGCTGGGCAGTTCCATGAGGCTGATACGAATTACGAATCGTTAGTTCCACTAAATTCGTGGTAGAACCAATTTTTTTCTGTGCAATAACCACAGAATCTATAGCTTTGCCGCCAATCAGGGGTGTCCGAAAATCGGGCTGAGATAATACCCTACAACTTGATCCAGGTAATACTGGCGGAAGGAGATGAAAACACAACTATCTATGTTGGCGCTTTGCCTGTGCGCACTACAAATGCGGGCTCAATCCATTTCAGGAACCATTTATTCTTCATCGGATAGCACAGCTATTCCAGGTGTGAATGTCACTGTTTCGGGAACCTACAGCGGTACATTTACCGATGCCGAAGGGAAATTTGACATCCGATACGGAAAGTCTGACTCGGTAAAACTTGAACTCACTTTTATTGGTTTCATAAACCGAGAAATTGCGGTAGTTGCTGGTCAGAAGATGCTCCATCAGATTTATCTCACTCCCACTGCGTATGAGAAAGATGCTGTAGTTGTGAGTTCAACACGTGCTAACAGAAACACCGCAACTGCTTATACCGATGTTGATTTGGAAACCATCGAAAGAAGAAATTTCGGTCAGGACATTCCAATTCTATTAGAGTTGGAACCCAGCGTTGTCTCCACTTCTGATGCTGGTGCTGGTGTTGGCTACACCGGAATCCGAATTCGTGGTACAGACGCAACGCGTATTAACGTAACGCTGAATGGAATTCCAATTAACGATTCTGAATCGCATGGTGTTTTCTGGGTAAACATGCCCGATTTGGCTTCAAGTTTAGATAACATTCAAGTTCAGCGTGGAGTTGGAACAAGCAGTAATGGAGCGGCTGCATTTGGCGGAAGCATCAACATGCAAACTAACAGGTTTCGCAAGGAATGGTACGTAGAAACGACTAACGGTTATGGGTCATTCAACACGTGGCGACACACAGTTTCGGCAGGTTCTGGACTGATTGCAAACAAGTTTACCGTGGATGCGCGCTTCAGTAGAATTTCTTCTGATGGTTATATTGATAGAGCAACATCAAGCCTATGGTCTTGGTACGCATCGGCCGCCTATCATGGCAAGAAAACCATGATTCGTTTCAATGTTTTAGGAGGTAGAGAACGAACGTATCAGTCATGGTATGGGACTCCCGAAGACTCATTGGAAACGAACCGAACTTTTAACTTTTATGATTACGAAAATGAGGTTGATAATTATGGGCAGGATCATTATCAGTTGATAATTGCGCATGAGTTTGACCGCAATTGGAACATTAACGTTAACGGACATTACACACGCGGCAAAGGATACTTTGAGCAATTCCGAGACCAAGATGACTTGGCTGATTACGGCTTGGAAAATGTAATTATGGGCGATGACACCATCACAACTTCAGACTTAGTTCGAAGACGCTGGTTAGACAATCATTTCTATGGTGCCACGTTTGCCATGAATTATACAGGAAAGAAGGTACAAGCTACTCTGGGTGGTGGCTGGAATCACTATATCGGAGACCATTTTGGCGAGGTAATTCAAACTCAGTTTACCGAATACGAAGAACTGGGAGAACAATATTATTTCGATAATGCACGGAAGACAGATATCAGCGTATATCTAAGAGCCAATTATCAGGTGCACTCTAAAGTAAACCTGTTTGCCGATTTACAACTACGTACTATAGAGTACAGTTTCGAAGGGCCTGAGGCTGATATTTTTGGAAGAGTGAGTATCACAAAACAGCAACTCAATTGGCTATTCTTCAATCCTAAAGCAGGAATAAACTACGAGTTAAATAGCCAAAACCGAATCTACTCTTCTATTGCCGTTGGCAACCGAGAGCCAGCAAGAGTTGATATTGTGGATGCAACCCAGATTTCTCGTCCTGAGTCGGAAAGAATGTACGACTGGGAGCTTGGATACGAGCGAAAACACCGCATCTACTCGTTTGGGGTTAACGCCTACTGGATGATATACCAGAATCAGTTGGTATTGAATGGACGTGTAAATGATGTAGGAGCATACATCCGCGAAAACGTAGACCAGAGCTACAGATTAGGTATTGAGGTAATGACAAGCATTAATATTCTCAAAAACCTGAGCCTGAACGCAAACTTCACATGGAGCAGAAACCGCATTCTGAATTTTACGGAATACGTAGATGATTACGATAATGGCGGACAGCAGGTGATTGAGCACGGTGAGACAGAAATCTCGTTTTCTCCAAACTACATTGCAAATGCAGTTTTAACATATCGCCCTATCAAGAACCTTGACATTGCTTTCATCACGCAGTATGTGGGAGAACAATTTTTAGACAACACCTCTAATCGTGATAGAATGCTTAATGATTACGTGACCAATAATTTTCGTGTTCACTACAACATCAAATGGAAATTCTTCAAAGAAATTGGCGTAGGTGTTCAGCTGAACAATATTTTCAATCAGTTTTATGAGTCAAACGGTTATACCTTCTCTTATATAGCTGGAGGAGAAACTACCACCGAAAACTTCTACTATCCGCAGGCGGGGTTCAACTTTATGACCATGCTGACGCTGAAGTTCTGATTAAAAGAGAACCACTTTAGCAGAAAGTCGCTGCGAATCTGAATTCACCTGAACGAAGTAAATTCCTTCTTTGAGTTGAAGAATGGTTTTATCCAAAGAAAACCGCTGACTTCCCACTCCATAGTTTGCTGACGAGCAATAAACTTCTTGCCCTAATTCATTCACCAGAAAGATGGAGACCGTTTCTGATTTACGTGTTTCAAAGGAAAGATTGATAGCACTATTTGAAGGATTTGGATAGATTTTCAGCGGATTTGAAGCCAATCCATTCGCTTCATTTATCCCGATGGTAATCGGTTCTTCCACATACTGAATGTAAGAGACGAACATTTCGTCTGTGGTGCTGAGTCCAAAATAAACCGTATTCGGGGTAGGGTTTGAGTAGGTGGCCTCGTGAATGAGTCCTTCTGAAAAATCAACTTCCAACAGTTCCTGATCATCAAAAGTCCTGAATGGCGGATGTTGCCAATCATAGGCTCCTGTATCAAAGGTGTAAGTGGGATTGTAATGTCCGTTGTAAACATTGTCGCCCTTCGACCCATCGGGGTTTCTGCGAAAGATCTGATAATCAGTGGCCAACTGATGGGTGTGCGCCATCATAGACCAGATGTACCAAGTGTATGAGGTGTCTGTTTCAACCGTTTCAAAGGAATAAATGGAATCTGTAGTATTGCCCGGAACAGTAAGAGCTGTTGGATTGGCACCACCATAATACATTGGGGCAGATTTCATTTCCTGTTGCGCAGTTCCTGCTTCCTGTGTATAAACATTCATATAAAATTCGGCAGCCAGAATGGAGTCTGAACTATAATTTGGGATGTGATAGTTGAGGTCGACCACCACATCCTGCGAAAAATTGAAGGCTGTTCCCTCAGGCAATACCAGATCCTGACTATTGGGCCATTGTCCCATAATATCTGAGGTGTAATAAACTCCAGCAGCAACCAACACATTGGTAACAGGTCGCAGTCCCGGAAGGAAATTAGTATCGGCTTCGGGATAATAGCGGTAAAGTGCCGTGTGGTGCGCTTCTTCATTGATGAATGTTTCAATGCGATGCACCTCCGTTGCTTCCGTCAGTTTTGTGGCATACTTGTAGAAATATTCACGCTCTGTGAGCGGCCGCAGGAAAAAAGGGCCGTAATGCAACTGGAAACCCTCGGTTGGAGGCGGTGCATTTAGCGGTTCAATGCGCGGCATTCCCTGGCCAGCGTAGTAATCGGTCAACATTTGAGGATCAACGTAATCGGAAACCGTATCAGCCCCAAAAAGAATCCATTGACGTACAAGCTCAATCTCATCATAATCCAATTGTGGCTGATTCTGTGGCATTGCCGAACCCATGGCGGGAATGAGGTGCGACTGCGGGTCTATATCGCCAGAAACCTTGGCAAAGAGAAAACTTCTTTCGGGATAACCTGGGTCAACCAATTTCATTCCAGCACTAACTGCTGCCGGATTAATTGGCGCGACATTGGCAAGTTCTGCAAACACTTCTGCAGCCGAACCAGATAAGTTCAACTGCCCGTCTGGACTCGAACCACTATGACAACCTGTAGTGCAATTGTTATCAAAGATAACTTTCACTTTTTCAAAAGTTGTCTGTGCCGTCAAACTGGTGGCAAGCATTGTACTCACTAGCACAATTGGTAATAATTTCATGAATGCTCTATCCATTTGATAGTTATAAGAATCTAGGCCATGAAGGTAAAGGCAATCGAATGAACCGCAAATTCATTTAATTTCACCAACCAACTCAACTAAAAAACATGAAAACAACTTTACTAACGCTCACTTTCTCAGCATTTTTCATGAGCAGTTCATTCGGGCAGATAACCAATGGCGGATTCGAAAATTGGACCGTTGCCGGCAATTGTTCCAACCCGAACAGTTGGGGAACGCTGAACGGATCGACCGGAATTCTGGGGATTTGCACTGCACAGAAGGAAACATCCATTGTGCACAGCGGCTCTTCGGCACTGCGGATAAATACGCAGTTTATCGGTTTCCCGATAAATCAGACTGCTCCGGGAATCGTAACCAATGGCACCATCAACACAACCACACAGGCGGTCGAAGGAGGACAGGCATTTACTGAGCGTCCTACTGCCTTCACGGGCTGGTATCAGGCCACACCTGTAAATGGGGATACCTATTCGTTTTCGGCACTATTGATAAATGAGGCCAACGGAGATACTGTTGGGCGGGCAAGCTTTGAAAGTACAGTAGTAGTGAACACGTGGACGCAGTTTGCCGCACCTGTAACCTATACGCTTCCTGAAAATCCAACGCTTCTTCAGATCATTCTTTTGCCAAGCGATGGTCTAAACCCACAGGTAGGCAGCGCGGCCCTTTTTGATGATCTGGATTATGAAACGCTTATGGTGGGAATTTCTGAAGCTGAGTCTTCATTGATCACGACCTACCCGAATCCTGTGGTGGATCAGGTGTTCTTCAATATTGGAGATCTGGAATTTGCGAATGTTTCCGTCTTTGACATCCTCGGTTCAAAGATAACTGAACGAAGACTGACAGCCGGAAACAGAAGCATTCCGATGGGCAGATTTGCAAACGGAACCTATTTCTGGCAATTGTCCAACCCTAACGGTAAACTTCTAAAGACCGGAAAACTTATCTTAGCCAAGTAATCCTGAATATGGGTATTGCCCAATAAGAATCTCCAATAGGTTCTATCGCCATCAAGGAAGAAGACGGCTCATTAGTTTCCGTTTCTTTTCCAGATGAAACGAACGAAATAACGAAAGGACACTCTGAATATCAGGGTGTCCTTTCTACTTGTATTCAGCAGTTTCACGAATACTTTGAAGGCATAAGAACCGTATTCGACCTTCCTCTTGCCCCAAAAGGAACCGACTTTCAAAAAACGGTTTGGATGGAGATACGGAATATCCAATTCGGAAAAACAATCTCCTACATGGATATAGCAAAACCACTGGGCGACCCCAAAGGTGATTCGTGCTGCGGGAACGGCCAATGGCAAAAACCCAATTGCCATCATCATTCCGTGTCACCGAGTTATTGGTACCGATGGAAGCCTGACGGGTTATGCCTGTGGACTAAAAAGGAAGCAATGGTTGCTGGAGCACGAAAGTGCGCAGGAAAGATTATTTGGTTATTGGTTATGAAGTTATTGGTGCGAAAGGACTTCCCTAATAACCTTTAACTCAGTAACGAATAACTTAAATTACTTTCTTCCTCAAGTAATACGTATTCAGTTGCATACCAGATTCTGAACTTTCTGTAGCGGTTTGAATCGTGTAACCGTTTGAAAGGAGTTTGGTAAGCGTTTGCTTTAAAACCAGGTCGCCATTTCCGTAATCGGTATCGTTCATCTTCACTTGCTCAATCTTTCCGAATCCTTTTGAGATAAATACGACCGGTTTGATTTTGAACAACTCATTCATCGGTTTTACCACACGGATGATGGCCAAACTATCGTTTTTGCACTCCAGTGAAGGGCCGCCCGTCCAAGAACTAAGACTTATCCAACCACTAAAGGCTAAAAGAACCAACAAAGACTTGATTAAGAGATTTTTCAAAATACTGAATTTGCCGTTGAAAATAAGGATTGGCAGCGTAATTACCAAATGGTCGTCAATTCCCGCAATTGCAATGATTGTCCATTTTCACCTCCGTATTGGGTAGTAATACCTTGATGTCTTCTTGCTCGGCTTGGGTCATCACAATAACCCGAAGATCAACCTCTTCCAAGGCATATAATTCAGCAACGGAACCTGGTAATCGTGTGATATTGTTGCTCCACATATCTAAATATCGGAGTTTTTTGAGATTCCCAATCTCCTCCGGCAAACTCAACAATTCATTCTGATTGATGATGAGTTCCTGTAGATTTTCTAGCTCGCCAATCTGAGGCGGAAGCAGTTCAATTTTATTCTTGTAGAGGATGAGTTTTTTAAGGTTTTTTAACAAACCAATGTTTGGTGGAATGTCAACCAAGCGGTTTTTACTAAGATCCAACCATTGAAGGTTTGGGAAAGCCGTAAAAACTTCGGGCGGAATTTCTCGCAAGCGGCCTTTTAATTTGATACTATAAACGCTATCGCGAGGTGCCGCCAACGCTTCTTCTAAGCTGGTGTATTGATAAATCTGATTTTCGAGTGCTTCCAATGTCCAATTCTGGGCAGAAACGCCTGAACCAATCATGATAAATACGACTCCAAAAATAAATCTCATAGTACTGCTAATGCTAGGTTTTTATCAATCGCCAACCGCTCTTTCAATCGCTCCACGTTTTCAAATTTCTTTTCATCACGAATGCGGTCTTTCAACTCTAAAATCAAACTTTGTCCGTATAACTGTTGTTCAAAATCGAAGATGTTGACTTCAATTCGTCTGATATAGCCCATAACGGTAGGACGGGTGCCGATATTGAGCATGCCCTTTAATTTCTTTCCATTGAGTATGACGTAACAGGCATAGACACCGTTGGCCGGAATGACCTTATTTCTGTCTTCAACCTGAATATTGGCTGTGGGATAACCAAGTTTCCTGCCGAGTTTATCGCCATGGATGACGTTGCCAGAAAGTTGGTACGGATGTGCCAGATATTTACTTGCCGTTAGCACGTCTCCTTCTTGCAAAGCCTTTCTAATCTTTGTAGAACTGACAGCCACATCATCCACATCCTGAACGGAGATTTCCTCCACTTGAAAACCATACAACGGCCCCGATTCTTTCAAATGCTCAAAGCTTCCTTCGCGGTTGCGGCCAAAATGATGGTCGTAGCCAATGACAAGGACGGATGTTCCGAGTTTCTCAACTAGAATATCGCGAATGAAATCGATAGAAGTTATTCTTGAAAATTCACGTGTGAACGGATGAATGATGAGATTCTGAACCCCTGCATCTTTCAACAGCTGAATCTTTTCATCCATTGTTGTGATGAGTTCCAAATCGTGGTCGTCTGGAAAAAGCACCATGCGCGGATGCGGATGAAAAGTAAGCAGCACGCTTTCGCCACCAATCTTCTTGGCAGTTTCGTTAAGTCGCGAGATAATCTTGCGATGGCCGATATGCACGCCATCGAATGTACCAGTTGTAACCACTGCGCCTTTTACCTTCTTGAATTCGTCTATGGAATTGTAAATCTTCAACAGTGCTGTTTTGGGCTGACAAAAATATCTAATTAGACCTATTAGGTTTTGAAAACCTAGTAGGTCTGGCACGGAACCTTGCAGATTGCACAGCGTTAAGGATGGAAGCGGCATCCTTTTCTGAGGAACGAAGAAAAGATACATCCGCCTCAGGCGCACTGACCCAGCACACACAACTGGTTTCGACTGAACTCAACCAAACTAGCATGGCGGGAACGCCCAAAAACAACGGATTTTAAGATGAGAAATGGTCGTTTATCAAGGCTTGTTAACATTTTTCGAACAGTCCTTGTTCAGGCAGAACGAATGACCTATTTTTGCGCTCCGAAAATCGAGCCTATTAATACGATATAAAAAGAAGAATAAATGTCAGCTCTAAAAGGTAAAGTAGCTCAGATCATTGGTCCAGTTTTGGACATCAGCTTTGATAACAGCAATGGAGAACTTCCTAAAATTCTTGACGCACTTGAAGTAACTCGTCCTGATGGACAGGTTGTAACGCTTGAGTGTCAGCAACACGTTGGTGAAAACACCGTTCGTGCCATTGCGATGGATTCTACAGATGGTTTGAGCCGTGGAACTGAGGTTCGCGCCTTGGGTGCTCCTATTACAATGCCTATTGGTGAGCAGGTTTATGGCCGTCTTTTCAACGTGGTTGGAGACCCGATTGATGGAATGGCCGATTGCGACAAAACAGGCGGATATCCAATTCACAAGAACCCACCTAAGTTTGAAGATCTTTCTACTGCAACGGAGGTCCTTTTCACAGGAATCAAGGTAATTGACCTTATTGAGCCTTACGCAAAAGGTGGTAAGATTGGTCTTTTTGGTGGTGCTGGTGTTGGTAAAACTGTTCTTATTCAGGAGTTGATCAACAACATTGCAAAAGGACACGGTGGTCTTTCTGTATTTGCTGGTGTTGGTGAAAGAACACGTGAAGGAAATGACCTTCTTCGTGAGATGATTGAAGCTGGTATTATCGATTATGGTGATGCTTTCCGTCATTCTATGGAAGAAGGTGGATGGGATCTTAGTAAGGTTGATCCCGAGACATTGAAAAAATCAAAAGCAACATTCGTTTTCGGACAAATGAACGAGCCTCCTGGGGCACGTGCTCGTGTTGCGCTTTCAGGTTTGACCATTGCTGAGTATTTCCGTGATGGAGATGAGAAATCAGGAGGTCGTGACATCCTTTTCTTTATCGACAACATTTTCCGATTTACGCAAGCAGGTTCTGAGGTATCGGCACTTTTGGGTCGTATGCCATCTGCGGTAGGTTACCAACCAACATTGGCAACTGAGATGGGATTGATGCAAGAGCGTATCACTTCTACTAAACGAGGTT
>Ga0105054_10012880_pt1 | contig 10171 bp, 9 predicted proteins | sample BON02_FD_78091 | JGI IMG/M metagenome (GOLD analysis project Ga0105054, IMG submission 78091) | Freshwater microbial communities from Lake Bonney liftoff mats and glacier meltwater in Antarctica - BON-02 (megahit assembly) | ecosystem: Environmental > Aquatic > Freshwater > Ice > Glacier... | reverse complement strand
TGCACAGTGCTGCCTAAGCCACCATTTTCAAGAGTCTTTTGTCGTAATTCACGATGATCAACAATCTTGGACTTGACACTCTGAAAGAAATGTCTGGACGAAAGATCGGCCTCATGAAAGGAATCTTTTGATCCTGCAACTCGACCACCATGCTTTCTGTGGCTTTCATTTTGTGGCTGAGGTACAAAAACAGCATTGAAATCGAAATTTGATTTCATTTCCTGTGGATTATGCGCACTGCCGTTTCCAGCCTCCATTTCTAAACCAGCAGCGAGTCTGAATGCGTCCACAAGTCCTTGCCTCCATTCTCCAAAATCCTCCTCCAAGTCTTTGTCGTCATCGCCCTCGCCATATGGATGAATCAATTCCCCACCCAATTCAGTCAAACGACTGTTTACTAATTTACCCATTGAGTTATAATGTTCATACTGAGTGTTTCCCAACCCAAACACCGAAAACTTTATCTTGGAAGCGAAATTTTCTTCAGTGGTTTTGTCTTTCAAAAAGTTTGTGAATTCTAAGCTATTGTCACACGGCTCACCTTCTCCATATGTGGCCATAAAAAACAAAGCCAGTGGAGTATCGTCTCTTAATTCGCCCACGTCGAATTCCTCTAAGTCAACCGGCTTGGCATTAAAACCATTCTTGTTCAGATCTGAAACAACTTCCTTTGCGTAGCCTTCCGCAGTGCCAGTCTGTGATCCAAAGAAACACATCACTCGTGGTTTGTCTGATTCTACCTTAGCTTCATCGGGAACAGCGTTGACCGGTTTACTTTGAAGAGTCTTGCCAAGGTTACGCTTGCGCATGATCACGACAAAGAGTGCTAGAAGGGCCAACAGAAAAGGTGCTACATCCATGAGCATGAGATCCATTTAATGTTCTTCTGAATGACACTCTAAACCACTGATTGATTGCGTAACCAAAATTATAAAAATCGGGTTTGAAATTTATGTGATTGGAATTCAAATTAATTAAATGAGATGAAACTCATAAATATATATTCGATGGATTTACTATATCTACGATGGACTATAGTTGCTTCCCTGACTTATTTATATTTCACTCTACCACTGCATCAAAAATGGAAGACTCAATGTTCTAAGTGGATATGAATCTTCATTTCCCTGCTATGAAATCTGCAATATCAGCATGTGTTCTTCTCAAATAAAATCAGAGCGTAATGATTGAATAGCCAAGTTCCCAGTGATGACATCGTTAAATTTGTGTATAGGGTACTACATACCTGCAGAATCACAGAATCACGGCATTTTCTGTGTAGGTGATGACAGAAAATCGTGTGTATTGGCTCGCTTCGACAGCTGAGATTTGATTGATTTCAAAGTTAATGGCGATTGAATATTCAACATGTCTTCGGCAGCATGTCGGCGCGTTTTCCAAGATTTAAATGTGTGGAGTAGAAAACCGAGCTGCGTAACAATCCGAGTTGACCAACACTTTGGGAGTTCGTTTTTTCTGTTGCAAATTCATTCGTGTCGCGACTTTTTATGCTGGCGACTTTAGTATTCTATCAATAAGTTCCACACACCCCGAGTTTGTGGAATATCCAGATTGATTGGAATATGGGCAGCAAACGGGAAACATGCATCAAGAGCCACCTTTAGAGTCAGTTAGTTGACGAGGAAGACATCTGTTCGTATTTCAAATCAAATTTTTCACATCTTGCCAAGAAAAACTCACCATCGATCTTCTACTTCAATTTAAAATGATTATTAATTCAAATCTGTTTTGGGGGTTTATTATACCGGTATATACATATTCAGTAAGTGACATCTCGCTGCGGGAATTCTATGCAGTTGCTGCTCCTATTTTCAAAACCTAGAACTAACCAAGTTTGAATCGTAAATGGCCCAAAATCATATTGTGATAAGAAAAGGGGGTATGCATAGTATAATTTTAAAATCACAAAATAGAACAAGAATTTTTGGAATTCACCCAATTTCAGAAAGACCGCCAAAGTCATCTAGAGTTGGCTGGTATTCTCTTCAGATAGTTCAGTGGGTTCGGCAAGTCTTCGAGTTCTTCTCAAGGAAGCCAGAAATGCTTGTTGCTGTTTTATTTCTTTCATAGATGCGTCTAGCTCGTTTTCAAGCTTCTTATCTTTCCCTTCGCCCTCTTCATTCTCTCAAGTGTTCTAGGATTCTCGGCATCATCTTCATGTCTTTCTATTCTCATACATACAGATTCAATCAAGCGCTCGATTCCGTTTCGTTGGCTTGTGAAGACTGCAATACGGGCTGAGGCTTCGAAAACTGCAGTTGAGTCAGTGATCGCCTTAATCAACGCTTCCAGATGCGCATTGATGGAATTAACATGATTTATGGGTTCAGAATTAGTCCATACAGAAGCTATCCCGCTCTCAAAATCCCTTTTCCTTTTCTTACTCTGAACGACGACTGGAGCCCATGGAAAAATACTGGAGCCAGGCATCGAAACCGATTCAAAAACTGAAATGTCTTCCTTGGTAGAAATATGACTCTCTACTGAAATACGCTGTCTTGTGTCCACCTGTAGGATATTCGTTGCCAGAGCACCACCCTCGCTAGCTGCGTTGGCTCCAACTGCATCGTTTCAAATTCCCTGACCGTTGAATTCACTTTTTCCATGACCCTGCATCTTCCTCGACGAGTTAATCCAGTTTCAGCATCATCACCTGATGCAATCATCCCAAAGGAATCTATTTTTGTTGTTTTAAAAAAAAAATAAAAAAAAAAGTGACAAAAAAGAAAATTGACCCTTATTGAACTATCTATCTTAAACCAATAGGAAGACGACTTTGAAATTGTCAAATTAATGTTTCTAGATATTGGGGTACACACCATCGAAGAATCTCGACTTTCACATTCTCGACTTTTCATTTCATTATTTTAAATCGTTTTTCTCAGTCGAAGAACGCTAGGTTTCGTCGGATATGCAGTAACTCAAGCCCCTGAGATAGTCTTCTGGATGATATTCTACCAAGGGTTTCTGGTCAATACAGTGAGTCCTCTTCTTCGAAAGGCATGCTCGAGACTTGGGCACTGGAAGGATTTAAAGGATATTCACAAGAGCAGTAGTAGCGGTGGTATCGATGCTCAAACCGATGTTGTACTTCTTTTGACACTTAGCATTCATCACATTATTGCTGGATTGCTAATTCTCAACCCACGTACTTGCGTCCATGGCTTCTTGTATGAACTTGGATATGAAAGTTACGACTTATTTAACCTTGCTTTGGCACGTTATCCTTACACCACCGCCACCCTGGGACTTCGGTTCGCAGCAGCATCACATCACTTACTGGGAGTCCTCACAATATTACCGACACTTTACTTTCAATTTTACAAAAATGCATTTGTGGTGAATATTGGAGCTTGGTTGTTATTAGCTGGGGGCATACAAGCTGCGAGTAGTGCATGTGCAAAGCTTCTATTGCCTCAAGACTATCCGCGATTGCGATTGGGAATTGCCTTTGGGAATTTAATTGTGTTCCTCTTCGCCCGGTTTTTCATATTTCCGGTCAATTTTTACTATTTCGCTCTGACATTGAGAGGAAAGTATCCGTTGTATTTCTTCACTGGAATCCTTGGTTTCATTCTAATGACGTTTTTTAACTTGGTGATCGGAAAAGTTTTCTTTTCGCGAGTGCTTGAGTCGTTTTTCTACCTGAAGGAAATCGAAAAGCAGGCCAAACGCCGATCAAGCAGGAATTCGAGTAGAGACAGTTTGAAAAGTTCAAAACGAGATAGTTTGAAAAGTTCAAAAAGAGATAGTATGAAAAGTTCAAAGAGAGGTAGTTTGTCAAAACGAGGTAGTTTGAAACGAGGGGCAGTATTTAAAAAATAATGGTGTTTTTGCGGCAGTACCATTGATTGTACCGTTATTACTATGTTTTGATCGTAAAATTATAAAGTATTCGTTGAAACCCATCTAAAATCAAATTCTATTCTCAGACGTTACTTCGACCTGTGTTGCTTGCAGAACGACCTTTCATACCTTGAGTACATACGCGATCCCCAACGCATGTCCAAACGAAAGATGAGTGTACGTATACTGTTCCGTTCATTCCTTTGTCGCTTCTAACGGTCCTTGTAGTCATCCCACGAAAACCTATCTCCTCAAGTGCTTCAAAGTATCGCGAGAGAACTAAGAAAGCTTCTAAGTTCTCCTCCTGAGGGAATTCGAGTGATTATGAACGAAGAGGATCTAACGGACATACAAGCCGAGATTGAAGGGCCTGTTGGGACTCCTTACGAGAATGGGATTTTTCGCTGCAAATTAGTTTTGAGCAACAATTTTCCGAGCTCTCCCCCTCGAGCTTTTTTTCTGACTAAAATATTCCATCCAAATGTAGCTCCTAATGGGGATGTATGTGTGAACACCCTTAAGAAAGATTGGTCCCCTGACCTAGGTATGACTCATATTTTCCAAGTCATTCGTTGCTTACTCATCATTCCATTTCCGGAATCCGCACTTAATGAGGATGCCAGCAAATTGTTTCTGGGAAGCTATGAAGAGTATTCACGTAGGGCGAAATTGATGACTAGCATCCATGCATCGTCAAAGAAATGTAGCCATAACGACGAAAGGAATGAAATCAGTGAAACCTGTCCCGTTTCTGATGGCTTGGAACAAAAAGAAAGTTCCGCTGTTGAAGCCAACACTAAACGAAGGGCTATAACGAAAGGCACGCTGAAGGTCGACAAGAAAAAAGACGACAGAAAACGCAACTTGAAACGGCTCTAAAATTTAATGGTATTGTAAATGATTTTCTATTTTGTGGAATTGCATTCTACTAATGCTTCTTTCTATTGATCATACTGGCGGTTAGAATAGTTCTTCACTATCCTCTCTAAGTTGGGATCCTGTACTGGATTGATTCAAGCTCTTCGTCTTGTTCATGAGATGGGGAGTCACAAGACTTGAATTCTTTTTACGCATCCGTGACGACACAGAAAATTTGTTACTACGACTGCTTGATACGCTTGATTGACTACAGCTGGACTTCTTTGCTTTAAGCATTGACTTACGACGTTCATGCTTACTATCTCTAATCACTATCAAAAGGTCTTCCACCACCTCTCGCAAAGTTTCAGATTGTTTGAAACTTTCACTTAATACCAGCTGATGAATTTCTTGGCAGTATCTAGGTAGGGCATCTTTTTCGATGCTCCACTTGGTTTCAGCCTGTGCCCAGTTGAAAATTACTGGGTTGAAGCAGTTCTTAATTCGCATGGAATCTATTTCATTCTTTATGGTTCTTGATACTTCTGGCTCAATGCATACCCAATCAGGAGCGTTATCTTGCAGAAATTGTTCATATATTCTGAAGGCTGCATCAATCAAGACTCGATTGTTGGAACCAGGTATTGCCAGATGAACAGCAGAAGCGTCGTTGAAGTTTTCTACCGCAATATAGAATTTGAGGTTCTCAGAGTTGAATTCCTTTTTGCAAAATTGCAACAAGTGAATCGAAATACTGGGATAGCGAAGCAACATAGGCAAGCTCAAGCACGCATTCGATTTATATGCGGAAGATGATTTGTACCTATCCTTTAATGTATCATACTTTTCTACTGTCTCGTTGATTGGTTCTTCTACCTGAGGAACTGCTTCTGTATGACGGGGTTTGGGACGAAGCGATTGAACGAGTCGCTTTATCATCGATATGTATTTGCAGCTGAAGGTGTCTTCAGACATACCTGGCATTGAAAGTATAGTGCATCGCGTGTGTCAAGAGACGCTGAAATCAATCAGCTGAATCCTTTCCGTAGTTACTATGTACATAGCCAAAACTATAATGTCCTAGAGTCACACGGATACCTTCCTTAATACAATTGAACTTTCTTTGATACCGTGTATTATTTGAAGCATGTATCAATCAGTTGTTGATGCGGCAGTAGCATTCGGCTTGCTGGGAAAAGGTGTTTTATCTGACGCTGAGGATGTAGAGCAAAAGCCATTGGCCATTCTATACGATATAGACGCCTGGGAACAGAACCTCAAAGTTGTTCGTGAAGATTGCTTCTCGGAAAGTCATTTCCTTCACGCCTGTGCCGTGAAAACGAACCCTCTTGCGTTCTTTCTCAAACGTGCTTATGAACACGGACACGGTGCTGAATGTGCGAGTCTTACTGAAGTAAAGCATGCCTTGAATCTCGGTTTTAATGCCGGAGATATCATCTACGACAGTCCTTGTAAGACTCTGGCAGAAATCAAATTTGCATTAACTCACGGTATTCACTTGAATATTGATAATATGCAGGAATTGCAAAGAGTCCGTTCTTTGCTGAATGATGGCGTCCAATCTGATGGCGTGATTGGAGTTCGCATCAATCCTTTAGTAGGTGCCGGTACTATCGCACAATTTAGCGTTTCAACCGGTAAATCCAAGTTCGGTATTCCTGTTCCTCCTAGTGGTGATGAACGCGAATCTCTTTTGAATTCCGTTTTAGAGAATCCATGGATATCATGTGTACATGTTCACACAGGATCGGGTGGCATGGGGCTCGCACAACTTGTTGCAGGGGTGAGAACTGCAGTAGATTTTGCGCTCGAGGTGAATTCACGATGCGGAAGCAATCAAATCCAAGTTCTTGATATTGGTGGTGGACTGGGAGTAGATTTTAAATCGGAAAACATGTTGTCTGATTTTAGTTCCTATGCTCAAGCCCTTCGTGCTTCAGTCCCAGAGATATTTGAAAAAGGGAGGTTCAAAAGAGTAGTTACTGAATTCGGAGCTGCTCTTCAATGTAAATTTGCTTCTCTTCTTGCGCGAGTCGAGTATACCAAGACATATGACGGTGGGAGGATAGCGCTCATTCATGCTGGCTCTGATTTGTTCATGAGAGCATGTTATTGCCCTGGGACATTTGTTAATCATCGAGCGTTTGCATATGATAGTAACGGAATTCCGAAAGTAGCAAATGAGCTACCTCATGATATTGCTGGGCCATTATGTTTCGCTGGAGACGTGATTCTTAACGGTGTGGTCCTCCCTGAGTTGGAAGTTGACGATATTGTGCAACTGGCGGATGTGGGAGGAAATTCTTTAAGTATTAGAACCACTCATTGCAGTAGACAGGCTCCTCCAGTGTATGTTTTCAGAAAGACTCAAACTGGTTTTTGTTTTCAACAGGTACGTACATTTTTATCTTGGGAAGAGTTTTACATTTATTCAATTCTTCATTACAGATTCAAGAAATTCAATCTACGGATTCTACATTGGTTCAATGGAATACAATATAATATTTTTCTCTGCTTTATAAAAGTCTCTTTTCGTTTCAATCCAATCAAACTTTTTAAAAAACTATGACCGGCATATTACTTTACGTTGTAGGCATCTTTTTCCCGTTGATGCCTACGAATCAAATCTATCTCCTTCACCGTCAAATCATGATCAGGCAAAACTCCTCTTTGAAGAACCTCCTCTGGCATCTTGTATTTGAAAGAACCATTCTCTAAGCACTTTGCTTGCCATTTTAGGTTGGATTTGTTTTCGGCCCAATCCATGATAAAGTATCCGCCTACCAAAGGTATGCAAAAGTAAACGAGAGTCATAAATTTCTGTCCCGCCGGTGATAGAGGTATTCTATAACCATGAATTCGGGCCTTCAACTCACGGTGGCGTGCAGACAAACTTCGCAAAAAGTTCATGTTTTAAATACATGTACCACAAGTACTCAGTACAACTACTTCAAAATCTCGTGGTGCTCCCTCATGTTGATTTACAACGGAATCGAGCAAAACGAACTTGCACTTGATATCATTCAACATCATCTTGGATCGGTACGTTAATGGATCATTGTTTTCTGGGGTTCCTTTAATAGTATTAGGTGGTGCATTTTGTAGCTTCGGTTCTTTTCAAACATGGCGAGCTGGCATTGCGAGATTTGGTCAAACGCACGAAGGACGCCGTTTTGAAAGAACGATCCTCCGTCGTAATTATTTCAAGTGACCTTCAGATAAAAAGTGCCCTTGCCCAAATGATGCGTCACCAGCTTATCATCGTAAAGGTAGGTGAAAGCAATTGTAATTGTTGGTATCATCTCTTATTGCTTTCATATATATAGACAGTTGTGGGTAAGCGTGGAAACGCCTCTAGGGCTGTTTATTGTCTTTGCCCTCGTCGAGCTATATTGATGTCCAGATTCGCCAAGCTGGGAGAAAGTGTGCGCTCAAGGTTTTCGTCGATGCATCAATTCGTTATCAACGAGTTGTGCGTGGAAGGATCCGATTCGAGATTGAATGTGACTCGTAGTGTTTGCAGTCGTTGTTTTTGGTGGTTTAAATCAGGATCAGATGACAGCGATAGGTTCCTATTTGACGTCAAGGAGGTAGTTGATCAACATTACAGCCTCCGAGATGACCCAGACTGGTTTCAGGCTGGTGAATACTATGACAGCAAAACCGCGGAGGAAATCTGGGAAACTCCTGAAGGACAAGCAGTTATTTGTTTAGCAGGCGTCGCCTTTGATGAATTGGTGGCACACAAGGTCATCATACAGGTTCCTAGATTTGGAGTACGCACGGAGACCGACCCGGAGGCCGAACTGCAAGAAGAACCTGTTGCTCCAATTTTGAAAAACTCGACACCAACTGAAGGTTTATTAGCTGAGAAACTTGCTCAGAGAGGAGTTAAGCGAGTTCGAACGAATGACTTGGTATATGAAACCAAGAGACGCAAGACGTCATCGAACATCATTAAGAAAGAGCTCAAGGAAGACTTGTTGGACGAAAAGGAAGAGGATACCAATGAATGGTATTGCTGTAACTGGAACAATTTTCTGCAGAGTTACAGAGGAGAGGTTGTCGCCGACTATTGGGCTTCCATTTTGGAAACAACGAGCGATGATAAAGGAATCATACAGAGAAAGCAGCACGGAGCCAGGGTTATCATCAATGCTGCATGTCAACTAGCTATCCATAAAGTAAGTATTCCATTTGAAGAATTCCAATTATTAATAGTTTAAAATAGAATTTTCAATCGAAAGAAGGGGATGTGCTGTTGACACTACCTTCTATGGACTCCAAGGCGGTGTCCGTTAGCGAGATTATAATGTACAATGATAGTCAAGTTCACAGAGAGCTTTGCGAAAGATACTCTTATGCACCTGAAGATGTGCCTTCCGTAGTTGAAACTTGTTTGGGGCTTCTACAAGATAATGATTCAGGGTTTTCATTTGATAGACCTACTCAGAAGATAAAGATTCATTGGGGCACGACAATGGCAATTATTCGTTTAGAAACCTCTTTTAATCATGTAACTCGTTCGTTAGGTCCAGATCGCGCCAAGGTGTTGAGGCTATTGCAGGATAAAGGTGCTTTAGAAGACCATCAAGTCACTGATCTTGGAGTCATGTCCCCAAAAGCCGCTCGCTCCAGTCTGATGCAGCTTTTCACTGGGGGATATATCATACAGGAAGAAATATCAAAGAAACCTGATTTACAAGCTGCTCACACTAATTATATATTTCGTTTCGATCCTAGGAAACTGGAAAAAATTGTGGCATTAATGGCTATGAAGACGCTTTTAAATCTTAGGACGCGATTGCGAGTCATCACGTCGAGGAATCAAGTACTTTTAAAATCTGGCGCTCAACATGAATCAGATGATATTGAACTCAAGATACAGGGAATGCATCGATACCGGAAATTGCAAGATGCAGTCTTAAAATTAAATGTGTCCATTCAAAAAGTCGATGTTACTTGCATTGTTATGTCAGATTTGTACATCAAAAATGCCAGTGCATCAAGTGATGTTCCGTTATACGAAACTTAATTATTTTAAATTTACACTAAAATTCATTGGAAGGAGATTCAAAGATCTTGCCAGAAAATGTAGTCCAGAATCCTGAAACTGGTGAGCTTTATTTCTTATTTCATACTATACTTACCTGGTTGAAGTCCGCCAATTCCGATTGGGCCAATACGCACTCTGTGCAAACGCAGCACTTCCAATCCAACCATCTCGCACATGCGTCTTATCTGACGGTACCTTCCCTCTTGTAACACGAACCGCAGTTGATTATCGTTGATCCATTCTACCTTGGCTGGTTTCAACGGCCTTGAACCAAACGACAGACCATGGCATAGCAGTGGAATGACATCCCGGTTTAACGAATCTCGAGTGTGCGTATCAAACATATCTATCTGGGAACCCAACTCACGA
>Ga0105054_10012877_pt1 | contig 10172 bp, 11 predicted proteins | sample BON02_FD_78091 | JGI IMG/M metagenome (GOLD analysis project Ga0105054, IMG submission 78091) | Freshwater microbial communities from Lake Bonney liftoff mats and glacier meltwater in Antarctica - BON-02 (megahit assembly) | ecosystem: Environmental > Aquatic > Freshwater > Ice > Glacier... | reverse complement strand
TGTGTGTGTTGTTGTGTGTGTGTTGTTGTGTGTGTTGTTGTGTGTGTGTGTGTTGTTGTGTGTGTTGTTGTGTGTGTTGTTGTGTGTGTTGTTGTGTGTGTTGTTGTGTGTGTTGTTGTGTGTGTGTGTGTTGTTGTGTGTGTGTTGTTGTGTGTGTGTTGTTGTGTGTGTGTGTGTGTGGCTCAAGTTATTTGTCGAGCTCGAGCAATCCCCTCAGGGTGGGTTGTGTCTGTGCGCGCTGCCTCGGGTAGCCAGTGTGTCTCTTTGTCACCATTCCGTGGAATGGTTGGCTTCGGGGGAGGCCGGAGCCGCGACCGGTCCGCGTCAAGGGGGACGCGGGCTGGGAGTGGCTCCACACACTGGCGGGGATGGTGGAGCCATGGCGACTGGGACGAAAGCAGAGAGAGGGCACAGGAAAGAAGTGTCGACCAGAAGCTGAAAGAGTCTTCGAGGGAAAACAACCGCCTCAAGGACCAATGCAAGGCATTGGACAGGGAGAACGACAGGTTGTGTCACCCGGTTGGGGATGGAGACTGGTGGTCCAAGGATTGGGGGAAGGATTGGGCTTGCGGGTGCGGGTTCATGAATTTTGCCAAGAGAGTGGAGTGCCTAAAGTGCAAGAAAGCCAAGGAAGCGGGACCGGCCGCGAGCCAAGGTGGGGGGAGTGGTTCGGCAACCCCAGCCACGTGGACAATTGGCAAGGGCAAAGAAGTGGTGGCCACAGGGGGCAAAGCGATGGAGGAGTTGGCGTTTTGGCAAGGGGTGGTCAAGATGCACAAGGGAGCGGAAGCCACAGGGCAGGCAGAGTTGCTGGCAATGGCCGAAGCCCAAGTGGCGGGCTTGGACAAGCAAGTAAAGGCGGGGAGGCCTTTGCCTGCAAGGTACCAGGCGGCAGAAGCCAAGGTGACGAGGGCGTTGGCCATGCAGGATGCAGCCCTTGCCAAGGTGGTAGCCATGGAGGCTGCCCTGGAGGCAGGGGTGAAATCGTTGCAGGAAACCATGGATGCGCTGGTGGAAGCGCAGCAAGACCTGGCGGCCACGAAGTTGGAGCTGGATGCCCCAAGCCCACCCCAGAAAGAGGAGGGGTTGGCGGAGGTCATCCAGGGAGCGGTGAACGGGCTGATCCAGAAAGGGGCGCTGGTCTCCAACAGCTCAGAGGTCTTGTGTGCAGAGGCCCTGGCGGAAGTGGTTGCAGAACTACTGGAGGCCAAGGGGAAGCCACCAATTCCTCGATGGAACGAGGAAATGGGATAAGGGCAGGGGAAAGGGGAGGCAAGCCCGGTTCCGGAGCCTCCGGATCCCAAAGGCCCCGAGGAGGAGGAAGCCAAAGAGGATGCCGAAGCGGATGTGAACCAGTCGCAGGAAGTGTCAGCGGGGCTGGCGCTGGCGATGGAGGCGGCGAAAGCCACAGCGGCAGCGGCAAAAGCGGCCCGGACCACAGCTGCAGCAGCAGTAGCGACCGAAAAAAAAGGAGAAACAGCAAGGCAAGGAGGCAGGTCCCGGTCTCCCGTAAAGGAGCCAGCACACGTGGTTTCCTAAAGGGGAGGAGGCCGGCCTGGGCGGTTGCCCAGGCGCCGGCGGCTTGCTTGTGCGCGCTGCCGTTAGGCGGATTTGCGTCTGTCGTGTTTCCCCGTCCCCCCCCCTGCTTGCTGGGTCCGGTGTGGGGTGGGAGGGGGTGAAGGGGCTGTCGCCCCGTGGGCCGGGCCGGCCGTTGGGAGCTGAGCTTTGCAGCAGTAGCGGCAGCAGTCGTGTGCAGTTGTTGACCAGCAGTGTGGGTCGTGTGTCGACGGAGGCGGTGTCGGCGTGTGGTTGGGGGTTGGAGTATGACATGGAAGGTCATGGTGTTGCGGCGCAGGTGACGGAGGGAACGTTGTCGGTGGCTGTTGGAGTTGGTGGCATGGAGGGGTCGTGTCTGGGAAAGGTGGAGCTGTGAGAAGGGGTCAGGTTGGGCACCACTTGTTGCAGTTTTACCGCAACCATGCTTGTCACAATGTCTTCTGTAGGATCAGTAGTTGTGGCAGGTGTGGGCAGTTGCGGAGGTTCGCTTGTGGTTGCTGGTGGTAATGTCCCTGCCATGAATGATTTTGTTGCGGAAGATTTTGCCTATATCTATACTGCTGATGATGGCATTGCTGCCCCTGTGGAAATCATGGTGTCGGTGCAGGAGGTCTGCAGTGATGGTGAGTATGACGAAGGACAGGAGAAGGAGGGCAGCAAGCAGTCCCGCCAGCACAGTAGCCAGTGTAGCCAGAGTGAGTTGCGGTGGTTCGCGAAACTCGCCGTTCGTGCAGCGGCTCGACGGGCTCGAGCAGCCGCTAGCTGCAATGTTGAGGGGTTTGGGGGTGGGTGGCACGGATGGAGAAGCGAAAAGCTCCGTTCCAGAAATTGCCGCTTAGGCAGCCAAGAGCGCCAGGCCCAGTTGTCGCCGGGAAGGCGGAGGACCGGCCCCCGGACGTGCAAAGCGCAGCATCCCGTGGAGGAGCTGTCCGGAGCCAAGCCTCGGTTGAGGAGCGGCGCCAGGCACTCGCCGAAGCGGAGGGTGGTTTGGAGGCAGACGAACGACGCAAGCAAGAAGCACTTAAATTGTGCGAAGAAAGCGACAAGGAATTGCGAGAAGCAATTGATCAAAAAAAGTTGGACCTGGCATCCTTGCACCTGGAGGAGAGCACCTTCGGGCCAAGGAAGGAGAAGGAGTACCCGGAGCAGCGCGCCCAGAAGGGCCGGCAACTTGCCCGGTATCGATGCTCGGAGGTGTGGCCATCCCATCCAGGAAATCGCTCACAGAGCGAAGAGCATGGTGCCCAGGAGTTGGCCCGGATGTTCGTGGGAAGCCCGGTGTTTGGCATTAGCGCCAAGGGCGAATGCACGGTTGATTACGGGCAAGGCCCAATCGCGTGCTGGATGTTCGCTCCGTCGCATGACAACGACGATATAGCAAGGGAAAGGAAAGTGTTCGCCCTGGCAGCGCTCCAATCCTTGGGAGAATGCCATCCCTCGACGTGCACGGAGGTGGAGAAGATCGCAGCCACAGCACCCAAGGCACCAAGGACGCCACCAGGTGGTGGGCGAATCCCGGTGCGGAAAGGCGTGCGATTGCGAAGCGTGGAGAGGAAACCTGCGGAGGTCAAGCAGGAGAAACTCAGAAGGGACGCTCGTAAGGTGTTCCAACCGCCGCAGAAAGCGGCAGCGGGGAAAAAGGGCATCAAAATGGCGGCGCCGGTGCCCGTCGGCAGGCGAGTGCGGAAAGAAGTCAAGAAGGTGCCGATCAGACGTGTGCAGAAGCCCCAGGACCGCAAGCCGAGGAATCAGAGGTCCCCGACAACTTCCAGCGGCGAAAGCTCAGAGGACTCCGAGGAGGAGAGTTCGGTGGAGCGAGGGCCCTCTCCGCGCTCGGCGTCGGCGCCGCCCTCGCCACCAGAGCAGGAACCAGTTCTGCTGGGGGACGTGCGCCTCAGGGCGGCGGAGAAGTGCACGGCCACCACGAATGGCCAGAGGAAGGTGGAGGAGGACGAGAAGTTCCTGCGTCAGGAGGCCGAGGACTCAGGTGAGGTGCCAAAGCCCCTGCGAGAACCGGAGTTGTGGAAACCAATTCCACCAACCACGGAGACGTCGCTCCAGTGGAGGTGCACATCGGAGGAGTATCGCAGGATGCAAGAGATGTACGCCAGGTTCCGCACACCGGACACCTTGGAGACCATGGGGAGCCGGGAACAGCGCAACACCAACTACCGCCGTGCGAAGTCCCTGGGGTGGGTCATCGCGGCAGCCCAGGCCGGAGACCCGTGCACTGAATCCTTGCTCATTGCGCAAGGCCTCTTGGCGCACCCGCGCGGGGCGCGCGCGGACGTGTTGTTGGAAAGTGTGGTGCGCAGCACAGGCTACGTCGAAGAGCAGATCATGCTGTGCGACCGTGGGCCAGGAGGAGGGAAAAGGCCGGTCAAGGTCGACTACGACGAGTACGGCTCGTGGGTCACCGGCATCCCGAACGGAGGCTGGATCTACAAAGACCAACTCGCGTGCGGCAGCAGTAGCGACCAGCCGTGGATCGAGGAGGAGCAGCAGGAGCGAGAGGAAGCACAGGAGGCGGCTGTGCAAACCCTCAAGGAGCCGCAGCTGTTCGACAAGGCCCCGTGGAACGGGAGGTCTCCGGCGCGCAAAAGGCAGCAGGAGCCAGCCAAATGCACGTCGGAGCAAAAGGCAGCCGACTGCCAGCACAACAAAGAGCCCTGCAAGTTCTTCTTCAAGGGGAATGGCTGCGCGCGGGGGGACCAGTGCTGGTTCTGCCACGTGTGCAAACCAGCAGGAGGGAAAGGTAAAGGCAAAGGGAAGGGCAAGGCCAAAGGCAAAGGCCAAACCCCGCCGCGGAGCGACCAAGGTGCAGGAGGTTGGGTGTGGGAGGAGGACCCGTACCACAAGGTGTGCCGTGGCTGTACGTCGCGCCGCGGTGCAAGGCGTACGCGAAGCCGGCGAGCTTGGAGTCGGCAGCCAGCGTCGAGACCAGGAGGGAGGAGGAATCCGGAGGCGCGGATGGTCCCCTCGACATGGACCCCAAAACACAAGAAGAACTTCGGGAGTTCGAACAAAAAGGAGCTGAGGCTCCTCAGAAAGTGGCTCGGAGGACCCCACGGAGGTCTCGTGGAAGCGCCACAGGCAGACGTAGGAGAAGATGTGAGAGACGGCCGGCGGCACTCAGTTCTTTGCAGGAGTATCACCATGATGTCAGGACCTTGTCATTCGTTGTACCTGTGCATGGACCGGATGGGATGGAAAGCCGCGCCCTTTCTCCCAGTGCGTGTCTCCGTCAGGGATTGAAAGCCGCGCGCTTTCTCCCAGTGCGTGGGCCGGTTGCGCATAGCAGCGACGGCGCACGCGCGCAAATTGATCACAAGCCCGACGGTGCGCAGAGGGCGCGCCTCACGACCAAAAAGGATGTGGTGCAGCGTATCGCGCATCACAGTAGTGTCAGCAAAGGGAACAGGGGGCGTTTGCACCCTGGCAGGGACAAGGGGTGGGAGGGCGGGCCGGGCCGGAGGGACTTTGGGTTTGTTGCCGGGGTTCTCGCGTTGTGGTGGCTCCCCGCTGCCACCCCCACTTGCCTTGCTGCCGGTGCCCCCATTTCCAAACGCGTCGACTGCTATCATGGTTGTATGGTGGAGGGCGAGGTGTTGGTGATGAGGTGGACCTTTTGGCAAGAAAGGAGGCGGCTTGGTGAAGCCAAAAAACCCGGGCCGGGTGCTAACCAAGATAAGGAAGGGGCTGGGGAGAGACTCACCGTGGGGTCCGTCAATGTCACGTCGCTGACGGACAATTGGAAATTGTTGGAACCGCTAGCTGTGGATGTGTGGTTGTTGCACAAGTTTTGGTTCCACCAACATGAAGCAGCTGGGCTTCCACATGCTCTGGGGCAAGGAGCAAAGTGACGGCACCACCCTTGTGGGCATTGCTGTCAAGGACGGGAGAGCTAGGGTGTTGGAGCTGCCCGGACTCCCGAAGGAGTGGTTGGAAAGAGTTGTTGCGGCATTGTGGACGCCTGCGGTAGGCGTGTCCGTGGTCTTGGTGAGCATGTATGGGTTCACGTCACCAACGGCGGCGCAGAAAACCAGCCTCAACCACCTTTTGCTTTGGTTGTTGGAACTGTCTGAAGAAAAAGGTGCGGTGCAGTGGATGATAGGCGGTGACCTCAACGTTCAGCTGCATGAGCTTCCGGCGACCTATTGGCTGGCGGCCACGGGCTGGAAGGATGTGCATGATGGTGCCACGTGTGTGGCAGCCAGGACGATCAGAGCCAGAAGAATTGATGCGGTGCTTTGTAACAGGCATGTGCAGAGCAGGATCAAGGAGGTTGAGCTCATATGGGACGCAGGCTTTCCAGTGCATGCGGTGCAGCTGGTCAAAGTGCAAGGAGGCCCCCCGCCCAAGCACAGGGTGTGGAAGGCGGGTAGGCAGTATGGCGAAGAAGTGCTCCCCAAAAAGGAGCACCAAGGCTTAGCCAGCAACCTGCTCAGGAGCACCAGGAGTGACTGGGACAAAGCCTGCGGGGGTCAATGCGATGTGGGGCATCATTGAACTCGTTGCGCATGAGTTCCATAGCATTGTGTCAGGTAAAGGCACACCCGATGAGGTGCAGGGGAAGTATGCCTGGCAAAACGAGACGCCGGCCAAAGTGGGGTTTGCGGCGGACGCGACCTCGGTGGAGCTCAGACAAGCTGCGCGCAGGAAAAGGCAGCTCCAGCATCTCCGTGTGCTGCAAGGTAGCAGCAGCGTGGTTGCTGGGCAGGCCAGGGCGCACATCACCAGGGCTCTGCTCAAGCAGGGCGGAGAGCCGTTCTGCAGTAAGCTGAAGGCTGCCAGGTGTGTGGGCGACTTTGAAGTTCTGGTTGAGCAGGCCAGGAAGGATGAAGACAAGGTCCTTGAATCGCACAGGGTGAAGCGCAAGCAGCAGTGGTTTGAGTGGACCAAGGATGGCTGGGAAAAGGACAAGAGATCCATCTACAAGTGGATCCGTGAGGGACCCCAGCCCATGAGTTGCGTGGCGCCGACGGTGGGACCGGATGGCGAGCTGCGCATTGGGAAGCAAGGGCAGGTTGAAAGGGTGGAAGAAGAGTGGTGGAAGCTATGGCAAGTACCGGCGCCCAACATGGCAGCCATTGAACATCTTGTCCGGCCGTTCCAAGGTCTTGGAGCGCCCCACAGGAAAACGGCCTTGACGGAGGAGCTCCTGTTTCGGAGGGCCCAGAAGTTGTCAGCCAAGAAGGCGGCTGGGCCGGATGACTGGGGAGGGGAACAGCTCAGAGCCTGGCCCCGCGAGTTGTGGGGCAGGGTTGAAATGTTCCTGGCCATGGTTGAAGAAACCGGGGTCTGGCCGGACAGCCTGTGCAAAGGCACGGTAGTTCTGCTCCCCAAAGGAGGCAGTGGGGCAGCATTGGAGTTCCGGCCAATTGTCCTGTTGCCGCTCATCTGCAGACTCTGGGCGCGGGTGAAGGCAAAGGACCTGGAGTATTGGATGGTTGGCATCCGTCCTCTGCCGGGTTCGTGCAAAGGAGCCGAGGAGCAAGGTTATGGAGCAGGCGATGGCGAGGGGGCAGGAGGCAGGCGGACTGGCGCTTGACTTTTCCAAAGCCTACGACAGGATAGTCCTTGAGTTCCCGAGTAAAGTGGCGGAGGCGGCCAGGATGCCCAAGTGGCTGGTCGCGCCCATGCTGGACATGTATAAGGCGCCCCGCCAGGCGCGCATCATGGACACGTACGGGGGGCTCAAGGTGCCCACGCATGGGTTGGTACCGGGCTGCCCTTCAGCCTCGTTTTGGATGGCCATCTGCATATCCTTGGATCTTTCACATGAGGGGGCTCAGTATGGGGCCCACGGTGAGAGGCTGGGTGGATGATCTCACTGCGTACACATTTGGTAGGGAGGAGTGCAAGGAACTGATGCAGGAGGGCTGCGCCGCCATCTTGGAATACGAGCAAGCCGGGTACGAGGTCAACAGGATCAAAAGTGGAGCACTTGGCACTTCCCCCAAGGTCATTGCTGCCATGACGGCCTGTAGTGGCGAACTTCAGCTGCCGGTTGCCACGTACATCAAGGATCTGGGCATTGTTCAAGGCATGTCTGTGGAAGCCAGGAAAAAGGCCAGAGAAAGGTGGCATGAAGCGCGCTTCCCACCCGCACGCTGGGCAATCTGGCGGCGGCCTCGGCCATGGGCGCGGGTGCCTTTGGCGTGGCCAGCAGAGTGGCGCCGAAAGGAATGTTGTAAGGGTTGCGAGAGTGGGTCGGGCATGCGTGCTTCAAAGGTAGCAGGATGGAGGCATATGAGCTCATGGTGTGGGTGGGCAACATACCGTGGAGAGCGGACCCTGTCATGCAAGTGCTCATCCGGCCTGCGGACTTCTTGGCGCATACGTTGGTCCATGAGTACACCAGAGCGGATCTCCAGTACATCTGGCAGGTGGGCACTAGGACGGAGGGTCCGGCGGCGGCGCTGAGGGCGGCGTGCAGCTCGGCGAACATGCAAGGCGATCTGCGCAGATGGAGTAAGGATGGGCACCCATGGGGTTACGGACCACAACACGCGCGGCAAGTGGGTGCGGAAGGCCAGAGAGATCCAGGACCTGCAAGGTCTGGAGTCGCGCAACTCTAAGTTCAAAGGCCTGGCGGCGGTGTTGGACAGCGAAGGCACCAGGAGGATGCGGAGGGGGCTTGGCCTCAGCGTTGACAGGCTGGCCGCGCTCAAGGGAGCCCAATGTGGGGACGTGGTTGTCAACGCGCAGGCCAGGTATCGGAACGGAGGCAATGCGGAGTGTCCCTGCGGTGAGGCCGTTGAAACCAGGCAGCATCTGTTCTGGGAGTGCCCCAGATGGGAGAACGCCAGGAGGCAAATCAGAGGCAACCACGGGAACCCGCAGGTGGACACCATGGCGGCTCTGACGGCGGAATTTGGCCTTGGCTGCCGGAGGTCAGGGCTTGGTGGAGAACGTTGGTGGTCACCAGGCCGGGTAGCCAGAGGGTTCAGGGGGCGGTGTACACCGATGGCTCTGCGCTCTTCCCCAAAGACCCCCAGATCAGGGTGGCCAATTGGTCGGTGGTCTGGCGCACCAGTGATGGGGTATGGCACGCAGTCTCGGGCACGTGCACGCCCTCGCACTCTGCTGCCAGGGGAGAAGTTGAGGCCCTCCTTCATGTGTGCCTGTGGACGGTCGGAGAGTGTTGGGTCATGGTTGACTGTGAGGCGGTAGTCTATGGGTTCCAAGCGCTGAGGCGTGGGGGGCCCTGCTACCAGAAGTTGCTAAGAGGTCCCTGTGGGGACCTCTGGAAGCGTTTCCCCGATCATCAACACGTCAAGCTAGGAAGCGAAGAGCGACGGCGATGCCGGCCGCGCTCAAAGACAGGCCGAAAAGGGCCCGGCTCACCAAAGTGGTGGTGGAAAAGCTCGAAGACAAGGAAGTGCAGGAGTTCGCGTGGAACGGCATGAGGCGGTTTCTGACGGCTGAGCAGGCTGCGGAGCTTGTGCTGAGGCCCATGGGTGTGGCCCCTGAGGGGTGCCACCAGCTTGAATGTGCGGAAGGCCCGTACAACGAGTGGGGCAAGTGGGAGAAGCCCAAAAGTGGAGGAGTCAAGTGGTTCATGGAGTGCGCCAAGTGTGGCAAAAAGGCTGGGGAGAGCAGCAGATGGGGTGCGCTGATGCGCACGGCCTGCGATGCCCCAGTGCTGGGCTGGAACCAAGAGCGGCAAGAAATGGAGATTATGGTGGACTCCAGCTTGCATGAGTGTCGCAGGTGCGGCTTGCAATGCCCTCATGGCCATGTGGGCACGGCCTCAAGGGCTGGTTGCCCGGTCCATGTGGCCACCCTGGCGGGCACCCCCAGGGAGGAGGCCACAAGGTGGCAGAGGAAATGGGTTGCCATCCAAGGCCTGTGGGGCAAGGCGGCGTATGGGCAGGAAGGGGGTGAGGTTCACCCGCTTGCTGGTGCCCCCGCCTCCCTGCAGCCGGTGCAAGGAAACATCCCACCACCACCTCTTCTTCCCCCTGTTAGGGGCCCGGAAAGGGAAGAAGGTAGGGATGGTGATGCCCCTGGTGGTGCGGCGGTTGGGTGGAACCGGCTGCTAAGGTACAATTCGCACATGGCAGTTGATCTGGTGGGAGGATTAGTGTGCCTGAGGTGCGGTGACACGGCGGGAAGAGCAGCGCTAAGGCAAAGGTGGTTGGGAGCACCTTGCCGTGAGGAGCTTCGCCCAGCCGCAATGCCGAGGAGGGTAATTGCGGCCCTGAATTTGCAGCCCAATGAATGGAGGTCCCGGCTCTCGCCGCCTAAGGCGGCGAGAGTTACGGCGCTCTTGGATTCTGAGGTCGGAGGGGCGACCGGGACGGTAGGGCGTGCCGGGGTGCTGCGATGGCAGCACCGGGGGATGTAGGTTCGAACGGTGCCTCGGGCGGACTGACCGCACCAAGGCGAGTCGTAAGAGAGATTGTGTGTGTGTATGTGTGTGTGTGTTCGTGTGTGTTCGTGTGTGTTCGTGTGTGTTCGTGTGTGTTCGTGTGTGTGTGTGTGTGTGTGTGTGTGTGTCTGTGTGTGTGTGTGTGTCTGTGTCTGTGTCTGTGTCTGTGTCTGTGTCTGTGTCTGTGTCTGTGTCTGTGTCTGTGTCTGTGTCTGTGTCTGTGTCTGTGTCTGTGTCT
>Ga0105054_10012873_pt1 | contig 10174 bp, 10 predicted proteins | sample BON02_FD_78091 | JGI IMG/M metagenome (GOLD analysis project Ga0105054, IMG submission 78091) | Freshwater microbial communities from Lake Bonney liftoff mats and glacier meltwater in Antarctica - BON-02 (megahit assembly) | ecosystem: Environmental > Aquatic > Freshwater > Ice > Glacier... | reverse complement strand
ATTTGTATTAGGGCGTTACCCAAAAAGGGTCGTGCTTTTCACTATATCTTTTTAATTTTGTTCTCGATACAATTCTGTAAAAAAAAACAGAATCACTCGAACGGACCATTAAAAAGGATACTGTTTCAATCACTAACGCAAAAACTCAAGAGTATCATTAATCTTGAGTTTTTTCTTTTCGAAAAATAGACATATCTTGCTAACTGTTATGCATGCATAATAAATTCAATTTTAAGATTATGAAATATAAGCACATCTTTGAACCTTTAGATTTAGGATTTACAACGTTAAAAAATAGAATTTTAATGGGCTCTATGCATACGGGTTTAGAAGAAGAAAAAAATGGTATTGATAAAATTGCAACCTACTATGCAGAAAGAGCAAAAGGCGGCGTAGGTTTAATTGTAACAGGAGGAATTTCACCAAATATTCAAGGTTGGACAGGTCCTTTTGCAGCAAGAATGTCAACAAAAAAACATGCAATACATCATCAAAAAATAACAGAAGCAGTGCATAAAGAAGGAGGTAAAATATGTATGCAAATTCTGCATTCTGGACGTTATGGTTATCATCCTTTTAATGTTGCTCCCTCTAAACTAAAATCTCCAATAACACCTTTTACACCATTTAAATTAACACAATCAGGAATTAAAAGAACAATTCGTGATTTTGTAAATTGTGCAGAATTATCTAAAATGGCAGGGTATGATGGGGTAGAAATTATGGGTTCAGAAGGCTATTTAATCAATCAGTTTATAGCAAAAAGAACCAATAAAAGAACAGATAATTATGGAGGAGAATATGAAAATAGAATGCGTTTACCGATTGAATTGGTAAAGCAAATTAGAGAAGCTGTTGGTAAAGAATTTATCATTATCTACAGATTATCAATGATAGATTTGGTAGAAAATGGAAGTTCTTGGGAAGAAGTGGTTCAACTAGGAAAAGAAATTGAAAAAGCAGGCGCAACCATTATAAATACAGGTATTGGTTGGCATGAATCTAGAATACCAACAATTACAACCTCTGTGCCAAGAGGAGCATTTACGTGGGTTACAAAAAAAATGAAAGAAGAATTGTCAATTCCATTGATCACTTCTAATAGAATAAATATGCCAGAAACTGCTGAAAAAATATTATCAGAAGGTGATGCAGATATGATTTCTATGGCGCGTCCTTTTTTGGCAGATCCAGAATGGGTGAATAAAGCTGAAGCAGAAAAAGCAGATGAAATAAATACATGTATTGGTTGTAATCAAGCGTGTTTAGACCATGTTTTTGAACAGAAAGTGGCAAGTTGTTTGGTAAATCCAAGAGCTTGTCATGAAACAGAATTGAATTATAATACAACTGATAATCCTAAGAGAATAGCCGTAATTGGATCAGGACCAGCTGGTTTAGCAGCGTCTACTATTGCTGCACAAAGAGGGCATATTGTTACGTTGTTTGATAGTGAATCTGAAATTGGAGGACAGTTTAATATAGCGAAACAGATTCCGGGTAAAGAAGAGTTTTATGAAACAATAAGATACTTTAAAAAGCAAATCGAATTGCATCATGTTACCGTAAAATTAAATACTAGAGTCTCAATAGATGATGTCTTAAAAACAGATTTTGACGAAGTAATTTTAGCGACAGGAATAAAACCTAGAATGCCATCAATAGAAGGGATTGAACATGAAAAAGTATTGAGCTATTTAGATGTGTTAAAACATAAAAAACATGTTGGTAAAAGAGTTGCTGTAATTGGAGCAGGGGGAATTGGTTTTGATGTTTCTGAATACTTAGCACACGAAGGAGAAGGTACTTCTCAAAATATTGATGCGTGGTTAAAAGAGTGGGGAATTGATAAAACGTTAACTGCTAGAAGTGGAATTGAAGGAGTTAAATCAGAAATAGCACCATCACCTAGAGAAATCTTTATGTTCAAAAGAAGTAAAGGTAAATTTGGAGCAAATCTAGGAAAAACTACAGGTTGGATTCATAGATCTACATTAAAAAAGAAAAACGTACAGTTTATAAACAGCGTTGAGTATACTAAAATTGACGATCAAGGGTTGCATTATGTTCAAAATGAAGAAGCAAAAATTTTAGAGGTTGATAACATTATTATTTGTACAGGTCAAAACCCGTTAAAAGAATTATTAGTCCCATTACAAGAAAATGGATTAAAAGTACATGTCATAGGAGGTGCAGATTTTGCATCTGAGTTGGATGCAAAAAGAGCAATAGATCAAGGTGCTAGATTGGCAGCAAAATTGTAAAACTCATCCATTACAGACTATTTTTATCCACAAATAATTACGATATTTGCTTTTCAACTATTAAAAACAGAACGATTATGTCAATGAATAAAAATACAGTATTGGCTTGGGCAACTTTTATTATGATAATTGTTGGCTTGGGGTTAATAGCGTTAGGAGCTTTTAGATACGATGATGTAGCAGGTTGGGGATTTGCTGCTGTTGGTGTTGGTTTCTTTGCAGTTGCTTGGGTATTTAATGCGTTAAAAGGAAGAGTGTGAAATAAGTTTACAGTTTTCAATTCTCAATTGGAATTCATAGTTTCAGTTATAATATTCAAAAATAAATTTTCAAAAAATAGATAGAATGTCAGACGATAAGAAAGTCATCTTTTCGATGAATAAGGTTTCTAAAACCTATCAAAGTACAAACAAACAAGTTTTAAAAGATATTTATTTAAGCTTTTTTTACGGAGCTAAAATAGGTGTTCTTGGTTTAAACGGATCCGGAAAATCAACCTTATTAAAAATTATAGCAGGTGTAGAAAAAAATTACCAAGGAGATGTTTCTTTTTCTCCAGGATACAACGTTGGGTATTTAGAGCAAGAGCCTAAATTAGATGACGATAAAACTGTTATTGAAATTGTAAGAGAAGGTGTTGCTGAAACAGTTGCTATTTTGGACGAATACAATAAAATCAATGATATGTTTGGTTTAGAAGAAGTGTATTCTGATGCAGATAGGATGGATAAGTTGATGGCGAAACAAGCAGAGCTTCAAGATAAAATTGATGCTTCTAATGCTTGGGAATTGGATACTAAGCTAGAAATAGCCATGGATGCTTTAAGAACTCCAGATGGTGATACTCCAATTAAAAACTTATCAGGAGGAGAAAGAAGAAGAGTAGCATTGTGTAGATTGTTGTTACAAGAACCAGAAATTTTATTATTGGATGAGCCAACGAATCACTTAGATGCTGAATCTGTACACTGGTTAGAACATCATTTAGCACAATATAAAGGAACTGTAATCGCCGTAACGCACGATAGATATTTCTTAGATAATGTTGCTGGTTGGATTTTAGAATTGGATAGAGGAGAAGGAATTCCTTGGAAAGGCAATTACTCTTCTTGGTTAGATCAAAAATCTAAACGTATGGCTCAAGAAAGTAAAACTGCTTCTAAGCGACAAAAAACATTAGAACGAGAGCTAGAATGGGTTCGTCAAGGAGCAAAAGGTCGTCAAACAAAACAAAAAGCACGTTTGAACAATTACGACAAATTAATGAGTCAAGACCAAAAACAAGTTGATGAAAAGTTAGAAATTTACATTCCAAATGGACCAAGATTAGGAACGAATGTGATTGAAGCAACGGGAGTTTCAAAAGCTTTTGGCGACAAATTATTATATGAGAACTTAGAATTTAATCTTCCGCAAGCGGGAATTGTCAGAATTATTGGCCCAAACGGAGCAGGAAAAACTACCATTTTTAAAATGATAATGGGTGAAGAACAACCTGATAAAGGAAGTTTCAACGTTGGTGATACTGCAAAGATCGCTTATGTAGATCAGCGCATTCTAATATTGATTCAGATAAATCTATTTGGGAAAACTTTTCTGACGGACAAGAATTGGTGATGATGGGAGGAAAGCAAGTGAATTCTAGAGCTTATCTAAGTCGTTTTAATTTTGCTGGAAGCGAACAAAATAAAAAAGTATCTGCACTTTCTGGTGGAGAACGAAATAGATTGCATTTAGCAATGACGTTGAAAGAAGAAGGAAACGTTTTATTATTAGATGAACCAACAAACGATTTAGATGTAAATACGTTACGAGCTTTAGAAGAAGGTCTAGAAAATTTTGCTGGTTGCGCTGTAGTAATTAGTCACGATAGATGGTTTTTAGATAGAGTTTGTACACATATTCTAGCTTTTGAAGGCGATAGTCAAGTGTATTTCTTTGAAGGTTCTTTTACCGATTATGAAGAAAATAAAAAGAAACGTTTAGGTGGAGATTTGATTCCAAAACGACTTAAGTATAAAAAACTGATTAGATAATTTTACCTGTTTTTATTGAGGATATAATAGTCATTTTTATGATTAATAGTATAGTTGCCTTTATATATTTTTTTCTAAAGAACTATTAAAAAAGGTGAAAAAAGAAAGTGCTAATAGTAGTTTTGGAAATGTAGTTTTAAATAAACTCATGTTCAATTATAGGTTTGTGAAAACGTAAACAAATTACAAAAAAAAACAACTCTTTTTATTTTAATTACCTGTAATCTAAATTATTAACTTACTTTGTTAAGTCTTGTAATATTTTTGGTATACATTTTAAGTTTTTTTACATCTTTTAATAAACCAATTGTAGAGCGATAGGGAACATTTTTTTGATCGTGATTTATCCTAGCAATTTTATACAATTGTTTCCAATGTACACGCATTTCTTTTAAAGCTTGTAGATAATTTGTTTTGCTAGCATCATAAATATGAGTTGGTTCTGCTAAAATTCCGTTTAACTCTAAAATTTTAAAGTTTCCATTTTCTAAATCTTCAAAAGTGTTGTATTTGATGTCTACTCTTCCATAGAACCAGCCATCAATTTGTTTGTTTAAACTATTGATGGTTTCTTCTAGTTTACTGGAAATTAAATGATTTCCATTTATAAATTGAGTTCCTTTAGAGTGATTTCCAATATCTGAAAGTTGTATTTTCTCATCTTTCTTGATAATTGTTTCTAAGTGAATTGTAGCGTTGCTTTTAATAATTTCAATATAGTTTTTTGCGCGTTTGTCTAATGAAATAAGTTCTCTAATAGTGTGTTCTCCATCACCAACAATATGTAAAAATTTTTTAAGGGTAATAGAGGTAATTTTGCCAGATTGATTGTCTGGAAATCGAAGATAAAAAATTCCACACTCTTCTTTTTCGGTCAAAAACTCTTGAACTAAAATATCGATTGGATATTTTTCAAGATACCTTTTTAATTCATTTTCTGATGCAATTTTTTTTACCAATAAACCCCTAAAACCAATATCTGGTTTTGCAATTAAAGGATACGTAATGTTTTGTTTTGTAATTTTATTTAAAGTCTCACTAATACTAGAATTTGCTTTATGGAAAACAGTTATAGGTAAATATTCACTAGGAATTAATTGCATGGTTTTGTACTTAGATTCGGTGCCAATTCCAGAGTTTTCTATCATTGGGTTTACGGCTGTATAAAAAACCAAATTTTTTGCTTTTAATGCATGGTAAAAAGCAAAAGGAATATTCGGAATATAGAACATAGAAGTTGGCCAATATTCCCAATTAAATAATTTATATATGTTTCTTTTAGAGCTCAATTATTACTTGTTAAACAATCCATCTAAAAAGGTTTTAACTGTTTTAAACGCCAATACAATTGTGATAATTGATAATAGTATTGCAATGGCTAAAATCAAGTATGCTAACAACATAGAAACTTCCATTTTATTTATGGCTTTAAAAGCAATATTCAACGTAATTGGAGAAACAATTAAAAGCAAAATTAACACCAATAATTGTTTGAATCCTTTGCTTATTAAATCTGTATTAATGCTCATTGTTATAGTTTAAAATAGCGTTTTTAACATTCTTGTATTTCTCTAATAATTTGGCTGCAATTTCTTTGTCAATATTTAGCTCATTTGCTAACATATTAATTCCTCTGTTGACTAATTTGTCATTAGATAATTGCATATCAACCATTTTATTTCCTTTTACTTTTCCAAGCAAAATCATTGTTGATGTGGTTAACATATTCAATACCATTTTTTGCGCAGTTCCAGCCTTCATTCTAGAACTCCCAGTTACAAATTCTGGTCCAACAACAACTTCAATTGGGAATTTTGAAACTTTTGATAGCGGACTATTTTTATTACAAGTAATACAACCAGTAATAATATTTTGTTCATTACAGGCTTTTAATGCTGCAATTACATAAGGGGTAGTTCCAGAAGCTGCAATTCCAATAACTATATCTTTTTCTGATACATTATCTTGTTGTAAATCAATCCAACCTTGTGTTGTAGAATCTTCTGCAAACTCAACGGCTTTTCTGATAGCAGAATCTCCACCAGCAATTAAACCAACAACCAATTCATGCGGAACACCAAAAGTTGGCGGACATTCAGAAGCATCTAAAATACCTAATCGTCCACTTGTTCCTGCGCCTAAATAAAACAACCTTCCACCATTTTTAAGTTTTTCTACAATTATTTTTGTTAAAGCAGTTATTTCTGGGATTACTTTTTCTACTGCAAAAGCAACTGTTTTATCTTCATTATTGATGTTATGTATCAAGGCTGAAGCACTCATTTTTTCTAAGTGATTATACTTAGAATCTTGTTCTGTGGTTTTGGTAAAACTCATAAATCAAAAATAACTAAAAAAGGCGATGTAAAAATTACATCGCCTTTAAATAATATATTTATTTTTTTAAAATCTTTTTAAAATTAAATTCAAAGTTGCACTTGGTCTCATTTCTTTAGAAGTTAATTCTTCATTCGGATAATAGTAACCATTAATGTCTATTATGTGATTTTGAGCAGCATTTAGTTCGTTAATAATCTTATTTTCATTTTCTTTTAGTTCTTTAGCAATCGAAGTAAATCGATTTTTAAGTACGCTATTTTTATTTTGATTAGCCAAGGATTCAGCCCAATACGTTGCTAAATAAAAATGTGAACCTCTATTGTCTAATTCACCAACTTTACGAGAAGGAGATTTTTTATTATCTAAAAACGTATCAGTAGCACTATCTAAAGTTTCTGCTAAAACCAACGCTTCTTCATTATTATTGGTTTGTCCTAAGTGCTCTAAAGAAACGGTTAATGCTAGAAATTCACCTAAAGAATCCTAACGTAAATGGCCTTCTTTTAAAAACTGTTGTATATGTTTTGGAGCAGAACCTCCAGCGCCAGTTTCAAACAATCCACCGCCATTCATTAAAGGAACTATTGATAACATTTTTGCAGAAGTTCCTAATTCTAAAATCGGAAATAAATCTGTTAAATAATCACGCAAAACATTTCCAGAAACAGAAATAGTATCTTTTCCGTCTTTTACTCTTTGTAAGGTGAATTTTGTTGCTTCAACTGGAGATAAAATTTGAATGTCTAAATCAGTAATTTCGTAATTTGGTAAATATTTATTTATCTTTTTAATGATTTCCGCATCATGCGCTCTGTTTTTATCTAACCAAAAAACAGTTGGTATATTAGTTGCTTTTGCTCTGTTTACCGCTAGTTTAATCCAATCTTGAATAGGTAAATCTTTAGCTTGACACATTCTCCAAATATCTCCGGTTTCAACGTTGTGTTCTATTAAAATCTTTCCATTAGCATCTATAACTTGAACTTTTCCATCAGATTGAATTTCAAATGTTTTGTCATGAGATCCATATTCTTCAGCTTTTTGTGCCATTAAACCAACATTAGGAACTGTTCCCATTGTTCTTGGATCAAATGCTCCGTTTTTTTTGCAAAAATCTATAGTTGCTTGGTAGATTCCCGCATAAGAACTATCAGGAATAACCGCTTTTGTATCTTGTAGTTTTCCTTCACTGTTCCACATTTTCCCAGAAGCTCTAATCATTGCAGGCATTGAAGCGTCTACAATAACATCACTTGGCACGTGTAAGTTGGTAATTCCTTTATCACTATCAACCATTGCTAATTCTGTTCTATGATCTAGAGCAAATCTAATATCTTCTCTAATTTCAGTACGTTTATCTTTTGGTAATTCACTTAACTTTCCAAGAAGATTTCCAAAACCATTGTTAACATCAACACCAATTTTTTTAAATGTTTTCCCATGTTTTTCAAATAAATCTTTAAAATAGACACGTACTGCAAGACCAAAAATAATTGGGTCACTTACTTTCATCATGGTTGCTTTCATATGTAAAGAAAACAATACGTTTTTATCTAAAGCATCTTCAACTTGTTCATCTAAAAAGGCAATTAATGCTTTTTTACTCATTACAGTAGCATCAATAATCTCACCCGCTAATAATGGAGTCGAGGCTTTTAAAATTGTCGTTTTTCCATTTTTGTTTACATGTTCTATTTTTACATCTGTAGCATTTGTTACTGTAACAGATTTTTCATTATGAAAAAAATCTCCTTCGGTCATTGTAGCTACATGAGTTTTAGAATGTGAACTCCAAGCGCCCATAGAATGTGGGTTTTTTTTTGCGTAATTTTTTACTGCTTTTGGAGCTCTTCGGTCAGAATTTCCTTCACGCAAAACAGGATTTACTGCTGATCCTTTTACTTTATTATAACAAGCCGCCACTTTTTTATCTTCTTCAGTAATTTCTTCATCCGGATAATTTGGAATAGCAAATCCATTCTCTTGTAATTCTATTATTGCTGCTTTTAACTGTGGAACAGAAGCACTAATATTTGGTAATTTTATAATGTTTGCTTCTGGTGTTTTTGCCAAATCTCCTAATTCTGCCAATGCATCATTTACTTTTTGATCTTCGGTTAAATACTCTGAGAAATTTGCTAATATTCTTGCCGCTAAAGAGATGTCTTTAATTGCAATTTCTATTCCTGATGCAGCCGTAAATGCTTGCACAATTGGTAAAAAAGAATATGTTGCTAAAGCTGGAGCTTCATCGGTTTTAGTATAAATAATTGTAGCATTTTTTGTCATTGCTTATATTTTTGATGATTGTTTTTTGTTACGATTTAATTCAGTTTTTAGATTGAATTAAGTGTTACAAATTTAGTGATTAATGATGAGAAAAATTCTATCAAATAATTAATAATGTGATATCTTAAATATGAATTCAATAAAAAACAGCTCTTGAAAATAGAATTTGTTATTAAAAACAAAAGCCATATCTAACAATTGCTTGTTATGATATGGCTTCTTTGAAATACTGTCTGTTAATCTTGTCGTATTCCTACAACGTTTTACAAGTAGTTACTCAACAAGTGAATAACTATACCTCAATAAAAAATTAACTTCTTTTATTTCAGTTGTTGAATTGTCTAGTTCCATTTACACATTCTGTATAGATATTACCAATAATGACAACTCGATGTGTTTTTCAAGTTTAAAGAAATTTTTGCTTGCGCTTTGATTCTGAACTTTCGTTAGTCCTCTTTTTACAGATCACTTTCCTCGAGTTCTAAAAATGAATTATCATTGCTGTAAATCACTTTTACTTTGTTTATGAAAAACGATGATAAAGAACGTTACTTTATGTATTCTCGATATAACAATATACTTAGTCTTGTGAATAATTATATTATTACTTCGTTTCTACATTTCAAATATAGAACACCATTTTAAAAAAACAATTTTTTTAACTAATTAGTAGTCAACATGATATGAACATACTTTATTAACATTTGTTCATTAAAAAAAGCGTTGTGAAAATCACAACGCTTTTTTTATATGGTTTTGGTAAAAGAGAATTATCTTCTTTTTTCAGTAATTCTTGCTTTTTTACCTGTAAGACCTCTAAAGTAAAAGATACGAGCTCTTCTAACTTGTCCTCTTTTGTTAACTTCAATTTTTTGGATTGATGGTAAATTCACAGGAAAAATACGCTCAACACCAACAGTTCCAGACATTTTTCTGATTGTAAAAGTTTCAGATAATCCAGTTCCTTTACGTTGAATTACAACTCCTCTAAAAAACTGAGTTCTAACTTTTTCCCCTTCTCTAATTTCGTAATATACTGTAAGAGTATCACCTGCAGAAAATTCTGGGAATTCTTTTTTTATTACAAACTCGTCTTGTACAAATTTTATTAAAGATTCCATTTTTATTTTATTTATGATTTTTCAAGAACCAACTTTCACGATTTTTTCGTCAGAGGTTAATTTTGAGGTTGCAAATTTAGTGAATATTTTAGAAAAAAAATATTTTTAGCATATTATTTTTTAT
>Ga0105054_10012867_pt1 | contig 10176 bp, 8 predicted proteins | sample BON02_FD_78091 | JGI IMG/M metagenome (GOLD analysis project Ga0105054, IMG submission 78091) | Freshwater microbial communities from Lake Bonney liftoff mats and glacier meltwater in Antarctica - BON-02 (megahit assembly) | ecosystem: Environmental > Aquatic > Freshwater > Ice > Glacier... | reverse complement strand
CTCTTGTTTATTAAGAAATTAGCATTTGATGGCTTTTATCCAATACTAGTAGTTTTAAAAAATCGATTTTTGTTGTTGTTTAATAAAAAAATAAAAAAAATAAAAAATAAAAAAATAAAAAAAATATAGGGAATTCGAAAAAGAGGAAGAGTAAACTTGTTATTATTAATACCGAATATCTCTACCAGGGTAGACAACAGTTCCATGAAATACCCAAAGTGCGAAATGTCTGCTAATAAGAAATAATATAATTCCTTGTTACAATTTGTTAAAGGACCTGAAGATGAGCCTATTGTATTTACGAATCGTTTGAATTGGTCCAGTGCTCGATATCCTACCTTGTGTGAGTTGTGTCCTTTTGTTGGAACCTCCTTCAACCACATAAATCGGAACCTCAATATTGGTTATTATAACTTTATATTGCGTCATTTCTATTACATATGCATATGCATCTTTTGCATGTGCTCCCGCACTCAAGGCATTTTCCGCCTGTAAATAAAAATACAGCAGAAATGAAGCAGCGACATGCGAGCAGCCCCCCTCAATAAAAGAACGGTATTGTATCGCGAGGGCTCGTCGGTAGTATGAGTAAGTATGAAGTTGTTCAGGATGGTTAGTTGTAGATCGATCGCCAGTTAGATGAAAAAACATCCTTGTAGCTTGGCGTTGCAGTTTCCGCCGTGTCGTTTTTTAAATCCAGCAAAATACCTGTTGATTATTTGAAGCAACGCACCGGAGCTATTCTAGTGGCGAATCCGTGTCTGGCCGCGATATGGCGCAAAAAAATCTTTTATTTCCCAAAGCAATTAATCCTCAGCATCTTGAAGCCATCATAGATTTGCATTTCTATTGCGTAGACCTCGAAACTGATGAAACCGACTACATTAAATTGATGCAAAATTTGGAGCCTCATCTGTGCAAGAATGGGAAACAGCTTGGAAATCCAGGACCCAAAGATGACCGATTTCGCGTGGTGGTCGTTTGCGATTCCAAAAAATCGGGAAAGTTCATGCTACTGGTCTCAATCAACCATACACTAGCCGATGGCGCCACTTTCTACAATATATGCGAGGTGTTCACTCGGGAAGTGAGTTCTCTGGACCCAGAACGTCTAGGTTCTGTCAAATTTCGTCAAGTCCAAGACTCCACAATAGGATCAATAAGTCGGAAGTTGGCTGGCAATGGCTGGTTGATTGCCAACATGGTTGGAAGCATCATAGGCGACGCATTCCGCGGTAAAAAACGTGAAATTCTGCTTTGTCAGGTATATAAAGAATATATTGTCAGTCAAAAGCAGCATGTCGATGGTGTCGCGTACGTCTCCACCAATGACATCCTGACCTCTCTTGTTTTAGGAAGTCAAGTGTTCGGTGCCGACATTGGTCTTTTTGAAGTGGATCTGCGAGAGCGTGTGGAGGGATGCGTTGCCAACAAAGTAGGAAATTACAGTTTTCTTGTACCTGTATGTTCCGCAGATATTTCGACCCCGTCACTTGTCCGTAAGACTTTCATTGAATCTCCGTTCGGGTTGAAAAGAGCAGTAACCGATGGACAACCTTTCCGAAGGTTCTTTAAGACCAAGTGTACCGCAGTGTCTAATTGGTCCAGTCTGCGGCGGAACATTGATCTCCTTGATTGTGAGAGATACCTACATTTGCCAATGATGAATATTCTAGGGCCTAGCCCGTTTGCAGGTTGTTTGATATTCAAGCCCACTGATGAAGAAATTGGATTACTGCTTATCAATAGTAAATATGATCGAATACCAAAAGACCATGATGCACGGGGTAAACCATTCTTGGAAATGCCAAAGATAATGCGGAAATAGTTCAAAGTCACTTTGATAGAATACTAAGCAGGAAAGACGTGCAGGGAACATTTGCTTGCATACTTATTTGTAAAAGCTTAATTAATTCATCATGTAGAATACGGATTTAAAGTGAGCATATTTCAAGTTTCTGTGAACCAATTCGAACCTGCAGTTGTAAAACGATATTGCTTCAATGGGAGATTCATCCTGAGCGTTTTTGAAACGGAATCAACTGAAAAAGAGTACAAGTTATTATTTCGTATACCGGTATGCTTAAAATGAATTTATTCATAAATATTTATTCATTGAACTATACTGAAGAGGTTGGAGAGGACCTAGTTGGCGGGGAAATTTGAACAAGTGATACATTGTGATACACAAGTACTTGGTTGAAAGGTAATGAATTTTGAGAACTCTCAACACCAGATATTAATTTAAAAATACACATATACATATGGTTTAAATCAACATGATTCGTAACTATTTTTGGGTGCTATCGCAAACTTCATTACTTCGCTCCAAGATGGCGATGCCTTGAGTTGGGATTTTTAACAAATAAATTCGACAACTTGTAAACAGTACGATATCTAAACTCCATTTTCTCTACAAACCCCAAGTTACTCGGCCCATCAGCTTGTTTTCAATGCCAATTGTCCCAACTAGGGATGATTCAACATACAGCCATCACGGTGATCAAATATTCATCTAGTCAATTTCCTCACCTTTGTTTACAAGTATAAACGACTAGTAGGAGCTTATGGATACCCAGGAAACAAGCTTACTCAACCAACTCACTTTTGCAATCTCAGGCGACGAGAGGTGCGGGGACCGCATCGCTATCTCGTATGGAAACGACGGAGGTGGTTGCTGCACTTTTAGGAGGTAATGATTCAGTCCCAGATAGTGTATGGGATTGTTACGGGGCGCTATGCAATGAGGCAGGTAGCTTGGATGTAAGTAGCTTGGATGTAAGTAACTTGGTTCATCACATTATGAAATCTTACGTTATGAAAAGACATTGGAAGAGATCCGAATTCGTAGCTCGTCGAGAGAGTTGTTAATGATAAGTAAATCTGCACTAGGAAGAGAAAATATCACATCGAATGGAATGTCAGTGATGATGAAACTTTTGACTCGCTCGTTTGCCAGTTGCCAAGTAAACTCTCGTACGTCGAAAGCCTACGTGGACGGCGCCGAGACGATGCACCGAGGTTTCAATTCCTTCGCTGATGAAGAGGCCGCTTTTTTACTGCCTTTCCTTGTGCGTTATTTGCAAGTCTTCTCACGATTCGAGATTGAGGCAGAGAAACTCATTGCAGTTATTCTATTAGTTTTCGAATCATGTGAACGGCGTATCGACACTTGTGTCACCGATCTAGGATTCCTCGCGAATATTGTATTCACGTTTGAAAGTAGCGTTTTTGAGTTACTATGCAAAACCCAAATGACGATTACATGGCCCGTGGCTGGTGTTGCTAATTTGCTCTATTTTATGGTTGCATTCACCAGTAAAGAGCTCATGCCCGTTGGGGATTCACTCGGAAAGGATCTTAAGGTTATTGGTCCTTTTGCAACTTACTTTCTTCAAGTTCGAGACAGCACGCATATTGCTGACCGCGGAACTCGTATATTTAATTGCTGTTTCAAAAACGAAAGAGAACCAGCATGCATTGCAAAAAATGAAATCAAAGAGCACGCAGGCATTTTCCTTCCCTTCATTGTTTACATGGTGTATCATCCGGTTCCGGAATCAAGGAAGAGTGCATTCAAATTATTGCAGCACCTGCTAAGCTGCTTCGAACCCAACACCAAGTTTTCTCTGCTTCAAAGTATCTACTGTCAAATTGCATTTGCTCAAGTGAAGTCTTTGATAGTTGATACAATGAAGAATGATGTTTTTCTTAGCTGGTGTGCTTGTCCGGTAGGCTTACAAACATATCTGAAAAAAAACACGGAATTTATTAAACAGCAGCTGAATTTGATTTCAGAAGACGAAGACATGTTCAAGGTGAATTTCGAGGTGATTGGTTCTCTAATGTTGTTATCGATTCTAATGGTGAAGAAGTGTTTGTCAACGAATTCAAAATTTGATTTTATGGTCGAATTTCAGAATAATCTTCAAAAAACGGTGATTCCCAAATGTGAGCGTTTAGCTATGGAATATGAACAACAAATATTAAGCAGCGTCGTACCAACAATTGTGCCTGAGCCAATAGTGCCCTCAGGAGATCAAGATCAACCATTTTTCTCCATAGAAAGGCCACCCAATCTCCAACTGCAGTTGTGTCAAATACAAATTTTCTTAGATTCGCTCCAACAACTGAAAGAAACATTTCTAAATAAATAATTGGTTTTCTAAATAAATGCAACGTCGTGATCGTTTTCGCTGAAATCTTGATCTTTCGGATTAATCGTATAGCATTTCTCACAGTGACTAATGAGACCGCTATTTTGTTGCTCACATGCACTGCATTGCCACTGAAAGACTACATCTGGCTGGCAATTATCTTTTCGCTCCCTTTTTTTTCTAGTTGGAGATTGAATATCAGGTATAATTGCAGCGGACGGTGAGCTACCACTACGTTTGGGGTCCTTGAAAACAAACTTGATGAGAATGCAACTGAGCAAAGACAGAAAACAGCAAACTAAAAAAGTGACAATAAGAATGCTCAACAATGTATTGTCTTTGAAATAGTCACTCACTGAGTCGCTAAGGCTCATCCTGTTGTCCGGAGAATAATCAACAGTGCATTTCATGTTGCTGCTGGTCCTTGATTTGACACAATGTACTGCATGACTTACTAGCTGGTCACAATCGGAATCAGCATTACAAAATTTGTATGGCTCACACTTTGAGCAAGTCCCTCCTCCGCAGTCAACATCTGTTTCATGTTTGTCCCTCAAACCATTGGAACAAGATGAAGGACAATGGCTTGTCAAGTTGCAGGTATTCATATCGCAGCATTCGCATTCTTTTTTCGAAGCAAGATCCTCGCAATCGCAATCGCTGCAAATTCCATGAATTGTTGTTAGGAAGCTGAACATCAGCCACCACACAAGAAAATGCGCTCGCATTGTTCCCGAACTGACATTTTTATCCGTTGAACTTTTTTTTTAAACAAACAGAAGATAATTAAAATTTAAACCCCAAATGGATCAACCTACAACAACTATTAAACTTTTTTTAACACAACAAAAATAGATTTTTTTTAAACACAACAATTAGTGGATAGAAGCCGAAGCTAATTTAAATTTCGAAACAAAACAAAAATTGATCTTTTTAAAGCACCAAGTAGTGGATAAAAGCCATCGAATGATAATTTCTTAATAAACAAGAGTATCTTGTTGAAAGAAAAGATCCTGATGGCAATCCGTGAGGTATGATTATCAGAATTTTTTCAAAAAATGGACCAAAATTGTAAACTGGAAAAAATTTGAAACAGGAAAGATCCGTTGAAAACGAATAATCCGCGTTCTTTCTCTTATAGTAAAACCTAATTAAAAATGTAGATATCGTCATATAGAAAATGGGTGCTGCAGCAAGTGCTAGTGGCGTGGAGCTAATGACAGAGACAGAATCCTTAGAAGTGCTGATGGATCTATGTAAAAAGCTTGAAACGATGGTGTCACAAGATGAATTCTGTACCAAGTTCTGCAATCCGGTTATGGACAAACCGCATCCTTCAATGGATGACTTTCAAGGTTGGAAAGACCGACGTCATCGTGTGTTCAGTGCCGTGGAGGCATACATGAACATCCTTAAAAAATGTGAGAGCAAATCACCTGCTGATGTTGACCAACTGGTGAAAGCTCAAGGAGAGGAAGAAGTAAATTTATCGTTTGCTGATCGAGACGACGACGAAGTTGCTGGCAACATGTACGTATTTCAGCTTCCTTCGCTGAAGAAGATACCGGAATCTGTTGTTAATCTTGGTGCCTCTCTTGTCAAGCTAACTCTAAAGAAGAATTCGATATCTGAACTCCCAAGTTTGGCGAGTTTATCCGGTCTTAAAGAGCTGGATGTCTCTGAGAACGTGCTTTCATGCGTGGACCCCATCTTCAACCATCTTCCTGGACTCGAGGTGTTAAATTGTTCAGAAAACAGCATTGAACAGTTTTCGGATAGTCTAGGAAACATGACATTGTTGAAAGTTCTCATCGCTTTCAAGAACAAATTGACGAATTTACCAGATTCGATTGGTCAGTGCGTCAATCTCGAAGAAATAAATATGTTCAGCAATAAACTGATCAAGCTTCCGAAGACTTTTGGAGACTTGGAGAACTTGTTGGATGTGAATGTCGGTGGGAATAAATTGAAGACGATTCCATCTACTGCCAAGTGGAAAAAATTAGAGCGACTGGCTTTGTCATGGAACAACATAGTAATGCTGAATGATTTCAAAGGAATGATTAACTTGCGCCAATTGCAGATGAACAGGAATTCGATTGCCGAGATCCAACAGGATGCGTTTGAAGGATGTGGTTTACTGCAAGTAGTGGATCTCAGCACCAATATTCTCAGTCAGATTCCTGCTTCAATGTCTCAGTGCTCAGCAATTGAGACATTAGATTTTTCTTCTAACAAGCTTACTAGCATGATTGATATGTCTAAAATGACAATGATGAAAATATGCAAACTGGGTCAGAACGCGTTGACGAATCTCGATGGGTGTCATGTAGAAAATTGCACCAGTTTGCAAACTTTGTTTATCAATGCAAACCAACTGGAGCGTCTTCCTGAGGGTTTGCTAAAGATTGAAGGAATTAGTAGGATTAATGTTGGGGGCAATCCTGAAGCGCTTGCCACATCAGAAGGCTACGAATCACTTTCTAGCACGCTCGCTGCTCGTTGCAAAGAGAACAAAGGAAAATGGATCACCTAATTAAATAGTTAATTTAAACGATTTTATTTAAGAGGAACGTTTCTTAAAGTACCGACTGTGCATGGACCGGCAGAGGAGCAAACAGGATTATTTTCGAAGACTGCAACACCTTCCCCATTGGCAGAAAACAGGGGGGCGAATTCCTCAAACACCTTTTTCTTAGTCACTGCATTTGGAGCCATTGGATCGAACTCATTCGGAAGCCCTTCTAGTTGCAGTCGCTCACCTATCAAACTTCCTTCTGGTGGTTGAAGGAACTCAACCTTATCCTCTCCGGTCGCGCAAACAACCATCCCGTTTGATTCAAACCCGGCTAACTTTCGCGGTTTCAAGTTGCTGACCACCACAACAAGTCTATCTTGCATTTCCTCTAGAGTGTAATGCTCCCGAAGACCAGATGCTATTAAACGCGGATGTTCTTCTCCGATGTCGACCTCTTCGCAATAGAGCTTTTCTGCTGTTTCATGACACCAGGCTTTAATGATTCTTCCAACCTTCAACTCAATCTTGCTGAAAAGCGGTTGGTCAACAGCACCTCGGCTTTGTTGCTGTTTTGCTTTCTTGGCATCTTTCGCTTTTTCGACATCCTGTTTTGCTTTTTCTTTCGCTGCCGCAGTCTCTGCCGCAGATCTAGCTTCTACTTCTCCCACGCCCGGGACGAATTCACGGCAGAGAATGTCTCCCACGTAGGTACTAGTTCCAGACGGAATATTTTCGAACGACGAGTGGAGCAATGATATCTTCGTGGACGACACACCAATCTTATGAAAGACAGCAGGAATCAAATGAGGAGTGAATGGTTCTAAGAAGTGTAAGAGTATGTAGATGCCCTCCATTACTGTTCTCACAATTCCATTCTTCTTGCCAACAGATTCCTCATCCTTGCCCTTGATAGCCCAGGGAGCAGCGTCTTGAAGATACTTGTTCAAATCAGATACAGCATAGGCCACATACTCTGCCGCTGTCTGCAATTGCAATCCAGTCTTCTCTTTCTGCAACTGTATTGCTGCTGGACTGGTGGCAGTCAGTTGAACCTTGTGAGGCTCCGTAGAGAAACAACATTCAAACAACGAACGCAGCACGTCCAACTCAAATGGAGGTCTTCCGTTTTCAAAATACGGTTTTTCACTAGTTACCAGACCATTAGAATATGCCTTACAGAGACTTAATGCTCGATGCAAGAGATTCCCTAGACCATCTTTGAAGACCACGTTAAAAATGGAACAAAGGCTGCTTTCTGAGAACGGTATATCATTACCAAAGGTACAGGATCGAATCATATAATAACGAAGACTATCCGCAGAATACAAAGAAATCATATCCTCAGGAACTATTACGTTCCCCAAGGATTTGCTCATCTTTACACCATCTTCAGCTACAACGAATCCGTGTCCAAAAACGGTCTTGGGGAGTTCGATACCTGCAGCAATCAGCATAGTAGGCCAGTATATAGTGTGGAACCGCATAATATCTTTGCCAATGATATGCACGTTTGCCGGCCAGAATCGAGCGAGCGACTCATCCGACTCATAGTGTATTCCAGACAGGTAATTAATAAGAGCATCGAACCAAACATACATGACGTGGCTTTTATCTCCAGTGTATTCTGGATCAAAAGGGCAAGTGATACCCCATTGACACACCGTTCTTGAGATGCAAAGGTCATTCAAATCCATCTCAAGAAATTTCAAAATTTCATTGCGTCGAGTCTCTGGCTGGATGAATTCTGGGTTTTCAAGAATGTGTTTCAGTAACGGCTCTTTATATTTGCCCATTCTAAAAAAGTACGATTCTTCCGATTTCTTTTCATACGGACGACCGTGCTCGTCTTTGTAGTCGTTGCTTTCGGCCTCCAAGTCGGTGACGTATTGTTCTTCAAACATATTATACCAACCCACATAGTCCTTCAGATAGATATCGCCATTGTCCCGTATCCTCATCCACAACTTGCGAGCAAGTTCTTCATGGTGGGCATCGGTAGTGAGAATGTAGGCGTCATTGCTGATGCCAAGCTTCTCATTGAGCGACTTGAATCCGTTAGCATACCTATCCGCAATCTCCTGAGGAGTTACACCATCCTTCAAAGCTGACTGTTCCACCTTTTGTCCGTGTGCGTCTGCACCTGTTAGAAAGAAAACATCTCGTCCAAATATGCGGTGATAGCGAGCAATAACGTCACTGGTAACTGCTTCGTATGCATGGCCTGCATGGGGAGGACCATTTGTATAATTGATGGCTGTGGTCAAGTAAAATTTCTGGTCTTTCACTTCTGCCAGTGGTGTACTCCCGCATAACGGGGAAACTGTCGCTCTATCCATCAGACTCAAATGGTTTTGTTTGGCGGTGCGGTCCCCGCAAAGTTACTGGTAATGACTTACTAACTATTTCTTTTTTGCCTATAGGATTGGTTCTGGGTTTTGTTATTGTTGCTTGATGAGGCAAGGTGTCCCAACTAAAAATTGTTTTTAATTACTGCAACCTAGTCTTTTTCGGGAAGATGCACACAAGACCTCTTGCCTTTAAAAATACAAAATAATTATAATTTGGTATTTCTGTATCATCTAACTCAATAGATTGATGCTTCCTGTCCACTCTCTGTAGAAATTTAAATTCTAATTAGTTTGATTTGAAAATTTCACACGTTTTGAATCCTTTGGTACAGGTCTACGCTGTATTTCCAGTTCCCGCAGCTCTTGTTGAGCCACTCCTGTTGTCCGGTTTAGCATATTGACGCCTTCGATTCGAATCCCTAGAACGCTGTTGTGGGCTTCTTTCTTCCTATTGTAACTGTCTTTGCCTAGCACCACCCTCATACTTTCCCCTGGTGCACGCAAAGCATTTAAAAATTCTATTTGCTGCTTATGGGTACTGGGTTTTTCAAACTGAAACTTATTCCGTTTTTTAGGCAGCACAGAACGCCCTCGATTCGAATCCCTTAGAACGCTGTTGTGGGCTTCTTTCTTCCTATTGTAACTGTTTTTGCCTAGCCCCTCCCTCATACTTTCCCCTGGTGCACGCAAAGCATTTAAAAATTCTATTTGCTGCTTATGGGTTCTGGGTTTTTCAAACTGAAACTTATTCCGTTTTTTAGACAGCACAGGTTTCCGGACCAATAATTTTGTACTTTTAGTCAGCAGCAGAGGTTTCAAAATCTGAAGTGGATTCTTTTCATCATGGATAAGCAGTGGGTCCCTCGGTATATTGAAAGGTGCGGCTTTCGAATTCAGGGGTTCTAAAAACGAAGCATGGTTCTTTTGAGCCTTTCCCCCAATGGTCGCTGGTCGCAGCGAAGATATATGGACGTCAACAGATCCAGTAACCATCCTCAATAAAAAACCGAAGAGGATGACTGCTGGTTTCATTTGTTAACTTGTCTTGAGCAGATTCACTCTCAAGATCTAAATGTATCTAATTCTAAATATGCTTTTTATAATGTTAATAAAAATAAAGACGACGTCATTACTTTCCTTTAAATTACGCAAT
>Ga0105054_10012866_pt1 | contig 10177 bp, 4 predicted proteins | sample BON02_FD_78091 | JGI IMG/M metagenome (GOLD analysis project Ga0105054, IMG submission 78091) | Freshwater microbial communities from Lake Bonney liftoff mats and glacier meltwater in Antarctica - BON-02 (megahit assembly) | ecosystem: Environmental > Aquatic > Freshwater > Ice > Glacier... | reverse complement strand
CTCTTTCCACCCTTGAATAGAGCTTCAACTTTATCACCACGTTTGAAATCCCCAGTATCAGATTCAGATACATCCATAAGCTTCTTTGGCGATGAACTTCTCCTTCCGGCATCCAGAGATTTAATCTTGGAAGCAATCACTCGTCTTTCCGAATCACCATCATCATAAGAGATATCATAGGTACCATCAACATTATCCCTCGTGATGGTTCCTTTGTAATATCTCTTTCCGCCTTTGAATAGAGCTTCAACTTTATCACCACGTTTAAAATCCCCAGTATCAGAGTCAGACATCTCAACAGTTGGTTTTCTAGGTGATGAACTTCTCCTTCCGCCACCTAGGGATTTAATCTTGGAAGCAATCACTCTTCTTTCTGAATCACCATCATCATAAGAGATATCATAGGTACCGTCAACATTAACACTCGTAATAGTTCCTTTGTAATACCTCTTTCCACCCTTGAATAGAGCTTCAACTTTATCACCTTTTTCAAATTGTTTTTCTGACGATCCGCCACGAGGAGATGATGTCACAACTCTTCTTATACTTTTTCCTGGTATATTGTTTTCTCTATCACCGTCTTCAAATAGAACTGCATAGGTTCCATCGCGGTTTACCTTGACGATTTCTCCATTGAATAATCTCCTGCTGCCTTTCAATGGAGCTTGTACAGTATCCCCTACATCCATGGCTTCCTGGTCGAAACTAGTCCGAGACGAATCAACCTTGATTTCTCGAATGTAACTTCTCGGTACACTTGTTTCCTGATCTCCATCGACGTAATGAATATCATAGGTGTCATCCGGTCTGGCTCGTGTAATTTCTCCCTTGTAGTACTTCAACCCACGCTTGAAACGAGCTTCTATTAACGTTCCCGCTTTCAAATTGGAGTCCCTTGGAGTAAGACGTGGGCTCGCATTGTCGTCGGGTAGTGCGCGCATGCTACTCATGGATACTCTTAATTCACTGGACCCATTATCCATTCTGATGTCGAAGGTTTCGTCACTTCGACATCGAATCACGTATCCAGCTTTAAACCGCCCATTGACCTTGGCCTCTACTCGCGCACCCTTATTGAAGGATTCTACTCGGGGACTTGAATGGCCGGTTGCTTCGATTCGCCTGATCTTGTTTAATGGCACTCGCTGTTCCGAGTCGCCGTCATCGTACTTGATACTATATGTACCATCCAAGTTCACTTTGACAATTTTCCCTTTGCAATAGCGCCTTTGGAACAATGCTTCGACAACATCTCCAGCTTCGAAACCATCAGTTTTTGTGAAGTTGGGTTTACGAGCTAGCGAAGGAGAGACTGCTCTCTCGCGGTCACCATCATCATAGGCAATATCGAGAGTACCATTACTGTTCACGCGAAGTATCTTCCCAGAAAAAAACTTTGATCCTTTCCTGAACTTGGCCTCCACGACATCGCCTCTCGTGAACCCGGCTTCTTCGGATGAGGAGTCACCGCTACACAAGGACGTCAAGGCCTTGATAAAGGCGCCATACTTCACGCTACCCCGACTACTCAGATCATTTGTTATCTGCTTCAACTCGCTGAAGGGAATTCCCAAGCGCGCTTTATCAACGGTTTGCATGAAAGACTTTTCGCTCACTGTACCATTGGCTTCACCATCTAACATTTCTAAACCGTCCTGCAGATTCGATATTTTCTTTTCTGTGAGGTTCTGACGATCTACTAATCGCTTCAAAGTACCAACTAAATCTCCCCCTTGATCTCCTCCTTTCCCTGGTTCGGCCAAATCATTTTGATTTAAAGCGTCGAGAATCGATTCATAATTCACCGCGTTCCGCCCATCTCCGAATTCTTCCAGCGCTTGTCTAAGGTCTCCAGGAGAACATTGAATTTTGAAACCATTCAAGACTCGTCCGAAATCCCTCGCCAAGATAGTTCCATCTCCATTCTTGTCATACAGTTGAAAGGTTTTGCGAAATCTAGCACTATCACCATTCATTGCTTGTCGTATATCCGATATTATTTTATTTTTTTCATGCTTACTTCCAGAATCAAGTTCTTGTTCATCAAGTTTAATCCAATCAGCAGGAACCTCCCTCTCTTCGTCACCATCGTCGTATTTGATGTGATATGTTGAGTCTCCGTTACTTCGATGAATGATGCCCCCCACAAATCGGCTCTTTCCTCGAAATCGCGCTATCACTCGGTCTCCACGATTGAATTCAAGATCGCTTCCTGAAAACTTTGATCGTTGAAAGGATCGTGCAGGCGGCATGCTATCTTTCAGGTTCGCAACTGTTGTTTTGGGCGGTTAATTCAGGTTGCTCAACGGGGGGCTATCCGTTCTTTGGAATTTCCTTGTCTCTGGAGTTTGTTCTCAGCTACGACAGTGTCTTTTGGTTGAAGGGATAAAACATCTTCCATATATCGTCCACTCCCCTTTTCTTTATTGATATTATTAATTTGACGACAAGAATCTGTTTAGATGCATGAATGGCAACAATGATGCGAGCAAGCTTTAGAATGAATAGAATTCAGGGCAAGCTTTATAAAGAATATACTGCAGGGATAATCATGGTGCCCCATACTAGATTGTCTAAATCAATAGAAATGCTTCTATTGACAAACTATAATAATAAATGAAGGCTTAGTATTATACTTTTATTACAACTTCACTCTGCAAAAATGACAAAGAATTTCCTAATAAATATAATATTGCAGTATGGTAAGGAATGATTAAAGTTAATAAGGGGCTTGGAGAATGGAGTCGTTTGAGTTTTAAAAGTACACTGTTACATGTCATGGGCATAGCAAGAACCATTTCGCATCTATTCTATACGTTCATCTGTGTTTTCGAGAGAATTTTTACTGTTGTTTGATTCATTCAAGAGGGATTCGAATTGCCTTTCGAGTTCCTCCAGCAGCAAAGATGATTCCAGGTTTCCCATAGGCTTGTTTGCAGTTTCAAGAATTTGGTCCTGTAGCGCTGCAAACCGGAATTCACTCCTCTTACTGTTCCGCATCGTATTGAGGATAAATGTTCAACGATTCCAACGGATCTATAGTGAGAGGATGGGCCCCAATATTCTTCATCGATGGCTTACTTGCTGCATATGGCTCAACACGCTGCTACGCCTGTTGAACTACGGCAGCTATTCTTGTTTGGAAGACTGGCTGCCAGCAACATGGACCAGCGGCTTAGAAACGCACAAGTACGTTCCTTGTTCGAACCTTCCGGTGATGTTTCAAATTATAAAATAGTTTTTGCACAATGAATTACAGATTCGAATCGCTCAACGGGTGGTAGAACTCCAGGACTTGCCATTAGGGATATGTAGGTATTTGGTACTTTATTTTATTATAATATTGATGGTTGAATTCAGCGAGTACTAGTCATGTTATTTCTGTAATAGGGTGGTACAAGGAATACTTTGACCGAATAGCTGCTGTTCCGTATCCAAAAAATGCAGATGACGAACAAGCATTCACTGACTTGCTTCGCTATATCTTGCAAGACAATAGCGCGGTTATTGAGACTACCTCTCGAGGAGTCATCCAAGTCAGAGCCATTAAAAAGGGGTTCAGTCTCGAAGACCAGAAGTTAGTGGATAAAGCTCTATCGCGATTTTATTTGTCTCGAATAGGCCTCCGTTTTTTAATTGAGCATCATATAGGTGTGTATCTTTGCTTTCTCTAGTAGTTTCAATTTATAAATCCAATATAGAGTCCAGGACGCCTAGGGAAAATTTCGCCGGGATTATTCAGAGCGCATGTTGCCCGGAAGACCAGCTTCTAATGGCTTATGATGATGCTAAACGTTTATGCGAGTATCACCTTGGTGTTGCGCCAGATATTCAAATTGAAACAAACAGTCCTGCCAAACCAATCACCTTCACCTATTTGCCTTCCCATTTGAACTATATGCTGACCGAGATACTTAAGAACTCTTGCAAGGCTACGATGGAGCAGCATCCTCACGATCCGCCTCCTATCCAAGCCCTCATCACCCAGAGCAAGTCTGATGTAACCATTCGTATTAGTGATCGAGGGGGAGGAATCGATAGAGCGAATCTGCCCAAAATATGGAGTTATCTGTATAGTTCTGTTACTGATGAATCTATCCAAGCTCAACTTCTGGAGCAAGATGGAAACGTGAAGTCTGTTCTGGCAGGATATGGGGTGGGGCTGCCGCTCAGTAGGTTATACAGCAGGTATTTTGGAGGTGACATGGATCTAAAATCCATGCATGGATACGGATCTGATGCGTACTTGCATATACCGAGATTCTTTAACTGTGAAAATCTACCGCAAAATGTATGCAATAGTCCTGCTCAAGGAACGAGTTCACTTCAACGGGGAGCTTCCCAGTTATTCTTTTTCGGAAACAGGTCTTCCTGGGAAGAAAACGTAGCAGTAGGAAACAGCGAACCATCCCATTCCTCGACTAAAGACTCTTAATCATTTCTTTTTATTTTATATTTACATTTCTTCATTCACATCTGCTGGTATTTCAATCTGTTGGGGGTCCACAGACCACGAGGGTATCAGGGACAAAACAAAAGTCTTTGCTACAATATAAGATTCTGTAAAAACAGTTCCAGGAACAGAATCCACTCTTGCGATGCGACTAAAGTCCAGCAGACCTAGACGTCTGATCCTTTCATATTGAGATTCACGAGTCCCCAACAAAGGGACCAAAAAACCACATTCATACAGATATATTAAGGCAGCTACCCCAATCAAAATATAAAATCTCGTAGACTCCACATCGTCACCTAGGAAATATATCATAAACGCCAGTTTTATAAGCAAGCGAACGTTCACTACGATGACTCGACCATATAGAGCTTGTGCTGGAGGTGGATTCTCGACTGGTGGATTGACATCAACATGCGGCAAACTTGGTTGATCTTCTTGTGCAGGCTGATAACAGTTCATGAACATCATTGAATTAGCTTGTTGAAGCCTCTGTGATAGCTCGATAGCTTTCATCAATTGCCCATAGTGGTATTTAAGCTCATTAATCTGATCTTCATACGTTTCACTGGGCTCGTCAACATTGTGTTCTGGAATATCTTCTGTATCCATCGACAGTGAAAACGCTGCAGATGAAAGGCCCCGAATTGCCCCCAAACTCTCAGCTGCAATATTTGCAAAGTCTTGATGGTTTCCCATCTGCTGCCTATACCATTGCTGCTGAAACATCTGTCGCTGCTGTTCGGCTACAGCATAGTCTGGCATCACAACCTCTTCCACGACAACAGGTTCAATAGGGTTTTGCACTACTACAGGTGGCACGGGCGGTTGATATACAACCGGGATGAGCAAATGTATATGTTGAGGTTCATTTGATTTCGGAAATATCTCTTCAACCAAACTTTCATCGGCAAGCAACTTTCCAAAGAATATCAGGCGTTGTGAGCCAGGTTCAGGAGAACCAGGATAAACCACTTGAAGCTGCCTTTTCAGATCCAATATGGTAGTTGCTTCGAATACCTCAATATCCACAGCGACAGCACCAACATTGGGTGTGTACGGGTTATTTACCAAAAGCTTCACTGACATCAACAACAGAACTGGAGTCAAGAACTAAACTGAAACGATTCCAGCTGGCGACAATTCATTCATTGTACCAAAAGTACTATCGTATTCATTCACATCCGGTCCTATTCGAAATCGCTAATTGACGTTAAACACAAACATAGTCCGGGGCCCCCCTTCTCCTAGAGTCATATAGTACCAGAAATAAGATAGGCACCAGAACCAGTGTCATTTTTATCCGTTTTTTAAGGTGGAATGGAGGGCATTGCGGAGCTTCTGACATTGGATAAGGCGAAGAATCCAGCTTCTCATGCCGAGTGGGTACACACCTCTGCATTAGAGAGAGTCATTCCGGAATGGACAATCGAAAACGACAAGTATTGTCAGTATACTCGGTCCAATTTGTTCAAGACATCTCCTTACCATAAATTGAAATTGAATGAAGCTATTAAAGCTCATAACAATCCCACGACGGATCAGAAACTGATAGAAACATCGATATCAAAAAACAATACTGAATATCAGCAGGTAGAGAAAGCAACAACGAAGAAAATCACTCCCTTGTATTTCCCCCGTGCTAAGCTTAAGAAACGACCCCGAGCGATTATGGACTCTATTTCCATTTCACCATTATTGTCTGAAGGATCTTCAATAAATGAAATGCATGCAATGAAGCTGGTATTCCTTAGAGAAGGTATCATTGACGGACTCAGAGCAAGAGTTGAAAAGATACATGGTAAAATAAAACAAGGTATTGAAAAGTTAGGATGGGATCCCGTCATGGTCGAGGCCCATTTACATGCAGCTGCTATAACATTGGTGGCTACCATTGACTCACTAAGACACCGAACTATCGAAGTATTAAAAGCGATTGAAAAATGGAGAGAAGAATTGGAAGAGCTTGTGCCGATGCTGTGGAATAATATGAATTACGTTCTCAAGATAACCATTGATACGTTCTTTCTAGGGAAGCTTTTCAATGGCAATTCAATCCTTCGTGCGCTAGGTCTTGCGAATTTCAGGAATCCGCTACTATGCAGCATGGGATTGGAAGACGTGCATGCGGCCCCAGTATTGCTAAGTTCCCATTTTGAAGGTCTGAATGTAACCGGCGAAGAAGTCGCAACTGCTGTGGCATTGATGTTGAGAGAGGAGGAGTTCTATGGGCGTATCAGTCCAATTGAAAACATTGATTCCAATTCGATTCTTCCTATGTTTCATGTCAGCACAGATCATATAGGCATTCATAGAAAGCACAAGCCTACCAACAGTGGAGTTAGTCTTTTAGCATATCACACGACATTGAATTCTTCCCCGTGTTTGACAAAACTTGCCATTCAAAACCGTTCCGTTGTTGACGCTCATTTCACATCGTTGAGGGTGCATCATATCGAACAATTGAAGCAAACCCCATCTGAACTAACCCAAGGAATTTTAGGGGCGGTACGAGTTATACTACTTCATCCTAAGGAACCTATACCTCCTAGAAGTGAATTTCAATGGTCCAGATTATCTGATTTCCTATTGAAAGACCCATTGAAGCTACTTCACAAGCTGGCTTCCTTCAAAGCGAGCACCAGAATAACCGTTGCTAGAGCTAGATTTCTTGAACCAGTGTTTCGAGATTCAAGATTCGATCCAGATATTGTACGGCATCACAGTGAGTCTGCAGCCCTTCTTTGCTTCTGGTGTGTCGTGAATGCTAGCAAATTCGTTTTGAACCCAGAACTTTGCTTTGATGCAGAATTGCAACTAAATCAAACAAATCTGACAAAGATTGTAGAGAACCTTCAAAAAGAGTTGAGGGAATTGCGAGAACATGTTGCAGATGGGTCATTGTTGAAAAATGGAATTCAGGTTGACAATAAGTCGAAAAATATGCAGCGTGACCGCATTCTGGTTTTGGAAAGTACCCAATACACCCTGGAACGGAAGAAAAATGACTGCCGAGAATATATTTTGCGGGATAAAACATCAGCTCAAGAAATAGTCGTTTCAGCTCCCCAGTTTTCGATCAACTCGTTTAGAGATCCAGAGACTGAACTTCATCGATTGTCATTGTCACCATCGTCGTTCTGGAGCATGGCCACATTCATGGATAAGGCTTCCGCTTTTATCAAATTTCGACAGCATGCCGACGGACTGACTGCAACAATTCTTCTCTCTTTGGAAAAATTCGTTATATCTGTAAATGATGCCCAAATCCTGGCATTGTTATCACTGGATAGTGTCCGGGATCTGAAAAGGGGATTTTCCAATCGTGAATTCACCAGACAATTTTGTGAATATCTTGTCTCTCGAATCTCAAATAAAGAATTCAATGGAACCATTCAGGTAAATCATCCTGTTCGTGGTATCGAGGTTGACGGAGTCCTGTCACACATTCAACTCGTTGTGGACGAATTGGGGAACGTGAAAATATCTTTAATCGAGCTTGATGGAGATACCAAAGTGCACCAGATTCCCGAAGCACAGCACATCTCAGGCGGTTTAAAACTGATCGTCCCATACACTTTTATTCAACTGATGGCATTCCCTGATATTGATGTGTTTCTTTCTAGAATACATTTGAAATCTGGGATACAAAACTTGCCTTGTTTAGAATTCGACTTTACAGTCTACGAGGCTAAAAACATCTTCATCAGCGGTATTAGTGCAGATATCGTATTTTTCATGGAACCTACTGCTGTAAGATGTCGAGTTGTCACTAGATCAGAAATCACCGTGGAGCGTCTATTCGATATTCACGAGTTTTTAAAGTTAATGCCTCACGTCAATGCTCATGAAATATTCGACCAATTTGAATTTGAATCTATTGTAGACCGCATTGCTCTGTTATCGTGGCCTGAGAGAACTTCAGGGTATCGAATAGAATGGGATTCATGGAATGAAGAGACATTGCAATTACAAGTCTTCGAACGCGGAATCGAAATAGCCACAGTCCAAATGGGTCCTCGCAATTCGCTTTTTGATGTCAGGCGCCAAATACACGGAATCCCAAACAAGTTTGTGTTCGAAAATTGTCCAAGTAGATCCGCAGAGGTGGGTTTTCTTGCTTTTGCCACCTATCCAAACATTCACATCAGGTATGTAGATGAATATGACAATGAAAGTGAAGATGAAGAGAATCCTACCGATACCTTCTTCCACATGAACGAGATAGGAGGAGCGAAGCCAAAGGAGAAATTGAAACGACGAAGAAAGAAGAAAAACAAAAAGTCCTTGATGAACATGATGATGAAGCGCACACGACGCTTAGCGGAGAAGCAAGCCAAGGAAGACGAGGAACTGCGTCTTTGGAAGGAAGCCGAGGAATTGTCATTGCAGCAACAAAAACTGACCAAAGAAGTAAAAAAGGACGAGTTTATGTATTTTGAAACGTTGCATAAACTACCAGGAACTGTCACTGTCCAATTCGAATCTGATTTCATCAACACTAGTGTGGATTTGGAGGAGATTATTGATAGAGGCGAATTACTGGAGATTGAAGGAGTAAGATGTACAGTATCCAAAGATCCGTCCTCAAGATTCGATCCTGTTACGATCCCATTGAAATACCCTTTTGGAAATTCATCAAAAAAAAACCCAGAAGAAGATATTCATGACGAGGATGAGTCGAAAGAAGAGGATGATGAAACGTCTTTGGAACAAAAAGAACTTTTTTTGCAGCCTGAAGAAATTTCTCTGGAAAAAATAAGCCTTGAAAAGGAATTGCGAAATGTGGAGGCATTTCGTGTAGAAAGAGCCAAGGCAAAAGTGACAGAGCTTTCAAAGGTAACAGTGGCAGTAGACACTGGCTCCCGCAGCGTGTTTCCGTCCAGCGACATTCGATATAAACTTAAGCTTGGAGAATTTATCCGCATCAATAACGAGCATGTTGTTCAAATATCTTTGAATCCAGATGATCTATTCGAAGAGACCGAATTCACACTGACAGCACCATACGAAGGATCTGCAGGTATCGATTTTTGTGTGGATAAAATCACTCACATTGCGCAATCCGAAGCTGAAAAGCAAAAGTCTATTCTTCAAAAATTGAAAAATGAAGAATTGGAAAAGAAACGGAAAGCAAAAGCTGAGGAGGAAGGAAGGCGTACTGAAAAGTTCTTTGGGTACTCCGTTAAATGGTCTACGCTATTACCGCTACTAGGATCATCTACAATCAACATGAAACAGCAGGATTTCAAGTCCTCGGTGACTGTAGACTTCGCTATTAAGGAAGTGTATTCAATGTTATGTCACCAATGGTTTCCCCCAGCTGAAGGTCTTGATAACGTCAAGTTTCTCAAATTCTTAAAGGAGCTTCCAAGCATCATGGACAACAAAATTGTCTCTCCAATCGAAGTTGATTTGATTTTTGCAAAGTCCAAACAATCTGGAGAACGTAAACTCAACAGAAAAGACTTTATTAAAACTGCACTACCGCAAGTGGCTCAATTGAAATTTCCTTGGTTGTCAGCTGACCAGGCCACAACTAAACTTCTTCATGAACACGTATACGTTTGGCGTGATTGTGAAGTCCTACTATGGAAAGAGGCCAAACGCATGGCGGTTGTAGCCGAAGCAAAACAACAATGTGCAGCAATGAAACTACAGGCGATATTTCGTGGTTTCTTGTCAAGAAAGCTCTACAAAGACATGGAAAAGGCAAGTACAATG
>Ga0105054_10012859_pt1 | contig 10185 bp, 9 predicted proteins | sample BON02_FD_78091 | JGI IMG/M metagenome (GOLD analysis project Ga0105054, IMG submission 78091) | Freshwater microbial communities from Lake Bonney liftoff mats and glacier meltwater in Antarctica - BON-02 (megahit assembly) | ecosystem: Environmental > Aquatic > Freshwater > Ice > Glacier... | reverse complement strand
CGACTAGCTCAAGCCAGCGGATATGAAAAGGTGACACTGGATCAATTGGATATTATTCAAGACCCGCTGTTTTGTGAAGCCGCTCATGACTTTGAATTTATCGATGCGTTCAAGAATTTTCCTGAATTAGTTAAGAAAACCATGGATTTATTCACCTGGACTCTCAGGGAGAAATATGTAAGAAATATTGAAATGTCTCGATTAACAGGTGGAAATATGATCGGCAGAGTCATTTCAAAATTTCAAAGAAAAGCTGGTCGTAAGATTTCGGTGCCAATATATCCCAGCCCAGGTAGTCCAAGAATTGAAGACAGAACTGAAAGCAGTGATTTGAAAATAACGCATTTTTCAGCACATGATACCACTCTATTGAGTTTACTCGGAAGTATGGGGATGTATGATGACAGTAATCCACCTTACGGGTCTTCTATCGTGTTTGAATTATTATTGAAAGATGATGACTATCATGTGAGAGTTTTTTATAATAAAGGAATCCAGTCTTTGTTTCAAGAAAGCCTTGTTTTATGTCAAGGAAAAGATACCTGTACCCTCGATGAATTTGTTGCCAAGTATCGAGTTATGGTCCCAGATAACTTCCAACAAGAATGTCAAGCCCAAAATACCAACGTATTGGTTGGCGTTTCTATCACCATAATAGGAACACTTTTATTATTGTGCTGGTTTCAAAGATTTTATACTCGATCTCTCAACAAACGTCAAACAGCAGCAAGTGTAAACGATTATTCCGAGGAAGTGCCTCTACAAGGTGTTTGAATTTATAAAAGACATACTTTCTATTTTACTGTTTCAAGGGCCAGTTTATTACTATAACTAGTCCATATATGGTAGGCTTGATCGATATCTGGATGATGTTCTTCAGCTTTCTCCAACTCGACATTCACTTCGTCCAATACATCAGCAAGTCTCTCAATAGAATTTGAAATCCTCTTCATTAATGCATTTTGCTGCTTCTCATGCGGATCTAAAAACATCAATAAATGTGCATCAAAAGCAAAGCGACTTACTCTGCATCACACCTAACGATATCACCAATTTGAAATGTCAGTAGACCCTAAACGATGATTCATGGCAAAGCCCCAGAAGGGTTGACATGCAAAGTGACATGGGATGATATTGACGACGACAATTATTGCGAATATCAAACAGTTCCATCCGGTGAATGGAATTGCGCATACTTTTCTTCAGATACAATAGAGCACATGATCAACTCACAATATGCCAAGTACCTTCAGGACGTAGAAGCCGCTGCCAAAGACTGTGCTGCTGCTGTGAGACGATTGGTTGAGATGGGCCCTCCTATGTATCTTTCAGACCGTGTGGGGTTGCCTCTACCAGAAGGAGATACACACATAGATAAAGTTTGGTTTTCAAGCAATGACAAGGAGACGAGTGCTCGGCTAGTTGGGTCTCTTCAAGGTGAAGAAAGAGAAACATTGTGGAATTCACAAAAAGAAACGCTTGCCGCTATGGAAGCAGCAGAAAAAACAATTTCATAATAGTAAATGACGACTGGAACAACTTTTAATTTATTTAGATTATGAATGGAACGAGCACTTTACGGTTTTTCGGATACTTTTGAAACTTCTCCAAATACCATTTATGATTCTCAAACGATCTCGGAACGAGGTTCTATCAATAAAATGATTGGATGATTGATATTTTGAAAACCGACTTACCGACATTGTGATGAACACAACAGGAATAGCAGTTGGCGACCATGTTAGAGTAAGAAATCCAAGCCAGGCAACAATTTCCCCAAAATACTAATTTCACAATGAGCATGATGTGCATGCTAGGTTAACAAATAACTCACCTGGGGATTGGTTACGTATTTAAACAATCCGCCATATGGAATTTTATATCTGTTCAAATCAGAAACGGTTTGTCCGCGGGGTCTTAGATTTCGAAGAATGGATTCAGAATGCAAAGTAGTCCAAAACCCCATTTCATAAACAATCATACCAATTATAAACCTAGGGTCACGTAGCCATCTATCCGTGTAAGAACCCACATCAGTAAACATCCGTCCATTCAAATATCCATGCATTGATAGAAACATAGCCCCTATGGCAGCATTGAATAAAGAAAATGAATTCTTACCGCCGTCAGCCACACGAATGGTCAATGGAAAATACCAGCCACGGTTAGCATAATGCCTCAACCAAATCAAACCTAAAATTTTTGAAATCAAATTCAGATCTTTCTTGTTTTCTTGTTCCTTTTTATAGCCAGTACGGAACCCGTATACAAAGAAAAGAGTAGCAGGGAGTTCCATCAACCACCATCCGAATCTTGGATCTAAACTCACGAGTTTGTTGGCGTTGCCAAATCGACCATATGGGGCTTTACCTTGGTACTTTGCCGCTTTTCACGCTTCAAAATACATTCAACTATATTTTTCAAAACACTTACATGACACAGAGAATGCAGTCAAGCATAATAGCAATGTAAGGAATCGATCAAATTGCTTGTCTCCAGAATATGAAAACATTTTGAATTTTCCAAGTAGGACAATCTAGTAGACCCATGAAATGAACGTCTTCGATGCCCGGTTTACGAGGTTTACGTCGTATCCGGATATTGGAGGCAATAGACTAGGCATAAAATTTACCCGCTCATCGAAACCTGTAATAGATATAGTTGTCGGAAACATAACTCTCTCGTTAGAGCAAATACAGCAAGACGATTTATTAGGCGGAGTTGTATGGAACGCCGCCATTGTACTGATGGAGTTTTTGGAAACTTTGAACATTAGCTATCCAGGAATGAATGTATTAGAGCTAGGAAGCGGTACAGGTGCAGTAGGATTATTTCTTGCATGTAAAGGATGTAATTGTGTATTAACAGATCTTCAAATAGAGTTGTTGGAGAGAAATTCAAAAAGGAACGGTGTTGAAGTCGGTATCCGAAGATTTGACTGGTAAGTGAAATGCTATTTCTTCCAATTATGTTTTAACAATACAAATGCAGGAACGAGGAGCTTCAGGTGGACACAAAAATTGCCTGGGATATTATTGTTTGTTCAGATGTTCTATATTGCCTTGAGGTACACGAAGCACTTGCCAAAACACTGATAAACAATAATACGAAAGAAAAAACTATGATTTTGCTTGCAGTCAAAGTTCGAAACCCAAAGTAAGTTTGGTTTGTTGGATCAACAGAGAACTAATTTAAAGAAAAGGGAGGAAGCCCTGTTTTTTGAAAATCTCACCAATGATTTCAAAGTATATAATGCTGTTGAAATTGACGGAATTATTATTTTTGGTTTGCTTAATCATTAAAGAGATTGGTCCATTTTGATCTTGCTGTCTTTGAGGCTGCGACCAGAACCATCATTATCTTGTGTAGTCATCCGTTGAACGTGAGTTTTGACAACGACATATATAAACCATTGTATCACAGCAATAACACCTACGAGACACATTGGGAGCAATTCATAGACGACCATCAGAACACATAAACTCGAAGGTGGGCAAAAATTACGCCACTCTGAAACATCTAAAACAGCATACACCATACATAGTAGAAGTAAAGCTACGAAGGCAACGATGGATAAGAGGCAAGTCCTTTCAATTTTGAGAAATATTTTCACATAGATGTTCGTTGCTTGCTTAGCAGCTTGTTTCTGACTTCTGTTCCTTTTAGTGGATGATCTAAAACTGCCACTTTTAATGCGATCCTTGAAACTCGCCCGGCTTTGATCGTCGGTTGAAGTAGTATCTTGATTGGCGAATATCAATGCCCTGTCTTCCATTAATATTCGCAACTGCTTTATTCTGATTTTAGCAATAATAAACACGACAATAATAAAAACCAAAAAGCCAGAGACACAAAATAGGGCAAACGACATTTGCCCTACCAACGCCGCTACAAGCATCATACAAAGAAATATCGCTTCGGCGCCGAGTATGTACTTTTTGTTTGTCAGCACAGAGTTTTCTGTTCGAACGATTAGTTTTCTGGATTTGGTTTCTAATTCAATCCAAGTAAAACTGATGTTGAGGGCTCCAAGAGTGGTGAACAAAACGCATGCTAAAGTGGCAACCTTTTCGGCGATGAGGTATTGATGAATTTTCGTTGGAGTAGTAACAATAAATAAATCATTTAGCTCCGGAGATGTCACGATCAAAACGGTGAGAATGCGCCAGAAAAGCAACGCAATTGAAGCAATCGTGAGAAACAATAAACTGATATTGGTTGCGTTGAATCGCGAATTCGATTTCGTCCTGACAACTGTAAACAGAAGAGATACATTGTATGAAGTTAGGTATATAGCAATAGCCCCGGCAATAATACAGGAAGCAATCATGAAAACAGAAGTTGTTGACATGCTTGAACAGTCCTTTCCAATCCAATTGTACCAGGTACTACATAGACACGGATTTTCGCCCACCTGCAGCCACGTCACATTTGCATAGCATAGTTTAGTGCCTGGACAAGATGCATCGTCTGCACAAGTCATCTTCCAATTAATAATTTATTCCAAGTCAAAATTATAAAATGGGAAGTACCATAAGAAAATTAGAGGGTGAAGAAGAAAGTGTGTGCACAATCGAAATTTGCACTCATTTAGCTTTTGCAGCCTTAGGAAGGGGACCTATCCTTTGTTATAAGTTTTTTTATTATCCAATCATTGAAAGGATGCAGAGTGAACAGCAACAGATTGCATCACAGGTTTCGGCTGGTTGTCAATATGAGTGCGGGGACTGTGCTACAATTAATGTACTCAAACCTAGAGATCCTATCAGATGTCAGAGTTGTGGATATCGAATATTGTACAAAACAAGGACTAAAAGGCTTATTCAATATGAGGCTCGTTAACTTTTCTCCTTAACTTTTAATAATCATTATAAACTGTCGTGTTTTCTTTTAAAAGTATACTAGCATATTACACAGCATTTATTATTTGAAACCGGGATTTGTATTTCTTCTTCTGGGATTTCGTCTTTTAACTCTGGTAGCTTTTCATCGTTTGTTTCTATTTCAGCTGCGTCTGCGTTTTGAACCCAGTCATTGATGGAGCTAATAGTGGTTGTCCACCATTCAGAAACACTAGCAACAAAATTCAGTTCAGGTTCTTCTGAGGGAGTTGGTCGTTTGAATGATTGCCGAACAGGAACCAGAATTTCCATTGGTAAATCCGTTCTATCCTCACGATATGTTGCAGGGTAACCTTGATAGTCTTTTGGTATTTTGCCTCCTTTGATGATTATGTCACCGCAATATGGATCGCCGTTAATCACTAAATTCCCACCAAGTGACTTTGGGAGCTGGTCTTTGTCGATGTATTGTAAAAGGATCTTTGAAGGATCTCCTTGAACAACCTCGATTTGAGCTTTTGTAGATTCATTAATGAACGGCTTGATGAGATTCCATCCGACATTAAACACGAACGGAGGATTGATAATAATCATTTTTGTAAATCGCATAGGATAATAATTATCAAGCACTGGAATTATTGCCTGAACAACTGAAATTGCATTTTTACTCAAATGCCCCATCCCTAATCCAGCAAGATCATTCACTACAAGTTGTTGATGATGCTCTCGTCCATCTACTTGTGAGCATTTTTTAAAAATTTCGGTCAACAGTTCTTGTTTCTGAATTTCAAAATGCTCTAGTTCTTCCTTAGTACAGTGCTTGACAATGCTGGCATCAACTTGTCCAATTCTGTCATAAAAAACTGGAGCTCCTGTCTTATCTCTGCCTAATATACCTCCAGGTCTATACTGTCGAATCACTTGGGGTGCATCGTAGCGCATAGCTATTTCTATTGGCTTTTTGTTTTTCCTCCATTCTGCTGCGTTTCTAAACATCTTGACTGCTTTATTCACATGGCCATGTTGAGCTCGAAGGAACCGAACTAGACAGGCATCTCCAGTGTTCAAAGTCGCGTCTCCCTCGAAATCGTTCAAAAGGATCCTCATCTCCTCCACGCCTTGACGCTCCTTGGGGGTTCTAATAACCCATCCATCAACACCCTTAATTTCATGTGTCATTGTAAAAGTATATTTTATGTTTACCTCGATTCAAATGATTTTATTGACGATGCTCAAGAGGGTGTAAAATAAGCAAATAGGCTATTCGGTAGAACAGATTTACCAGTTTCTTACTTTCCAAAATCAGAAAGCGTACTCCATGTTGACCTTAAAATATGTTGCACGTGTCAATCCTACTAACTAGTTTAATTCATTAACACTATGCTCTAGAGTTTGGGGAAGAGGCTGTTTGGTCTTTGTTGGTCCATGACAATGGACAACATCATGCCGATAACACCTTTTAATGGATTGTGGTGGTTGGTATATAGTAAAAAGCCAAGTTACGAGTAAACTGACCAACAGAAAGCTGCAAGCAAATTAGATCTGGAAGAAAAGCTTATTCGTAACAATTCATATGAGCGTTCGTAATAAATACAACTGAGACTAAAACACTGAAGTGAAGCCGAGATTCAAAATGTCGAAATGCCAAACACGTCCGTCGGAATCAAATTACACGAAGAATGACAATTCTAAAGAGCAGAAATAATTTAGGCCAAAGCTGATGCCCTACACATGACACATTGAAAACTAAACACGCATTGAATTAAGTCAGAAATAAACAACGTTCGGAATTGGAAATAGAGTAATCGAAGAACATGGTGGTTTACGAATCCCGAAATTTGAAAGTACAGGTTCTTTTCTTTCCCTAGTTTTTTCAATGTATAGTAGGCAGCTTTACTGAATCAGTCTCATCAGCTGTTACTTCACGGCATGTAGATAGATCTTTCAGACATTGATTTTGCTATAATTTCACTTCATGGAAAAACCTTGTGGTAAGTTTGATGAATTCATTTCATCCTTAGATATCTTAGCAGCTTCCAGATCTCTGCTGGTTGTAAGAAGCAGCATGGTAACAGAAGCATTCACTCCATAAAATACGAGTTATCTGGTAATTTAAAAAATATTATGGATGGAACTTCATTGTCAGCAACCAAAATCCCTAGGTAATAGAAATAGTAAACAATAATAGAATTCATTATGCAACTCTGAAACTAGGTTCTGATGAATTTGAACACGGGTCTAGTTTAATTTGAAAGAGTTATCACAACATTGCTTAGGTAGTGGAAGCACTGGAATCTCTCCGAAGCGATGTGAACCAAGTTGAGCTTTAGAAGCGATGAAGAAGTCGGAAGTCCCAAAGCTAGTGAAGATGAAAATTTTGTTTCTGATGTCAACAAATCAGTTCGGTCTATCAATAGCGACCCTGGCAATGTATCAATGGTGATCAAGCTGCTTTGATCGAGTCACGAGTTGTGAGAAATATTCGGATGACTAAATTGCTCAATCCACGGATATAAACGTGTGCATTGATCGATCAATGTTAAAGAAATTCAGAAATCGCTTTTCTTCTTTTCTTGTAGATTCAAATTTCTTCCAGCTGGGTGAGATATTATAAAATTTTTGCTAGATGTGGGGGGCTTTAAATTTAATAATACAAGGATCTTCAATGATATCAAATTTTTTTTTTGCTGATGGGGGAGTCGTTAAGCAAGGTTTTCATTAACTTAGAAGACCTGCCCGGTTTGTACTCGCTACAAGAACAATGTACTAAAGATGACTTTGATTCTGGCTCATGCTTCACCTCTGTTCACCATTTAAGCCCTTCGTTTGGGGGAATATTTCAACTTGTTTTCTTGGCATTTGTCTATGGTTCTATTTTGTTCCAAGCCAGCAATTTGATAGCTGAAGGAAGTGAATTGTTGCTGCTTATTCCAAAAATAGCTCCCATTGTTGGAAGCGTTGTCATTCCTATTTTGGGTGCTGTTCCCGATGGAGCAATGGTTTTATTTTCAGGCTTGGGAGATAACGCACAAGAGCAGCTTCAAGTGGGAGTAGGTGCATTAGCAGGGTCTACCATTATGTTGCTAACAGTACCGTGGACACTGGCAGTGATAGCTGGTCGCGTGTCCGTTGTTGATGGTACTTGTACATACAAGAGAACGAGTGGGAAGTGGAAGAAATTGGATCCAAGTATAAACAAGTTTCTTGACACTGGGGTAGAACCGAGTATTGCCCCAATGAAGTCTGGAGCCAAAACAATGTTTCTTACTTCTATTTCATATATTGTAATCCAAGGAGCCGCCTTTGCATTTAGTGGTGAGCCCGACAAACAGTTGGTCAAAGATGAATCCATCTTTGCTCTTTCCGGATTGTTGCTTTGTATTTCTCTGTTTTTCTTTTATCTCTGGATTCAAATAAAGAATTCTGGTTCAGATCAAGTACTTCAACAGATCGTCGCTGATAAAAGGGAAACAGCGATCAAAGAAGGTATTTTGAGTTTACAAGGAGCTTTTTATGACGCGATTCAAGACTATGGTCCAAGTTCTGATTTTCGTCTACTCGAAGAAGGAATTCGTCACCAGAATTTTGAAAAGATGATTCGTAAATTTTTCGATCGATATGATGTGAATGGTGATGAGACAATAGATAAGCACGAATTGAAACTCCTTTTGAAAGATTTACATGTTGCCAACGATCCAGAAACAATCGATTACTTTATGAAAGAGATGGATTCTGACTCGTCGGGTGATGTGCATTTTGATGAGTTTGTAGGATTGCTTTTCAAGGTTTTGCTTGGAGATGATGTTTCTGAAGGGACATCGTACGGGTCGTTTGTGACATCCGGAGATCGTCTTACACAATTGAGACAGCATCACGAAAGATTGGTTGTGCACCAAGAGAGTTCGAATGATGAGTTCGAAAATGCTGAGATTCAAAGTGCTGAAAGTGACGAAGAGGAGGAAATTCCGGAAGATTTAGCTCGATTGCCACCTGACGCGCAACGTCGTGCAATTCTATTGCGTTCTTTTAAATTAATGGGAGTCGGAACTGCGCTCGTTTTGCTATTCAGTGATCCAATGGTAGATGTAATGAGTGAAGTGGGGGCTGTGTTGGGCGTTCCTCCGTTTTATATATCCTTCATTTTAGCTCCTTTAGCCTCCAATGCATCTGAATTGATTGCTTCATATTCATATGCTATGAAAAAAACGACAAAAACGATCACAATCAGTTTGACGTCTTTAGAAGGTGCTGCCATCATGAACAATACCTTTTGTTTGGGAATATTTCTAGCTCTCGTGTATTTTAGACAGCTGCAATGGAAATTCAGCGCAGAAACCATTTCAATTCTGTTTGTTGAATTGTGCATGGTATACGTCGCAACAAGGAAGGTTCAAACAGTCAGAATGGCTTTTTTTGTTTTGTCCCTCTTTCCCGTGTCTCTCCTACTTGTGGCCACTCTCGAAAACGTATTCGGATTGGATTAGTTTTTTTAAAAGTAAGTTTTCTTATCTCATTGGCTTAGTTGCACTACTGCACTTGGTTTTACGCTTTAATTTATTTATCCTGGCGTTTTGTTGACGTTGCTTCCTGAATTCTCGAACATTGGTTTCGCTGTCAAATCGCACTCTGTCTGTGAGACTCAACCCGTCATAGAATTTGACTTCTTTATGATCGGTTCTTTTCAACGTATTCCAAGATGTAACTGAAGTTTCAAAATTAACAAAAACACCTCTTTGTTTGAGTTTCTTCACGTAAAAATGAAAAGCACTTCGAGTTTGGGTCGTTCCAGGATTCTCAGATTTTCTTGTGGTCCGTTTCTTTTTATTATTGATTGGTTTGTTTTCTTGATCGATTTGTGGAATTATTTGGGCAGGAGTATCACATATTCTTGTTCTCCGATCCTTTTTAATGCTAATGGGTTTGTTTTCAGCCTGGACGAGAGGTGGAATTTCCACCTCCTCATCTACTATATCATCGAAGCTTTTTTGAATACAGGCCTCATTGCTTTCATCAGTCAAGTCAATAAAGCAGATAGAATGAGTAGAATCAGTTTCGCAGTCCATAATTTTTGAGCTGTTAAAAGTTCGAGTTTTGGTTTAGCTTTCATCGTTCAAAATAATAATAATAAAAACAGGCAAAAACTCGAATTGTTTCCTCGATTTCCTCTTTAGAACAGCCGTTATTGATTACCGTACGAGTCTTCATCATTAAAAAATGCATCATTGGATTTGTTTTTAAAACACAACAAAAATCGATTTTTTAAAGCACCACTAGTAGTGGATAAAAGCCATCAAATGCTAATTTCTTAATAAACAAGAGTATCTTGTTGAAAGAAAAGAGCCTG
>Ga0105054_10012856_pt1 | contig 10187 bp, 9 predicted proteins | sample BON02_FD_78091 | JGI IMG/M metagenome (GOLD analysis project Ga0105054, IMG submission 78091) | Freshwater microbial communities from Lake Bonney liftoff mats and glacier meltwater in Antarctica - BON-02 (megahit assembly) | ecosystem: Environmental > Aquatic > Freshwater > Ice > Glacier... | reverse complement strand
GTAGCAAGGCAGGCAAGCGGCTGGCTCGGCTGTGGTATCGATGAAGAGGATGAAATGGCAAGTACTGACCTCCACTACTCGAGAACGCGACGACGACGGTAAGGAGAAGCAGAAGGAGGGATAATTTGGAAAGAACCCCGAAAGAGGACGCAACTGCCTCCTCCTTCTCTGTCGCCTTGGCTCCCTTCTTCTCGTTCACTTCTTGCCCGCCACCCCTCCCCACCAAGCGGCGCACACAATCTCACACATAAGTGAGAGGTCCCCCTTCTTCCAACAGTTGTACTTGTGCCCGTGTCTCTCGAATGGTTTCGGCAGCCACTTCAAGAATTTCCTCTGCTTCTTCCTTCTCTCGTTGCAAGCGGCCCAATCTCATCTCCTGCTCATCCAAAATCGCGTCCTTGCCTTTCACCTTCTTCTCCAGCCGCCGCAACTCGTCACCCAGCTCGTCCACCTGCGATTGTAAAGTTGCCTCTTTGAATCGTTTCTTGGCCAGCTCGTCGCGCATCCGGGCTCCTTGCCTTTCTAGGATGAATTTCTGGGCTATGGCAAGCTCGGCATCCTCATCTTGCCTCGCGACGGCAGTCGCCTCGTTGCCGCTGTCGCCGGTCTGCGATCGCGTAATCGTGTCTTGGTCTTGGAAAGGAGAGGGAGGGTTGAGGCCGGGGGTGGCGGGTGTGGGGCTGCCGCTGGGACGGCGGTGGAGGAGGCGTTTGAGCATTGGTGTTGGTGATGAGCGATGGTGGGATGAAGCCGCTGCAGCAACGGACTAGGTGGGGAGGTCAACGACACTAGCGCCTGTGTCTGCCTTGCTGCCTGTGTTTGTGTAAGGGACTGGGGCGTGCTTAGTTCAGAGTAAGCACCAGCGTATGCTTTTTGCCGAATGGGCTTGGCGGACACGATGATTTGTTTTTCCGACATCACAAATCACAGGAGCAGCAGAGCAGCAGATCGAATGAAAGGGAGTGTGAGACAAGACACACACCACAAGGCAAGCACGTGCCGCAAAACCACACCCTCGACCGCCAATCTCACATCACAATCACATACCAAATACGCAGAACTAAACACTTCCTTACCAAGTCTTCTTGCATTTCCTTACTGCTGCTATTGGTGTCTTGTGGGCCGCTGCAGCAAACCAATATCATCCTCTTGCCTCGCCGCCGCCTCAGTGAGCGGGGAAATGCACGTGCCCCCCGTGTTGTCACTCCGAGCGCTGCGCACACAGGGACACGCCCCATTAAATTCCCTCACTACGCTGGCAATTGTGCCCCCGGTTGTCCTCGTAGCCCTCTCTTTAATATTTGCCTTTCCTTTTTCCCCTCAAATTCACAGCGTCGACCTCCCCACCCCTCTGCCCAAAGCCTCGTCCTCCACGGCAAGCAACATTCAGGTGCCGCGCGCTACCCTGCTGGCAATCCACAAACAAACGATGATGGAGGCCTGGCTGCATGAGGACTATTATGCCGGGGACAACAGCAGCAGCGACGACGTGCTGGAGAGTGGAGGGGGAAGCGCGAGCGGTGGAGGCCCCCCTTCCCCTGCTCCTGTCACTGCAAGTGCTATGAGGGTACGTGTTGGTTGTGTGTGTCTTGTGCATTCGTTTGCCAAAAGTTTCTTTTGTGAAAAGCGCATTATGTTGCATGGGTTTGTGTGTGCTGCTTGTGGTCGCTTGCTGTGCGGTTAGCCCCATCTACGAGCCAGTCCGTCAATTTGTCCTATCCGCTTTCCTATCCCAGCTTTACCCGTTGTATCGTCTTGCCTGCCAAGCATTATCCATCCTATTTACTTCTTCTTTTCAAAAAACCCATTCCATTTTCTCTATCTTTCTCTACTTTCCCCTGCCTTCCCTCTTCCAGGCCGGTGTCGACATGCGCGCCCACTCCACCATCAAAGCCTTCGTGCAGCAGCTGACCGTTCCCCTCTCCTCGCCCTCCCCCCCGCCGCCGCTGCTGCCGTCAACGCCGATGCCAGAGGAGCCCGTGCCCAACAGCAGCAGTAGCAGCGGCCGCAGCAGCAGCAGCAGCAGCAGAAGTATTCACAGTTGCCGCTGCAGTCACGAGGAAGAGGACGAGGATGAGGATGAGTTTGAGGACGTTGATCTAGAGGCTGGATATCTAGAGGCAGGAGACGCCTGCAGCACCACTAATGCCACAATAGGCGAGAATGATGACGAGCAGGAAGATGAGAATGGACGGGCTATTTGCTTGATTTGTTATGAGGAATTACCGATGGAGGAGAAGCTGCCGCGGACTAAGCCTCATTCTAGCAGCAGCGGCAGCAGCAGCAGCAGCACTACTACTCCTAATGGCACCAGCACCAGCACGGGCCGCCCTCCTTCGCCTCCTCCTCGACCCGCCTCTGCTTCTTCTTGCCCTTCCTCTGCTCAGTATTGTCCGCATTCCTACTGTGGGCGTTGTGTCAAAGCCTATATAGAGACACGCATTCACGAAGGCCGGGCGGAGCACCCTTGTCCTATGCGGGGCGATGCCGGCTGCAATTTTGTGTTCGGGTGAGTCTTTTGAAAGCGAGGAAATTGAAATGGGGGAGAGGAGGGAAAGGAGAGAGAGCATGCGACGTAAATCGTGTTATTTCGTTTCTCCCTTGTATAGCCTGGCTCAACCCCCCTCAATCCCTCCTTCCCTCCCCTCCTCCCAACAGCGACGACCACATCCACGAGCTCATCGACCCTTCCACTTTAGCAAAACACAAGCACCGCGCCCTCCTTCGCGCCCAACCCTCCCTCCGAGAATGCCCTTCCTGCCACACCCTTGTCAAAGGGGGATCCAAGCGCTGCCCCTCCCTCACCTGTCCTTCCTGCGGGTTAAAATTCTGCTTTTTGCACGCCACGGCCCATGCGATGGAGGGGGAGGAAGGAGGAGGAGGGAGGGAGGGAGGGAGGGGGGGGTGTCGTCGGTATCAGCAGAGGATGCGCGCGGTGGAACGGGCGAGTGCATCGACGGTGAAGAGGATTAGTAAGCCTTGTCCGAAGTGCAAGGCGCCGATAGAGAAGGATGGGGGGTGCAATCATATTTCGTGTGTTTCGTGCCGGTATGAGTGGTGTTGGTTATGTGAGCAGCGTTATACGCCTTTCCATTACTCACCGACTAACATTTTTGGGTGTCCCGGTGCTCAATTTGTTGACTTTGGAGGGGGGGCACAAGGGTGCTGTTGTGGGTTTAGTGCGCCGCTTTGTCGTCTGTTCCGTGTGGTGGTCGCGTCGATCTTGCTGCCCCCGCCGTTGATGTTGGGGTTGGTGGTGGCATTGCTGGCGACTGTGTTGTGGTTTCCGATTGGATTGACTTGGGCGTGTCTTGCGAAGGTTTTGGCGGGGTCGCCTGCGGCGGTTTCGTGCTTGGGAGGGCAGTGGGAGATGCTTGATTTGATTTTTCCGTTGGTGAGTGGGAGTCGGACGTTTCGGCAGGGGAATGGAGCGATGGGGCTTGTGTATGTGTTTATCTTTCTTGGGTCTGCACCCTTGGTGCTGTCGGTGTCGTTGTTGCTGCAGGTATTGTGGATGCCGTTTGCGATGTTGGTGTTGGTGGTGCGGGCGAGCCGACGACGGCGGTTGCGGATTTCGTTTATTTTTGCGCCGATGTTTTTGGCAACGCATTTTCTTGACTTAGATGGGGAGTAGGAAGGACGAGAGAGGGAAGGAGACAGAGAGGATGGTCACCGAAAGTAAGCCTTGCGGTTGTCCTACCTTTTTTGTTGTATGCCTGTGCTTTGGTGGAGCGACTGAATGGAATGGGGAAAGAATGGAACAAGAAGGAAGAGTGGCAACCACTTCTGTCGCCGGTGGACGTGTGTAAAAAGGAAAGAGTGATGAAAGAGATGCAAGAGGACGAACGCAAAGGTTCCGTGGAGGCCCTTTGCGCGTCCTGGCTTGAGACGAAACAAAGAATTGGAAGAATGTGAATGTGAGGGAGGGAGAGGGGGTGGGGAGGTCGGCGTTGGATCGATTGGAAGGAACTTTTGTGTTTATAAAAGTTACAGACCAAAAACGGTGGCGTGTGTGTGTCTCTGTTCGCCTTCGAGGTGTACATGGTGTGGATGGCAGTCTGCACAAACAAACAAAGAAGAAAGCAAAAGAAATGCGTTGCTCGAGTATTAGTGCTGGCTGCCGTGCAGAAGAAGCGTTGAAGTTCTTCGCGTTTGTTGCCCTCGTCCCATGACCACAGCGCACTCATCTTACACACCCACAACCACAGGCAAGAGCACCAGGACGAGACGACCATGATGCAGGTGGCAGCGGTGGCGTTGAGGAGGCGGCTCGTCCTCGTGTCAACCAATGTGTCCGCGGGAGCAGCGGCAGTTGGAGGAGCAAGACGGCTAGGCACCCTCGCCTCTCTGGCACACCACACCACACAGCAGCAGCAGCAACCGCAGCAGCAACCGCAGCAGCAGCGGCAGCAGCAGCACAAGGGCGGCATGGTGTGGGCGCGGGCCTTCCACGCGTCGGCGTCCAGTCGGATGATGGCGGAGGTGGTCATGACGGTGCCTAGGTACGTCGGTCTAGAGACAGCAAAGGAGGGAGAGATGCTGCACTTCGTCTGGGCAAAGGCAACACCCACCCACATCCTCATTCATCTCCCTCTTTTCATACCCAAACACAGCATGGGCGACTCCATCACCGAAGGCACCATTAAGTCCTGGGAGAAGAAGGTCGGCGACGCAGTGGCAGTGGACGAGGTGGTGGTCGTCATCGAAACAGACAAAGTCTCCGTCGACATTAGGGCAAAAGACGCAGGGGTCCTGGTCGAGCAATTTGCTGCCGTGGATGACAACGTGGAAGTAGGCGCCAAGCTCCTTAAAATTGATACGGCCGCCTCCGCCTCCGCCTCTTCCCCACCAGCTGCCAAGACAGCCTCTCCTCCTCCTCCTCCTCCTCCTCCTCCTGCTGCTGCTGCTCCTGCTGCTCCTGCTCCTACCCCAGCTGCTCCTGCTGCTGCCACCACATCAGAACCGCACCGCAAGCCTCTTATTAAGTTCTTGGGGAAGCGTTCATTGATTGGCAAGGGCGGGTCTCCTGCTGCTGCTCCTCCTTCTAAGGCAACAGCAGCAGCAACAGGGCCCGCGCCTGTGAGGTATGAAGATTTGAAAAGCACACCGGGCGCGAAAACATTTGGGGAGATGCCGGCTATGTTTGGAAGGCCCGCGTTGAGCCAGAAGGAGATTGACGCGATTGAGAGTGGGGGGGCGACGCTTTAGGTGGAAGGAGGGAGGGTAGGAAGGAGGGAGGGAGGGAGGGAGGGAAGGAGGAAGGGGTTGTAGAAAGAAAGGGGCGATGAGGGAGGGAAAGAGGGAAGGGAGGGAGGAGACAGAGACGAACAAACACATATTTGGATGACACTTATTTGCATCCACACGCTTTCTCTTCTTGTGTGTGTCCCTCCTTCTCTTCCAACTCGTTGTCTTCCTTTTTCGAATCTTGTTTTTCCTTCTTTATTATTATTATCTCTCAAGTGTTTTGATGTTTTTGTGCACTGCATCTCTCTCTCACTCTCTGCCTTTCTTAATAAGGCGGACGCCTGCTTTGGATATATACATAATGACTTCTTCCTCCTCTTTCTTCTTCCCTCCTCTTTTTCTGCTCATATGTGTACTATCTCCACTCGCTCATCTATTTACACTCACTCACACATACACACACATACACACACTCACGCTCACAAGCCCGTCAAAAGCGGCGCCGCCGGCGGCTGATACCCTCCCCGCTGCTGCTGCTGCTGCTGCCCTCGTCGCCTCACCCCTCCCTTCCTCCTCCCCTCATCTGCCGCCACCACCACCCCTCCCTTCCTCCCTTCCTCCCTCCCTCCCTCCTCCCGAAAGCGTTCCGCGTACCTTTCCAACCAAAAAAAGCTCCTCTCCATCTCATCCGTCTGCATGCCCATCCCTCCCCCCATCCCTCCCCCTCCTCCTCCTCCTCTTCCTCCTCCCATCATCACCATTCCACTACCCATACCATACACTGACCCTCCTCCTCCTCCTCCTCCTCCCCACACCCCCGATGACTGCCCCCATGACCCCCCTATCCCTCCCCCTCCCCCTCCTCCCCCTCGATACGCCATTGGCAAGGGTGGTGGAAGAGGAGGACGATAGTAAAGTGAAGAAGAGGAAGAAGGAGGAGGAGGAGGAGCAGGACGCGGCGGGAGAGGGAGAAAGAGTGGAGGAGGGAGGGAAGAGGGAGGGGGGGAGGGAGGGAAGGAGGAGGGGGCAGCATGGCCCTGCTGTTGCTGCTGCGGGGATTGCGCAGGATCATAATACAACGATTCCTGCAGCTGCTGCTGCTGCTGCTGCTGCTGCGGCACCTCCCTACTACTGCTCTCCTCCTTCCCCCCCACCACCTCTTCCTCCCTCCCTTCCTCGCCTCCCCACACCTCCCTCTCCTGGAAAATCGCCAATCGTCTCATGAAGAGTTGCCCCTGCTTCCCCGCCTGCCACTCAGGGTATCTCAAACAAAAATTCAACAGACTCTTCTCCACCTTCCCATCCCCCCCTTCCTCCTCCTCCTCTTCCTCGCCCCCCCTCCCTACCTCGTCCTTATCTTTGCCGCCATACCAACGACTCCCGTATTTATCTAAGTCGAACAGAGAGAACGCACAGACGGAGCCCAGCCCCTCCACGGTTTGGTGGTGTGTTTTGAGAAATGAGAGAATAGCACCCGCGCACTCGGGCAAGGAAAGGCAGAGGATGAGGGGGGTCACGACCACAGACAGGATTTCCTGTGTTTTTTAAAAGAGGAGGGAGGGCGGGAAGGAAGGTGAGTGTCTTCGACGGTTTGGTGGTGTGTTTTGGGGAATGAGAGGATGGCACCCGCGCATTCTGGTGAGGACAAGAGGAGAATGAGGGGGGTGACGACGACGGAGAGTATTTCCTACAAAGGGAGGGAGGGAGGGAGGGAGGAAGAGGTGAGAAGAGAATTTTCAAACACCGAAAAAGTAACAGTATACAGATTGACATCATCCGCAATCAATAAATAATTGGTGATGAATAAAATAAACGGATAAGAGATATTCAAATAATAAATAAATAATTTAAGGAATGAATAAAATAAATGGGTAACTAATAAATATATAAATAAATGAATGAATAAATAAATAAATAAATGAATGAATGAATGAATGAATGAATAAATAAAGAAAGAAATAATAAATAAATAAATAAATAAATAAATGAATGAATGAATGAATAAATAAATAAATAAATAATAAATAAATAAATTAATAAATTAATAAATTAATAAATAAACTTATAAATAAATAGATGAGAGATTACGTAAATATTAACAAAAATTCACCTGCTGAAACAAGGCCGTTTTGTACTGAAACAAACTCGAAAACTCCGCCCGGACCTCCTGCGTGCTACATCGTCCCTTCCACCTCCCCGGCAAATAATGCGTGTGCGCCGCCACTCGTTCCATCGTCACCTCCTGGTTCCCAAACGCCTCTTCGTCCGGCCCCGGAATCAAGCTTCGACTCATCGCGAACAACGCGGAGAACACCCCGACATACCACAATAAGTTCCGGTCCCACACCCGGACATAAAGCAAGATACTCTCATCTAGAAGAGTAAACAACAACAGCACAGCCACGACCGACCCACTAATATAAGCCGCACACCTCGCCAACACCGCCAAAACAGGCTTGGGCGTCTGCCTCGTATACAACAACGCAAACGGGTAACTCGCCCGCAACCTCCTCTCAAACAAATGCGGCAGTTCATTATACTCCCTAAACCTCCACCGTGCCAATGGACTCCACTGCCTCGGCCCCAAATAATTCTTCTTCTGCTGCCACTCCTGTGCGTTCTGCAAAAAGAACTGCATCACCATAAAGACCAACAAAAACGGCATCAGCGCCAACTGGATCAACCCCACCATCACAATTTTCCTCCGCAAGCCCGCCTCATCCGTCAGAAAATCACGTCTCAGCGTAAATTCCTCATTGAACAAATCACTCAACACACACACATGCAAACTCCACTCCAAATTCCGCGTCAAAAACTCATCCTGCGGCCTCCTCCTCCTCCTCCCTCCTACCCCCCCTCCTCCCTCCATCCCTCCTCCTCCTACCCCCGCTGCTGCTGCTACTGCTGCAGACACAACCACTGCCGGGCGTGGCAACGCCAAATCTAACACCCGTCGATTCATCAGCGCAATCATAAAATTCTCCCTCCTCATAATCCGACACGCTATATCCTTGGCCGTTATCTCTCCATGAATCGACACCCTATACTCCCCCGATCGTTGCTTGGCCAAAAACCTCGAAACGACCTCATGCCATTCAATCGCCCCTAATTCCTCATTACTAATCCCCAACCTCTCCGTGTACACCTTCTCCATCTCCACTGCATCCTTCAAGGTCAACAGAAACCAATAACACGACACCCCCCAATATAACACGAAAAGCAGGCAATACACCCACACCAGCCCATACCTCCACATCCCCCTCCCATGCAAATACTCCTTGAACGGCAGGCAACTCTCCTCATCATGACAAGTCGTCAACCGCCCCCAGTCCACATACGCAAACAACCACGTACTTAACGCAACCGTAAAAGCCATCGATACAAGGTTAGTGGCACCTGCGGCCAAAATGGAATGAAAGCCCTTATTCTGATAATATTTATACATGGCCTGAAAGAACACATCCAAGTTCGCCACCGGTGCCCAGCCTGCTCGGTCCTCGTCGTCGTCATCCTCATCCTCCTCCTCCTCTTCCTCCTCCTCTCCTTCGTCGTCCGCAACATTTATTCTTCTCTCTGCGTCCTCCCTCCCTCCCTCCTCCGCCAATCGTCGATAATGAAAAGCATCATGAGCCGAGGCAGGAGCATGTAATTCCATCTGAGAAGAGGAAGACCGTGATGGTGGTGGCTGACGAGAATTAGCTCTACTACTACTACGATTGCTCTTGGAGGTATGCACCACCTCACCGGCGCTTCCCGCCGCCGCGCGCACGAGGTCATGTAGCCCTGCAAGCACGCCTCCGCCACCACTGCTGCCGCTGTCGGAGGAAGAGGAGGAAGGAGAGGTGCTTCTGGTGTCGCCTCCACCCCTGCCTCCGCCGCCGCCACCATCACCACCGCCGCTTGACGAGGACGAGGACGACCCTTGCCGCGTCAACAAACGCTGGCGTTGCTGCTGCTGCTGGGCGATGGCCTCCTCCTCGTCTTGCATAGCGGTCCAAAACTTGCTTTCTTCCTCCTCCTCCATGCTGCTACTCCTGCTGCTGCTGTCTAGGGCAGGCCGCTCAATCTACCTAGCTAGCAAAAAAGTGCCGCGGGCGCGTCGTGTACCGGTCTTGCGCCACGATCCACCTGATGTTGCGTGCAGGCACGGCGCCTGTGGGGTGTGTGTGTTTGTGTTGTGTAGAGGGGAGGCAGGATGAGTCGGGTGAAGAGAGGAGGGCAGCACAAAGCCATGATAAGGCGGACCAAAAGCAAACTCAAGCACCCCACAAACACGCCATGCGCACGCCGCTGCTTCTCCTTGACCTAGCGAGCGTTGTGCTGCGTGCCTGTGGCTGTGTGTGTGTAGGCGTAGACGTCAGGGAAAAGCAGGGGCACGGAAGCACTTCATCAGCTTGCTTTTTTTGACGCGTACGTTTCCTTTTTCTGCATCGACCTCCCCTCCCAAACAGCTACATAGCCAGACCTCTTTTACTTTTACCGTCTTCTTCTTGTTTCTTTCATTCTTTGTTGTTTCTCTCGTCAAGCTTTCGCCATATGACACACAGTTGACGCCAGCCTACCTTTTGCCTTTGCCTAGCTAGTACACACACAGCCCTCCCCTGGGGCCTTGCCGGCCCATTCCCATTTTCAACCCCGAACGCATCGACCCGCCCCCTTTCACCCACACATTTTGATGAAAAAGCCCCTCGAATCGATGAATTGAACAATGCTTAGCTCAATCCCGCGCCCCTTCCCTCAACCCGCACTCCACCCTTCTCCTCCCTCCCTTCCTCCTACCGACCTCCCCACCCATCTCCGCCTCGCCTCATCACCTACCCTTCTAGTGCGTGTACAAGGCCGACACCTCATTCTTCACCCTCATCTTGGGCCACTCTCCCTCCAACGAATGCTGCCACTGCTCCGGAATCGGAGTCTCGGTCAATTCGCCCTCCTCGTTCTTGGGGTACTGAATGTTCATCTCACTGCTCTTGCTCGTGATAAAGCTCGTGCCCAACCCC
>Ga0105054_10012852_pt1 | contig 10189 bp, 12 predicted proteins | sample BON02_FD_78091 | JGI IMG/M metagenome (GOLD analysis project Ga0105054, IMG submission 78091) | Freshwater microbial communities from Lake Bonney liftoff mats and glacier meltwater in Antarctica - BON-02 (megahit assembly) | ecosystem: Environmental > Aquatic > Freshwater > Ice > Glacier... | reverse complement strand
GACCCAAAGATCTGTGATCGAGTCATGTATCACACACGTTTCCTCCTCCCCACCAGAAACAGTTTGGGGCGCGCGGCAAGCGAAGGGGCTTTAGCCCCGGAGCCGCTGCGCGCCCACTGGAGCGGACCAGAGTAAAGGGGGATCCTGCAAAGAGGGGAGAAACTCACCTCCCGATAGACGGCCATGACGGCCATGACACTCCCCTCCAATTGGACTGTCATGACACTCCCCTCGGACCCCTCGGGCGCCGTGGTCCATGACACTCCCCTCGGGCGACGATCCGCACAACCGTGAGAACTGTCTCCTGGTGGATAGGGGCTGAAGGAAGGAGATGCGAAGAGTATGTCTGTAAAACTCGCTGCGTCTTCCTTTCTTTTTCTTCTTATTAAATAGACTTCTTATTTATAAATTGTGAATGTCCATCAGAATAGAGATACGTGGACCCTCACCACGCTGTCTATGTCCTGGAAAAGAATCGTTTGTCAAATTTTCCAAGTCCCATCGACATTCCACAATGGCCCTTCGCGTGGAAATATTACATAACGAAATATTCTACAAGTTTTAGCTGAAAACTCTTTTTACCCGTTCAGTCCTTCAGAAAAAGACAAACTCCAGAGTCTTCGAGTCTAGGGGGTGGGGTTCCCTGTTGTAGAAATTGACATCATCATGATCCTCAAAGAAAACCCCCCATCATTTTATGTCACTCCAAGGTATATCTCACTTAAAAGTATCCCATTTTCAAGGTTTTGGCGACTTCCAAATTGTGTCGGGAAAGAATCACAATTGTACCTGTTTGGTCCCGTATTCGATTGCCGTGGGAATTTGATGCACCGCGCCAGAGCAGCTGTGGGTCGTTTCAGGATGACCTCAGACGTTTTTCGATGGCGCTCGTGTTGTGCACATGATACACCGTGACACAGTCATTGGCTCTTCATCTATAATTCATATCTATCTATCTTAAAATGCCACGGAATAGGGACAGGGCTCAGTCAACATAATCATGATTTCAATCGTCGTTTTGAAAGCAAACCCCCCCCCGGGCGAACCCCCCACAATAATTTGAATCAGCGATGTTTAAAACACGTCTCCTTGTCTTTTTTTGATCTTATCCGGAACGGAACTTCGTCTAATGCTTTGTTTTGACTTCTTTTCGAAAAGAGAGCGACCACCACTGCATGAGGTAGTAAAGTTGTGGTCGGAAATCGAATCGATTGGACTCAGAACTAAGCAGCACTAAACGGCGCACCCTCCCTCAACACACAGTTATCTTCTCGCACTTCCGCGGAAATCTTCGCATTTCTCGCACTGCCGCGGAAATCTTCGCACTTCCACGGGCCCTTCCAGAAAGTGCCATGCCAAAGCAGGCCCTCGTACGACAAACAAACCGAAACTGTAATTTGTACTAAATCAACAACAGTGTCAGAAAATCGGTAATCTCGTTTCAAATTCAAGGTCTCGTTTGTTGTTCCATGAGGGTCGATTGCAATCTTGAAAAAAAAAAAAAACATAACACATGTCAATAACGAATCAGAGAAAGCATTCCAATTTTAGTAGTTGCCCAACTTGCTCAAAATAAGAGGTGTGTTAGTACACCAGAACATCAATTCTGCTTCTTGCTAACTGGTTTTATCAACACAGCGCCACGCTCTGTCGTGTCTGTAAATCCGTGACGCCGGTAATATGTGTGCTCTCTGTTTCTCTCTGTCATGACCTCTCCTGCTCTTTCACTCACACTCTTTCTTTACTTCACTGTAACACACGCACAAATCCACAGGATGAAATAGATAGCAGCCCAAAAGTTGACATGAAGATCCCCGGAATTTGTCATCAAATCTCTCGAATATGCTGTTTAATTTTCAAATATCAAATGGATACGTAATAAACGTCTTCGACATTCTACTTGATTTTGAATAAATATGTCAATGAAATAATAAAGCGTTGCAACATGTTGATAAGTGTTTTCAAAAACTTGAACGTATGTTATTTTATTTTCCCTACTCATATGGATGTCACTTAACACAACATGATATCGCACTACGTGATTCCAACGTGTCTATGTATTTATTTAGGAGGACATTGCCATCATTTGACATTATCACACTCATAGTCGCAGTCATTCAACGTACAAGGTAAACTGTAGTCAAAATGTCAGATTCAGATGTGAGAGACTGGCTGAGGCAGGTGATATGTGATCAACTTGAAAACCCAGTTTACTCCACAAAGTCAATTTACAATCTTGTTGGTGGCTATACGTGTACTTTTCCCTGACTGTATGTCATGCATTTTTTGCCCTACATGGCCAGCGTGTGGACTACCCGGCGTCCACACTCCAAAAGTATCGGCCAGGTGATTTGCCAATACGTAGGTCAGACATAAGGTCCGGCGACAACGCCAATTGCTGTTGCGGCAAAGGGAGCCTGTTGATGAGGATTTTACGATACAACATTCCGGTGGACTGAATCTCAGCATATATGTATTCGTATATGCGTACAAAGTACTAATATGTATTTTTATGCTGACAGGCGTGATGAGACCTTGGACTATTTGCTTTTTCTTTGACATATTTTTCCTTCCAAAAAAGCAAGGCAAAAGATCTCAACGTAAAAGCAAACAATTGACTCAAAGCTACAAAGACCCTCAATCAAGGGTAACCTTTTTTAAAATCATAAAAGCAATCATCATCATTAAAAGCAATCATCATCATTATCTTTGGCAGCCCGGCCGACTGCCCAATCGATCCTGCACTCATCCTTTAGTCTATTATCAAGACCACATGCCAAGATTTCCCAATTTTGAAATGCCAAGCGCAAAAAAAAATGTCAACGAAAAAAAGCAGTCATTTCAGATCTCATCCCACCTCACAGCATATATGTACAGATGGGTACTTTGTAACACATACAAATACATGTTTGCAGCAAATCCTTCGCCATACAGGCGATTGCGACTCATTTTGCGTCTTTGAAATCCAGCTCTGCCCAAGAAACTGCCATAATCCACGCCAGCCCATAGCGCAGCCGCAGCTGCGTTGCCACACAGGCATCATTGGAGCCCCATTCGGTTTGTCTATCCTTCACGCTCGCCCTTCGCCGCCGCGCAGATGATCTTCTCCCAAATTCCATTTCAAACATTTCAGCGGGCTTTTCTGTAAATGATCCAAAAAATGGATTCTAAAACGTTTCAAAATTACTATTGTAACTTTGGAATAAATTGTGAAATGGAATCGACTCACAAATTACAAAAGTGATTTATGAAGATGATGGTTTTTATTACTTTCAACAGTGGTTTAGTACCCTTGATTGAGGGTCTATGTATTTAATAAACAACATGTTTTCTTAAATAGCACATATTGTTGAACAACATATAGGTTCTTGAGCAACATGTCAATTATACAACATATATCTTTAAAGGACATATACATGTCGTACAAGCTTTATGTGATACATATGTTGTATAATTTTAAACACCATATACATACATTCCAACCCCTTCTGAACATATATATACATTCAAAAATCAATTGTTTTTGGCCATTTATTGGTTCGTATCCACTACTTAATGACACCACCTGGACTCGACCCTGTTGAGGATTGCTGGAGGTTTGCTCCTGTTCTTGTGAAACTTTTCGTCTTCAGATCTAGCGCTGTTGCAGGCCCGTTGGCGGTGGTGCGCCTTGTTTGAAATGTATGTATGCGTGAATGTGTGTGTATGTGTCTACAGTCTGGCTTGTATAGGGTGTCCACCCGTTTTCTTTTTTTGAGTCCAACACTTTCTAATGATCTCATCACATTCACTACCCTCGGCGGACTGTGCTGAATTTGACTCAGGGCTCCCCTATCACCTCTGACGAAGTAATCCACCTTTTCGTATCGGCGCATTCCAAATATCACTTTTTTTATCTCCGCCTCATACCCCATTTTGAAGTTGGTGGAAGCGTCACTGCTAATCTCCCAATAAATGGATCTCAGTGCTGCAGGCCTTGAAGACAACCAATCTTTGAAGGAGCCGTCCACTTGATAGTCGTCTTCGCTGAGTCACCACCTTTTGTAATTTCTCCGTACCGAGCGTGTTGATCGGTGGTCATTGTTGCCTGGGCCCATTGTCTGTCTTTTCAGCCGCACAGAAGATGAATCCTTCCCCCGATTCGAAGTTGAACTTGATGGCTGCGTGGGCAAGGTTGGAGAAGATCATTTGGTCATGCCACCAACACCCCCCCCATTTGTCAAATAAAATTCTGTATCCAGCGCACCCTCATCAATGTCCCAAATATTCGATTTTCCTGTCTCCGCTCACTTCCACAATCAGATATGTCACCGGGTAGTGTTACAGGGGTATGCAATTGATTTGGAGTCTATTTCTACACACTTACATTAAAATTCAGTCAGTCCAGAGGACTTGTTTTGAGATACTTGTCGACCTTGTCACAGTTCTCCAGTTTCCACGTCACAGCCTTCTTTTTCACGCCATACATGCAGTCCCACAACTTCCGGATCACGCATTCCATTTCTGCAGGACAATCAAGTTACGCATGTATACCTTTACCATCAAATAATTTCTAATAACATATACACCTCGTGGTTATAAGTATGTTACATATACACCTCATGATTATAAATCATTGACCAATGTTCTTAACCAAAGTGTAGTACAACTGTAATGATACTGCACAATGTTTTGTTTTGTATTTAAGGCAGGGTTGGGTTTTATTGAAACACACGTGCAGCGTATTCAATGAAATCCAGTTTACAAGGCATTTTATCGAATTCGTGATTTTGTCAGTAGGAATTCAAACGTGATGTCAACGCGGCAAACCTGCGGCCAGCACTCGGGCATGTCTGCGGGAGGCACACGCCGAGCGCAAGCATTTTATTTTCCCGTACGAATTTGCTATATGTACCTAATGTCGAAATGTAGAGAAGAGTCGTATCTAGGTCTGTGCATGACTTCGGTAATTGCAAAGAGAAAACCGCTGCGCAGTGCCAACTTCCGATTTCAAAACGTGTTTGGCCGCAAGATTCGTCAGAATTCGCCACTGTGCAGCGGCAATCTCTTTGCAATTACAGAAATCATGCACAGGCCTAGATCCGACTCTTTTCTACATTTCGATATTCGAAACACATAGCAAATTCGTACAGAAAAATAAAATGCTAGCGCTCGGCATTTGCTTCCCGCAGCCATGCCCGAGCGCTGGCCGCACTGCGGCAGGTTTTCTGCGTTGAGATCACGTTTGAACTACTGTTGACAATTCAAGTTTGTTTCATTCCCACAAAGACGAACTCGATGAAATACTTTGTAAACTGAATTCCGCTAAATACGCACGTGCGTTTCAACTAAACCCAACCCTACCTTAACGACATATATATATTAATACTATTAAAGGACACACAGATGTTAAAAATTGATTTAAGAAACATTTTGTATTGAACGATATATATGTGTGTTGATACTCTTGAAGGACATATATACGTTGAAAATTGAGTTAGAGAACATGTACATGTTGTATGTGGTATCAATCGATTCACAAGTGTTTTCTTGATCGTACACACACACAAAAGCCAGCGCCTACTCTGAAACAAGACGACGCACCTGATGTCTTGGTGCGATTCTCATACCGGTTGAGTGTTCTCAATCTCAAATCTGGTTTGAATTTGGTCTGCACGTGATTCTTCGGAAGGGGTGCCTTGACACGACGCGACTCTGAGGGGTTGTAGACTTTCGCAATCGCCTCGTCGGCGAGTTTGCGCATTTCCTCGGTGGCACTTACCATTCTTTTGTCTACCACAGCAGAAAATTGGTTGGGTTCCGCAGGGCATAGGATGGGGTCGCCACCTAATTCGGACGTGAACCGGCCGTAGTAATTCTGGTGATCAAATTCAGCAGACAAGGCCGAACCCAGCGGGCGGAAAATTTTTACGTCATTTGAATGCGCCTTCAGCTCTAGTTAGAATAAGTGGGCCATAGATGCTGGCTCAGGATTATTACCATGCCAAGAGTCTTAGAGGAGCTGCAAACAAAGAGCGTGGAAACAGGACAGAGTAGAATCAAGTTTAGTCTACGTGATTGTTAGATTTCGTGTGTTGGCACATGTTGTAAAGCTTATTAAATGCTACGGTTTGGAATAAAATCTGTGTTTTCTGGTTTGTTTCATCGAGTCTCACGGCAAAGTTTGAATTGATATAGATTTTTGTTATTTGCTATTGACGAATTGTTTATTGCTGTTCTATCACGACAGTACAAATTTCGTCGTAGTGATCACACAGCATTTGGGTGGGTATTATTTGTACTTCCAACAAATCAATAGACAAGAACACACGCAAAATAATGTTGCACAGTGGCTTTTAGGGATTTTATCCCTAAAAAAATCTCACTAAACTTCAGCAGGAGTCAAATTCCGTTTCGTTCCAGTGAATACCCGCAGGATACAGTTTTACTCGATTTCATCAAGTTCTAACGGTTACCTTATATGTACCTCTGGTAAGATTCTTTTGATTGATTTCCAGGTGCCAAGTTTAAACATGTTTTTGTCTTTCCTTACCAAACAAAATGCACCGCAGGCAAGATTTTTTTGGTGGAGCAGGCCGCCCTGGCGTGGGCAGGAGTCGGACGGCCGCCGCCGCAGGACTCGGGATGTTTGATTCCTGAGCCTCTACACCTTTTGACCTCACGTGCAAGCGTGGCTCAGTCAGTCAGAGCGAGGGGCTGTTAATCCCTAGGTCGTCGTTTTGATTCTGTCTAAAACCCGCAACTCAAATTCCCACGCATTTAAACTACATAGACACTCAATGAATTGTACTAAACTACTGTTGAAAGTAATGAAAGCAATCATCATCATCTTCTCCTTCGTTCTTTGAACGTCACACGTTTGAGTTTTGCTCGAATACCAAATATGATCTCAAATGATGATGATTGCTTTTATTACTTTCAAAAGTAGTTTAGTACCCTTGTTTGAGGGTCTATGAAGTTCAAATTCATGGGAATTTGAGTTATCGGGTTTTTGACGGAATGATGATGATAGCTTTTATCATAAAACTTGATGGTATGATTTCTCTGATGAAAATGACCTTTATGAAGCAGTTTTGAAGACAGCAGCTGGAGTATCAGAGTCAGGAGGATAAGAAAAATGTCAAGTGCGACTAAAAGAGAAAGAACGTGAGTACTGGATAGGCACAGAGATAGGTATGCTCAGAGGCTATGGAAATCCAGGCCAAGCCTAGTACCAGCAGGTCATGGAATATGAAAGGCAAAATGGGAGCAGGATATAATAACTTGAGGTGAGGGACAAAAAACAGCAGTGCGAAATGGGACGAGAGGAGGAGGTCTCGAGCTCAAACTGGTCTGAATTGGCAGCGTTTTTATTAATGCTCCGTGAGTTGTGACACGCTGATAGAGGAGCAGATGCTGTATTTGTACGACAACCAGTCGTTATTGAAGGCAATTAATAGGTGGATTGGTGAAGGCGGAAAGGTAATCGGGGCATCTGACACGGATATTTCAGCAGCAGCCATCGTCATTACTGTGAAAGAGAATTGCATCAAGAACAGCAACTCTGTTGGTCAAAATGAAAGCGCATCAAGGAACCCCAGCGCAGCGTACGATGGAGCCCAGATTCTGGCAATTAAGGCTAATTTGGATCCGAAGGTAAGCAAGACGTGATAGCAATTGACGAATCGAGCAGTCCTCACGTGGACCAAACTATGCCCGGGCCGCAATGCAGGGAACGTAACAAATCAAGATTGGCATTCGACATTCAATAATAGCGTGAGGTATGCAATACGATGAGGCGCAGCTGAGAATGAGTTGCAAAGACATGAAGAGAAGCTGAAGGGGGCTTGGTAACAAATCAGCACACTCAGGCGACGATACAAAAGATGATGTAGAGGCGATGACATAGAAGACTGCACACACAAGCGACAATATGAGATATCGTACCACAGTATGGTCAAGGTCTTCTGCAGCAAAATACTCGGATGAGATCGTGTGTGAAAGATCGTGCAGAGCAAGACAATATTAACCACCCTGCAAATGGCACGTGGACAGCAGACTTTATGTCACTGCAAAATTGAAGCAGAGAGTTCTTAGGGAAGTATTTGAACGACCCAGACATCCCCTGGAGACACAAAAGGTGCGAAACGATGGCAATAGCAAGGACCATTTCGGTAGCCAATTGGCTTGCGAAAAGCACACAGCAATTGGATATAGGATGCAAAATCAAAGGCAGGATGGCATAGTAATCAACAAAAATCATTACACACTATACATCTTACAATTTAGACGGTCGTCTGACAGAAATGAAGATTTTCTGAGGGCAAAGCAAGATGAGGCTAATAAGCAACACAAAAACATCATCAAGGCGCTCGAAGCAGATGTCCCGAATTGAATGTTTAAACAGATTAACTTTTGCTACTGCACCACGCCGGCAGGAAGGCATGGTGCAGTAGTTCAACACGATTTCAATATCAAGCTCGAAAAGCTTATCATACAAGTAGGAGGACCAGAATATAGCGGTGCACGTGTAACTGTTGCATATGCGAAGCGCATATCACAATCATCCGATCCTATTATCAGCAAATACATGAATCGTCCGGGGCTGACGCAACGACATATGGAAACACCCAGAGAATGAATGAAGATTGCTTTTACTATTGCTCATTCAAATTAAATTTAATCACGGTAATAGTTTTGTTTGGAATTCTCAAAATGGCAGTATATTATTCTCACCAGAGTAAGTGACTAAAGTTTGCTGATTGTTGTCACATCTTCTATTATTCTCAAAAGAAAAGACTTGATAAAAGGGAAAAGGCAGTTAGCCCAGATCATCAAAACCCGCAGCCGCGACCCAGCATATCGTCGGTATAGACAAATGAACTTTGTACACAAATTCGGTCCACACTGTTGACATGTATAGAGCTCTTTAGTCGATCTGAATTCTTCCAGCTTTCCAGTTGTCCGTCCTACACCTTGGCTCACATCAAGTACCCAAGTAGTGTGTGTGTGTGTACGCGCGTTTTCAAGCACACACCCACCCACTATCCTAACACCAGCAAAAATAGAGAAATGTACAAGACAAAACCCCTATCTTTACCCCTGCCCAAACATAGCCTCACACACCTGCAACAGGAACAAGCTGAAAAACACCCCACTTCCAATCATCTCCCACACACGCATGCAGGTGTTAAAAAACACCTGTGATACACACGCATGTAGTAGAGAGATTTAACAGTAAAAATAAACAAATTGCACCTACACAAGTGCATTGGTGAGTGAGGTTACCAGTATGTGCCATAGTGTTAACAACACCAGTCCCTGTGTATACACTTGCGCACACTAGCATATAAAACACCTGTCTGGTGCAGTTTTTCACCCACCTCACAACATGTACATATGCACGCACGCCGCGGGCCTGGAAAGATGGCGCGGCAACGACTACGCGAGCCTTGAAGCTGATGCAGGTGCCGGAAAATCTGCACGTCTTCTGTGTTCAACACGATCAACCACATTTAGCACTTCCAACGCTCAGACTTCATTGTACCTACTTCCTGAGACCCCAATGACCCTCAATCCCCCCCCCTTCTTCCCAACATACACCAGAATGGTTCACGGACCGCGGGCAAGTGCGGTTTTACCGTCCCGACACTGCTGTCAGTCCAGAGTGCAAAACTCTGAAGAAGCTCTGTGCAGCTTGACAATGACCCCTTGCGCAGTTGCAGAAAAATTGTTAAGGAAGGCAGCGGTGCATCAGAACACCAGTAGGCGAGCACACAGGAGGCCTAGCCCGAAGACGCACGATGTGGCTGTTCGCGAAAATCCGATGATCCAAGGATCTATGCAGAACAACCAAAACCCACAGCAGCATATCACACTGTTGTGACCACAAGCCACACGGACAAGTGTGACGGACAACACCTGCGCATCTGCACTGGTGCCGAGCCAATCCACACCGTCCATGGCCCGCTCAATTTGCGCCACAGAAACAATCCTCCGTAACAGGATTCACATTTCTGCCATTTTCCCGGATTATGATTGTGACTGTATATGTAAATGACTTTTAATCCTTTTGTCACCAGCTGCTGAAGAGGGGTGAATGCAGGGCAGAGAGAGAGACTGTTTTTATTACATAATCGAACAGACTTACGATGTAGGATTGCACTCTAGGAGACACCCTATGGAGTTCGATGCAGGCACAAGGCCTTTC
>Ga0105054_10012851_pt1 | contig 10189 bp, 9 predicted proteins | sample BON02_FD_78091 | JGI IMG/M metagenome (GOLD analysis project Ga0105054, IMG submission 78091) | Freshwater microbial communities from Lake Bonney liftoff mats and glacier meltwater in Antarctica - BON-02 (megahit assembly) | ecosystem: Environmental > Aquatic > Freshwater > Ice > Glacier... | reverse complement strand
TTACGGCGCACGCCAGGAAATCGCCCGCGCGGCGCGTCGGATTGTCGAGGAGGTTTCGCAGGGCCGGCTCAAGCCGGATGACGTTACCCCGGAGACGATCGGAAAATTTCTCGACGGCCCCGATCTTCCCGATCCAGATCTGATCATCCGCACCAGCGGCGAACAGCGGCTGTCGAATTTCCTGTTGTGGCAGTCGGCCTATAGCGAACTGGTTTTTGTGCCGGTCAATTGGCCCGACTTCGATCGCGAGCAACTGGAGGCCGCGATTCGCGAATATCGGCAACGCGAGCGGCGCTTCGGCGGCCTCGTCGCCAAGACCGGTTCCTGAGCCCGTGGCCGAAACGGAACCCGTTTCCAACCCCGGTGACAGCGGCAAACTTGCGCGCGTTAACAATCTGGTTTTGAGGATTGCGTCCGCCGCGGTGATGGCGCCGCTCGCGGTTTGGGCGGCGTATCTCGGTGGCTGGCCGTTCACGCTGTTTTGGGCGATCGCGGCCATTGCCGTGCTGTGGGAATGGATCACGCTGGTCGCTGGGCCGGGCAATCGTCTGATGTTTTCGTCCTGCGGCAGCGCACTCGCGGTCGCGGCCATGCTGGCCAGCCGCGACCGCCCGGTCGCCGCGATTTTTCTGGTCGGTCTTGGCGCTCTTGCCGCGACGATCTTTGCGCCGCGCGAACAACGCGCATGGATCAGCGCAGGTATCGGATATGCCGGCGCCTTGCTGCTGGCGCCGCTGTTGCTGCGTGGCGTCGATTGGCTGGGGTTCATCGCGCTCGTATTGCTGTTCGCGGTTGTATGGACGACCGACGTGGCTGGTTATTTCGCCGGCCGCGCCTTCGGCGGCCCGAAATTGATGCCGTCGGTCAGCCCGAAAAAAACCTGGTCCGGCGCCATCGCCGGCCTTATCGGCGCGATGGCTGTGGCGATCGCGGTCGCGCGCGCTTTCGGCGAGTTCAATCTTGTTGCGATTGCGCTGCTGGCGTTGGTTTTATCGATCGTGTCGCAGGCCGGCGACCTGCTGGAGTCCTTCATCAAGCGGCGTTTCAACGCCAAGGACGCCAGCGGCTTGATACCCGGCCATGGCGGCGTGATGGACCGGCTCGACGGTTTCTGGGCCGCTTGCTTGATTGCTTGCTTGATCGGTTTGCTGCGCGGCGGATGGGACGAGACCGCGCGCGGTCTGCTGGTGTGGTGACCGCATGAATCCGCCCGGTATTGCCCGCCAGAAACCCGTGCCGCTCGCCGCGGCGCGCAGTGTCACCATTCTCGGCGCCACCGGTTCGGTCGGCGCCAGCACCGTTGATCTGATCAAGCGCGAGCCGCAGCGCTACCGCGTCGAAGCTGTGACCGCAGGCCGTAACGTGGACGCGCTTGCGCAGGTGGCGCGCGAGGTCGATGCCCGCATCGCCGTGATAGCCGATCCGGCTTGTTACGATGACCTAAAAGATGCGCTCGCCGGCAGTGGCGTCGAAGCCGCGGCGGGTGAGGCGGCCTTGGTCGAGGCGGCGCAGCGCCCGGCAGATTGGCTGATGGCGGCGATTTCGGGCGCGATTGGTTTGAAGCCGACCATGGCGGCCATTGAGCGCGGCGCGACCGTCGCGCTCGCCAATAAGGAATGTCTGGTTTGCGCTGGCGCGTTGTTCATGCGGACGGCGGCGAAGGCCGGCGCCACCGTGTTGCCGGTCGACAGCGAGCATAACGCCATCTTCCAGGCGCTCGGCGCTGGCGCGCGCGCGGATGTGCGCCGCATCATCCTGACGGCCTCGGGCGGACCGTTCAGAACCTGGACGCGCGAGGCGATTGCCAAGGCTACCCCGGAACAGGCGTTGCGCCACCCGAACTGGTCGATGGGGCCGAAAATTACCATCGATTCGGCGAGCCTGATGAACAAGGGTCTCGAACTGATCGAGGCCCATCATCTGTTTGCTCTTCCGCCCGACGAGATCGACGTCCTGGTCCACCCGCAATCGGTGGTGCATGGCATGGTCGAGTTCCGGGACGGTTCGGTGGTGGCGCAGATGGGACCGGCCGATATGCGGGTACCGATCGCCCATTGTCTGGCTTGGCCGCACCGAATCGATGGACCGGCACCCCGGCTGGATCTCGCCGCCTGCCGGGAATTGACCTTTGAAGAGCCGGATTTGGGCCGCTTTCCGGCGCTGGCGCTCGCTCGGCAGGCGATGCAGACCGGCGGCGCGGCGCCGACGGTCCTTAATGCCGCCGATGAAGTGGCGGTAGCTGAGTTTATCGCCGGCCGGATCCCCTTTACGATGATACCGGCGCTGGTCGAGGCGACGCTTGAAGCGGCCGCCGCCCGAGGGCTTCTGGCCGAGCCAGCCAGCATCGAGACGGCCTTGGCCGTTGACCATGCCGCCAGAAGTTTGGCCCGGGAACTCTTGCTCAATAATGCCGTAAAGCCATCCTAGTCATCTTTTGGTAATGCTAGGGGCCCCATAGGGGACCGAGGGTCGAGGAAAAGTATGAATATTATGGACAGCCTGAGCGCATTCGGTGGCGGGGTCGTCGGCTATGCGGTCCCATTCCTGTTTGTCTTAACGGTCGTGGTTTTCTTCCATGAACTGGGCCATTTCCTGATCGCCCGTTGGTGCGGCATCAAGGTCGTGGTGTTTTCGCTCGGCTTTGGACCGGAAATTGTCGGCTTTAATGACCGCCACGGCACGCGCTGGAAGCTCTCCGCCATCCCGCTCGGCGGCTATGTAAAGTTCTTCGGCGACGACAATGCCGCCAGCGTCCCCGACCGGGAGGCGGCGGCCGGCATGAGCGAGGACGAGAAAAAAGACAGCTTTGCCCATCAGCGGGTCGGTTCGCGGGCCGCGGTCGTGGCGGCAGGCCCAATTGCCAATTTCATCCTGGCGATCGTCATTTTCGCCGGCATTTTCATGTTTGTCGGCAAACAGTCGACAACAGCACGGGTCGATTCTGTCCAGCCGGGAAGCGCCGCCGAAGCCGCCGGCTTCCTGCCGGGCGATCTGGTTCTCAGTATTGCCGGAAGTCGGATCGCGAGTTTCGCGGACATGCAACGCATCGTCAGCGTCAGCGCCGGCGAGCCACTCAAGGTCGAGGTGGAGCGTGGCGGCGTACCGGTCGCGCTGACGGCAACCCCGCAGATGCGCGAACTCAAGGACAATTTCGGAAACGTTCATAAGCTCGGTGTTCTCGGCATCAGCCGTTCGATGGCCCCTGGCGACATCAAGTCCGGGTAAATGGGCCCGGTGGTAGCCGTCGTCGCGGGCGCGCAGGAAACCTGGTTCGTGGTCGAGCGCACGATGTCTTATATTGGCGGGGTCTTTACCGGACGGGAGGCTGCCGACCAGCTTGGCGGGCCGATCCGTATTGCGCAGGTCTCCGGGCAGGTCGCGACCGCCGGTTTCACCGCGCTGATCCATCTAACGGCGGTGCTGTCGATCTCGATCGGGCTGTTGAACCTGTTTCCGATCCCACTTCTCGACGGCGGTCACCTTTTGTTCTATATGATTGAAGCCGCACGCGGCCGTCCGCTATCGGAGCGGGCGCAGGAGTTCGGGTTCCGCATCGGTCTGGCGATCGTCGTCATGTTGATGATTTTTGCAACCTTTAATGACATCCTGCATTTGGCCACCTTGTAACCGTTGCCGACGGGCAACTTTTTGAGGGGAAAGGGAAACTCGGCCCGGGAGTATCGTTTGCAGTGCGCTCAAAACGCTGTACAAAGCAGACGAAATGGCCGCCGAGAGTCTCGCGTCGGGGGTACGATCGGACACGGCCGCAAGGCTAAGCGGTATCGACCGCAAGGATAAAAGGGCGCGTAGCGCATGGGACTTTGTGTGCGGGTGGTTCGGGGACTGGTTTTCAGCACTTTGGTCCTGGGCGGCATTCTTATCGGTGCCGGTATGGCGACTATTGCGTCCTCGGGCGTAGCGGTCGCACAAACCGTTAATTCCGTTGTTGTTGAGGGCAATCGCCGTGTCGAGTCCGACACGGTCCGCTCCTATTTCCGGCCCGGCCCTGGCGGCCGCCTCGGTCCGCAGGAAGTCGACGAGGGCCTCAAGGCGCTCTACGCCACGGGGCTGTTCTCCGACGTCAACATTAAAAACGTCGGCGGCCGGGTCGTCGTCAGCGTGGTCGAGAACCCGGTGATCAACCGCGTCGCCTTTGAAGGCAACAAAAAAGCCAAGGACGAGCAGCTCAGCGCAGAAACCCAATCGAAGCCACGCGGCACGCTGTCGAAACCGACCGTGCAGGCTGACGTCCAGCGCATTATCGAGATTTATCAGCGCAGCGGCCGGTTTGACGTAACTGTCGTGCCAAAAGTCATCACGCTGGCGAACAACCGCGTCGATCTCGTGTTCGAAATCAAGGAAGGCGACAAGACCGGCGTCAGGGAGATCAGGTTCAACGGTGCGCGCGCCTATTCGCACGGCCGCCTGAAAGATGTGATCAAGACCACGGTCAGTAACTGGCTCAGCTTTCTGCAAACCACGGATATCTACGATCCCGATCGCGTCGAAGCCGACCGTGACTTGTTGCGGCGCTTTTATCTCAAGCATGGCTATGCAGATGTCCGCATCGTCTCGGCAGTCGGTGAGTACGACCCGGCCAAGAAGGGCTTCGTCGTCACCTTCAATATCGACGAAGGCAGTCAGTACCGTGTCAGCAAAGTTGACGTGATTTCGAACGTGCGAGCGATCGACCCGGCCACGCTTCGCAGCAATGTCAAATTCAGTTCGGGCAACATCTATAATGCCGATCTGGTGGAAAAGAGCGTCGAGTCGATGACGATCGAAGCCGCCAAGCGCGGCTACGCTTTCGCCACCGTGCGGCCGCGCGGCGAGCGCAACTTCGAAGCCAAGACCATCAATCTCGTCTTCATCGTCGAAGAAGGCGCGCGCGCTTATATCGAGCGCATCAATGTCCGCGGCAACATCCGGACGCGCGACTACGTCATTCGTCGCGAATTCGATATCGGTGAGGGCGATGCCTATAACCGTGCCCTGATCGACCGCGCCGAGCGGCGGTTGAAGAATCTGAATTATTTCAAAACCGTCAGAATCACCAACGAGCCGGGCTCTGCGCCGGACCGGGTCGTCGTCAACGTCCAGGTTGAGGAAATGCCGACCGGTGAGTTCTCGATCGGTGGCGGCTACTCAACGTCCGACGGGTTCCTGGCGGAAGCCAGCATCGCCGACCGCAATCTCATGGGCCGCGGTCAGTTCGCCAAGGCGTCGGTGACCTATGGTCAGAATTCGAAAGGCTTCGAGCTGTCGTTCGTCGAGCCCTATCTCCTCGGCTATCGGATGTCCGGCGGAGTCGATGTTTTCGCCAAACAAAACCTCGCGACCAGTTATGTGTCGTACGCGTCCGAGACGATTGGCGCGAATTTGCGCCTCGGTTTTGCTTTGACCGAAGAAGTGTCTTTGCAGCCGCGCTATTCGATCTATCGCCAGGAAATCTCGATCGATTCGGCTTATAATGACTGTTCGCTCACCAATACGGCGCCGGGCTGTTACGCCAACGGTGAAGCGTCGCTTGCGGTACGCAAAGAATTGGCGGCCGGCCCGGTAGTGGTCTCGATGGTTGGATTGTCGACGACCTACAATACGCTCGACAACAACAAATCGCCGACCAGCGGCATGCTCGCCCAACTCAAGAATGATCTTGCCGGTGTCGGCGGCGACGTAAATTTCATTCGCACCAGCGTCGAAACCCGCAACTACTATGAAGTTGTGACCGACGTCGTCGGCGTTCTCAAGCTTCAAGCCGGCAATGTCGCGTCTTGGGGCGGTAAAGATCTGCGCATGCTGGACCATTTCCAGATGGGTCCAAACCTGGTGCGCGGCTTCTCGCCCGCCGGTATCGGACCGCGCGATTTGACACCGAACACGACCAACGATGCCCTCGGCGGCAGCATGTATTGGGGCGCGAGCGTCGAGTTCCAGACGCCGCTTTACTTCCTGCCGAAGGAAATCGGTATCAAGCTTGCCACCTTCGCCGACGCCGGATCGGTTTGGGATTATCAAGGTCCAACCAGCTATCTGGCGGAGACCCTGCAGGTCGGACTTGGCGATGCGAGCATGGTTCGTACCTCGGTCGGTATGGGTCTGATCTGGGATTCGCCGCTTGGTCCGCTGCGCTTCGATCTGGCCTATCCGATCACGAAGTACTGCGCCACGCCCACGGCAGGCGGAGCGGAAGTGTGCGATCGTACGCAGATATTCCGGTTCAGCGGCGGCACGAAATTTTAGTGGCCGCCACGGCGTGAGTGGCACGGCACTGGCGGGATGAGCGAGCCGGTATTTCTACGCGACACGCGCGGTCTCACACTCGATGAGATTGTCGCCTTGACCGGCGCGGCGACGCCGTCGCCGCTGCCTGCGCGGCGCGTGGCCAATATCGCGCCGCTCGATCGCGCTTCGCCGGAAGATATTAGTTTCTTCGACAACAAGCGTTTCAGCGAAGATGCTGCGCGCACCCATGCCGGCTTCTGTCTGACCAATGCCGTTCTCGCCAAAGCATTGCCCGCGCGGGTAACAGCCCTGGTCGTGGCCGAACCTTATCGTGCCTTTGTACAAGTGGCGCGCGCGCTGTTTCCGCAATCGCTGCGGCCGTCATCGCTGGCGGAGCCCGGCGCCATCGCCGGCGCGCATATTCATCCGAGCGCGCGGCTGGAAAGCGGAGTCACGGTCGAGCCTGGCGCGGTGATCGGTCCGCGCGCCGAAATCGGCGCCGGGACGGTGATCGGCGCGACCGCCGTAATCGGCGCTGAGGTGCGCGTCGGCCGGGATTGTTCGATCGGTGCCACCGCCGTGGTGGCCAATTCGTTTATCGGCGACCGCGTCATCGTGCATCCCGGCTGCAAAATAGGGCAGGACGGCTTTGGCTATGTCATGGGCGGTCGCGGCCATCTCAAGGTTCCGCAGATCGGGCGGGTCATTGTGCAGGACGATGTGGAGATCGGCAGCGGCACCACGATCGACCGCGGCGCCATCCGAGACACGGTAATCGGCGAGGGCACCAAAATAGACAACCTGGTGCAGATTGGCCACAATGTAAGTATCGGCCGCCATTGTGTGCTAGTAGCGCTATGCGGCATATCCGGCAGTTCGACACTGGAAGATTTCGTGGTTTTGGGCGCGCGCGCCGGCGTCAACAACCATGTCACCATCGGTGAAGGCGCCCAGATCGCGGCGACCGGCAACGTCAACGGCGATGTGCCGCCCGGCGCGCGCTGGGGCGGCACGCCGGCCAAACCGGTTAAACAGTGGCTCCGTGAGGTCGCGACGCTGGAGCGTATCGCGCGCCCGGATCGGGGCCTTCCAACGGCGGACAAGTGAGAGCGTTGCCATGGATGAGGTCGTCACAAAGTTGGAAGCCGCCGATATCGGCGTGGTGCTGCAGATGCTGCCGCACCGCTACCCGTTTCTTATGGTCGACCGGGTGATCGACATTCGTGGCGATGAATTTGGCATCGGCATCAAAAACGTCACGATCAACGAACCGCATTTCCAGGGCCACTTTCCCGGCAACCCGGTTTTCCCGGGCGTATTGATGATCGAAGGCATGGCGCAAACCGCCGGTGTGCTTTGCATCACCTCGACGTCGTCACAAAGGCCGAAGCAAGTGTTCTTTCTGACCATCGATAAGGCCAAATTCCGCAAGCCGGTGCTGCCGGGCGATACGATCGAGTATCACATGACCCGTACCGCGCACCGCAAGAACATGTGGTGGTATCGCGGCGAAGCCAAAGTCGGCGGTGTCATCGTTGCCGAAGCGGAACTCGGCGCCATGATTTCCGACCGATGAGCGCGCCTGATAGCGAACCCGCCGTTAAGGCCAAGACCGCGATCGATCCTTCGGCGCGCATCGCCACCGGCGCTGTCATCGGCACGGGGGTGGAGGTCGGTCCCTATTGCACGATTGGGCCGCATGTAACATTGGCCGATGGCTGTCGTCTGATCGCGCACGTCAACATCACCGGCCATACCAGCATCGGCGCGCGTACGGTCATTCACCCGTTCGCTTCGCTCGGTTCGCCGCCGCAATCGTTCAGCTATCGCGGCGGCCCGACCAAACTCATTGTCGGTGCCGATTGCGACATTCGCGAGAATGTCACGATGAATACCGGCACCGAGGACGACCGCGGCGCTACGCAGGTCGGCGACAAATGTTTTCTGATGGTCGGCACCCACATCGGACACGATTGCAAAGTCGGCGACAATGTCGTCTTCGCCAATAATACCATTCTCGGAGGCCACGTCACGGTTGGCGATCGCGTCGTGTTCGGCGGCAGCGTCGCCGTGCGGCAATTCGTGCGAATCGGCGAGGGCGCCATGATCGTCGGCCTCAGCGGCGTGCGCGCCGACGTCATTCCCTATGGCATGGCGCAGGGGCCGCTGGCTTTTCTGGTTGGTCTGAACGTGGTCGGGATGCGCCGGCGCGGTCTTGCAAAGTCCGAAATCCACGGGCTGCGCACCGCCTATCGGGACCTGTTCTTCGGGAGCGGTGAGTTTCGCGGGCGCGTGGAGAAGCTGGCCGCCGATTATGCCTCAAATGCGCTGGTGAGCGGAATGATCGAGTTTATCCGGGCCGGCAAACGGCCATTCACCATGGCGATCAAGCGCGCCGAGGCGGACGAGGACGCATGACCGCCGCGCCGGCTGAGCGAGACGACGGCCCGCTCGCGATGATTTGCGGCGGCGGCAGTCTGCCTCTTGCCGTCGCCGATTTTGTTGCAGCCCGCGGCCGTCAGGTTGTGCTGTTTCCGCTGCGCGGGGCGGCGGAAGGGACGCCGGTCGAACGCTATCCTCATCACTGGGTTTACATCGGTCAAATCGGCAAATTCATGCGTCTGGCACGCGCCGCTGGATGTCGCGACCTCGTTTTTATCGGCTCGCTGGTGCGGCCGTCGATTTGGCGCGTGCGGCCCGATCTCAAAGGGCTGATGCTACTGCCGCGCGCGCTTGCGGCATTTCGTGGCGGTGACGATCATCTGCTCAGCGGCATGGCCAGACTGTTTGAGCAAGATGGTTTTCGCTTGCGCGGCGCCCACGAAGTGGCGCCGGAAATCTTGATGCCTGAGGGGAATCTCGGTCGAGTTCAGCCGACCGAGCGCAACAGCGCCGATGGCGCGCTTGGGCTTGCCTATCTTTCGGCGACGGGGCCCTTCGATGTCGGTCAGGCCGTCGTGGTTGCCGGCAAGCATGTGCTGGCCGTGGAGGCGGTTGAGGGGACCGACCAGATGCTGGAGCGTATTGCAGCGCTTCGCGCTAACGGACGGTTGCAAGCCGCTGCCGGCGCCGGCGTATTGGTCAAAGCACCGAAACGCGATCAGGATCGCCGCTTCGATCTACCATCCATCGGTCCGAAGACGATTGAACTTGTCGCGCGTGCCGGTCTTGCCGGCGTCGTTGTTGTGGCGGGCGAAACCATCGTCGCTGAATCTGAACTGACGGTGCGGGCTGCCGACCGTGCGGGTATATTCGTCGTCGGCGTGCCGCCGGGGCCACCGCGATGAGCGGCGATGCGCCGCATGTTTTTCTGGTTGCGGGGGAAGAATCCGGCGACCGGCTTGGCGCCGCGCTGATTGGCGCGCTGAAGCGCGCGACCAACGACACGGTACGGATCTCAGGCGTCGGCGGCGCGCAAATGGCGAAAGAGGGCATGCCGAGTTTGTTTCCACTCGGCGACCTGGCCATTGTCGGTATTTCGGCGATCGCGATGAACCTGCCGAGAATCCTCAAACGTATTGCCGAGACCGCCGACGCCGTTATCGCGGCCCGGCCGGACGTCTTGGTGATTATCGACAGTCCTGAATTCACCCATCGTGTAGCGCGGCGTGTACGCGCGCGGGCAACGGGCATTCCGATCGTCGACTATGTCTGCCCCTCGGTCTGGGCCTGGCGGCCGGGCCGCGCACGCGCCATGCGGTCCTATGTCGATCGGGTTTTGGCTTTGCTGCCGTTCGAGCCCGAGGCCATGCAGCGGCTGCAAGGTCCGCCGACCGATTTCGTCGGTCACCCGCTTGGCGAACAGGTGGCCGATATACGCCCGGACGCTGATGAAGCGCGTCGACGCATGAGCGATCCGCCACTCTTGCTGGTGATGCCCGGTAGCCGTAGCGGCGAGATCCGCAGGATGGCGCCCGTTTTCGGCGACACGCTCGCCCGCATCGCCGCGCAGATCGGCGCGCTC
>Ga0105054_10012846_pt1 | contig 10195 bp, 6 predicted proteins | sample BON02_FD_78091 | JGI IMG/M metagenome (GOLD analysis project Ga0105054, IMG submission 78091) | Freshwater microbial communities from Lake Bonney liftoff mats and glacier meltwater in Antarctica - BON-02 (megahit assembly) | ecosystem: Environmental > Aquatic > Freshwater > Ice > Glacier... | reverse complement strand
TATATGTATACGTATATATATATATATATATATATATATATATATATATATATATATATATATATATATATATATGTGTGTGTAGCTCACCTGATGCGCATGCGCCAGCCGCCCGAGAATGAGGCGGTGGGCCAATCCTTCTGCTCCTCTAGGAACTGGAGCCCAGAGAGGATGGCCGAGGCGCGCTGCTCGGCCGAGTCGGCGCCGATGTCGGCTAGGTCGTCGTACACGTCCGACAGCCGGGCCGCCAGCTCGCCGTCCGCGTCGAACAGGTCCTGGATCGTCACGTCGCCGTCCGAGTCCTTCTCCTCTAGCACCGTCACCTCGCGGCCCTGGTACTGCGCCTTAGCGCCGACCACGAGAGGCCCGCCCTCGAGCTTCGCCTCCTTGACGTACCGCACGCCGCCCTTCTCGAGCTCGTCCGGCGTGATCGCGTTGGCCTCATCGAGCGACATGTTGTACGCGTCGGTGACACGCTCCAGCTCCCTGGCCTCCTTCAGCAGCGCCGTTCGCCTGGTGTCGGCGAGGACGACCATCTGCAGCGCGCTGATCTCCTTGGAAGCGGAGACCTCCTGCTCCACCAGCAGGATGTCGGTGTTGGGAGGGATGGCCTTTTTGATATCATCGTTCGTTCCGTAGGCGATGGCGTGCATCAGCGTCGACTTGCCGCAACCGTTGGCGCCGATGAGGCCATACCGGTGGCCGTGGGCCAGCGCAAGGCGCGCGTCCTTGAACAGCGCCTTGCCTCCCATGCTGATGGAAAACTTGGGGCAGATGATATCATCGCTGCCCTCCATCGCGACTGCGGGCGTCGCGCGCGACGCGAAGCTCTGATTTGATGTCGTGCGTGGGCGCCAACCTACAAATACCGAAGGGAGGGCTTTCTGTTCTTTGTGTGGGCGCTGGTAGGCAAGCTTTACAACAGCACGGCGGGTTGACCCCTGATGTGCCGGGGGGAGGGAGGGTGGCATAGAGCTCTACTTGTCGGGGGTAGGATAATTATCATGGTTTATTGCATTTGCATTCGCATTGGCGCTGGCGCTGGCGCTGGAAGCTGCAACTGCAATAATAAGAGTTATTCAATAATAAGTAATAAGCTGAAAGCTGGAACTGGAAGCTGATGCTGGATGCTGATGGCTGTTGGAAGCTGAAGCTGTGTGTGCTGTGTTTGTAGCTGCACACAGCTGCTCAACTGCCCAAAAGCAATATCAGCAAAAACACAGCAAAACAGCACCAGCACAGGCACTGACAGTATACAGGCACAGGGTGCAGCTGGCATATAATAACTCCATCTATGGCATAAGCATGAGCATGAGGATGAGGTGTTGCTGTGTGTCGTCGTCGCGGGGGAAGATTCAGAGGAGGCGCGCTCCACGTGAGCGTGAGAGAGCCACGGGTTGTAAGCAAATAACACGCGGGGGCGGGGGGGGGGGGCAACGCCACCGTCCCACCCACGCACAAATGACACTCTAAAAGGTGCATAGAACACACCACACACACCGTCACACTGTCGACCGTTAAACAGTGTCACGTGCCACGCTGCAGGGCTCCTACTTCCCTTCCGCACGCGTACTCCCCTGCCCGCATGTGCGCCAGAGCCAGTCGCGCGGCGCCCACCCTGCGACGCACGCTCCTGTTCTTCAGCTCACGGGCGGTGACGCCGATCTACCCACGCCCACTCGTCTAGCGCTTCAGCTCTCGGTGAACTGGCGGAAGGAATGGAGCAGGCCATCCTCGGTGAAGCCGAGCAAGTGCAGCCCGCCTGCGTGCTCGACGGCAATCGTGCTGGTGCGGGCGGAGGCGTGCATCTGCCCGATGGCGGGCGGGTTCTTCGCGAGCGCCTCGAGGGCCTTCTTTTGCTTCTTTGCAACCTCGGGCGTGCAGAGCCCCAGCACCGCCTTTGCGCTCTTGGAGCCGCAGGCGGCGTAGAACTTTGCGCCCAGGTCGGGCAGCATCAGGTTGGTCGAGGACGAGGCGCGCTGGCGCTTCATTCCCGGCTGGTCGTCCCGCAGCAGCTCGTGGATCTCCTTGACCGTGGTCAGGTCCGCCGCGCACGCGCCGCTGGCAGAGGGCAGGTTCCGGTCGGCGCCCCCCTTGAGCAGCGCCTTGACGCACGCCTGCGCGCCCGCGCGCGCCGCGTAGTGCAGCGCAGAGTAACCGTCCACCTGCACGCAATTCCGGTACGCGGTTATGAAGAACTCGATGGGTCATACAACAGCAAGACAGACTACCACTGCTGCTGCTACTACTACTAATGCTGCTACTACTGCTACTACTACTACTGCTGCTGCTGCTGCTGCTGCTGCTACTACCACCACTACTACTACTACTACTGCTCCTACTGCTCCTACTGCTACTGCTACTACTACTACTACTACTACTACTACTACTACTACTACCACCACCACCACCACTACTACGACTACTACTACTACGACTGCTACACCTACTACTACCAATACTACAACTACTACTTCAATTGCTGCTACCACTCGTCTACAGCTTGCACTATTACTACAATTCAATAGGATTCACGTCTTGGCCTTTACACGAGATTGTTATTACCAAATTGGTATGGTGTAGGGAGGACGAGGGGGGGTCGTATATTGCCCAATACGGTAGCGGTGCAATGGTATTGCAACAGTGTCGGCAATGCAGGCGGTCCGGAAGAATGAAAGGACGATGGACTCGTGCACAAACGAGTAGAAGTAAACAATATCTTGTAAAGGCCAACTCACGTCCACGGCGTCGACTCCCACGTGCGAGCCATCGAGCAGCATCGCGACGCACGCCTCGTTGTCGCGCTCCGCCGCGCGGTGCAGCGGCGTGCGCCGGTGGTCGTCGACGGCGCGCGCGTCAGCCTTGGCATCGAGCAGTGCCTTGAGGTTGGCCGACGCGCCGAGAAAGCAGGCCCAGTGCATCGGTGTCAGGCCAGACCAGTCGGCCTGGTCAACGTTGGCGCCCGCGGCGATGAGCGCCTTGACGGCGGGCAGCAGGTCGTCGTTGACGACCGCCTGAGGGAAGCACGTGTGGGCGGGTGGGGAGTCAAAAACGGGGAAGGAGAGTCGGACGCAGGGAAAATGTGAGTGTTGCATCCGTCCCAGGTGGTGGTGCAAATGAAACTCAAAAAGGGGAAATGAAAGAGACGTAGCTCGGAGCGCGGTTGGGGGTTAACTCTCGTGGGCGGCGCACACGGCCGGCGTGCCGCGGGGGGCGCGGCGTCGCGGGGCAGGGCGACTCACGTAATGGAGCGCGGTGCGCTTCTCGCCGTCGACGGCGTTGACGTCTGGCTTCTTCTCGAGGATGGCGGCGAGGATGGCGCACGCGTCGGCGGCGTCGCCGCCCTCGGCGCCAAACAGCATCGCAAAGTGACAGGCGGTCTTGTTGGTCGGCGCGACCGAGCCCACCGGGTCGCGCTGCACCGTCGCACCCTCCTTGAGCAGCAGCTCGGCTACCTTGCGTTTGCCGAGCTTGACGGCGGCGAGCAGCGCCGTCTCGGCCTGCGCGTTGAGCCCGTCAATCTCGGCGCCCTTCTTGAGCGCGAGCTTAACCAGCTCGACGGCGTCGTGGCGGGCGAGCCAGTGCAGCGGCCTGTTCTCCTCCTCGTCGGAGACCGTCAGCGAGGCGCCAGCCTCCAGCAGCGCCTTGCACGCCTTTTGGCAGTTGCCGGCGCATGCGGCCAACAGCGGCGTCACCATCTGGCCGTCCTGCGCGCTGTGGTTGGCGCCGTGGCTCAGCAGCGCCTTGACGCACTCGACGCTGTCGAGCTCCGCCGCCAGGTGCAGCGGGGTTTGCTCGCCCTGCGTGCAAAGGGGAGCGGCGGCGGCTCAGGGTGGGGTTTGCTCAGGAAGCGGCGGCTGCTCAGGCGATTGCTCTGCACAGAGGCCGCCTGCGGCAGACACGCACCGTGCGTGTCTCGTTCACGTCGGCCTTGCTCTGGATCAGCCGCTCGACCGCCGCCACGTCGTGCGCCTTCACAGCCTCGAAGAGGTCCGCCATTTTCGCTGAAGCTCCACAGCGCGTGCGAGTCTGGCGCGAGCGAGTCTGCGCGAACTTGTCGGCAGCGAAGCGCCTTGAATTCACGTGAATGACTTTCGCGTTCGACCGCGTCAACGTCGCCCAGTGGTGCCGCAATTCGGCTCAGCCCTCGGTGGAAACCATGGGCAAGATGGTGAAGCCGAAGACCGTCACGCGGAAGAAGACCGCGGTGAAGCCGCGTGGCTCGCGGCTGAAAAAATCGGACGTGGCCATGCTGACGGCGGACGCGGGCCAGGAGCGCATGGACATGGACGACGGGGTGGGGGCGGCGTCGGACGCCGGGACAACTGGGACAAAGAAGAAGAGCCGCGGCGTGGCCAAGGCGAAGCGTAAGGTCAAGCGCAAGCTCGGCAAGGACAAGGTGGCAGGGACCAGCAGACGGCAAACCAGGAAGGGTGTGAATCGCAAGAAGAAGTGAGTGTCGCCAATTCTTCCGGCTGCTGTGTCGTCTTGCCCGTGTTGAGTATTTCAGACCCCGCCGCGTTGGTGTTGCCTTGCATCGGTGCTGCTTGCGAGGCAGCGTCTGAAGGTGGCCGTCGCTAGACAGTGGCGACTGCGGCATTATATGGCTAGGGCTTGCCCTTGCCGGGCCTGCTCGCCTAACTGCTCCTGGTCAAATTTATTGATGTCGTTACACCCAAGCCCCGCCTACTGGCGACACCCCCTTAACATTTCCATATATTCCTATATTTGACCTGTGACGAGAGGATTAACTGCACAGCGTGAATCGTGAATCAAGAAATTAAGAAATGGAAATCTTGGTTGTTCTGTAGCATACTATATAGCATGCTACAATGCTATATAGATAGCCTCCCTATATAGCATAGCTCTACTTTTTTCTGATATTCGAACCATTTCGAGTTGACCCGATTACTGGTGCTGCTGCTGGCTGCTAGCCCACGCCCCGGCCGGGTCCAAATTCAAATTCAAAAAACTATGTGTTCAAATACCGTATTAAATACCAAAATTTGCATCTAGGACAGAGTGTAGTACTGTAGTGTAGTATACTATATAGCATGTATAGCATCCCCCGATGCTATAGATGCTACATGCTACAGAACATCCAAGGTGGAAATGGCGTGTCGGTGTCGGTGTCGGGAAATTAAGAAATTAAGAAATGGAAATGGTGTGTCGGGGGGTACACATTTACATTTCTTAATTAATCGTTCAGCTCTGGGGACACATTTCTTAATGCCCGACAACGACAACTACTGTATTGCCCTGTTGATTTAGTCTTTAGCTTTAGTCTATTATTTGCAGTCGTTATATGTGTGGTTATATTATATAGTTTTCAGTAAAAATAAAAATATAAGAGTCAGATATACAAAACGCTGTGAATAAGCGAGACTGCCTGAGTAGGCGCGGCTGGCCCTTGGCAGGGGGCTTTGTTGTTGCGGGGGCGGTTTGTAAAAAGTCTCTTGTGGTGTGTGGCCTGGTGTTGTGTTTTCTTTGTGAATAAGCCTGCTGCTGCTGTGAACAGATATATTTTCGCGTTTCGGCTGGCTAGCGGCTGGCCGCTAAACACGCGGCGCCACACCAACCTGCGCGTACCATGCGACGCGCAACCAGCGGCGTTCTCCTGCTCCTCAGCCTGCGGCCCGTTTGGCCGAGCGTAATCCGGCCACCTCCGCCGTCCGTGATCACTAGCCTGGCCGACATCGCGGCCAACTACGACGCCATTCTGCTCGACCAATTCGGCGTCCTCCACGACGGCGCCAACGCACTGCCCGGCGCCGTCGACTGCTACAGTCGCCTGGCAGCGCTGGGCAAGAAGCTGGTCGTGGTTTCGAACACTAGCCGCCGGCGCGCCTTTGCCCTTTCCAGGCTGCCGCGCCTCGGCTTCGATCCGGAGAGCCTGGCTGCGTTTGTGTGTTCGGGCGAGCAGGCGTGGGCGTACATGGCTACGGAGCGGCGCGGCCAGTCGGCGCTCTGGATCTCTTGGTCGGACGACTTTCCGGCGTGGGACCCGGCCTACATGGATGGCACTGGGGTGACCCTGGCGCCGGCGTCGGAGGCCGACTTCATCCTCTGCCAGGGCAGCATGGCGCTGCGCGACGGGACCGACGCCACGCCGACCGACCTGCTGCGGACTGGAACAATGTCGCCGGCGCTGGAGGAGGCGCTCCGCGTCGCGGTGTCGCGCGGCCTTCCGCTGGTCTGCGCCAACCCAGATCTGCACGTCGTCCTGCCCGACGGCTCTCGCGGCCACATGCCCGGCCTCATAGCCCAGCGCTATGCGGCGCTCGGCGGCCAGCTGGTCGAGTTTGGCAAGCCGCACGCGGCCGCCTTCGAGGCGGCGCTCGCCGAACTGGGTGGCGAGTTTGGCGTGCAGCGCGACAGGGTGCTACACGTGGGCGATTCGCTCGAGCACGATATCGCGGGGGCAAACGCGGCGGGGATCCACTCGCTCTTCGTGTGCGGCGGGATACACGCCGGCGAGCTCGGCGAGATCCGGGCCGAGGCGGGGGGCGGCGGCGATGCGACTTCTGTCGCGCCGGGCGAAGAGCTGGAGGTGTTGTTTGGACGGTATGGCGCTAGGCCGACGCATACAGTGGCCACCTTTCGCTGGTAGCGATGTAGACGATCGCAGCTGCTGCGATCCAGGTCGCGGGATTAGTTCCGCGACATCAGCCGCCTTCAGCCATCTGAACACATGCCCCTAGCCTGGTGCCGGCGCTTGCCCTTGCCGATTAGAATAGAGTGAGAAGCGGGTTTACCCGAGCAACTGTGCGCCGCCGCCGGGTAGCGTGCAAATCAGGAGTCTAAGGAGGTTCTTCGTTATCTCTCTTCTTCCTGAAAGTCCTCTTCCGGTCGATATATACAGGGCCAATGACCAATGAGTTTGTCTCCTCTGTCAGCTGCCGCCTCGTCGTGTCGTGTGTCGTCGTGTCGAGGTGTCGGGGGTGACTTGTCTAGTTGCTAGTTTTTTTATATATACATATGTATTATTATTATTATTATTATTATAGATATATATATAGATATATATTATAATATATAATATATGACTGTTTTCTGTTATATATATATTATTTATATATATATTTATTTATATAGACTTATAATACATAACTTATATACTTATTATTTAATTTAATAAATTCTATTATATTAATAAAGTGAATTAGTTTTAGATAGATTTAGACCGTTATTGTTATTTTGTATATTGTATATAATATGGGTTACGTGTATATATTATTTATATATATATGCCTTTCGCGCGCGCCAATTACCAATTATATATATATATAATATGATTGTTTTAGTGTTAGGGTAGCAGTACAGTAGTATGTAGTATGTATAGTACAGTAATACTGTATAGTCTGTGTCTGTGCCTGTGAGCAGTCGTGGTCCTTCTCTTGTGTAGCGTGTAGCGGCCGTTCCGGAGGAGGCGAGGCATGCATATAGTTGCTGCACACCACAGACGCAGCACAGGCCCCACGCATACGGACGCACGAGAGCACGAGAGCACGCACAGCACCCACGTGGCAACGCAAACCTCCCTTGTTGGCTGCGTCGAGTAGGCGCGTGGAGCACCAGTCGCCAGTCGTGCACGGGGCCCGGTGAAGCGGGCGCGCGCCGGGAGGAATATCGATTGGCGAAAGCTTCTCAGCCATGGAGGGTCGCACCTGAGCGAGCAAAAATAACGGCAAGGATCAGCTTGCGCCTTGCCACAAACGGGCAGCATGGTTCACAACGGCTCGTCCGCATCGGGGTGTGCCGCGCATCGGACCCGGGCCCGGGCCACATTGGCCGCAGGCTAGGCCTTCCGCGGCAAGAGTGGCTGTTCGGTGCATTACAGGGGCGGCGTCACACGGGGCGAGTGACGTGCCTAAAACGCTGCACCATAGTAAGGTATCCGTGTCCACGCGCATGGCCATTATGGTGTGGTTGCGACATGCCCTTACCTTGCGGCTCTGCAGGAAGAGATGCGAGGGACCCTTGGCCGTATGGCTCGGACGTTCAAGCAGTGATTGTCATGCGGCGGCTGCCCAGCCACATCAGGGCCGAACCTCCGGGTGATCCCTAACCCAGCTGCTAGAGTCGAGAAAAATCAGCCACGTCGCCATCGTCGTTCACAGGCCAGCCAGCGGCAACGGGCGGCAGCCTGTGAACAGAAACGGTCGACCGCTGGATTTGCCAGCCATATTAACTCGGGCGCCATCCACCGGCTAGCGGGCGACCAGGATAACGGCCGACAATGGCCGACCATGCCCCCCTGGCGGGCGACTGGGACACATTCGCGGACGACGTCTCGGATACCTCGACCGAATCATTCACGACGAGCACGCGCCCGGCGACGCCCGACGGTGCCCGGACGCAACGGATCGGCGTGCTCGTCGTGCTTGGTGGCGTCGGCCGCTGCCCTAATCTGAGCACGTCCGTGCGCCGAGCCATCGAGCGCAAGGTGAGCGGCGCAGCAGAGCCAGCTACACGCTGGGACTTGCTCTGCGCAATTACCGCACTGAAGCGCATCGCCCCATCCATGCCACCCGCGCCCGCAGGTCCTGGCCCGTCTTGCTCTCTGCGACCTGCGCCTTGAGTCTGGCGCCACCGCCATCGCCATGCGCTTTGTAAGCTGGCCGGGCAGCGACCCGGCCGACGCGCGCGTGTCCGGCACCTCACTCCGCGCTGGCTCCGTGATTGCGGCAAACAACTCGACGGCCAAGAGCACCGGGGCAGGTGCTACAGCCCCCACCAGCGCTGCCGCTGGCGGCACCCGGCTTGGCGCGGGGGGGCGTGGCGGCGTCTCGACTCAAGTGGACGGCGCTCCTCCCGCCGACACTCCGCTCATCGAGTGGCTCCGTTTCTGCCGACTCTACCGGCGCGTGCCGGCGGACACAGCGCCCGATGCGGCGCTACAAAGCGGTCGAGGCAGTGCGGCGGGCGGCAGCGCTGCGCCTCCTGGCTCGCAGCGCGACGAGGTCCAAGGTGGAGACGGCGTTGGGGATGCGGCGTCCGCGGTGCATAGGGCGATACGCGCGGCACTCGCGGAGCTCGCCAGTGAGGCGGGAGGGGACGCGCCGTTGCTGGTGGTCGCGCATTCCATCGGTGGCCTGCCTGCGATTTTGCATTTGCACGAGCAGCAGCAAGCCGCGAGACCGCGGAAGACCCAGCGGTATAGCTTTACTTCTGCGCAGCCGCCGCAGTGCAGCCCGGCAGAGGAGGAGACTGTTTTCGAGGCGCGGTCGCGGACGACCCAGCGGTATAGCTTTACCTCGGCCGAGCGGAGCTCGCGAGGGGAGGAGGATGTTCCCCGCGACGGCGGTGGCTCCGCCTTGGAACGAGGCGAGACGCTTGCTGCGCTCTTCTCCGTCGGCTCTCCGCTTCCGCTATACCTTTCTCAGCTCGAGCTGACACCGACCCGCGCGCCAGGCGGAGCTAGCTCCCCCCCAGCCGTTTGCGCCAGCCTCAGCTGCCTGCGCGTCCCCGCCCCGTCTCTCCTCTCCTCGCTACCCGCTCTCGCACAGTGCCACGCCGGCACCCTCGGCTGGTACAACCTCCACCACCCGTCCGACCCACTCGGCTACCCGCTGGCTCCCATGCTTAGCCGAACCGTCGAGCTAGCAGAGCACGTCGGCGGCGGCCAAGCCCAACAGCTTGGAGCGCCTGCATCTCCAACAGATTCCGCGTCGTCCTCGGCCGCAGCGGCCCTCTCTAGCTCAATCTCCGTCAGCCAAAGACCGCCCGTATCGCCATTGCAGGCGCCTGATGCCATGCTTTCAGCTTCAGCAGCAGCGCCGGTGCCTCCGTCTCTCGCTGGCTCGGCCCTCTCCAGCTCGGTCTCCGTCAGCCAAAGACGGCTCATATCACCAGCGCAGGCGTCCAATTTCACGCCCCCAGCCGCAGCAGCAGCGCCGGCCCCCCCGTCTTTCTCCGGCTCGATCTGTCCGCCGCCGCCGTTGGTGGTTGCAGAGGCTACAGGGCCGGCTGTCTGTGCGGTCGTGAGCGACAAGCCTGTGCGGTTCCACGGCCGCATCAGAGCTGGGCAGGCGGGCGCTGCCGGATCCACGGCTCCGCAGCGTTTCAGCGACCCCTCCGACTACCTGCTGCGACCCGGCTCGCGCGAGGTGCTCTTTATGTATATATATATATATATATATGTGTGTATGTATGTGTATGTATATATGTATATATATATATATATATATATATG
>Ga0105054_10012845_pt1 | contig 10195 bp, 12 predicted proteins | sample BON02_FD_78091 | JGI IMG/M metagenome (GOLD analysis project Ga0105054, IMG submission 78091) | Freshwater microbial communities from Lake Bonney liftoff mats and glacier meltwater in Antarctica - BON-02 (megahit assembly) | ecosystem: Environmental > Aquatic > Freshwater > Ice > Glacier... | reverse complement strand
TGGTTATGGTAAAATGTAGCTAAATTAGCCTGATTCGTATCGTCAGCGTCGTTGGTCACATTGCTCATTTTCATGATTAATCTGTTTTTGACAAAGAAATTTGTAGGCCTACGTACTTTTGGGGCATTTTTTAAGTAGCCAAACATTTTATGACTTCGAAGAGGCGGTAGAGACTTCCAAAAGTTGTATTCTAATCCTGTCGCATAAGTTTCTATTTGATTGTAAGCTTTTCCTAAAACTGGTTTAAGTTCTGTTTGAGAAGTATCTAATAGATAAATTTCGGCTAAAAAATTATGAATGGCAGATAACGTAAAACAATCTGAATCCAAAGCTTTTTGCCTTCGGCCAATAAAGAAATAAGGCTCAGTCAATTCCATATACACAGGCCATTCACCAGCGTATTGTTTGCCTTTTATCGTGCTGTCTGTTTGGGTGTTTATGAGATATTCTATCGCTGAATTAAAGTGATTTTGAACTTCGTTTTGACTTTGGGCATAGCTCGACCAGGAGAGAAGTAGAAGAGTAATAGTCAAAAAGATTTTCACAGGTTGGAATTCATTTGAGTGTTGAATTTCATAAAATTATGTAAACAAGTTCGAATTATTAATGAATTATAAGTCAATCAAAGTAAAATACTTATAATTGTACTCAAAAGAGTAAAACATGAAAGTTGTAAATTATTCAGACTTTTGCGGGCAATTAAAATCTATGCTTGATGGTCGTAAGTCAAGATAACGAAACAGTTATTGTAAGCAGACCAAGAAATGAGAATGTAGTAGTCATTTCTTTGAAAGAATACAATGCTATGCTAGAGACGCTTCATCTATTAAGTTCAGATAAAAATAGAGAACGCCTACAAGAGGCCATTGAAAGAGATAAGGCAGGCATTCAAGAAACGCATGAGCTATTATCATGAATCTTTCTTGGGATAAAAATGCATGGGAAGATTATACCTATTGGCAAGGTATAGACAAGAAAATGGTGAAACGTATAAACGAACTAATTAAAGAATGTTTACGCACACCATTTGAAGGGAAAGGAAAACCGAAAGGCTTAAAAGCCAATTTGAAAGGATATTGGTCTAGAAGAATTTCGGATGAACATCGCCTAGTTTATCGCGTTTATGATGATAGAATTCACATGTTACAGTGTCGTTATCAATATTGATTAAACCAAAATTATTTAAACATACTCACACAGATAAGAAGTCTGCGTCTCCACCTTTACTAAAAAAGAAGAATCACCAATCACATTAAAAGACTCACCATTTTTAAATGTTTTCCATTCCGTTTCATTTGGTAATAAGATAGTTAGTCCTCCCTGAATCACGGTCATGATTTCTGGAGCACCTGTTCCAAATTTATATTCGCCCGGCTCCATTACACCTACAGAAGAATTCCCATTGGCCGTTTCATAACCTAAAGACTTTACTTTACTATCGAAATATTCGTTTGATTTTATCACTGCATTTTTTATGATTTAATAACTTACATCTTTTGGTTGGATTCTAGAAGCCAGATCCTGACTTGTACCTTTTAGTGCGGTTTCGATAATTTTGCCAAATACTCTTTCAAATTTAATGATATGCATTCTAAGGTACCTTATCAAAAAGGATTTTGTATCAAAATTAGTTTGAGCCTACAAGTTTTTTACGGACTCTTTCAGTTTTTCTTTGGATGTAATTTCTTCCTTACGCCGCTTCATGGTGAACCGAAAATCTTTAGGAACTGGATTCGTTTTATTTTTAAAGATTAAACTGTACTGTATTTCGCCTTCTATTCTTTTCACTGGCGGTCTTGACTCATAATTAAGTTCTCTTTTTTCTTTATACTCTCTCAATCTATTTAAATATGAATCAGTATCTATGGAACCTCTATTATGTAGAGCTAAGGTAATGTTATTATAATTCCATTCAACAATTGCAATATGCTCATATTCTATCTGAAATGGGGAGGAAGAAAATTTATGCTCAATCTTATAACCCAGAGGGCTAGAAGATTCAATAAACCTATTTGGCTGACCGTATACCTTAATTAAAATTTCTTCTAGCGTTAAATCAACTTGGTTGGGGGCGGTATAATCGTTTTCGTAGAGGATACTTTTGCTCAATATAACTACTATCCACCACAGCCGTGGGCTCAAGTTCTTTTGCTATTGATTTTGACAGTACAATTTCAACCAAAACTTTATTTACGAAAACAACCTCGGCTGAGTAAAAAGTTAAATCAGCTAGCGGGATAGGCTTAATAATGTTTTTTTTAAGAAAACTATTGAGTCCTCATTGAATTTAAACTCCTCAATAATCCATGAACTATTATAAAAGAGGGAATCCAAATTTTGCCCTAATTTCAGTTTCTTAATCCCATTGACCTTTCCGATATTACTTATTTTTCCATCTGTTGGTATATCGCTGTTTAGGTGGGCTGGACTTATTAGATAGTCAAGGTCTATTTTATTTGTGAAATTGTTTACTTCATCGTTTTTATCAGTGATATTTTGCTTACAAGAAAAAAAAGCAAGAGTAGAAATAAATAGAAAGCAAAATTTAATTGAAACACTTTTTCTTTTTTTCATATAACATCGATTTTAAATATTAAAACAAACTCCTCCATTTCTATTTCTGTAGCATCGGTTATTTCCGAGACTACTTCTAAAGAAAGAGCTTGCACTTCTTCACAGATGTAAGCTTTGTTAGCTACGATAGCCGCTGCCAACTCTTCATTGTTATTTTGAAGCGTAATATTGATTTTATCTGTCACCTCAAAACCACTGTCTTTACGGAAGTTTTGGATTTTATTGACAAAATCTCTGGCAATCCCTTCGTATTTTAATTCTTCCGAAATGTGCACATCTAAGGCCACCGTTAAGTTACCGTCTTGGGCTGTTAAATAGCCTGGAAGGTCTTCTGTCAGTATTTCCACATCAGAAAGTTCAATGGTTCCTACAGCTAAGGTAAGGCTGCCATTGGCTTCTATTTCTTTGATAGCATCGGTATCCATGGCAGATATGGCGGCCGCTACAGCTTTCATGTCTTTGCCAAATTTTGGTCCGAGTGTCTTGAAATTAGGTTTCACCTTTTTGCTCAAAACACCAGAAGCATCATCCAGGTATTCCACCGCTTTTATGTTTACTTCGGTTTTGATAAGTTCATCTACAGAAGTAATCTGTGTTCTAATTTTTTCAGATAGAACAGGTATTAATATTTTGGACAACGGCTGACGAACCTTTAGCTGATTTCCTTTTCTAAGTCCATGAACTAAAGAGCTTAATCGCTGAGCATAACTCATAGATTCTTGAAGGTTTTCATCAATCCAGGCTTCATTTGCTTTCGGAAAATCGGTAAGATGAACAGAAAGCTTTTCCGAATCGCCCACCATGTTTTTATAAAGCCAATCGCTATAAAATGGAGCAATAGGTGACATCAATTGAGCGACAGTTTTAAGGCAAACGCCTAATGTTTCATAGGCAAGTTTTTTGTCTTCACTCAATTCCCCTTTCCAGAAACGTCTTCTTCCTAAACGTACATACCAGTTTGATAATTGATCGGTTACAAAGTTCTGAATAGCTCTTCCTGCCTTAGTGGGCTCATACGTTTCATAGGCTTCATCCACTTCTTTTATCAATGATTGAAGCTGAGAAAGTACCCATTTATCTAGTTCGGTTGCTTTTTCTAAATCGATGTTTCCCGTAAAAGTATACTTATCCAAGTTAGCATAAAGAGCAAAGAAATTATAGGTATTTGTCAGCGTTCCAAAGAACTTGTTTCTAACTTCTGTAATGCCGTCCAAATTGAACTTAAGATTATCCCAAGGCTGAGCATTGGTGATCATATACCATCTGGTAGGGTCTGCACCATAATCTTTCAAAGTGCTAAATGGATCCACGGCATTGCCCAGCCTTTTAGACATTTTATTGCCTTTGGCATCCAAAACAAGTCCCGTAGAAATTACATTTTTAAATGCCACAGAATCAAACAACATTCCCGAAATTGCATGTAGTGTAAAGAACCAACCTCTCGTTTGGTCTACGCCCTCAGATATAAAATCGGCAGGAAAAGACTTGCCAAAAGCGTCTTCATTTTCAAAGGGATAATGCAATTGAGCATATGGCATGGCACCTGAGTCAAACCAAACATCAATAAGGTCTAGCTCGCGGAAAAGTACTTTTCCAGAATCGGAGATGAGAAAGACATTATCCACATAAGGTCTGTGCAAATCTCCCTTTCCTTCTTTTAATAAAGCTAAGAAAACGTCATTTTGTGTTTCTTCTTCCGAGCTTAATTGGCCGCTTTCCTGTGCCTTGATAATTTCATTCTCTAGTTCTTTTTGAGAACCAATACAAATCTGCTCGCCATCTTCATTTCGCCATATAGGCAATGGAGTTCCCCAATAACGAGAGCGAGACAAATTCCAGTCCACAAGGTTTTCAAGCCAATTCCCAAAACGACCTGTACCTGTAGATTCTGGTTTCCAGTTGATTTGCTTATTTAGCTCCACCAATCTATCCTTCATGGCTGTAGTTTTTATAAACCAGCTATCCAATGGATAATATAGAATTGGTTTATCTGTACGCCAACAGTGCGGGTAGGAGTGAATGTATTTTTGAACATTAAATGCTCTATTTTCTTCTTTAAGTTTGATAGAAATACGCTCATCCACAGAGAGATAATTGTCTCTGTTTTGTTTTTTGGTTTCTACTGCTATTTCTTCTTCTGTGTAATAATCAGCCTTTACATATTCTAAGGCAAAGTCTGTCACCTCTGCCACAAAACGCCCTTTATTGTCCACCAAAGGAGCATCTTTTCCATTTTCATCTTTTATCATGATGGCAGGAATGTCATTTTGCTGTGCTACTCTAAAGTCGTCAACACCAAAAGTAGGAGCAGTATGTACCACGCCAGTGCCATCTTCTGTAGTGACAAAATCGCCAATAATTACCCTAAATGCAGGCTCTTCTGGCTGCACATACGGGAATAATTGTTCGTAGTTTACGCCCTCTATATCAGAGCCTTTGAAGGTTTTTAGAATGGTCCATGGCAATGTTTTCTTATTTGATTCCGCAAACCCTTCAAAATCACCATCCTTTTCTTTTTCAGAGAAATATTTACCAATTAAATCTTTTGCCAATACCACATTGGCAGGAAGAAATGTATAAGGATTGAAAGTTTTAACTAAAGCATATTCTATGTTCTTACCTACGGTCAATGCTGAGTTAGAAGGAAGTGTCCAAGGTGTGGTGGTCCATGCCAAAATGAAAACCTCATCATTGGCAGTCTCCGAGACTCCATGAGCGGCATCAAAGAGGAATTGAGATTTGGCTTCTTTTATCACCTTAAACTGTGCCGTCATTGATGTGTCTGTCACATCTTGATACGCCCCAGGTTGATTTATTTCATGTGAAGATAAACCTGTGCCTGCTGCCGGAGAATACGGCTGAATAGTATAACCTTTATAAATTAAATCTTTATCGTAGAGTTTTTTTAGTAAACTCCATACAGATTCAATATACTCATTCTTATAGGTGATATAAGGATTTTCCATATCTACCCAGTAACCCATTTTATCTGTCATGTCTTGCCAGATACCCGTATATCGCATCACTGCTTCACGGCATTTTTGGTTATATTCGGCTACAGATATTTTCTTGCCAATATCTTCTTTTGTAATACCCAATTCTTTTTCTACCTGTAGTTCCACTGGCAATCCGTGTGTATCCCATCCACCCTTACGGTTTACTTGAAATCCTTTCAAGGTTTGGTAGCGACAGAAAATGTCTTTAATAGTTCTGGCCATTACATGGTGTATACCAGGAGTTCCATTAGCAGAAGGCGGTCCTTCGTAAAAGGTGAACGTAGGGCTTCCCTCACGTTCTTCAATGGATTTTTTGAATACATTTTCCGATTTCCAAAATGCTAAAATTTCGTCCGCTACATCGGCATAATTGACCGATTTATACTCAGGATATTTCATCTAAAAAAAGACACTAAAATGGTAAAAAAGCTTGCCAGAATTCTGGCTTTTTAAATAGTGGGCAAAGATAGGGAATTCAAAAGGTTATATTTTATCAAATTGTAGAATTGAAATTAGAAACCTTTTCTATCTAAATGAGTATCTTTGTTTAGGCATTTAGTTTGATATGAATGAAAACACAAACCGAAATTAGAGATATATTAAAAGAGTTTAAGCTGGAGCTCGAAGGTATCTATGGTGCTAGATTGGTAGATGTAGTGCTCTATGGTTCTTATGTCAGAAATCAGCAACACGAAGGGTCCGATGTGGATGTGCTTGTAATTGTTAAAGACTTAACAGAACCTTGGCGGGAGTTAGATTTAATATTGCCATTTGTAAGTCTGATTGACATAAAGTACAATATTGATCTTTTAACAAAGCTTGTAAGTGATAGGGACTTCGAAAACAATAAAACATTACTTATTGAAGTTCTAAAAAGTGATTTAGAGGCACATGGAGCATATTAAAAAAGCAAAATTACTGCTTAATTGGGCTATTCAAACTATAGAAGATAGCCTAAAAATCCATGATAATGAGATGCCTCTAGCCTCAGTTAATAGAGCATATTATACCATTTATCATGCGTTGAAATCGGTTCTTATATTAAACCAAATTGAATCTAAGACTCCTACAGGACTTCATACTCTTTTTAGGCCTCATTTTGTAAAAACTGGTATATTTCCTAAAGAAACTTCAGAATGGATCACAAAGTCATTTATTATGCGTCAGAATGTGGATTATGATTTTGAGACCACAATTCCTGATGAACAAGCTAAGGATATCGTAAAAAAAGCTTCTAATTTTCTGGAATCGTCAAAGAATTGTTTCAGCAACCAAGGTATTTAGAAACTAGATGCTATACAACCGCACAATTTTTATCTTAAATCAAGTTCTTAAACTTGTAGGTCGATTTAATCCAAAAGTCAAACTACAGGTAGCAGGTCAAAATAGTTGGAAAGAGGGATTGAATAAAAGAGATCACTCTAAACGATTAGTTTGGTTCCACTGTGCTTCTCTAGGCGAATTTGAACAGGGAAGGCCTATTATAGAGCGTTTCAAGAAGAAATACCCTGATTGGCAAATAATGGTGACTTTCTTTTCGCCATCAGGATATGAGGTTAGAAAGAACTATGCTGCCGCTGATATCATTTGTTATTTGCCTTTAGATTTACCTAAAAACGTGTCTGTTTTTTTGGACTCCTATGAGCCTGATATTGCCATTTTTGTCAAATATGAGTTTTGGCGTAACTATTCTTTTGAATTAAAGTCAAGAGGTATTCCATTACTTTCTATTTCTACTATTTTAAGAGAGAATCAATATTTCTTTAAGCCTTGGGGCAATTTCGGGCGGGGTACACTTAGACAATTCACTCATTTTTTTGTGCAAAATGCTGAAACGGAAAGCTTGCTGAAAAATATTGGTATTTCTGATGTTACCCTAGCAGGAGATACTCGCTTTGACAGTGTTGCCGATACGTTGAAGTCGATTAGAGATATTGAAATTGCAAGTAATTTCAATAACAATTCAAAAGTATTGATTGGCGGTTCGGTTTGGCCTGAGGATATGGAAGTGCTTATTCCGTATATTAATCAATCTGAAAACCTAAAGTTTATTATTGCTCCGCATGAAATTAAGGACAAACAAATTTCGGAATGGGAAAGTAGATTAATAGGGAAATCTGCTATTCGTTATTCAAAAGCGGTTAACAACATAGACCTTTCGAAATCTGATGTTTTAATCATTGATAACATTGGTTTGCTGTCTTCATTATATCAATATGGCGATTTTGCCTTCATTGGTGGAGGTTTTGCCACCGGCCTACATAATGTTTTAGAGGCAGCCACTTTCGGAATGCCTATTTTCTTTGGAGATAAGGCCTATTCAAAGTTTCAAGAAGCCAAAGATTTGATAGAAGAAGGAGGGGCTTTTAAACTAAGCGATTTTGAGAGTTTTGAAACAAGAATGAAGCAGCTCCTTTCAAATGGGGAAAGCTATAAGGCGGTGAAGAATATAACCTCTAAATACGTAAAAAATCACACTGGAGCTACCGATGTGATTTTAAATTGGATAGAAAACGCTGGTATAATTAAACCTTAAATTTCCCTTTTAAATAATCCATTGTCATTTTATAGGCCACATTTGTGGCTTCCGGGTCATGTTTTGGGTTACTAGGGTTTGCGAAACCATGAGCCGCATCAAAGATTTTATAGGTTAACTTTTTGTCAGCTTTTTTCATATTAGCTACAAAAGCCTCAATCACCTCTTTATTTATCCATTGTTCGGTAGCAAAAAGCCCAAGTACATCTGTATTTAAAGTTTTAAGTTTTTCTATGTCATCCACTGGCATTCCATAATACATAACTGTACCAATGGCCTGTTGTCCTTCTAAAAGAGCGGAACGAAGCGAAAGCCCACCACCAAAACACCAACCTACACTTGCTATTTTGGCATTAGTTCCTGCATAATTTATACCCGATTTAATAATATTTTCAAGTCTTTCTTGATTCGCTCCACCCATTAGTTTACCTGCTTCAGCAGGATTTGTCGTGCTTTTACCATCATACATATCTAAAGCCAATACATTCACTTTACCGTCTAGATCTTCATAATATTTATTGGCCTCGTTTCTGATAGGATCATTTAATCCCCACCATTCTTGATACACAAAAAGCCATTTAGTACTCTTCGTTTTTGCTTTAATAAAATAGGCAGAGGCATCGTTTCCGTCTGGCGAGCCTATCTTAATTTCATTACCTAAGGCCTTGAAAACTATATTGATTGGCTTTGGATGCATTTTGACAAACTCCGTGTCGTTTACAAAATCGGCCATGCTTGTAGGCATAACATTATGGCAGATAGTTATGGTCTTTTCAGAAGCTATTTGAGAATTATTCAATCCGAAAAAGGTCCAAAAAAGAAGGAATAAAGCAGAGATTTTAAGCATAATATACAAATTGATTAATATATGTTACAACATTTAAATTCATTTATTTAAACAAAATACGTTGTAAATGGTTCTTAGTGGTCTTCTTTTATATGTCTTCCTATTACGTCATCGCCCCAGTCATTATTAAATTCACGTACCACTGAGTGCACATGGTTATTGTCGTTTTGAGTGCAGTCGTATTCTATTAATACAGCTGAATTATTAATTCTGAAATAATGTCCTTCGCCCCACTTTTCTCCTCCCATCCATACAAAACGAAGGTTTTCTAGGCCTGCTGCTCCTATTTTATTCATTAATTCTGCGGCAAAACCATTGGGTGCACGCTTTACATGATGACTTATTATTTTCATCAATTCTACTTGTTGAGTTTTATTCATTTCCTTAAATGAAAGCCCCTCTTCCATATTCATTTCTGCTTTTGGCTTATTGGCGTTAAGCAAATCATAGGGAGCTGTTTCGTTGACTAGAGCTTTAGCATGCTGAGCTGGGTTTAGTGAATTGATAAATGCAAAGCCCATTGTAGTTTCATCCTTTAATACTTCGGTACCTTCTGGTAAAGGCATACCAGCAGGCACTCTTGCTGGATTTGTACCAAAAAATAAAGGTGTGGCTGAAGCTATTTTGCCATCTAATGAAGAATAATTGAGCGATAAATGATGCCCTTCTATTCGCCATGCCCAATGTTCACCTGCAGTCGGAGTTCCGAAAAACGAAAAGTAATACTTCTCTGGATCACGATGTTTACTATCTGCGGGTCTATTCTCCAATACATGAAGTACACCTTCTAATTGCATAATTGCCAGAGCCGTTTTAGTGCCGTTTTCGCTCAATGATAACTTTAACAGGTTCATCGCTAATGTTTTTTGTTCATCAGATAACTTTCTATAATCTAAGCCTTTTCTTGGGACGGGCGTATAAAACCAATTTTTCCTTTCATCACCATCAAAGTCAAACATTGCTTCGGACTTCAATTCGTTAGAAAGAGAGTTCAAAAGGGCATCTGAGGCTTTTAAAACTGTGGAATTACTGTTTTTTTGTGCCATGCATGTACCCATGCTAAATACAAATAGAGCTAAGAATATTTTTTTCATTTTGATACAGGGTTGAATTATTGTTCAATCTATATATATTGGATGGAATTAAAAAAACTTTAATCTTAAACAGCTATTTAATTAGACGAAATGACTCTTAGTATAATTGGAACTGGAAATATTGCTTGGCATTTGATAAATGTTTTTG
>Ga0105054_10012841_pt1 | contig 10196 bp, 10 predicted proteins | sample BON02_FD_78091 | JGI IMG/M metagenome (GOLD analysis project Ga0105054, IMG submission 78091) | Freshwater microbial communities from Lake Bonney liftoff mats and glacier meltwater in Antarctica - BON-02 (megahit assembly) | ecosystem: Environmental > Aquatic > Freshwater > Ice > Glacier... | reverse complement strand
GAACGAGCACTGAAATGGCACTCTCGCTATAGAAGTTAACTGCGAAAACCTTTCCGCCATTCCGACGAATCCCAGCGAGTGCATCCAGATCCAAGGAGCTCAAGCTGGGTCCAGTTGCGAGTATCACAGCTGGCCGACCATTGTCAGCTCCGTGCATTGCCCGCGTGCCAGCTAGGCGTGCCTTCATGGTTCGTGCATGAACCACAGACAGCACAAGCCATTCCGCTACTATTCTCAGTCGCGTGCCAGCAACCTTGGTCAACGAGAGACCTCGGTAGTCCGATTCATTAGGAAGAATCCGGTCGAAGCCTTTACCCCTGAGACGCTCAACGACATGACTAGCGCGCATTAATTCAACTTTCCTCAATATTGAAGATTACAACATTGACCACTGAGCTTGCCGTAGAGGTGAACCATTTGCACCTTGGGTCATGTACTGACCGGACCCTTGGTGCCCGGCCGTAGCAACCGCGAATCTTATTATAGTCATGCAGTTGACACTTATCCACCCTCCGACGTCCCTCACGTATTTTGCCCGCGAAATGTTTCCCGTGCCTCATGTAAATATGCCCGCGAATCGAGCACGATCTCTTCATGGGAAATGGACTATCTATGGCTGCGAAACACGAAATCACCCGGAAGTTTGCTCTGGCATATGCGGCGGCAGCGAAACGGGATAAAAGCCGCCTGTTGGATGAGGTGTGCGCTATTACGGGTTGGAATAGGGATAATGCCAGGCGCCAACTCACCGCTGCGAGGAAACCACGCCGGGTGGGAAAGAAAACCCGTACCCCCGGGCACGAAAATACTCTGATGCCTTGGTACAGGTGTTGCAGAAAGTGTGGGCGTGCAGTGGTGGGATGAGTGGCAAATATTTAGCCGTGTCGATGCGGTTGACTCTTGACTTGCTGGAAGCCCACGGTGAATGTGTTATGGACCAATCCGGTTACAGCACCGGGGTCCGGCAGGAATTGCTCTGCATGAGTGCGGCCACAATCGACCGTTACCTGGAACCAGCTCGGAGAAAAAACACGTTGCGAGGGTTCGCCGCAACAACAGCGGGGCCGTTACTGCGTAACTCGATCACGGTTCGTAGGGCCGGGGATGAGGTCGAAGGGGTCCCGGGGTTCTTTGAAGGTGACACGGTGGCTCATTGCGTCCCGGTGCTCAAAGGCGAGTTCGCCCGGACATTGAATCTGACGGACATGATCACCAGCTGGGTTCACACGCGATCTATGCGTAATAACGCCCACATTCACATCCGGGCGGCCTTAGATGACGCCATCGAAGCGATCCCCTTCAAGGTCACGGGGCTGGATTTTGATAACGGGAGCGAATTCATCAACCACGACGTGATCGGGTGGGCGAGGGATCTGGATATTTACTTCACTCGTTCACGGCCGTATAAGAAAAATGATCAAGCCACGATTGAGTCGAAGAACAATCATTTGGTGCGTCGATATGGGTTCTACTGGAGGTATGACACAAAAGAAACGTTGGTGTTACTCAACGAGTTATGGCCACTGGTGAATGACCGGTTGAACTACCTCACTCCGACAAAGAAACCCATCGGTTGGTCCACTACCAGTGATGGTCGACGCACACGTGTGTATGACACCCCACGAACACCATTGGATCGGTTGATCGACTCAGGGATCCTCACACCGCAGAAAGAAGCCGAGTTGATCACGTACCGCGATAGCCTCAACCCTGCCGCAATCGCACGGGACATCGACCGTATCCAGCAACAACTCACCCTGCACGCCGCAGAAATAACTCGCACCCTAGAAGCCGCAGAACTCGCGAAACAACCCAACGCTCACACCGGAATACGACCAGCAAAACGACCAGCAAGCTAACCGCCGGGTATCCTAGATTTCGCGGGCAAAAATATATGAGGCACCGACCACATTTCGCGGGCATATTTAAGTGAGGCACCTCGCCCTCGTTAGCGAGCCGAACTCCTTTTAGTTTGGTTTTCGATCAACGAGTTTAGAGAGGGGCTCTGCGGCCTGAAGAGGGGCTGTTGCTAGCCAACCTACATAGACGAGCATTAATAGGGTCATTTGAACTGACACAAAACCATAGATTGAGGTTCCTAAGGAAAGTGCAAACATCGGAATGAAAACTGAAAGTACTTTGCTCGGGACAGGACTTCGAAGCGCTCCCATTATGCCGATTGTAAAAAGCATCAGAAGTAAGATCAGCGATAGATGACCGTAGGAAACCCAGAGATCAAGGAGTGAATTGTGTGCATCCACTGCCCAATCTGGGAGCCCTGGCACGCAAGTAGTTGGGGAGCGCGCACATGTAGTCGCCCAATTTGTCGTATTGATCCAATCATTCCGCCAAACCGCCTCCTGAAAATACAATTTCCATGCGGTCAACCGACCTGAGTATCCTGTGCTCAGGCCAAATAAAGCTAGAATAAATAGCAGTGAAATTATGGGTAGGTAACGAATTTTAAGAGCTGGAAGGCGTCTAAAGGCAATCATGCAGAGACCAGCAAGAACCGCTATTACCCCAACTCGAGCGTCAGCCAATAATACGGATATCGCACCAACCGCTATAAGTGACCAACGACGCCATATTTTACCTTCACACAATCCGTAGAGAAGTACTATTGCGGCAAGGGTGCCTGAAATTTGAGGCCCACCAAGCAGGGACTCCCAGCGCGTGTTGAGTGGAGTAAGGAGGTTTAGTGCGCCTGAATAGCCATCTGGGGCCGTCGAGACGTAACTTGCCAGGCTCGAATTCCTTAGAACAGCCAAGATCAAAAGACTTAGAACGAATAACGACCAGAGCAGCCAGGCGGCTGCGGCAAGGGCTAACTCAACCTGAGACCGTGAAATACCAATTACGATGCTGTAACAAGCCAAAAGCGCGAATAGCAATAGGCTCCCCCACGCCACATCCTGTTGCCCCCACTCAAGCAGAAGAACTAGGGTCGCCAGGAAGAGTAGACAGAAAGAGTAGGCCACTTGCCAATATGTCCGCGATGGCTTTTTGCCCGGTACATTCCCAGAATGGTGAACGCCACTGACACTAAAAGCAAAATGACCCGCAAGGGGTCACCAAATTTTTGCGGGAGGTGCGTCAGCGGAGGAGAAAGAATCGCATAGACCAATGCAGGTGCCAAGAGGATTCTGTCTGGGCTGACGCCGATCACATACAGCCGCATCTGTTTCGTCAAATTGATGAGAACGGGGAGTCTGTCCTTTGGCATATGCAATAGTCGCCTCAGGCTAGAATTTTTTCTAGCCGCTCAAGAGCTGTCCAAAATGCGCCACCCCCGTCAACATGACCTTGCCAAATCTCGGGGATGAAACTGGCCCGGGGAGCAAATTCTTCGAGCTGAGTGGCCAGCAAAACCCAGTCCACCTCCCCTTCAAGGATTTGCAATCCTTCATCATCCAATCCTGCGGCGTCAACGAGATGAAGGTGTGCTGTACGAGGAAGCAAGATGCTTGCAGCTTCTGAGAAACTGCTGCGAGCATGGTTAGTGGCGAGCTTTGTATGCGCAATGTCAAAGCAAAGCTCGATGTCTGCATCTTGCGAAAATTGTGCAGTTTCTGTTGGATCTACGAAGAGATTGCAGTGCCGTTGCCCGCCCAGATACCACGGGTAAGGCGGTAGAGTTTGGGCAACAAGGTTCACGTCTGCAAGATCTAAGTGTCCCAGTGAATCAATTACGCGCTCATACATCCTATTTTTTTCTTGCATTGAGGCAGGTTGCTCGAGAGTGGATCCGCCTAGACTCGCCACGATTACGGGCTCGCGCTCAAGGGTAAACCTTGGAAGTAGCGTCCTAGTTAAGTCCACAACGCGCTGTAATTGAAAGATAGATTGTTGGCGCAATTGTTTATCTTCAGCTGCTAGGTCAAGTATTAGATCCCCTGTGAAGAGGTCTGGAGAGTGCACGACTAAACCAAATGGCATTCTTGAGTCGAGGCTTTGATCAAAATTAACCTCTAGATCGCGGTAAGAGAGATGAAACTCGAGGAAATCCGGATTAGAAAGTTCCGATAGGGATCTCCAGTCGTGGAAACGTACGGGCAATCCCCATGGACGATTAAAAATGTAGTGACGAGCCTGAGAACCCGGTCCGTGGATATCCGTTGGGTAGAAGAATTCACCTGCGATCACGGCGCGCTTAAGCGTTATTCCGAGCAGGCTGGGTAAAGCATTTGGCTGGAGACCCCTCCCAGGGCTCTTAACCGCGACGTCATCAACTCTAAGGATTTCGCCTAATTGGATGTCACGGGCAGCGACAAGGCTTTTGCTTAGCGAGAGGCGATTTAGTGATTCTCCCTGCGTGATGATCCTTGGCTTAACACTTCCTATCGCGGCTTCAACGTCGCGCATTTCTTTCACCATGATTTTGAAATCTTTCGGATCCAAACTGACTCGATGATCGTTTCCACGAGCAGTGCGATCGAGAGTGATGTGTTTCTCAACCAAACGTGCGCCCATCGCAACCGCTGCAACCGCCACATGATGCCCTCGTTCGTGTCCGGAATAGCCCACGTGACAGCCCGCGATCTCGGCTAATCGACCCATGTAGGCAAGATTCAAGTCCTTGTATGGAGCTGGATACGCAGAACTACATTGCAGCAGCGCAAAATTACTGACACCACGTTGGAGAACTTTCACGGTCTCGCAGATTTCATCTTCAGTGGACATACCCGTTGACACGATTAAGGGATGACCAGTGCTAGCTAACAACTCCACAAGTGGATGGTTTGTGAGGTCAGCCGAGGCAACCTTGAAAGCTGGAACACCGTAATCAATGAGTACTTCGGCGGATTTACGGTCCCAAGGCGTACACAGGGGAACTAAACCTACTGACGAGACATAATCCAATGCCTGGAGTGTCTCGTCCACGGACAGGGCCATCTCGCGAATGAGGTCCAGCGAGTATTGAGCGCCGATATCCTCGCCATGAATGTCAACCTCGGTTCGATAAAGAGATTTCAAATCACGCAATTGGAATTTGGCACAATTGGCGCCAGCATTGGCTGCAGCATCTACCAATCGCATGGCTGTGTCTAAGTTGCCGTTGTGGTTAATCCCGATCTCCGCAACCACGAAGGAGGGGGCATCGTCAGCGATTACGTGATCGATAATGTTGAAGTCCATACCCCTAGGCTCAGCAATGGAAATAACATGGTGTGCTGCGTCTACGAGAGGGACAAGGCGCACCCCTCGACGAAAGATATCCATGTCGTGGTGGCTAGAAGAAGACTCGTTCAGCCAAATACAGTCCTTGTTGGCAACCTCGGTGCAGCAAGTGTCAAGAGATGGCGCGGATGTAGACACAACCCATCGCCGGAAGTCTCCATCTGTGAGAGAGCCAATCAGCCGTCCATTGGAGTCGACAACAAAGATGCAACCACGCTTATTGAAGGAGATCTTGCGCAAGGCGGTTGAAACGGGTTCACCCTCCGCAACAAGGTAAGGCGCTATGTTTCGTGTCAGAATCATGCCGGATCTGTCTTCAATGAGACCAAAATCGAATTTGCTATCGTGAGATCGAGATAGGTATCGATGTCTACCCCCTCGCAGCTTTCAGTCACAAACAGACAGGCCGTTCCATGGATTCGGTTTCCTGATCGCACGAACGGCCCAACGTTAGACATGTAGAAACTCCCCGTTTCCCGAAAGTTATGTTTGTCTGGACTGACGTCTTGCCGCCGAGCTCGGGCATTGACGTTATACGTGGGTGACGGGCTGTCCGTGGGCCCGTGCCAAACAAAGGGAGACTCTTGCACGACGGCCACTAAGGAATCGCATTTCGAAGAAATAAATTTTTCATGGGCACGTTCAATGGTACCTGGAAGCCGCACCGGAGATGTTGCTTGCAGTAAAATAAGGATGTCGTCTTCGTTTACATCCAATCTTTGCAACGCGTGAGTGACAGCTGGCTCCGTCTGACTCGTGTCGCGGGCAAGATTTGCTGGTCGCCCGATGATTTCGGCACCCAGACCAGTCGCGACTTCTGCGATGGCTTGCGAGTCAGTTGTAACGACTAGGCGCATGTCCAAGGAAGCTCGGGCCATGGCTTCTATGGTCCAAGCCATCAAAGGTTTTCCTGCCAATTCCGCTAGATTTTTGTCAGGAATCCCTTTCGATCCGCCACGGACAGGTAAAATTGCAATGGTTGACGCGGAGCTACGGATCACTTCCTAAGGATACTCTCAGTATACTGACCAACGTGTTCGTGGGTAAAATTGTGTTTGCTCAGCAGGTGAAGCGCTTTCACATAATTCTGGTGGATCGTGACGCACGTACGAGCCTAACCTGACATCTTTTGGTAAGTTCTGAAAGATCACGTTGGGTCTGATAGATGGAGGGAAAGTTTGGAAAGTATTGGAATAGAGCATTTCCTCGACAGCGAAGGCCGTCTTGCCGCTCTGGTTATTAGAAAAGATTTCCGTGCTGATGGGATTTCTTTTCCTACACCCAGCACCTTTTCCCAGCAGGTGGGCGTGATGTTTCGGCGTGCGGGTTACGTGGTTGAGCCACATGAGCACACTCCGCAACGTCGCGAAATCCATGACACCGTTGAAGTTCTCTTCGTGCGAAGTGGCGCCATAGAAGTAACGCTTTTTGATAGCGCCCACAAGGCGTTTACCAGCTTCCAAGTGGGCCCTCTCGAAGCAGTGTTACTTGCTTCCACTGGGCATGGGATTACTTTTCTCGAAGACTCTGATGTCCTTGAGGTGAAACAAGGCCCCTACACCGAAACCGCAGACAAGATTCGTTTTTTGCCGAACGACTGAAGGGAGGCAAGTTTTTGATACCTGTGAACGAGCCCGTAATAACTGAAACAGACATTTCGGCAGTTACTCGAGCCCTAGAGGGCGGATGGGTCTCTGGAGAAGGTCCTGTTGTGCAGGAATTCGAAACCGCGATGGCAAACAAGGTTGGCGTCAAACATGCGATTGCGGTCAGCAACGGGACGGCGGCCTTAGATGTCGTATTCCAATCGATAGATATTAAGCCGGGTGATGAAGTTGTCATGCCTGCGTTCACGATCATTTCCTGTGCTTTGCAAGTAGTTAGAATGGGTGGGATTCCGGTCCTAGTGGACTCGGATCCACTTGACTGGAACATGCAAACAGGCCAGACAGTTGATGCCTTGACGCCTCGAACGCGAGCAGTACTTGCAGTCCACACCTACGGGTTGACAGTTGACCTTGACCCGATTACTTCAGCTTGTGAGGAGAGAGAAATCGTTCTCATCGAGGACGCGGCCGAGGCACATGGACTCGACTATAAAGATCGCAGCTGCGGATCCATTTGGGATGTTGGAACATTCAGCTTTTACTCCAATAAAACCGTAACATGTGGTGAAGGTGGGATGGTTACTACTAACAGTGATGATTTAGCCGATAGAGTGCGGCTTCTTCGCAATCTAGCTTTTAACAGTGAACGGCGTTTTGTCCATGAGCACATGGGTTGGAATATGCGGATGGGTAGTTTGCAAGCGGCCCTGGGCCTTTCCCAATTAGAGCGACTAACAAATTCCATTGCTCGTAAGCGTGAAATTGGCGAACGTTATAGACAGACACTTGAAGACATCCCGGACATTTTCCTAGCACCGCATAAAACGGAAAACTCCGTGAACTCTTACTGGGTGGTGGGCCTAATTTTAGGAGAAAGTCATCCGGACTCAGTGGAAGTCCGAAATCGTCTAGCGGCTGCGGGTGTGGGATCAAGACCGTTCTTCTGCCCAATGCACTTGCAACCCGTATTTCGCGATATGGGTCTCTTTGAGCAGGATCAGCACCCTGTAGCTGAGCGCCTATGGTTTAGGGGACTCTATTTACCGAGCGGACTTGGGCTCTCCAACGCTGATATTGACCTAACTTGCGACACTCTACGAAAGGTTTTGGTTTGACAATCAACTTTGGTAGGGACTATGCACTGCTTTATGATGCGCTTAATTTGGGAAAGGATTACGAGCGAGAGGCCCAATTCATAGTCGAAAAAACTATTAGCACTCTTGCACGTGACGGCCCGATGTCCATTCTTGACATCGGGTGTGGGACAGGTCGTCACTTGGAGTTCCTTAGTCGCTCGTTCAGCCGAATTACTGGCTTGGATCGCAGCCCCGACATGGCTGCCTTGGCTCAGCACCGAGTTCCGCACGCTCGAATTGAAGTGGGTGACGCAGGAACTGTCGATCTTGAAGAGGTCTTTGATGTTATTACAGCCGTATTTGACGTCCTGAGCTACCAGACCACAAATAATGCGGCAGTACATTTTTTTACATCAATTCGTAAGCATCTTGCCCCTGGAGGAGTCGCACTTGTTGACTTTTGGCACCTCCCGGGTCTCATTGCTGACCCTCCAAGCACGCGCGCTACACGTGGATGCGTTGAAGGCCGCCACTTTCTTCGAGTTTCTTCAGCTGCGGTGGACTGGGTGTCGGCTACGACAGAGGTATCAATTACCACGCTGCAGTGGGGTAATTCTGAGATGTTCAATGTGGTGGATGAAAAACACAGCATGCGTGCATTTTTGATTTCCGAGGTAGTTGCTTTGGCCCAGTTAGCTGGACTTCGCATAGATCGTTCAGGCGGGTGGCTTTCAAATCAGGATGCAAAGCAGTCCGACTGGCACGCCTATGTGACGCTGCGCCACAATGACTAATTCTGGCAGGCGTCGGCTAAGAATTGGCATCATTTCGCTGACAGATCCACTGATCGGAGGAGGCAGGACTTACGAGAATTTGCTCGTCAATTCTCTCGTGGATGGTCTCAATTCGAAGTACGATTTTGTGCTTTTCTCCCCAAAGATTGCCGGTCGTAAATCAGTGGTTTCCATTTCTGTAAAAATTCGGACCGTATATTACCGTTGCGGTCCATTAAACATAGCGCTCCAACAAATTCGCAACGACCCGCTGATATTCCGCATTATGGACAAGGTCAAGGTAGCTCGCAGCGACCTCGAAAAGCGCTTACTTCGGGAGCGTGTTGACATTGCCTACTTTATTTCCCCAAACTCACTAGCTGCCGGTATTTCCGACATTCCAATTATTTCCACTATTTGGGATCTCGCTCACGTCGAAAATCCGGAATTTCCTGAGGTTACATCTCGAAGGAGAACGGAGTATCGGGACTTGACGTATGGGCGTGCAGCGAGGAAATCTGTTGCGGTGGTAGTGGATAGTCCGCGTGGCAGTCGCGACGTCACCCGCTCTTTCGGTGTTTCACCGGAGCGTACGGTTGTTTTGCCATTCACATCTATCGTAAAGTCATGGGGTGTTCCGACAGATCCGCCCGGTGACTATGTAATTTATCCTGCCCAATTTTGGCCGCATAAGAATCATGTAGTTCTTTTAGAGGCTCTTAGTGCCTTGCTGTCGAGTCGCCGCAAGGCGCCGCGACTGCTGTTTGTAGGAGACGACAAAGGAAATCGCAACTTTATTGAAGAACGTGCCCACGCACTTGGAGTGTGGGACCTCGTTGAGTTTGCCGGATTTTTGTCAGCGGAGGAATTGAGGAGCCGCCTTCTGCAGGCTCGAGGGCTCGTTATGCCTTCGTACTTTGGTCCGACGAATTTACCGCCAATAGAAGCACTCCTGAGCGGCATTCCGGTCGCGGTGAGCACGTCCGATGCTGTTTCTGAGTATGCCGATGGGGCTGCTATCCAAGGAATTGAGCCGAGCGACGTTGAAGGCTGGGCTGACGCGCTGGAATTCTTCGCCATGCCCGGCTTGGCTCGCCCCACACAGGTTCCCACAGATCTCAAAGATGCGGAGCCCGCTCATGTAATCCTTGACCGAGTTTTCTCGGGTTTTGTTAGTAAAAGATCGACATGGTGCCCTGACACATATGGATGGCAGTAATCAATGAGTCGCGCAAACCTCAATGAGATCCGTCGTGAGCCCGAACTACAAGTGGGTCTTACCTAATCCTCTCGGAGTGTTCCACCGAATTTTTCTCGTCCGGGATTTCTTTTATGGGCGAGAAGACCGATGCGGACAAAAAATAGCAAATGGGACTGCCCCGAGTTCGGTTGACAGGTTGACCTGCCCCTAGTTTTGTCACCTTTTTCTTGGTGACTTTAGGCGGGTTGTTGTTGCAGGTTGACTTCGAATTCGACGGGTGAAATGTAGCCAATTTTGGAGTGTCTGCGTTGCCGATTATAGAAGACTTCAATGAATTCGAATATTGCATTTGCTAATT
>Ga0105054_10012837_pt1 | contig 10198 bp, 7 predicted proteins | sample BON02_FD_78091 | JGI IMG/M metagenome (GOLD analysis project Ga0105054, IMG submission 78091) | Freshwater microbial communities from Lake Bonney liftoff mats and glacier meltwater in Antarctica - BON-02 (megahit assembly) | ecosystem: Environmental > Aquatic > Freshwater > Ice > Glacier... | reverse complement strand
TTCTGCTTCTCCTTCTCCACCTGCTGCTCCTGCTCCTCCCCTGTTGATCCTCCTGCTGCTGCTGCTGCTGTTCGTCGAAGCCTCTTCCACGTCACCACCTGCACACACGCCAACAACACAAGAGACGCCAACACAATAAGCCACGCCAACGCCCCCACCAAAAAATAATTCTCCAACCGATGCATCCGATGCAAAAGCCGCTCATTCACCGTCGCCTGATTCTGCAACCTCCCCTGCAACGCCCCTATCGTCTCCCCCGCCTCCAATCTTGCCCTCTCCTGCTCCAAAAGCACATCATCCACCACCTGGACAAAGCAACTGTGTAAATTACTCACATACGCATCGAAAATGCTCTGATTTATCTCCAGTGAAGTCATCTCATCCATCAAAGTCTTAAATATATTGCCATACGGACTCCCACTCCCCAATGAAGAGGCAGCTGCCGCCCCTCCACCCTTCGCTCTCAAATCCTCCTGAAGCTTCGCTAGCTTCTGTTTTTTGAAATCACCAAGCCGCATCTGCTGTAGGCACTGATGTCGAAAACGAGACATCAATTCAGTTTTGGCCGGGGCGCCACTGATGGTTGCGACTACAGTTGCGGTGGTGGTGGGGGTGGGGGTGATTCCAGAAGGAGGAGAAGGAGGAGGAGGGGGAGGAGGGGGGGCTGCCTCGGCGGCTGGGACGGGTGTGACCACCCCTTCTTCGTTCAAGACCAGAGTAGCAGTAGTAGTTTCTTTGGTCGTATCGTCAGCAGGAAAAGGAGTCGAGTCTGCTGCTGCTGCTGCAGGCGTGAGGTTTGCCGTTGTGTTTCTTTCCCGGGTGTCTTGTTTTTTGCCTGCTTCTCCTCCTTCCGCAGAAGTGCCTTCTGAGGGTGAGGCTGGTGGTACCACGGGCGTTGGCAAGGCGGGATCCTGGGCAGGAAGGAGAGGAGGTGGTATGCTGGCTCCATTCGCCCCCGAGGCGCCTTGCAGGGGAGGCTCTGCAGCAGGTACAGGGCGTTTCTCTCCCTTTTGAACACCATCTTCTTTGTGCACCTCTCCTCCCGCCGCCGCTTCCGTAGCTGCTCCCTCCTTCTTCTTCTCCCCGCTGATGTTGCCGCCCTTGCCAGGCTTGGAAGCTGGAGTGGGTGGCGGGTGATCAGATTCCGCCGTCGTCGTTGTCTTCTCGCCTGATCCAACCGCACCTTCAACGGCTGGTACATGCTCCAACATGACCGGCTCTGCTGCTGCTGCTTCTCCCGTAGAACCTCGTTCATCCCTCCCTCCCTCAGTTTTCAAGCTCCTAGTGCCCGCTGGCACAGAAGGCTCGGCAAACGTATGCACCGTCCCCTTCTCTTTGGCTGCTGGGTGCTGCGAGTCGTCCTTCTCCTCGTGCTTGGGTGTGTGCTCTCCTTGCGGCGGAGGGGTCTGAGACTCTGCTGATTGTTCTATCTCCCCTCCAGAAGTTGAGGGAACGGCTTCACCCCCTCCCTCGCAACCTGCCTTGAGCTCCTTGCCATCCCCACCGTCAGTGCTGCCGGAAGAAGAAGAAGAAGAAGAAGAAGAAGAAGAAGAAGAAGAAGAAGAAGAAGAAGAAGAAGAAGAAGAAGAAGAAGAAGAAGAAGAAGGAGAAGGAGAAGGAGAAGAAGAAGAAGAAGAAGAAGAAGAGGAGGAAGACGAAAGTTCGACCTCAACACCCTCGGCCCCTTGCATCTCCTCCTCCTGAGCCACGCAGGTACCATCAGCGAGACACGTCTGATTGCTGCTGCTGCTGCTGCTCCCATCTCCTACTGCAGCGGGATCGATCGCCTCCAATTGTGACCCCAAGTTGAGTTTCTGCTTCTGCCAGTCATCCATAAACCCCTGCTGCAACGTCGAACCCAATACTTTAATCTGGCTTAGAGTACAATAAAACTCCCTACTCCAATGCGACACCAACCGTACCTTCAAATACCTCGCATACCTCGGCGGGTCCACCACAAACCGCTGCTCCCCCGCCTTCTCCCGTGCTTGGAAAGTGCCCAATTCCATCCATCCCTCCGAGTCTTCCTCCCCATCTACAGAGGGGCATTGCACGCTATACCACACCTGAAAATCCTTCACCATCGACGAAAACTTCTCATAATTCGCAAGGTTCAACGCATGGATCCTTATATCCTCCGACAAATTAATAATTACCCACTTACTCTCCGCACAAGGGCTCCGAGCATACTTGTCCTTATCGTCATCTAATAGATTTTTAGCCCCCACCAAGGAAGACGAGGACTGCAACACCACCGCTCCCGCTTTTTCCGCTGCGTAGTTCACTTCGGCCTGTTGGCCTTTTGGCTTAGAAGGGCTAGGTGGTGGTTGCTCGGCTTGCTTCTGTTGTGGTGATGGTGGTGGTGGTGGTGGTTGCGTTGCTGCTGCTGGTGCTGCTGCTGGCGGTGAGGACGGCTGCTCCGGCGTAGCGGCGGCGATCTCACCGGCTAATGCCGTCGCTGCTGCTGCTGCTTCTAAATTGGTTTTCTCCGTATCTATTACGCTCTCGCGGCTACCCGCATGCCCTTCTTCTAAAGCTACGGCGGCTGCGGACGGCTCCTCTTCCTTCTCCTGCGCGTTTGCACTGGGCACGGCCTCGTTGGCCAGCGTTGCCGCAGCCGCTGCTTCCTTACTCGCCTTGCTTCCTTTCCCACCCAGCAAGCTCTCAAATATCTTGAAGCCACCGGTTACACCGCTACCGCTGCCGCTTCCGCCTATGGGTGGGATTGTCGTCGTCGGTGGCGGGGGAGTCTTAGGCGGGGTTGGGGGAGGAGGGGTGGACGGCGCGACGGGAACATCGACGCCGGGGGCAGCATTTTCATGCCCGGTAGCCACGGTCAGAAAGACCAAGGCGAGGAGCAATAGAAGTCCCATCCAAAGGGGCGGGCGGCCGCCACTGAAGGGTCCACTCATGCTGCTGCTGGTGGTTGGGGGGGTGGTAGGGGTGATGACGCTGCTGCTGCTGCCAGCGCTGTCGTTGCGGCTTGGTCCCTCCATGGTGTTGGTGGTGTGTGCTCTCGCGTTGCTACCGCTTCTCAAGTCGCGTGGGGCCGAAGCGTGACCACCCGTTCGGCTGCCATGTCGTGTCGATGGTGGGCTGCGTCGCTTGTCCGGACCACTGGTTGCCTCAAACTGTTGGCTTGTGTACTGCGCTTTTGGGTTGGACAATGGAGGCGGGCGGGCTGCGGAGGGACCCCACGCCCTGTGCTTGTCGTGTGGTGTGGAATGGGTGCATGTGTGTGAGTACAGAGTATTAATGCCGGGGCGTGGGGATCAAATGGAGGAGACAGGTGGCTCGTGCGGTTGACCTTGATGATGCATGGCTCCTCTTGGGGAGAGCCTGCTTGCCCAACACAAAACTACCGCAGCGCCGGACCCCGACAGACAAACCACAAACTACAGCGACGACCACACAAGAGACTCGCAAGGGTTGCGTACTGCGGGGCTTAGTGGGAAACAATCCAAAGGTCACTGCAAGCCAAGCCGCCCATCAGCAATCGCGTGCGTCGCCTTCTCCCATGAGCATGCCCCACTACTTTTGGGCACGCCTTTTCACTGTCTTACCCTTCCATTTTCACATGCCAAACACCACCATTTCCATCGCAATCAGGACAGATACAACCATCTCTATCTGTTTAAGCCACTACCAAGTTGCGGCACTCCATTATGCTGTCCTTTTTTTGCAGCGCCAAAAAGGAAGCCCCCCCCTTGCCCCAGCCTGCCCATGTCCCTGCCCAGCACGCAGTCGCCAAACCAAGCAGCCTCAAAATTACGCTGGCATCTCAGCCTTTGCGCCAAGGGTCGATCTTGTCCATCGAGCCGCGCTGTTGGAGCTTTTTAACCTCTTCTTCTCGTCCATCTCCCATCCCCGTTCCCCCGGCCTCCAGCAACAAATTGACCTTGCTTTTTGGGAAAGGGCGACAGCAGGAAGAAGAAGAAGAAGAAGGACGGGCTACTGCAAAGCACGTGAGCCAAAAAACTGTCCCAGTCTATCTCCGCTTCGTGCTCGTGGGGGACCATCGCGCTTTGGCCAAGGCCAGGTCGAAACAACAATTGCCTCTAAGCTACGACGGGGCCTCGTGTGTGTGGCATGGGAAGCAAGCCGTCCAGCTTGTGGTGCCTGAGACTGCGACGCACTTTCTCTCGGGCGATTTGTCCTTGGTGGTGGAAGTGTTTCAAGAAGGAGTGAATGACGGCAAGGACGTCATGCTGGCCCGGGGGGTCGTGCACCATTTTATGGAGCACCTTCAGAAGGCAGAGGCGCCGCGGGTCTTGGTGCTGCCTCTGGTCTCAACGTCACCGGCCACTGGTAGCGGCGGCAGCAGCAGCAGCAGTAGCAGCAGCAAGGGTATTGGGAAGCAAGACTATCAGGAGACTCGGTCCGAGGCCTGCGTCCGCTTGACGTACTTGTCGAATGCTCTACCCCGTCAGTGCCGTTTTGCGGACGTAGAGGGAGAGGTGATTGAGAGGATGCCGAACGAAGCAGAGCACGCAGGGAAAAGCCATGAAATTGTGCAGCAGCGAATCAGCAAGAGAGACGAGGGCGAAGAGAATGAGAAGAAGGAGGATGGTATGAAGGCAGATGCGGGCCGCTTCACATGGAAGGCCCCGATAGAATGCGGAAGCGAGGAGTGGGCCGGAGTACGGCAGCAGCAGCAGCGGCAGGCGGCACCCAAGACCCAAGCAATGGAGGAAGAAAGGGTGTCGTCTGTGGGTTCCCATTTGCATCTGGACTTGGCTGCCAGCTTAGTCGAGCAAATCCGACAAGAGCAAGAGAGCGAGGCGCTGCCCGCGCCGATTCCTGGGGAGGAGGTCGTCCAAAGCTCGGAGCAGGAGGAGGAAGACAAGGTGGTGGAAGTGCCCGCGCAAGAGAAGGCGAGGGCGCGAGATGTCAAGGTTGGTCTGCAAAAGCCGGCCTCGCAAGCAGTGGTGGTGGGACAATGGAAGGCGGCCGGCACACCTGCACAAGGACACGGGGCAGGGCAAATGGTAGCAGTGGCGTTATTGCTCAAGAAGCCAGCTGGAACGCCTTTACCCGCGCCTTTGGGAGAAGGACGGCGACGACACATTCGCAAGAGCACGGCGAGTGCCGCCCGTCACCGGGCGCAGTTGGCGCGCGTTAACCGGTTGCTGGCGGACTTGGAGGCGTTGCCGACTACCCTCAAGGGAGCCGACAAGGGTGGAGTGTGGTTGAGGTGAAGAAGTGGCTGGGGAAGGAAGAAGTAAGCAAAAACAACAGAAAAGCAAATACGTAGCTACCCCTTTGCTTTCGTTTGCGAGGGTTTCAGTGCCTCCAAATACATACACAAACAACAACACCCTAAAGCTAGTGTGTACCATCGGCGGCACGCCGTGATCGACAGCAATCCCAGCACCCCTTCGTCATCGGCACACGGCAGTTGCAACAACAACAATGGCGAGGACGAGTACGGCAACGCCCAGCGACGTTCGCAAGCCTTCTATGCCTATTGGCGTCCTAGTTTGTGGCCAAGGAGCTATACCGGAAGCACCCTGGCTGGTGTGCCAAGTCGCTTTTGTTGTGGCATCTGTGATCGTCGCTTCCCGCGGCGTGCAGGGCGTTCTGAGCCACGTATGAGGCCGGGACGAGGCATGCCTCCCCCTGTCCTTCTTGCTTCTTCTCCTTTCCCTTCAAGCGTCTCACTTTACTCCCGCCACACACAACAACCAAAGACAGGAGCAGCACCATAAAGCGGCGCGGCAACTGTACGCACAATGGCGGCCCAGCTCGTCACGCGGCTGCGGCACTTTGCCCACCGCTTGCCGGCCAAGGTTTTGGGGAGCGGCGGCACTTCCAGTGGCCTCGCCCGTCCTGTCCCGCCCCAAGCGGCGACGCTACTGCGGGCCCTGTCCACCCACACGCAGGAGTCCTTCATGTCGGGGAGCAACTCTGTGTACGTGGAGGAGATGTACCGGGCTTGGCTCAAGAACAAGGAGAGCGTGCACAAGTCGTGGGATGTCTACTTCACGGCCCTCGAATCAGGACAGACCGAGGTAGGTGAACGCAACAAGCAAGAGAGCGCGAAGGCTACGCACACACACTCTTTTCATCCTTCTACTCCTCCTTTATTCATTCTATTATCCTCATTGCCGCGCAACCCCCCACCCCCCCACCCCCTTCCAACAGGGTGCTTTTGTCCCAGCCCCCGGCCTCCAAACCGCCGTCTCCTCCCCTACCACCGCCGTGGCCCCCCGCGTCGTGCAGCACTCCGACTCCCTCGGCCTGAGCTACTTGATCCGTGCCTACCAAGTTCGTGGGCATGAAGCCGCGAATTTGGACCCGTTGGGCTTGCATTCTTTTCGGTCCGCCACCCCTCCGCCGGAGCTTGATTATAAGTACCATGGTTTTAATGATGATGATTTGGACCGTGTGCTCAACTTGCAGGGCACGCACAAGGGGGGGCATAAGGGTTTCTTGAGTGACTTGGCCCATGGGCGGCCTGTGACGTTGAGGAAGGTGGTGGAGACGCTGAGGCAGACTTATTGTCAGACTATGGGGGTGGAATATATGCATATGAGCAGTCGAGATAAGTGTAATTGGATCAGGGCGAGGGTGGAAACGCCCTTGTGGCTGTCGTACAGCAAGGAGAAGAAATTGCATATTTTTGAGAGGCTGGCGTATGCGGATCATTTTGAGCGTTTTTTGGGGAATAAATATAATACGGCGAAGCGGTTTGGGTTGGATGGGGGGGAGAGTGTGATTCCGGGGTTGAAGATGATGATTGACCGGGCGAGCGAGCTGGGGGTGACGGATTTTGTGTTCGGCATGCCCCATCGGGGGAGGTTGAATGTGCTGGTGAATGTGTTGAGGAAGCCAATGCAGTTGATGTTTCAGGAGTTTCAGGTAGGGAGGGAGGGAGGGAGGGAGGGAGGGAGGGTGGTGTGTGAGTGTTTGAATGACAGTACTTCTTTTTTCCTGTATTTTTATTTTTGTCTTTTCAAGCTCTAATTATATATTTGTCTGTGTGTGGTTGCTTGCTTTGCTTACCCAGCAATGGTTAAATCCAAACGTGCATGTGGGAAGTGCTGACAGGGCGTGTCGTTTCACCCATCCCTGACTGGCACTTTATCCCTTCTTGCTACGGCAGAACCGAGAACGCGCAAGACCGATTGAAACAAAGTGCGGCTTTTATTCACTTGTCCTACCTTCTTTCAAAAGGCGGAGAATTATGCTTCGCTTGCAGACAGACATACACTTTATCTATTTACATTTCTTTTTGTCGTGTATGTGTGTCTTTGTGTGAGTGTCCCTCTTTCTCACTCTCCATCCCTCCCTCCCTCCCTCCCTCCCTCCCTCCCCTCCCCTCCTCCCCTAGGGGACGCACTACCGGATGGAGAAGTACGGGAAGAAGAAGGACGATTAGTCTATGTCCAGCAAGACATCAAACACTCACCCATCCCTCCCTCCCTCCCTTCCTCCCTCCTTTGCAGGGCACGCACTACCGGATGGAGAAGTACGGGAAGAAGAAGGACGATTGGTCCATGTCCGGCGACGTCAAATATCACCTGGGCACCTCTATGACGCGCTCTTACCCCGATGGTCGCACGGTGCATATGTCCTTGCTCGCTAACCCCTCCCATCTGGAAGCGGTCAATACGGTGGTGGAGGGCAAGACGCGGGCGAAGCAGTTTTATATGGGGGATAGGGACGAGGATAAGAAGAAGGTGGTGCCTGTGTTGATGCACGGAGATTCGGCTTTTGCGGGGCAGGGTATTGTGTATGAGACGATGCAATTGGCGAAGGTGAGGGATTTTGCGAACGGAGGGACGATTCATATTGTGGTTAATAACCAGGTGGGGTTCACGACGGATCCGGCTTTTTCGCGCTCGACGCCTTATTGTACGGATTTGGGGAAGGCTTTTGATATCCCCATTTTTCATTGTAATGGCGATGATCCTCTGTCGGTGACGACGGCGTTTGAGATGGCCGTGGACTGGCGGCAGGCCTGGGGGGAGGATTGTATTGTGGACGTGGTCTGTTATCGCCGGCATGGGCACAATGAGTTGGATCAGCCGTTGTTTACCCAGCCGTTGCTGTATTCGCGGATTCAGAAGCAGCCTTCGACGCTGGAGATTTATCATAAGAAGCTGGTGGAGGACGGGACGGCGACGGAGGCGGAATTGCAGGTGATTACCAAGGAGGTGCATGATGCGTATGACAAGGCGTTTGAGGAGAGTAAGACCTGGCAGGAGGCGAAGGATGATTGGTTGTCGTCGAAGTGGGAAGGGTTTAAGAGCCCGGGGCAGCGGTCGAGGGTGAGGGAGACGGGGATTCATGTGGATAGGTTGAGGGAGGTGGGGGCGAAGACTGCCTCGGTGCCGGAGGGGTTTGTGTTGCATAGGCAGTTGGAGAAGATTTTGGCGACGAGGCGGAGGACGGTGGAGGAGGGGAAGGGGATTGATTGGGGGACGGCGGAGGCGTTGGCGTTTGGCACGTTGTTGTTGGAAGGGAATCATGTGAGGTTGACGGGGCAGGATGTGGAGCGGGGGACGTTTTCGCATCGGCATTGTGTGTTGCATGATCAGAAGACGAACGAGACCTATACCCCTTTGAATCACATTCGGCCGCATTTGACCAATGTCCGTAGTACGACTGACCCGGCCGTGCCTAACTCCCAAGCGCGCTTCATTGCGCGTAATAGCATCTTGTCGGAATATGGGGTGTTGGGTTTCGAGCTGGGCTATTCCTTGGAAAATCCTAATAATTTGACGATTTGGGAGGCGCAATTTGGGGATTTTGTGAACGGCGCGCAGATTTTGATTGATCAATTTATTTCGTCGGGCGAGAATAAGTGGTTGCGGCAGTCGGGGTTGGTGATGTTGCTGCCTCATGGGTATGATGGGCAGGGGCCTGAGCATTCCTCCTGTCGGCCGGAGAGGTTCTTGCAGTGCGTGGATGAGGATGAGGATGTCATTCCGCCGATGGGGGAGGAGGAACGGCAGCAGATTCAGCATACCAACTGGCAGGTGGTCAATTGCACGACGCCCGCTAACTACTACCACGTGCTGCGCCGGCAGGTGCATCGGGACTTCCGCAAGCCGCTCGTGGTGATTGCGCCTAAGAACTTGTTGCGGCACAAGCTGGCTGTGTCCACCTTGGAGGATATGGGGGAGGGGACGCGGTTCCGTCGGATTCAACGGGAGCAATGCCCTGATATTCGCGCGAATCACGAGAAGGTCACCAAGGTGGTCTTCTTGACGGGCAAGATCTATTATGAGCTGTACCAAGAGCGCGAGCACCGCGGGATCAAGGACACGGCCATCATCCGAATTGAGCAGCTGGCCCCCTTCCCCTTTGATAAGGTGGCGGACGAGCTGAGCCGGTACCCGAACGTGGAGAAGGTCATCTGGTGCCAGGAAGAGCCTAAGAATGCCGGGGCTTATTTTTACTGCGCGCCCCGCATCCGCACCGCCACCCGCAACATTCTAAATAAGGAGTTCAGCCCTATTTATGTCGGGCGTGCGCCCATGGCTGCGCCTGCGGGGGGGCTGGCCAAGGTGCACAGCAAGGAGCAGCAGGCCATTCTGGATGGCGTGTTTTCGGCGTAATTTTGCTGGAAGGAAGGCTGGAAGGGAGGGAGGGAGGGAGGGGAGGGTAGAAGAATAGGCGAGGATACGAACGAGTTAAGCCAAGCAATTTTGTGACGGAGGGACAGGTGGGGAGGGAGGGAGGGAGGGAGTGTATGTAAGAAGAGGAGAGTGCAGAAGTAGCAGCAGTGTTGGGAGGCGGAGCGAGCGAGAGAGGAAGGGTTGGTAGCGGAACACAAATGGAGGGACTTTGTGGTAATTGCAGAAACGAGAAGAGTTTGACAGGCGAGAGAAGAAAGTAAGAAGAAAGAAGAAGTATGACGACAAAGTGAGCCATTGTTTTGCTTTGCGAAGGCGTGGCCAGTGTACGACCGGCCAGGAAGGGGGGTGGGGAGGTCTTCCGACTTTTTCTTATGTGGTTTCTCTGTGAGGTAAAAAATGTGGTTTCTTTCTTTGAGGTAAAAAGACACAGAACAAGAACCCGAAACAAAACATCCGCCCCATTAATGCCATGCTCTTTGCGTTTGGGTTGTAGTGAGGGTTTGAGGTTGTTCGCCGAGTGTGGGCCCCAGCCGTTGCTTTGGATACATACACATATACACATACACATACACCACCACCACGCCCTCCACACGCACAACAGCGCTGCTCGT
>Ga0105054_10012836_pt1 | contig 10198 bp, 11 predicted proteins | sample BON02_FD_78091 | JGI IMG/M metagenome (GOLD analysis project Ga0105054, IMG submission 78091) | Freshwater microbial communities from Lake Bonney liftoff mats and glacier meltwater in Antarctica - BON-02 (megahit assembly) | ecosystem: Environmental > Aquatic > Freshwater > Ice > Glacier... | reverse complement strand
TATATATATATATATATATATATATATATATATATATATATATATATATATATATATATATATATATATACATATACGAATATTTGTGTCAATTCTCATGTATACATGAAAGCAATTATGCTGGTGGAGTAGGAAGTCGTGCTTTTTTGTGTTGGCTCTCTCTGACAGTTATATAGTAAAGCATGGAGTGAACATCCACTCAACGCCACCTTTAACAGTGCAAGAGGTGTGTGTGTGTGTGTTAGTGTGTGTGCCAAGGGATAGAGTCTCCCCCTCGCTACCTCCGTCTCAACCTGCGACCATGTGTGTGTGAGCATGTGTGTATGTGTGTGTGTTTGTGTATGTGTGTGTATGTGTGAGTGAGTGTGTGTACCTGCGACCACATCCCCACCACCACTTGGGGGGCCATCCAAAATTTTGAACGTGTCACAGGGAGGGGTTGAAAGGATGTTGTCGCTATCGAGCGCACTAGATTCTTTTCCTCCACCACCTCCGCGTTTGTGTTGGTCGTGTGCAGCCTGAGGAGAAGGTGGAGAGGAGGGAGAGATTGGGGGAGGGGGAGAGGCGAGAAGAGAAGACCCGCGAGTTGCTGCCTTGGGTCTTGCGGCAGCCTCTACCCCCGCAGCACGAATGCGCGTTGACTTGCCTCCTCGACTGCGACGCACTTGCGGGCCCAGCACTATCACACCTGGAACGCAGGTGTCTGAAGGCTCCTCACTGTCTGAACCCCCTACCAGCAGGTCATCCGATGACATGTCATCCGACGCCGTGTCATCCGTGTCTCCACTTGTCTCTCCGTCGTTGTTTCCAGGCACAGCGTCGAGCATAGCAGCATGCACACCAGGCGTCCCAGCAGTAGTAACAGCACAGCCATCCAGGGCTGGAGAATCAGAAGGAGCATCAGAAGGGGCGCGCCCACGCTTCAACCCCAACTCTGCAATTTCTCTTTTTTTGTTTGCAATGGCATGGCCCAGCGCATTGCCGATTGCCGCAGCTGAGGGCGCGGGCGGGGCACTGGACATTGCGGACACGTAAGCATCTCGCACTGCATCCCAGCCCTCCTCATCTGAGGGCGTGTTGCTACACGATGTTTTGGATCCTATTACTTCTTCGCTTGTATCACTCGAACTCTCCCACACCATTTCAAAGGCTCCTCCTAGTCCGTCAGTTTCGGGGGTAGCAGTGGTTCTGACACTTAGGATGGCTGCAGCAATCGTCAATGGAAGTGGTTCGATAGAACTCTGATCCAAAACAGGAAGCTGCCTGTCTGCTCCTGATCGCACCCCCCTCCTCTCTCCATCCTCTCCTCCTCCCACCCCTCTCTCTTCTCCTCCCACTTTCCCTGCTTCTTCTACTGCTGCGGAGACCACCTGAAATCCAGGAATTTTCCCTCTTTTGCTCTCCCTTTTCCCTTCTTGCAATTGGTGGTTGTCTTGTAATAAACTCTCCCCCTCTTCTCCCTGATCCAGGGAGAAGTTCACTTCAACCATGGGAAGCAGTGGCGGTGTGGCGCCCTGCAATGATGATGGCGGTTCACGTGCCTGCTGCGACTGGGGCACTATGCTCAAGGAATTAGCAGTGGTGATCAAAGGCTCCGTATTGGTCGCTGGTGCTGCCGCTGCTGGAGGAAGCAGAGTAGAGTGCTTTTCAGACGATGTGCTACCCAACGGCAAACCCCACGCGACATTTAGAAAGCTACCAGCCCTAGCGCCATCGAGAAATCTTGGAGCACCGTGCATTTTGGCCATCACTGATGCTGCTCTCGAAGAAGGCAGGCGAAACTAGGAAAGGGCTTTTCCTTACGAGTTTGAAATGAAGCTCCCTATTCACTTTCCTGTATCCTGTGACGAGATAGAAAGCAATAATCATATACATGTCAGTTTGCTGATGATAAGATTGCATATGAAGACATGGAAGCACTAAGTGGGGCACGTGAAAGCTACTTAGATCGTTTGTTGCACAAACTTTTTGTTTTCTGTAAATTCGGTCCTAGGGTCTGGCCGCAAGCCACGAAAAAGGGAAAAGGCACCCGGCAATCTAGCTGGAATCTGCCATGTACATACGCATCCAACCTCAGAGAGGCTTCTTCTCAAGTATCCAGCAATGCGCTGTTGTTGCGCGTTGGACAAACTCCAGTTTTGAGTTTTTGCGTTGCGTCCATTCCCTATATATCAAGTCAACTCAAGTTCGTTCCCAGTCACGGCCGATCGCGAGGACAAAGATGTCAAACTGTTTTGACGGGTAAATCCCTGTTTTAGAAGGAAAAAAAGGAGTAAAATTATTAAAATTGTGAAAATAAAACTTGAATGTTTCAGATCTAACTTTTCAAGAGCTTCAATATGAGTCAATAATCGAGGCGATTGGAGCACAGGAACTTGGTGCACCAAGTTCCTGTGCTCCAATCGCCTCGGGTGCACCAAGTTCCTGTGCTCCAATCGCCTCGACAAAACATGAACCAAGTGGTTTCTGGAAAAGGCGATTTGACGGGTAAAATGGCAATGTTGGGAGGATTTTTCCGGAGTGTTCCACAAAAAAATTGAAACATTTTCTGCACCAATCTAATCTGATACAAGTTATGCCATTTCTCAACTCGAGTTTTTTTCCAAAAATCTACAGTGTGTCACGCTGAGGCTGCGAAATCACTTTTTCCGCGGCAAAAAATGGAGAGGAAATGTTCCTTTTGAGAAACATACTTTGACGGATTTCAGTCTGAATTTTTTGAGAGCTTTTACACTCGCATTTGATCGAGCCGATCGGACCACGGAAAGAGGTTTTTCCAAAAACAGGATTTTCCAAGTTCTCCATGACTTCTTCCACAAGTCCATTTTACCCGTGAAAGCGTACTGAACGACAAACATGTCGAGAAATATTCTTCCTATTGCAAAGTCCTTTGGATGTCCTTCCAAATCTCATTGACATTCCAACTTTTTGAGATCTTCATAGTAATTCATATGTTTGATTGGAGCAGAGCACAAAAATATGGGCTATTGTGGGCAAAACGATAATATTTGCCATTGCGGTCCCATTTAAATGAGGAATGTTCCCAAAACACATGAAGGGACCTTTTCGAGGTCTTTTCGAGCTCGGATCGAATCGATCAAAAGCTCAGACGAAAGATGTAAAAAAGTTGAATTGAAGACATGGCGAGGATGCATTCTGGAAACAAATATGTCATGTCTGTTTGGTCGTGTGTAAACAGCAATTTCATGGGAATACGCCATTGGGACCGTGTCGCGTGAGTTCAGGGTTTGTCTTGGTTCACGTTTTGTCCGTGACTAGGTTCCTAGTCCCGGACAAAACTGATCTACATAGCACGCAAAAAAAAACGCAACGCCTCCTCCGGTGATAAGGAGTGTGAATCCCCAACCTTGGCGCCTTACCAATAATAGCCTAGGTCTCCCTCACGCACAATCCTTTTCCGTTTGCCTGTCTTCATGAGTCTATGTCGTGTGTGTATGTTTTCTTCTCTACCTGTCTGTCTATCTGTGTTGTGCGCGCTGCATGTTTAGTGTACTGTTCCATATTCATTTCACCTTTTTCAATCTCAAAACATACATCTATATGAATTTCGTTATACACATAACATTGTTTATATGACTATATTTGTGCCTTCAACATCTTTAAAAAATCTATTCACGTGTGTGTATACTCCCATAACCTACACGCAATGTCTTCCTACTTACGTGTACTTGTATTCAAACCAAATTACGCACACAAATCTCCGTTGATATTTCTGACCTTGTATGTGTAAATGGTTTCCAATAATCATATGAAAGTACATCCACAGTCCACCGTCTGCAGTGTTCCACACATGAATAATAAAATAACACAATGAATAAAACATAAGTACACAATTAAAACAATTACACTTCAAGTACATAATGAATGTAAAAAGAAACCAAATATTCAATACACAAGATACATGAGAAACATAACTTAATAAATTAAATTAGAATAATTTGAATACACAATGAAATATATGAAGAAACACCTAAGCATAAATTAATGAATAAAATAATTATAACTTGAATACATTAAATACACAATAAAGTATATCAAGAAACAATTAAATAAATATGCTTACCTGCAAAACATACTTATTGTTCCACGTGTGTGTTCTTTATCCATGTTCTGTGTTTCTTGATGTGTATGCTGTTCTATGTCTCTTTTATTTGACTACATGTGTATGCGTTTGCCATTAAGTCCATGGTCCATTGCGGGAGTGCCTTCGAGACAGGCGCTTCCGGTCTTCATATTTCTGCACACCACCTGGAACCGCTCCTGATGTAATTGGCGCGCGAGCTGCGTGGCGACAAAACACCGAAAAAAAATCCTCCACAAAAAACTGAACAACACATCCATCTAAATCCACATACACATTTAACTCCAAATAAGAAAAAGGAAAAGAAACAAGAGTCCTGAAGGATTTTCAAAAAGTTCGGTGATGCATCATCACCATAGCTCAGTGGAAAAGAGCGCGGGACTGATCTAATTTGGATTATCCGCAGGTCCCCGGTTCCGATTCCGGCCAAAAACCCGTCAACTCAAATCAATACGGATTTGAGCAAGTAGACCCTCAAGCAAAGGTTCTGAACTAATGTTTCCAGTAATAAAAGCCAATACAATCAATAAAGGAGGGAAAAAACAAACAAATAAACAAAACAATAACAAAACGAGACAAACAAAACATAATAATAACAATAATAACAATAATCATTTCAATTCCTAAACCCACTACCACCATACACATACACCACTTCAAAACAATATTGATGTGTCCAAGGTCCATTGCGGGAGTGCTGTTTGATTCGGTCGGGCGCTTCCAGGCTTCCGTATTACTGCACACCATCTGTGTGCGTTCCTGCTGTAATTGAGGGGCTAGCTGTGTGGCGGCATAACAAAAACAAAACGAAAGAGGCCTACCCAAACAAACAAACAAACACGCCACGACTAAAGAAAGGAGGCCTGTGCTAGGAGGGGGGGGGCTGCTGGTCTGGCAAGCAGCAGCATGCTCGTGGGTGCTCGCAAATCAACCCGTTCGCAATATTTTCACGGGTGGAATCTTGTTCGCTGTGATGATCTCAAGGTCGCGTCTGTTTGTTGATCAATTCAATTTTCAGCAATTAGTTTGCCGGTGCGTCGTTTTTCGTAGGTCTCTTTTGATGAAAAATCTGCAGAAAACTCTATCGCAACTTTTCAAGCTTTGAGTTTCCCCGTCGTTTTTAACGAGTTTACAACACTTAGCTTTGGTGGGATCGAACAATTTCTGACGATTTCTGGGTCTCTTTTGCATGAATCCGTAAAAACTCACTCGAAAAATTGATCGATGGATAGATACGCTCGAGTTTCCCAGAGCAATCTTTTCCACTCTGCAAAATAAGTCGACCGACAGACAGACACGACCTTCAAAGTCCGGCCCACTGAGTGTTATGTAACTTTCAAAGATCTTGCATCAGCGCTTTCGATCGATTCGATGCGACCACAGAAAGAATCGTTTTTTCAGATTGAGAGTTTTTGGGATATTCCCACCCAAATGGGACTAAAATCTGACTTGCCTTCAGAAGGATCTCGACAGGTGCTTTGACCCAATCAATCTTGGCGCTTTAACAATAATAGCCACGGTCTTCCTCACGTACATTCCTTATCTGTTTGCCTGCTTCTATGAGTTTGTGTCGTGTGTGTATGCTTTCTTCTCTACCTGTATGTCTAATTGTGTGTTGCACGCTGCTTGTTTTGTGCTCTGTTTCGTATTCATAAACAGTTCTTTTTAATTTCAAACACACATCTATATGACTATCGCTGTACATATGGCCTTGCCCATATGGCCCTACTTTTCTTCCATCTACATCTTTATATTCTTTGTTCATGTGTGTGCCACGGTGACCTTGCTCATCTGTACGCACCGTGGCACTTACCTCCCTCCTCCCGTACATGTTATGTTCACCTGCATATATGTATACAGATCTCCACAATCATGTACATATCTTGCCTGTTATAAGCACCTGATTTTGCATATTTATATACATCTATCTCCATACTCCAGTGTATCTATGTTCCACTTATCATATACTTGCCACTTCTAATGTTTATACTCCAATTAGAATACGCAGATATGTACTTATTCCTAGACGCTCAGCGCGATGTATACACACTTGTGGTCCCATGTTCAAAGTGTCTTTACTTCAATTTTTGTACGTACTGATAAGTCCTATCAATACACACATGTAATATGCATATACATCTACTTAACTTTTGAATATTATTCCCAACTCATCTTTGCGTTCTACAACACTGTGTTTGTCCGTACTCACTGCACCCACCTACATGGGTGCTCATGTATATATATATACATCAAGATTCTTTGTAATGAAAATCAACATGATCAAAATGAACAAATGAATACTAAAACAAAAATATAATAAGATAATAATATCAATAATAGCAATAATAGAAAAACTAATTTAAATAAAACATCGAACATTAATATGATGATGTTTGCTTTTATTATCACTCTTGAAGAAATTATGTAGTGATTGCGTATGGAACTCCCTTGTCTTTTCTTTCCTAGCTTCACATAGTGAGTGGCGTTGTTTGCGTTGTTTGTCCTTTTGCAGGTGATGAAAAACTGAAAATATTCATGTCGATCTAGCGTTATTAGTATGAGGTCCTATTCTTCTCAGTATCCACGCTTCTCTACCCTCCTAAACCCATTCCCCCCCCTCTTTCTTCCCCCCTTTCCCCCTTTCTCGTTTTCCCATCTTCTTTTCCGTCTTTTTTTTTCCTTTTTTCCTTTTCTTTCCCTACTCTCACACTCCCCCTTTTTGTTTTTTGTTTGGTTCCTATTGTTTTTGGTTTTTGGTTTTCTTGTGTGTGTGTATCTTCGTAGATATGTGCGTGCGTATTTGGCAATTCCATGTGTGTCGGCCAATGATAACATCAAGCATATAAATTAAAAATTAGATATATATGTTTGACAAGAAAATAAACAAAATGAAGTAAATGTGAAATATATAAGAATTCATGTATATGAGTAAGCAGAACGGATGGTCACTAGCAACCTTCCTTATCAGACAGAAAGCCAAAATACATAAGCAATTTCTAAAAAACATGGCGGTGATGGCAAGCAATGGCCCCTCACCCCATTTCCCTTCTTTGCGCCTTGGCCTTACCGCCTCCCAGCCACCGAGACGCCACCACGCCCAGTCCCTGCTGGGGCCCTCATTTCACGACTCAAGAACGCATCATGTTCTCGAATCCCACCCCGAGCAAGCCGCGCCTCTTTCTCGCCGCGACGATCAGCGACGACATGCTGTCGACTCTCACTTCGCCCTTTCTATCAGAAAAGCAAGAAACAGGAGGAAAGGGTAATGACACAGGTTCAAAGATCGGGTTTCCATGTTTCAGCAAAAGTGAAACGATTGAGACAAATTGGGGCAGAGATGGTACAAGACTCAAAAGCGACAACTTGAGGAGGGGCTGCAGGCTGCAAGATAGAGGCGCAGTGCAAGTTTGCAATTAGGTCGTCATTACCACAGCGATTCCACCATTACTTTTACCTTAGTATAGTTTATTGGCAGTATTAGAAATATTGAACCATTCCGATATTTGTGCTGTGCCTTCTATGTGGAACGCCGTTGGTTTGCTCATCTTACTCAAGCGTTGCCCCGTCTTCACCTTTCTTCAACAGCTGACGACAAAAGGATCGTGCGTTATTTACACATACACCTGTCCTCCAATGTTCTCCATCGAAGTCGTCGCGTCAGCCCCAGACGACCCATGTAATTGCTAATTGCAGGATCGGATTACTGCGTCGTGCGCTTCATATATGCGTTGCACATGCGCCAACAGAATCTTGTCCTGTTTCCCTGCTTGTACACGGAGCCTTTCGAGCTTGTTATAGAAATCATCTTCCACTACTGCACCACGCCTCCCTGCCACAAAATTGATCTGTTCAAACTTGAAATTCCATTCTGGGGCAGCCGCTTTGTGCGCCTTGATGATGCTTCTGTGTTGCTCACTAGACTCATCTTCCTTTACCCCCAGAAAATCCTCATTTCTGTCAGATGACCGTTTGAACTTTAGGATGTTTAGTGTGTGATGATACTTGTTAATCACTATGCCATCCGGCCTCGATTCCAAAAACGATTTTCATTGAACATTGTCGGGTCGAAATCATGGCGTTTCCTTTCGTGCTCTTTCACAGAGATCGTTTGTTCAATTTCTACTGCCTTTTCTATCAGCGATTCTCTGCTGCATATCTGCTCAAACTCTTCCTGCTGCCTCAACGTGTTCATACTCCTCTCTTTATCAGGTGTGACAAACCTGAGCTTAATCGTTGGTGTTTGTGCAGCTTGCATGCTGTCATACAGATGTCTCCAGATGAAGTGGTGGGTAGCCGTGACGGTTGTCGCCATTCCATCGCAGAAAGCATTATTGATGTGCCCATACGTCTCGTCCGGCAAATTTTCGATGCTTGTACTGCGTTGTTATGGTGCCCTTTTGCATAATCTGCAGCCTACACCTGATCGCTGTTTGATTTTTGCAAGCCATTTGGCTACCGGAATGATCCCTGCAATTGCCATTATTTTTCGCCTTTTATGTCTTCAAGGGACGCGCGGGTCGTTCAGATACTTCCGAGTCCCTAAGAACGCTCTGCTTTCATTTTGCCGTGACATGTAGTCTGCCGTCCACGTGCCAAATGTGGGGTGAATGATATTGCCTTGCTCTGCCCTAGCTTGCACACATGATTTCAATAATTTTCTGTCATCAATCCAAAAGTTCTGCTGCAAGACCTTCACTATGCTTTGGCACGATTTTTCAAATCGTTGCTTGTGTGTGCAGTCCTCTATGTCATCACCTTTACACCATCTTTCATATCGTCGCCTGAGTGTGCTCATTTGTCTCCAAGCACCTGTAAGCCTCTTTTCATGTTTTTGCACTTCATTCTCTGCTGCCCCTCTTCGTATTGCATCCCTGACGCTATTATTAAATGTTGAATGACGATCTCGATAAGTTACTTTCCCTGCCTCACGGCACGGTTTTCTCCGCGTGAAGACTGCTCGATTCGTCCGTTGGCACCACGCTTGGCCTACCTTCGGATCTGAAATAGCCTTATCCGCCAGATTGTCGGCTCCCTCATTCGCTGGTTTTCCTCGATGTGCTTTCACTCTGACCAAGAAGGTTGCTTCCCGCTGCAATCCTCTTTCGTAGTATCTCGATGGCTGCTGCTAGAATATTCGCGTCAGGTGCCCCCACCAACGTTGCCTTTCCACCTTCACCAATCCACCTAGTGACTGCCTTCAACAATGACCGGTTGTCATACAAATACAGCAACAGCTCCTTTATCAGCGTGTCACGAAGCGCCAGTAAAAACGCTGCCAATTCAGGCCGATTTGAAATGGAGCCCTCTTCCTCACGTCCCACTGTGCACTGCTGCTTTTTCTTTTTTCTTCTCAAGTTATTATATCCTGCTCCCATTTTGCCTTGTTTGTCTGAACCGTCACCTGCCGTCACCTGGCCCTGAAACCCATAGCCTCCAAGCATGCCTATCTCTGAGCCCATCCAGTAATCGCGCTCTCTCCCTTTCAATCGCACTTGACACTGATCTTTTCCTCCTGATACTCCGGCCGCTTTCTTCGAAGCTGCTTTTTGCTCGTCTACCACACGGCAATCTTGGTGATACTAACACGAAGCATACTCTTCGCTCACTGCGCATGTGATGTTGCTCTGTCGCCACCACGCTTTCCAGCGAACTGACTGCCCTTTGCCTCATTCTTATCCATCTTTTCTTCTGCTCTGGCTTTTGCTTGCTTGCTGCAGTTTGAGAAGATTTCTTTTCAATCGACTTCAAACGGGCGTTGCTCTTTGCCTTTTTTCCTCGACCAAACCACCCAATCCTTCGACTTGCCCATCTTTTCCGACCACTGCTTCTGCTCCGATTCCAATAAACTTGCCCATACTACAACGGTAGGTCCGTCATCCTCTCCCCAGAACTTTAGGTCTCCTTGTCCCGCCGACTGACAGAAGGGAGGGGCTGACATTATCGCCTCGCCTTCAGGTCTCTTGGCTTTGTTGATCGTTTGCAGTGCTCGTAGTATTGACCACGTTGGTGATCTATACCCAGCTTCTTCCTTTTCCTCCGTTCGCTTAGTTTCCTCTTGAATGACCGTGATCAGCTCTTGTTCTCGGTCTAACCATC
>Ga0105054_10012834_pt1 | contig 10198 bp, 20 predicted proteins | sample BON02_FD_78091 | JGI IMG/M metagenome (GOLD analysis project Ga0105054, IMG submission 78091) | Freshwater microbial communities from Lake Bonney liftoff mats and glacier meltwater in Antarctica - BON-02 (megahit assembly) | ecosystem: Environmental > Aquatic > Freshwater > Ice > Glacier... | reverse complement strand
TAGAGCGATGCTTTGGCATTTCATTTTAGCTCTCACACCACGCAACCTACAGACTCAACACAGGCACATTAACAACAAGCTCAAGGACGTCGTGATGCTCGTGGCAAGGCCCTGGCTGTCAATTTGCCGCTGCTGCGCTCATTGTGCAATGCCCTTGCTTCACGCCGTCGATGACGCGAAGCTGAAAGCGCTTCTGCCCCAACTCAAAATCCAAGCACATTCCCATCGACCTGCGATTGCCACTCACCACCATCACGCCCACCCCCCACAGGCCAGTAGCAGACGACGTGGCGCGACTGGCAGGGCCTTTTCCTAGGAGCGATGCCCCACCATCATCCCCCACCGCCGCAGCCCTCCCTCCTCCCCGGCCTCAGCAGCAGCTCTAGCATCAGCAGCGGCAGCAGCGGTAGCAGCATCAGCAATGGTGGCGGCAGCAGCAACAAGAGCAGCCGTGGCCGGCGTCCTTACGCAGCCCCACGCGCCCGTCATATCCCCTGTAACGATGGAATGATGCTTGCCTTCTCCTCCCCCTCCTCCTCATCCCCTTCTCCATCCGCCGCGCACCAAGCGCAAGCGCACGAAGAAGGCAGGTGCACACAATGCGCCCACCGCATCGCCCGTCGAACGGGCAGTAGCAATACGAAGATAAGAAGGCGGCTGCCGGGCGCGGCCTCGGAGGATGGCGACGACGAGGAAGAGGAAGGGGAGGAGGAGGAGGAGGAGGAGGAAGAGATGGAGGACGTAGAAGAGGACGAGGTGCGACGACCTGTTTTTACAGCACCACGGCAACGGCACCACACGGCTGATCTTTTGTTGCCGTCGGCGATGAAAACGCGGCGTCCTATTAATCTTAATGAAGGCCGAGGAAGAGGAGAAGTGGAGGAGGAGGAGGAGGTGGAGGACGAGGAAGAGGAGGACGAGTTGACGATTACTGATACGGAGATCCTCGCAGCTACCACTGCGGCAAGACAACAGTCCCAGCAGCAAGTTTTAAAACGACGACGTGCCACTAATGGCGATGGGAGTATCAGCATGAGCAGCAGCAACGGCAGCAGCAACAGCAGCAGCCTCTCATTCGGCACCAACAGCATCATCACCAGCAGTAGCAGAGGAGGAGCACCACCATCAATACCACCCAAACGACCCATCGCTTCCTCTCTCCTTCCCTCCGCCCTCCCCGTCCGCAGCAGCCGACCCAATAGCCGGTCCTTCTCCTTCCCCTCCTCCTCCACCATCCCCACCCCCCCCCCCTCCTCCCTCTACGCCAGCAAGCTAGTCTCTGTCCGCCCCAAGCAACGAGGAAGAGGCCGATGGTGGTTATTGCGCTGGTGGCCCTTCCCTTCTTCCTTAACGTGTGATGTGAAAAAGTGGGTGTTACCACAAGACTCACCTTTAAAAAGAGGATGGGACATGTTGACCATAGTAGTAGCAATCGTCGTCTTATGCCACGACGCTGCTTCGTTGATGCAGCAGCAGCAGCAGAATCCCTCCTCCTTCTCGTCCTCCTCGCCTCCTTCTCCACAGTCCAACGATAATAATAACAGTAACAATTCCAACCCTTCCTCCTCCTCTTCCTCCTCCTCGTCCTCCCTCGATCCCTCCTCCCTCTACCACCTCCTCCTTCTGGAGGCGATCTGGTTCCTGCTTGACCTGGCCCTTACCTTCCGCACTGAAGTCGAAATCGTTCTCGATGACGACGACGCTGCTGCTGCTGCTGGTCATGAGATGGGAAGACGAGGAGCAGCAGCAGCAGCAGCAGTTGGAGGGGAGAGTGAAACTGAGACCATCCTCCTCCTCCGTGACCCGCATGCGATAGCAGTGCAGTATTTGACGCGTGATTTTTGGTTGGACCTGGCTTTTTCCTTTCCGTGGCTGGCTATCAGTGCGTTGTTGCTGACGCCGAAGCGGAAGAAGAGGAATGCAGTGAGGCGGGCTTTAGGTCATGTTGGGAGGGGGGTGGGTGGGTTCTTTGGGAAGTTCAAGAGGGGGTTGGGATCGAAGCTACCACGGCCGTTGAGGCCTGGGAATGTGAAGAGATTCTTAGCGTGGACTAGATTGCTGGAGATGAAAAAGGTGGATGGGGTGAAGCACGTGGTGAAATATAGGAAGGGCTATAGAGGGTTGAGGGTGTGTATTCGCGGAATTAAATGGTTGTGTCGTTTCCCGATTATCTCGTTTGTGTGGCGCGTGTATCGAAAGTTGGAGGTGCATTTGGTGGTGGCCGTGGAGGAGGGGGGGGAGGATGATGGGGAGGGAGGGAAGACATTGGGGAAGGTGTGGAGGGCGAGGCAGTCGAGGAGGGGAGGGATGGCCTTGTCGCCCTCGTTGTTGATGTTGGAGGAGGAGGGGGAGGAGGAGGGAGGGGAGGAGAATGGGTCGTTTTATGATGGGGAGGAGGGGGAGGGAGGGGAGGGGGAGACGGAAGCATGAGCACGAGCCGGAGGAAGGGAGGGAGGAGGAGATGCATGGCAATGGAAGCGTTGGTTTGGACGAGCGCTTGCGACGGCAGATGCTCTTGCCGGCGGTAGGGTCGCGTCGACCGCGATCGCGAGAGTCGGTTGTGGTTGGGAGTGGGCGTGGTAATGATGGTGGTTTGTGAATTTCGAATGTGCATTGGTAAGAAGAAAGAGGAAGAAGAGAGAGGGGAAAGGGAACAGTGTGTGATTTGCTTGCGAGAGTTAGTTAGGAAAACGGTACGAACGCGAGAGGCGCGGAATTTGAAAAAGAAAGTACAATGATGCGATTAAGGCGAAAGGTTTTGTTATGCTAGTGCTTTTGTTTCTTGTGTTTGGAAAGGGTGTAGGGGGGTGGGAGGGTTTTAGCAGCTCGAAAAATTGAGCGACCCGTGCCTGCGCCTGCTTTGTGCCTGTGATTCTGATTCTGGCTGGGCAGCATGTGTCCAAGCCCCCTCTCCTTGTGGTGCTGTAGCTAATCAGTCAATCTCGCTTCTTCATTTGCGGGTTGCGAGGCTGGGATGGTCTGTTACGGTCGGTTGCTCTGCACTGCCCTGACTAGGTCGTCGTCTTCTCCTCCCCCTTCCGCTTCCAGACGCATGTGTTCTATTGGAACATGCTTTGCTTTCACCGCACTCATCTAGCTACCCACCCACCGCTCTTCCACAACCACAGATCCACAACCACGATGCTCAAGACGGCGGCCGCCGCGGCCTCCGGGCTCCTGCTCCTCTGCTTGCTCGCCCAGGGTAATGCTTTCTTCCTGCCCTCCGCCTCCCCTGCCTATTCGCGCCGGGCCACCGCCAGCAGCGTGTTACGCACGGAGGGGAGCAAGGCCAAGGAGGCTTTGTCGTGGCAAGAATCCCTGGAGCTGCTCATCTCCCCGACCACCACCTTGGCCCAGCGCCAGGTGCTTTTCCAGGTACGTGTGGCTGGGGGAGTCGTTGATAGGAGGAGGGATGGGAGGAGGGGTCGTGCTGCTGCGCCTCTACGGGGCCCTCCTAAGCCTGTATGTCCCCTTTTTTTCTTCTTCCAAGGCATTTTGATATTTTGCTCCACGTCTTGATCTGCCATCCTCCTAATTTCCCCTCCCTCCCTCCCTCCCTCCAACCACCACCACCAACAGGACGTCGTCTCCCGCGCCCCAGAAATTCGCAAGGACGTGGAGGAGGCCATTTCGGAAGGCTCTATCGATGGGCTGCTCACTGACGGTGTCAAGGCTGTGGTACGTGCACGTGTTTTCTTGCCTGCATTTCTGCCTCATATCCGCTCTTGTACTCCTGAGCGCAGCACCACACTAACCTCAAACTATCCACACATACACTCCCACTTAACAACAGCGTCGTCAGCTCAAGGAGGACATCATCCCCCAGCTGGCCTCCGAACCCCAGCAAGCCGCTAAGATGCTCCTGGAAGAGATCCCCAAACTCGCCCAACGCTCTTACGACAGCCTGCCCAAGAATCAAAAGGACGTACGTATTTCTAGCGCTGCCCCTCCCTCCTTCCCTCCCTCCCTTCCTCCTTCCCATTCTCACCACCCTCCCTCCTTCCCTTCCTCGTTCTTTAGTTACAACAACTCGCCGACACCCTCCGCGAGGTCTCCTCCGCCCTGCCCTCCGAGGCACGCAACGTCTTCCTTCGCACGCCCGAGGGGCTGGAGACGCCCTCCTTCCGCGTGGTGTACGAAGGGCCCGGCTACGGCATTCGGGAGTACGATTCCTATACTGGTATGTGCGAGCCCCTCCCTTTCCTCCCTCCCTCCCTCCCTTCCTCCATTCATTCATTCTTCCTGTGCTTGCTGCTATACCAAAAACAAAAGGCACCAACTCACCCCGTCCTCCCTTCCTCCCCTCCCTCCCTCCCCTCATTCTAGTGGCCTACACCGAAATGGGCGAAAGCTCCCTCGAGTCCTCCCCCTCCTCCTCCACGGGCCCCGTCCTCGGCAGCCCGACCATGACGGGGGGTGCCTTTAACACTTTGGCTGGTTACATTTTTGGTGCTAATGAAGCGAAGACCAATATGGCAATGACCACCCCCGTTGAGATCCGAAAGGAGGCCCACCACCGCGGAGGAGGCGAGGCGTACAGCATGCGTTTTATCGTCTCCTCGTCCTATACGACCGAGACGGCTCCCAGGCCTGTTGATTCTAAGGTGAGGCTGACGACGACCCCTCCGAGGGAGCGACTGGCGGCGAGGGAGTTTGCCGGGTTCGCGACGGAGGGGGAGGTGCAACGACAGTTGATTTCCCTCCTGTCTGCTTTGGATCGGGATGGTGTGTCTGTGGTGGATTCGGCGTCTTATCGCATTTTCCAATATAATCCTCCTTATACTCTGCCGTGGTTGCGACGGAATGAGATTCTGGTGGAGGTCAAGGGGAATCTACCTTCTGAGTCGTCCTCCTCCTCTTCCTCCTCCTCGGCCTCGTTTACGGATGTGGTAGAGTCGGCGGCGACTGCGATGGATGAGGCAGTCACGGACCAGTGGGCCGTGCGCGGGGATATGGAGCTGGGGGAGACTGGGAATAGCGATGACAAGGATGATGTTAGCCCGTCTGATTACTAGTGTGTGAGGAGGAAGGAGGGTAGACTTTTAAAAAATGTGAGTTGTCTCATAGGGGGAGGAGAGGAGGGAAGGAGGGGTTTTGTGGGTTGTAATTACTATTTTTTATATCAGTAAAGGGTCAGGCCATCGGTGGCTGGTCTTTGCCCTGCATGTGTGTGCTTGCGTGCGGTAGGGTGTGGTTCAGCTGGCACCGAGACGAAGAAACAACGATTGCGTTATTAAGTGGGTGAGATGTTGTGCTTTGTCAGCTCCACCACGGAGCTGACTATTTCGTTGCCGTAGGCTCGAAAGAACTGCGACTTTGGTTGTTCAATTGGTGCTTCTCTTTGCTTTTGTTTGTTCAGGGCAAGGGGAGGCAAAAGAGGGGGAGGAGGTTAATTTCGCTTGAAGGGACATGCGTCGCACTCAAAAACCACCATGCCGTCGAGGATGTCATACTTTAGCTTCACGGTGCGTTTGGGACCATACTTGGCCGCTTGTTGGCGTGCTTTTACAGCGTTGCCTGCAGTGGGGTTAATCGTCTCGTACACATGTTCTTCACTTGCGCGAACGCCGCTCTCCAACCGTCGCAGGCAAGATATCAATGCCCGAAGCCCTCAGAACTCTGCCACACACGCACCACAGCTTCCCCAAGTCCGTCAGCACAACAATGCTTTAGTGTTCATCGTGCTGGTGGTGGTTGTGGTGCTGGCGGTAGCACAAAAAGGAAGGAAATACAGCAAAGGCTTAGCCTCCCACCCCTGCTTCATCCATCCACCACCCATCATCCTTCCATCAACTCACCCACCCTCGTCGTCCGTCTGACCCCTCCCTCCCCCTCCCTTGTCCACGCACACACAACACAGGCACACCAGCAGCCACTATCAATACCAGCAGCAGCATCAATCATGAGTGGAGGCGGCGAGATCAGCAAGAAGGCCTTCCCCCTAGCCAGTGCCGACTTGACGGTCTCGATATTGGACCTCATTCAGCAAGCCAACAACTACAAGCAGCTTAAGAAGGGGGCCAACGAAGGTAAGGAAGAGAAGAAAGAGGAGCTGCGAGGACGGATGACGGGAGAGGCACGAGCGTGGGGGTGTGTGGGAAGCTGTGTGGGGGTGTGTGGGAAGCTCTCATCCGGCTGGCCATCATGGCTGTGGTGCGGGCGAGGAGGGTGGAAGGAGTGAGGGGAGGAGCGGACTGGAGGATGGAGGGCTTGGCAATAATGACGAGGAGGAGGAGGAAGAGGAGAAGTTTGCTGTGCCCTTGTTTGTTTTGATCTGCTATAAACTGAATCTACATATTTGCCAATCCACTCACACCCCTCCCTCCCTCCCTTCCTCCCGTCCTCCCTTCCCTCCCTCCCCTAGCCACCAAGGCATTGAACCGCGGCATCGCCGAGCTCATCATCATGGCCGCCGACGCCGAGCCCCTCGAGATTCTGTTGCACTTGCCCTTGTTGTGTGAGGACAAGGTGGGTTTTGGGGAGGGAGGGAGGGAGGGAGGGAGGGAGGGAGGGAAGGGGGAAAAGAGGAACGGAGGAAAACGATGTTTGTGTTTTGACGGCGGGGAGGGTTTGTTAGATGATGCAGTACGGTGTCAGCTTTCTGGGTCTGTTGGTTGGAATCAAAGCTGTTGCGCGGGTGGGAAGGACTCTATTCTTTTCGGTCTTTTGACCCTTTACGAGTCCTCTTCATCTTGCGCTACCAACTGACCTACTTGACAGATCCAGAAATTTGTTGCTGTACTGCCTTCGCTGAGAGACCTTCTGACATTCTGGAAACATACCTCCTGACAACTATATGGACGTATGCATAGATGCGGTCACGTAGAACATCTCTCCATCTCACTCTCACCCACCCTCCCTCCCTCGCCCTCCCTCCCTCCCTCCCTTCCCTCCCTCAGAACGTCCCCTACGTCTTCGTCCCAGCCAAGATCGCCCTTGGCCGCGCCTGTGGTGTGACCCGCCCCGTCATTTCGTGTGCTATCTTGTCCAATGAAGCTTCGCAGTTGAAAGATCAGATTAACTCCTTGAAAGACCGAATTGAGGCCCTTTTGATCTAATTTTTTCTAAAAAAGAGGGAGGGAGGGAGGGAGGGAGGGAGGGGTGGGTCATTTGTTTATATAAGGAAGGAGAGCATGACCGCCGCCGTAACGAGAGACAAGCCCTCCTTTCTGCAGAAGTAAAATGTGTGTGTTTCTCACCTTCCCTTTGAAAGAAGAAGGCGTGGTGTAGGAAGGGTCAAGAAGGAGAAGAAGAAAGAGAAGATGAAGAAGAAGAACGACAAGGACAAGGACATGCACCGGGCAGAAAGAAAGAGGCAGAGAAAAGAAACGGAACGGAGTAAAATCGATAGCAACAATGCATGTGCGTCCTATACATCGCGATGCTCCGCGTGTTGTTGATCTATTTGATTCTCGGGCCAATCCTTCCCAACCACTCCTTCTTTCTTGCTCCTTTTCATTCTCTCTCATCCCACTCTCCATTCTCCCCCTTTTTGCTCACTACAGACTAACAGTCTATCACCACCCACAAAAAAGGGTGCGTTCACTCAGCTGAGACACACACAGCGTTCTTCTCCTTCGAACTCCTCCATTCTTCCCCTACCTTTGTTGCCCTACAAGCTACCTATCTACCTGACACTTTCCTCTCATCCATCTATTGCGGCTCTGCTGCTGCTGCTGCTGCTGCTGCTGCTGCTGCTGCTGCTGCTGCTACTACCGCTGCCATTGTTCTTGGCTTTTTCTCTTCCTTTCTACGTCTAACTAGTCATTCTGCTCACACAGTCGTTCATTTCACATCCTCCCTCCCTCCCTCCCTCCCTCCCTCCCCACCAGCCCCTCAACGCACTTCCAAGCCCATCACCGTCTCCAGCGCGCTGATCACAACCTGATCCCCCTCCCACCCTTCCTCCCCTCCCTCCTTCCCTCCCTCCTCCTCTTCCTCCTCCTCTTCTTTCTCCTCCTCCTCCTCCTCCTCCTCTTCCTCCTCCTCCGCTTCCTTGCCTGTCAAAAAGCCTTCCACCAGCGGGGCAGGCGGAGCCCGACGACGGGTAGAGCGACGACGATACAACCCCTCCTCCTCCTCTCCCTCCCTCACTCCCTCCTTCCCTTCCTCCTGCCCCTCCATCTCCTCCTCCTCGTCCGTCTCCTCCTCGTCCTCCACCTTCTTCTTACCCTTCCTCGCTTTCTTCCTCTGCTGCTGCTGCTGCTGCTGCTGCTGCGGCTGCGGGGTCTTCTTCCCTCCCTTCTTCCCTTCTCCTCCCTCCTTCCCTCCCGCCCTCTTCCTCTTCCCACCAGTCGCAAGCCAGGTAATGAGAGGAAGGTCCATTTTGAAGGCTAAAACGATTTCGTAGAGCGAGGCGGGTTTCCGTGTCCCTGCCAGTAAGGGGGAGAGGTGCTTGTATCTAGAGAAAGGGAGGGAGGGAGGGAGGGAGGGAAGGAGGGAAAAGAGATGAGCAAAAATGTAAATGGGAAGGCAAAGATGAAAGAAAGCAGCAGGGGGAAGGGAGGGGGGGAGGGAGGGGGGAGGCTTACGTACCGATAGTTCTCGAAGAACGTTGTTATCTGCGCCGGCTTGAGGCCGGAGGCACGAGAAAGGGCGAGGGTAGTGGAGGAGGAGGTGGAGGGGAAGACCAGGTCCACGGAGGAAGAAGAGGAGCAGGAAGGGATGTAGGAGGAGGGAATGTGCTCGAGCAGCCAGGTGTGGAGAGGACGAAGGGCCGATGCGGAGTGTTTGTGGGGGACCGCGCCGGAGGAAGGGATGGGGGCGAAGGAGGGAGAGGAGGAGGAGGAGAAGGAGGAGGAGGAGGTAGAGATGGTGGTGGTGGTGGAGCCGAGGGAGGAGACGGAGGAGAGGGTGCTGCTGCGGCTTAGGCTGTTGCTTGGTTCGGTATTGACGCTGCTGATGGAGGACCAGAAGGAGGAGGAAAGTGCCGGCGCTTCATCCTCCACCTCCATTTTCATCGTAGCCTTTCGCAGTGGTGCCTTCTTGCGAGCGGCCGCGGCGGAGGTTGCGTGGAATCGTTCCTTTTCCCCCTCCCTGACGACGGCCTCAACTGTCTTGTCAAACGCCGTCCAAAACGCCTCTTCTTCCTGCGCCAACGCCTCGGCCTCCGCTACGGCGTCTTGCAAGGCCAGCAGGGAGTACTGGAGGAAGAGTTCGGAGAGGAAGGCAGCGGCGTCGTCCTCATTGGCAGTGCTGTCCTCCTCGTCGTCGTCCTCTACCTCCATCATGCTCTGAAAAAAGGACTCGCCCACGGCCACCTTCCTCGGCTTCATTGCCTTGTGCCCGCACGACGCGCTGGCCAGGTGCGTGTAGTGGAGGTAGGCCTCGAGGACGAGGGCGGAGGAGGCAGAGGCACGGAGGGTGCTTTGGTCGCCGTCAAAGACAAAGGATGCGGGGGCAGAGGAAGAAGGAGGGGGCGCGATGGGGGAGGGGAGAGGAGGAAGGGAGAAGGAGGAGGACGCGGGGGAAGGCGAGGCGCTATCGTCGTAGAAGGAGGACATCGTCGTGTGCCTGTGTCCTGTGGACGTATGTGTGCGGGCGGAGAAGACCGCGAGAAACAGAGGAAGTGAGTGCTGGGATGGGAGTGGATTGGGGAACGTATAACACCCGACGCCCTCCCCTAAGCCCAAGGCTACGCAGCACGGCGTACGCGTTGTGGCTGCAGGAGGAGAGCATGAGAAAAGGTTATGCTTAGGTAGCGGAGGCAGGATAAAAGAGAGTGAGAAGGGAAAGAGAAATAAATTGCTTATATAGGAGGAGTAGGAGGAGGTTGGAGGTGGCCGCGCCAGCCGAGAAGGAAAAAGCAGCAGGATGAGAACACACAACCAATCCACACAAAAGCATCCCTCAAGTCTCCTTCAGAGTATTTCTGTTCTTCTTCTTTTCTCCTACTTGGACGAATGAAACCTCCTCCTCCACTCCCATTCCCACCCAAGCCCTCCTCTCTCTACGCAACTCGGCACGACACTCACATACCTCGATGGACTAATTAACCTTGTGTCCATGCTCTTCAAAAACGTTGTTTCCCCTCTAACCGTCGATATACGCAACTACCCTAATTTTCCACCCACTCTTCGACAGCAGGAGTCTCTCCCTTTGTCTTGTCTTGTCATCCTTGCCGTTCCTCCTCTCTTGTCTATCTACTTCCTGCTTCTCACCACCCTCCTCCTCCACCTCCTTCCCTCCCCATCACTCC
>Ga0105054_10012828_pt1 | contig 10200 bp, 8 predicted proteins | sample BON02_FD_78091 | JGI IMG/M metagenome (GOLD analysis project Ga0105054, IMG submission 78091) | Freshwater microbial communities from Lake Bonney liftoff mats and glacier meltwater in Antarctica - BON-02 (megahit assembly) | ecosystem: Environmental > Aquatic > Freshwater > Ice > Glacier... | reverse complement strand
GTCTTCCTTGGATCTTGATCGAGGTCACGGTCTCGTAGGTGCGTGTCTCGAGGATGAGGTTCGAAGTCTGTGTAACAATGCGCATCCCGAGCGTCCTGTCGTTCGTCTAGCTCAACTTCGAGTCTTGTAGGGTACTGGTGAGGTTCGTAAGAAAAGGTGATTGCGACTGTGAAATAACTTGTCTGATGTTTGGAAAATTTGAATACAATTTTCCGTGATTGAAAATGGCTAATGAAACAAATAATTTCAGGCCCCTCTTCAACAAAATCCTTTTAGACCCGGACGACTCTGAAAATTTCTGTAAAACTCCAATCTACTAATCATGTGTCAAGAACTGACAAACATCCGCCATCGGAATAAGATCAGTGAACTTTGAAATACAGGGTGGGTGGGTTGCTCTCCTGTATATGATTTGTGACAAACGCGCAAGGTGTGTATCATGACGGCGCTTGTATGTGTAAACAGACTCGGAGACGAGGTGCATCCGAAGTGTGCACGAGAATGCCGGTATTTCAACTAACTACAAATTTATGGCTGTGGAGAGCCGTATCTAGGTGGGTTGCCCGATTTCTTTGTCGTGAAGAACCTTCGTTTTCAAGTTGGTGAAAATGTCCCAGGCGCGCAGCGGCGGAGGGACTGCAGCCCCGACGCTGCCATGCGCCAATCGGGTCACCTCTGCATCCCCAGGGACAGCGTCGATGCACCTTTGTGAAATTTTCAAAACCTGTCACGACAAATCATTTGTTTGGTAGAGAGTATTATTTCGTTGCAAATTTCTGGGAAAAAAATCCTGAGCAGGTGTTGTGAGAGAACATTGTCGGCACAGTTTTCTAAAGATTGCATCACATTTTGAGACCTTCGCTCTCTCTCTCGCTCCCTCGCTCCCTCTCGCTGTATGATTCTCGACTGATGGATTAATCCCTGCAATAAATGACAAGATAGAGTTCTTGTGAAGAACACGATTAAAGTGAATCATGGAGCTTATTTTTACTGAAAAGAACTCTATCTAAGACCTCACGTGCAAGCGACCTCACGTGCAAGCGTGGCTCAGTTGGTCAGAGCAAGGGACTGTCAATCCCTAGGTCGTCGGTTCGATTCCATCTAAAATCCGACAACTCAAATTCCCATGAATTTGAACTTCATAGACCCTCAAACAAGGGTACTAAACTACTTTTGAAAGTAATAAAAGCAATCATCATCATCATCATTATTAATCAATTTCATCGAGGAGGCTCAAAACTCTTTCTCTTCATTGATGGATTTCATCAAAGGGAACTCTTTCTCTTCATTTACACGATTCAACTGAGTCAAGGCTCTTACAGTATGTTCACTCCCAAGTTCCAAAAGAGAACGCCAAATTTTGGACAATAGTGTGGTGATACGGAATACGATGGCTTCTTTCGCAAAGAGCCATCACGATTTCAAGTGCCCTTGTACCACGACATCCCGACTGTCCCGGATCATGCTCCCTAGGGGCACACGGTGGGTGCCGCTGGACCGCTCGCTTTTCTTTCTGTGGTTGTTTCTTTCTGTTTTGTGCACGAACTTTACTACTAGCTCAGAGTTTCTGCCGCATCATGAAATTCTTTATCATTTACATCGGGGGTGTGTGTGCGTGTGAGAAAGTGCCTCTGTGTGTGTGTGATTGTGTACGTGCGTGCGCACGGTGGGGGTTGTATACGTGTTTGAATTGTTGCGTGAGTGTGTATGTATGTGTGTGGCAAATAGAAACTAAGAGAGACGGCGATGTTTGACATGACTCATTAGTGTGAGTGCCATGTCTGATTCATGAAACAACGTGCATGGACCGTAGCTACAGTCGTGTTACATGTTTCAACATATTTAGGACATGGCGTATCTTGTGAGCTCCAGCTTGAGCAGCTCTTTAAGGTCTTGAAACAACGCACTGCAACACCGTGGCACTGCAACACACTACAACACACTGCAACACACTGCAACAAACTACAACACACTACAACACACTGCCAGTGCAACACACTGCTCTCTAATGTGTTTTTGGAGCTAACTTTTGTTTTGTGTTTATTTTGATCATGGATGACTCATTCACTGGAGGAAACAAGGCATCTACGATCAAGCTCTGAGCTTCATCATGGATTCCTCTTTTGCATTGCGACCTAGAGAGTACAACAAAATATGGGGTGGCTACGATTAGTAGGCTCCTTACAATTATAGGTCTCTTTTGTAGAATATCGTCTCTTTTATAGGGCTCTTTTGTAAAATTAACCTATCATTTTAAGGAGCCTACAAATCACAGCCACCCTACATCTTCCACTGTTCTCTAGGTGTTTAATAATTCTGTAAGTGTAACATGATCATTGTAGTGTGCTGCAATGCGCTGGAGGCTCGGGCAAATCATGAATAGCCATATTACATGTACTCTTTTGATTATATTCAAACATGAATACTCGCGTTACATGTTTGAATATATTTAGGACATAATGTATCTGTGTGTGTGATACGTCTTATTCGTGTGTTTGGCATGACTCAATTATGTTGCAACATGACTCATTAGTGCCAGTGTGAGTGCCATGTCTGATTCATGAAACAACGTGCATGGACCGTAACTGCAATGACTTATTAGTGTGAGTGCCATGTCTGATTCATGAAACAACGTGCATGGACCGTAGCTACAGTCGCGTTACATGTTTGAATATATTTAGGACATGGCGTATCTTGTGAGCTCCAGCGTGAGCAGCTCAACACACTGTAACACACTGCAACACACTACAACACACTGCAACACACTGCAACACACTACATCACACTGCAACACACTGCAACACACTGCTCTTTAAAGATTTGCTCGACTGGTTTGAGGCAGATTTAGGGTTCACCGAGCTTTATTTGTTCAGATAGATTTGTGTGTTTTGATCTCTACTCCCCCCTCTTGCTCTCCTCTTGTCCTTTTTAGGACATCCTGCACTGCCTCCCCCGCGCGGTGGGAGTGCCTCTAGAGTCAGCCCTCAATCTTGTCAGTTTCATGAGTCCTTGTGGGGCTCATAATACCCACGCTTGCTGTGCTTGGAGTCACGGTAACGATCACTTGCTCCACTGCACATATATACTTTTTCTTTATTTTTTTCTTTTTTCGGGGAAGGCATTTCGGCGGGGCCTGCCCTTTAATATTTTATATGATTCATAGGGGCGGGGGGCACACTCAGCGTTTTCTGGGCAATTTCTTGCCAGCATCCTTGTATCTTTCGTCCTTCTTGGTTGTGGCCCTGTAGCGCGTCCAGTTGACATGATATGCCTCGGAAATAGCTTCTTGTAGTGTTTGGGTGACTACCGAGGGGTTTTCTTCGGTATTGTCGGGCAGGACAAAAGTGACAATGTCAGTCATTGTCCACAGCGCTGCGGTCATTGGTGAATGGCGGAACACCCATCCCTCGCGCGAGCTCCGGCGCGCAACCAGACTCCTTGTTTAGTTTCGCCCCGAGGGCCGATTCAAGCGACCCATTTCATCGGATGGTGAGGTAATGAATACATACCATTCCGCTTGTCCCATGACGAATACACCAACTTCCTCGCCCAGTCTTACAGCGTCTGGGTTACCATGTTGAGCCATGTTAGGGTTTCGCCTCCCTCGGTCCACCATGTTAGGGTTTCGCCTCCCTCGGTCCACCGCTGCTGACGCGATGCTCCCTAAGTAGCCTGCCGTGCCACGCGCTGCCTGGGCATCGTCATCCGGGGTTATACCATACTCCAGTGTCTGGTCTTGTACTGAGGCTGCTCCACCTGCAAAGATCATAGTTGGGCGAGGGGAACGTATCTCGTGAGTTGAAGGGGAGGGATTCCTGTGTCTGCCAAGAGTCCTGTGTGGTCGCCATATACATGAAGGACTCGTGCCAGGGACAGATTGAGGCTGGTTTGCATTTTTTTGATGTCTGTGTCGCTGTGAATGTAACGCAGGTTCTGGAGAAAATGAGGTAATACTATGGATTTCCACAAACCGAGGTTTTGTGTGGAGGTAAGTTGGGAGGAGTTCTTGTCGTAACGTGAAAATCTGCATCATTTACAGGGGCGCCAGCGCTTTACCCGCGCAAATCATTTTGATCTTGTGGAGAAAAGGATTTTTCTGTTTTCTATTTTTCTACTTTTCTATTTTTCTATCTAGAACACTTTTTTGAAACGATCCACGAACCACTCAGCTTAGAAGAGGGTACGCTGGCAGAGTACGACTCAGGCTTACCTTGTCTTTGACAGAAGGGAGGAGGTGAGACAAGCGCCATAGGCAGAGAAGCATTGCGGGTAGTTGATTATGTTGACTCAAGTATGTAATACGTACCTCTATGAATACTTGAATCATCAGTTCTATCATAAAAATAGAGCAAGTGATCGTTACTCCGAGCACAACAAGTGAGTATCATGAGCCCCACAAGGACTCATGAGACTGACAAGATTGAGGGCTGACTCTAGTCTACGAGTCTAGAGGCACTCCCACCGCGCGGGGGAGACAGTGCAGGATGTCCAAAGAAAGGACAAGAGGAGAGTGAGACAGGCGAGTAAAGAACGAAAACCCACATAGCCCACAAATCAATCTGAATAAACAAAAGCTCGGTGAACCTTAAGTCTACCTCAACCCAGTAGAACAAACCCTGTATTTTTGTTCATGGGTACTACAGTACCCATTAACAAAATTGCCCTTCAGCGCCGGGGTAGACACCCCTCCGCCGACGCGCGCCATACACGCAAAAAGTTGGAAAATTATCCTCTGGACACGAGTTGGTCAAATACCACAACGTATCGATACGCGAATTCGATTCTAGAGTGTATATTAAAACACGATGGAACACCCACCTACAAGTTGCCATAGTCTATTTTGGGAATTTTCCCAGTCAAATTGAATAATTTTTGGTGCTGACAGACCCCTTGATTTGGGTCATTTTTGGCGGGAATCTCGATTTAATGGCTCTGAGCATTTGGGGGCTATGTCGGTACTGTCCAAAAACTTGCGTGCCTCTTGCAGATGCATGAGTTGCACGTTTGTCAGTACAACGTGTACATTGCCGAGGGATTCGTTTCGAGGCGTCGTCATGTTTCCTGACCTCGGTGTGTCTGAGGCTGAAGAGATGGCCGATTGCGTGAGTTTTTCGTTAGAGGTGCCAGATGCAGCTGCTGGGGGGGAATGGGAATTTTTCTTCGAGGAAGGTGGCGTTTGCATCGCGCTGTTCATAGCACCATAGCCCACGGACATGGGACCGAGTTTGCACAAGTCGAAAGTCTTTGTCACAGCCGCCAAGTCTCCGGCACTTAATTGCGCTGTTTTGCCAACAGAAATCTCTACGGCCTTGCCACCTTCAATGGGCCCAACTCCAATGATTCCCTCGGCGTGACGCTGCACGCGCTCAACAAGCACCGTGTAGCCACCCTCCAGGACGTGAAAGCCAATAAACGAAAGTCCGGGTATTGATTGCAGCCCGAGTGTGATATCGACTGGCGATCCAGGGGGCCCGCTGGTTAATTGCTTGAGCTGCGTGGGGTTCATGTAGCGCACACAGGAGTTGCCGATGCCAATGAGAATGTCCCCCACCATGAGGCAAGGCCTTCCACTCGCAGGGCCCGTGGGATGAAGGCCCGCGATAACAACGTGGCCGTCGCAGCGGCAGCACATATCCAATCCCAGCCACCCCTCCTTCGACGTCGTGACCTTTTTTTTGCTGGCGAAAAGCGCCTTCAGCTTGCCCTTGGACTGAGGGGTCTTGGGCATTTGTTCTAGGGCAACAGGGGCGAAGCCGCGCGTGACTCGAACCTTCCAGACTAGCATTGACACTTCGCAAGCACCGCCAGGCTGCGGCAGCGGCGCACTTCTCGCTTCTGCAACAGAGCAGCGCATCCCGTCTGGGCCGAACGCGTGCAGAGCGGGCTGAAGGCTGTCCAGAGCGGGAACATGTGGCGCATTGTCGCATGAAGTCTCGCCTTGCGCGTCGCAGCCCACTTGTACACCGTCTATACCAACCAAACCTTGGACTCGTTTGCCCAACATTCCCTCTGCCTTGGCCGGGCTGCAATCGGGGCTGCACACGGGTGCGGGAGGGACAGCCATTGGTGATGAGACAAACGGCACCGTAGTGTGGCTGCTGGTTTTTTTGCTGCGCCGGTGGTGCGCGTGACAGTCGTCACAGAAGTGGCTGTTGCAATCCGCACACTTCCAGGAGGCCTCGGGCCCCTCTTCGCACTCCTCGCATTGCATCACTTGACTTTCAAAATCCACCGTTCGATCTTTACGACTTGGGACGTAAAGAAAGTCCCTTAAGTCGATTCCGTAACTAGAGTATTTCGGCGAGTTTTTCTATTTCCTGAATCCTTCTGTCTGCGAAAGCAACGACGACGATGCCAACGTCCCAAATGCCATGGGGGGTCTTCTTCGCCTTGCTTGCCAGTGCCCACGTTGCAGTGGCATTTTTGCCGTCGAATACGCTCCTCCTGTCAGCGACGGGTCCTGGGCGCAGCCTAGCCCGCCACTGCGCGGCCGCTCAGCGAAAGGCTTCGTCCATACCGTGCGCTCGCGCACACCCGGGCGCCCTCTTCATGTCAGCCGCCCGCGGTCAGCACCCTCGCCCAACATGCACGAATGCACTCCGCGTCAACTTGTTGGCATGCATTCTTCAAATGCACGCCGCACAGCGAAATGCAGAGTATACGTTTCAAAGGTTCAATTAACGCAGCAGAGCGGATGGTGCATCCGAGAGACTTGCACAGCAGAGTACACGTTTCAATATGTTCCCCCTCCCCTCTCTCTTTGCTGCCGATTCTTGCACCGAGCAAAATTTGCGCCGCAGTGCATTTGTTTTGCCTACACTGACGTTTCCGCGATGATCTCAGGCGATGCCTGCCTTGCAGTCGCGGTGAGCAGCCCACTGTCTGCCCTGCTGTATGACGTGCATGGTAGATTTTTAGTGTGTGTGTGAGCCACGGGTTCCTACCTGACGCTGCCCGCTTGCACTAGGCCAAGGCGCTGGGCAGCGGCGACCTGATTGGAGCGCAAGAGAATCTTGAGAATGCGCGTATCGAATACTTCCGTGCTGGTCTGTTTCCTTGCTCATCCCATGACGCGCACACAAAAAACAACACTTTCCTGCTCTGATTCCCCTCGTCCGCCACATTTGCTGCCAGCCACCGGTAGCGGCCATGTTGCTGCTGGCCGTTTGAAGAAGCGAAAACAGGGTGCCACGAGTACACTCCTAGAGACGACTGCTTTAATGCCGTTTGCACACACGCCACTTCAAAACCCGGCATTTCTGGAATGAATTTTGACTGCTCTCGGTGGCCTTGGTGGCCAGTGGCGGAGACGCGAGACATTCAGTTTTTGAGGGGAGGTGTGGGTTGATTTGTTGGAGACTTGGCGCTTGTCTCGAAAGTATGTGGAGTCTCGAGAGGAGCGGGCACCTATGGCAGCGCGGCGCGGTACACGTTTAAGAAAGACGTTTCGAAAGTAGCAGGCGCATGTGACACTGCAACACGCTGCATACGATGAGGCTGCAACATACTGCAACACACAGTGCAGCGCTGTATACTTTCGAGACTGGAGGCTCGAAAGTAGCAGCGCGCCGCGGATCCGCTGTGTTGCAGTGTGCTGCAGTGTGTGGTAATACCTGCCGCTACGTTTGAGACTGGATCTGTCGTGTTGCAGTGTGTTGCAGTGTGTTGCAGTGTGTTGCGGTGTGTTGCAATATCCGCCGCTGCTTTGGAGACTCTGCAAAGTGACACACGATCCGTGGCGCGCCGCAGATTTTGGATTTTGTATCACATCCAGAATCTCTCGCGAATTTTGTGTCACCTGCAGAGTCTGGTGAGCGCACACGAGGCGCAGATAGATCACAGAATATATGGGGTGGATAGGGTGTGAGAATATCATGTCTGTATTCGCACACCCTACCCACCCCATATATTCTATGATCTATGCGTCTCGTTGGTAGGATGTGAGAATATCATGTGAGAACATCTCATGTATTTGCACACCCTACCCACCCCATATATTCTGTGATCTATATGCGCCTCGTGGGTAGGCTGTGAGAATATCATGTGAGAATATCTCATGTATTCGCACACCCTGACGCCGCGGCTTGTGTGTCACATGCAGAGTCTGGAAAGTAGCGGCACATGTGATAGTGCAACACACTGCGTATGATGTGGCTGCAACACACTGCAACACACGGCATACGAAGTGGCTGCAGTGTACTGCAACACACTGTGCAGAGTCTCGACTGTGGCTGCAACACACTGCAACACACGGCCTACGATGTTGCTGCAACACGCTGCAACACCCTGCAACACACCGTGCAGAGTCTCGAATATATGTGCCCACGCTTTTGTGTAGAGAGTCTCGAAAGTAGCGGGCACATGTGACACTGCAACACACTACGAACGATGTGGCTGCAACACACTGCAACACACTTCCTATGATGTGCCTGCGACACACTGCAACACATCATACAGAATCTCGAAAGCATGTGCCCACGCTTTTACAAGCCCTCTGCACCAGCCCCCAATTTGTGTTCGCCCTGTGTATGTGAGAGAGTCTATCCCTGTTGCAGACACGTGTTGCAGAGCTATCCCTGTTGCAGACACGTGTTGCAGAGTCTCTCCCACTTATGTTATGCAGAGTCTCTCTCACTTGCACAGAAAGAGTTTCTTCCTCCCGGAATTTCATTTCAGATTCCATGCAGAATCTCTCTCACTTTCGTTATGCAGAGTCTCTCCCATATGCAGTCTTTCTCACTTGCAGTGAGAGAGTCTGTCACTGTTGCAGACACTTGTTGCGGAGTCTCTCTCACTTTTGTTGTGCAGAGTCTCTCTCATTTGCAGTCTCTCTCACTTGCAGTGTGAGAGTCTGTCACTGTTGCAGACACTTGTTGCGGAGTCTCTTTCACTTTCGTTATGCAGAGTCCAGTTGCAGTCTCTCTCACTTTTAGTGAGAGAGTCTGTCACTGTTGCAGACACTTGTTGCGGAGTCTCTCACACTTCTGTTATGCAGAGTCTCTCTCATTTGCAGTCTCTCTCATTTTTCAGAATCAAACGAATCCGAGAGGGATTTGCTGAGTGACTTTGGTGTGGATAGATGTGGTTTTAGGTTGCGGTGTGTTGCGGTGTGTTGCGGTGTGTTCCGGTGTGTTCCGGTGTGTTCCGGTGTGTTGCGTTGTGTTGCAATATATTGCAGTGTGTTGCAGTGTGTTGCAGTGTGTTGCAGTGTGTTGCAGTGACTTTGGTCTTGATAGATATGTTGTGGCTCTTGGTTGCAGTGTGTTGCATTGTGTTGCAGGGTGTTGCAGTGTATTTGCAGTGTGTTAAAGTGTATTGCAGTGTATTGCAGTGTGTTGCAGTGTGTTGCAGTGATTTCGGTCTGGGCAGATATGTTGTTGCTCCACATTACAATGTGTGGCAGGGTGATGCAGTGTAATGCAATTTGTTGCAGTTTGTTGCAGTATGTTGCAGTGTGTTGCAGTGATTTTGGTCTTGGCATATATGTTGTTGCTCTTAGGTTGCAACGTGTTGCAGTGTGTTGCAGTGTGTTGCAGTGTGTTGCTTGCAGCGTGTTGCAGTGTGTTGCAGTGTGTTGCAGTGTGTTGCAGGGTGTTGCAGTCACTTCGGTCTGAACAGATATGTTGACTTTGCCTCTAGGCGTGCAGAATAGGATGGATCTGGTGGGCTCACAAGAGGCATACATTCTCACACCCTACGCACCTCATATATTCTCACACCCTACGCACTTCGTATATTCCTATACCCTACCTACCCCGTATATTCTGACTCCTCATCTATTCTCACATCCTACTTACCCCATATATTCTCACACCCTACGCACCTCATATATTCTCACACCCTATGCACTTCATATATTTCTGCACCCTACTTACCCCATATATTCTCACACCTCATCTATTCTCACACCCTACGCACCCCATATATTCTCACACCCTACGCACCACATGTATTCCCACACTCCACGATAAAGGTGTGGAAGATAGGAAGGAACTGGTAGAGCAATTGAAAGCCCGCATAGAAAATGGATTGCGTCCGGCTGCGACTCCTGCCCCGAATGCTGTCGCCACAATGGTCTCTGCAGTGTGTTGCAGTGTGTTGCAGTGTGTTGCAGTGTGTTGCAGTGTGTTGCAGTGTGTTGCAGTGTGTTGCAGTGTGTTGCAGTGTGTTGCAGTGTGTTGCAGTGTGTTGCAGTGTGTT